>Ga0334722_10000187_pt1 | contig 92381 bp, 72 predicted proteins | sample C3_bottom_MG_FD_207210 | JGI IMG/M metagenome (GOLD analysis project Ga0334722, IMG submission 207210) | Sediment microbial communities from Yellowstone Lake, YNP, Wyoming, USA - C3_bottom | ecosystem: Environmental > Aquatic > Freshwater > Lake > Sediment | place: USA: Wyoming | collected...
CTGCGTTTCTCCCGCGCCCACTGCCTGTTCGCCATCAATCCTGACTGTCTCTTCCATGGTCGTCTCCACTGCCCTCTACTCTAATATCAGGGAAGACAGGTGTCTCACGTATGTTGGCAGAGAGGGCTTTCGCCAAGACATAGTGTGTCGACCGCTAAGCGGGAGCGCTTGATGTGGGTCAAACGGATACTTGATTTGCGTATTAGGGCTTACCCTGATAGATGCCAGGTAAGTACATAAAGAGGTGGCAGTAACTGAACACATCATTGTTTGGCTATCGCAGGTTTCTAAATGTTGGAGTGCCTACGTAAGAGGGCACGTTGGCTGCGCGGATGTCAGCAGAATGGCTGTAGCGGTCGCCCAGCAGCTCCGTTTTGCTGAGCTTTCAGTTACCGTTTCTGGCCGGTTACAGACGCGACCGTCTGCAGACGGCAGGGTGCCACCTTCCGCTGCAACGACGCCAATATCATCATTGAGAAGATGCGCCATCTGCAGAGCGGGCAAATCCTGGCGAGCAAGCAAGGGCAGATCAAGAACCAATCTGTTAGTTTCATCGAGTTTCATCGGTCCAACTTAGGGCGCATGGCCCGGCGCCGGATGCTGGCTTAGCCAGGCGAGGGCCTGCGCGCGCAAGGTTTCGCGCTGGCCTGCGGACAGGCCTGCTGGATCGAAGCGATGGCGGTAGTGCAGCCGTGCGAGCTGGCGCAAGTTCTCGCCTTCGCTGCCTGCGCCAATTTGGGCCGCTATCCGCGTCAGCCATTCGGTCACGGTTTCCGCATCCTGTCTTGCATGTCCGAGTTGCGCCATGCGCTGTTCGATCAAATAGAATTCGGAGTCCTCACCGGGCCAGTGCCGGCTTGATCCAGCCTCGCTCGCCGCGGTAGCGGTGTCGGCACGCCGGCCGCGCAGCGTGCGCCAGGCGAGCCAGGCGATGAGCGGCAGGGTGAGCCAGATCAAGGCGTCGGACCAGCCGCGCTCGATTGCCCGCGCCGACCACGCCGAGAGCCTGAAGCGCGCCCACGACCACAGATCCGCAAGCGGTGACCATACGGGCGATGCGTCGGCTTCGGCTGCGAACCACGCGGGCGGAGTGGTGTCGAAGTCGCGCCAGGCGCCGCCGACCCAGGCCCGCACCCAGGCATGGGCATGCCGCTCGCGCACCAGGTAGGCGCGATCGAGCCCGCTCCATTCCTGTGCCGAGAAGCCGGTGGCATAGCGCGCAGGGATGCCTGCCGCGCGCAACAATAATACGGTGGCGCTGGCGAAGTATTCGCAGTGACCGGCGCGCGTGGCGAGCAGAAACTCGGCGAGCGGCGTGCGTCCGTCCGCGGATTGACTCTGCCAGGTCGAGTACTCGAAGCGATCGGCGAAGAATTGCTTCACCGCAGCCAGTGCCTGCGCCGGCGGCAGCGCAGCGAGCCCGAGTTCGTTTGCGATCCGGGCCACGGCGGCGGCTTCGATCTTCGGCATGCCCAGATCACGCGGTGTCGGCGGGCCGTAGGCGGAGTTGCCGCCGCCGACCTGCGCGCGGTAGCTGAAGAAACCGGGCTTGCGCTCGACCTGTACGGCGCCGAGCGCGTTCAGTTTCACTTCGCTCGCGGCCAGGCCCTCGATGCGCACCGTGTTCGCGGGCAGCGACAGTACCGGATTGCCGTCGGAGTCATCGTGCACCGTGATCGGCAACGGCGGCTCCCGCGCATCGTTCAGTTTCCACGCCCGTGCTGCGCCAGCCGGCGCGTCGCCCTCCGGCGCAAGCGGCGCGAACCTGGCATTGCGCGCGACCCAGGTGCCGCCGACGTAATCATCGTAACTCGCGCGGTGCAGCAGGATCGGCCGCTTCAGGCCTGGGTCGGCCTCGACCCGCAGCACGATGCGCCGCGACAGCTTGAGCTCTCCTATGGCGCCGATGTCGGTCATGCTGCGATAGGGGTCGGTGCGGCCGCCTCCGCCCGCCAGCCATTCCGGCGCCGCGACTTCCAGCCATTGCTGCGCCCGGTGCAGGCCGAGTTGCCCGAGGTAGCCGGCGAACGCAGCGGCGACGAGCATCGCGGCCGCGAGCATGGTGGCGTGGCTGCGCGGCCGCGCGCGCAACAGCGGCCAGGCGGTGAGCAGCAGCAGTCCGGGATAGAACCACGCATCCTGGCGGTTGGCGGCGCTTGCGGCGAGCAGCCACAGCGCGAAAACGGGATACGCGAGGTTGAGCTTGGTCGGGCGGCGCGTCGGATTGCGGCGCAAGCTCCCGAACAGCACCGACAGGTCGAGTTCGCGCGCCGTGCTCCAGGCCTGCGCCAGCGTGAGCGGCAGCACGATGAGGGGCAGCCACTGGAACAGCAAGGTGATCGCGCGCGGATTGCCGAAACTAAAATAAAGATAGGCGGCGACCACCACCAGCAACACGGTGCAGAAATCGGACACGCGGTTGAACTGTGCGGGTTCCAGGTGCCAGCGCGCCGTGAAGTAGCGCGGCGCCTCCAGCGACGCGGCGCTGGCAGCGGCGAGCGCCCAGTTGCCGGTCTGGGAGCCCCAGAACAGCGCCGCGGCTGCGAGCAGGAACGGCGGCGTGTTCATGCCTTCGCCAGCGCTTCCTGGATCTTTCCAGGGATGAGCACGCGCAGCCATCCCGGAGCACCCGGAATGTCCGCTGCGCTCACCAGCAGGACCTCGAGCGGCACGCCGTGTTGCCGCAGCGTTCGCACCAGCGCCTGCCGGCCATCGTCCCAGGAAAGCAGGATCAGAACGCAGCCGGAGAGCAGCGCGCGCCGCGCGAGCACCGCGTCGTGCAGGCGGCGGAAAGGCTGAGCGCAGGCCCGCACCCCGGCGAGGATTTCGAGCAGGTTCCCCTGCTGCATCTGACCGCGTCCGGCGGTGTAGCAATAGCTTTCGCTGCCGACGAACATCAGGTCGAGGAGCGACTCCTGCGTATCCAGAGTGCAGGCAAAGGAGGCGGCAAGCGACACCGCTTCTTCGAATACGGCACCGTCGCGGTCGGTGAAAGTATCGAGCACCAACGCATGGCGTTCGAAAAACTCGTCCTGGTATTCCTTCACCACGGGCTTGCCGCTGCGGGCGTAGCTCTTCCAGTGAATGCGCTGCAAGGGGTCGCCCGGACGGTAGTCGCGCAGACTCATGAATTCCTCGGATTCGCCCACCGAGGAGGCGAGGGTGACGCCGCCCTGCTGGTAGCGCCGCGCACCGGACAAGCTGAGCTGCGGCAGACTGTAGCGTCGCGGCAGCACCACGACCTTGTCGGGAAGCGCCATGCGCGCCAGGCTGCGGACGAGCCCCAGCGGGTCGGCGCGCGCCACCGTGGCACCTGCCAGGCTGAGCGTGCCGCGCCGGTAAGCGACGCCGCGCACGCGCACCTCGGCCTCGGCGCGCGGCGCGAGCGCCGGCAGTGCGGCGTCGTCGATATGCGCGACCTGATTGCGCATCGCGAGGCGCCACCAGCCGCGGTAAGTGGGAAACTTAAGCGAGGCGCGAAACAGCTCGAATGTCGGGCGCGGATCGTCGAGGTCCTCCAGCAGCGCCAGGCCGTCGGCCGGGTGCGCGCCCAGGTTCGTTACCAGTACGCGATAGTCGAATGGCTGGCCAGCGGTGATCATGCGCGGCAGCACGCGCTTCACCTGGAATCTGGGACGCGTCAGGAGCACTGCGAGCATGGCGGCTGCGATCAGCGCAACCAGGAAGCTGAAAATCTGGTAGGCCAGCGTCTGCTTGGTGTCGATGCCCAGCGCGCCTGCGGTCACCAGCGTGCCGAGCGCGAGGAAGCCGGCGCCGGTGAAGCGGCGTGTCATCCAGAACCAGATTGCGGAAACGGCGCTGAATATCCGGTAAGCGAGTCGCCACATGCGCGTTACTCTAAGCCGGGACGGGCATGGCTTTCAGGATGTCTTCGACGATAGCCTGCGCGGTGACGCCGGAGAATTTCGCTTCCGGCGCCAGCGCGAGCCGATGCGCCAGCACCGGCACGGCGATCTCGCGGATATGCTCGGGAAGCACGAATGCCTCGCCGTCGACGAGCGCCAGCGCCTGGGCGGTGTGCGTGAGTGCAAGCGAGGCGCGCGGCCCGGCGCCAAGCAGCACCGAGGCGGCGCCGCGCGTGGCGCGCACCAGGTCGACCGCGTAGCGCTTGAGTTCGGCGCTTACGCGCACCGCCTTGACCGAGGCTTTCAATGCCAGCACGTCCTCGACCGAGACGCAGGAGGTGATGCGCGCCAGCGGGTGCTCGGTTTCCTGCGCCGACAGGATCGCGACCTCGGCCTCGGGTGCGACGTAGCCCAGCGACAGGCGCAGCGCGAAGCGGTCCATCTGCGCTTCCGGCAGCGGGTAGGTGCCGCGAAACTCCACCGGATTTTGCGTCGCGATGACGAAGAACAATTCGGAGAGCGTATGGGTCTTGCCTTCGACGCTGACCTGTCCTTCGGCCATGGCTTCCAGCAGCGCCGACTGGGTGCGCGGGCTGGCGCGATTGATTTCGTCGGCGAGCAGGATCTGGGTGAACACCGGTCCCGGGTGGAAGTGAAACGACTGCTCTCTGGGGTTGAATACGGATACGCCGAGAATGTCCGATGGCAGCAGATCGGGCGTGAACTGGGCGCGCTTGAACTCGGCGCCGATCGAGCGCGCCAATGCCTTGGCGAGCGTGGTTTTGCCGGTGCCCGGATTGTCCTCGAGCAGCACGTGGCCGCCGCTGACGAAGGCCGCGAGGATCTTGCGCACCGTAAGCGCCTGACCGGACATGACCTGCTCAATATTGGCCGCGATGCGTTGCAGCAGTTCCTGCGGTGGTGTGGCCATCTGCTTCATCTAACCCCCTGCGGGACGTCGGCGCGGATCTGCGGTCAATCCTGCCGCTAACGGCCGCGTATCTTGTTCAGGGTCGCGCTGGTCGAGAGTTGGTGCAGGAACGGGATCGAATGCACCGTCCCGCCCCAGGCGATCACCTCCTTTGCGCCGACGATGGCCTCGGGCTTCCAGTCGCCGCCTTTCGCCAGCACGTTCGGCTTGCAGGCGAGGATCAGCGCCAGAGGCGTGTCGTCATCGAACCAGGTGATCAGGTCCGTCGATTGCAGGGCGGCGAGCACTGCCATGCGGTCCTCGAGCCGGTTGATCGGCCGGTCGTCTCCCTTGCCCAGTCGCCGCGCCGAGGTGTCGCTGTTAGCCGCGACCACCAGGCTTGCACCCAGGGCGCGCGCCTGGGCCAGGTAAGTGACGTGACCGCGATGCAGGATATCGAATACGCCGTTGGTGAACACCAGCGGCCGCGCCAGGCTTGCGACCCGCCCCGCGAGTTGTGCCGGCGGGCACAGTTTGGCCTCGAAATCAGGTGTGCGATGCATGCGCTCGAAGCCCGACTGGGTTTTGACTGGCGCCTTATCGCGACGGCCGCAACGACGCCGCGCCGACGATCACTTGGACGGCGATGCAGCCGGCGGCGGCGACGTCGACGCCGGCGGCGCCGCTATGTACTCGAACACGCGCACCACTTTTTGCACGCCGCCGGTGGTGCGCGCGATTTCCACTGCCGCCTCGGCTTCGCTGCGCGTGACCAGCCCCAGCAGGTAGACCACGCTGTTTTCGGTCACCACTTTGACGTGGTTGGCCGAGAACCCGGCGCTGCTGTCGATGAATCGCGCCTTGACCTTCGACGTGATGTAGCTGTCGTTGCCGCGGGCGCTGTAGGCGCTCACCCCGGCGATCTGGATCTCGTTGACGATTCCGCGCACGTTGGTGATCTCGCGCACCATCTTTTCGATCTGCGCCTTGGTCGCAGCGTCCGGTGCCTCGCCGGTGAGGAGCACGTTGCGATTGTAGCTGGTGACGTTGATATGTACCTTGTCGCCATAGCGCTCGTTGACGCGGGCCTCGCCGCGCAGGTCGATGTCCTTGTCCTCGGTTTGCGCGCCTGCGGTGCGCCGGTCGTCGAGCGCGAGCGCGGTGGCGCCCGCGCCGACCACGGCCATTTCGACGCATCCTTGGATCATCGGTACGAGCATTACCAGTGCGCCGAGCGCCAGGGTGCGTAGCGGGGAAAATAACTTGTCGCAAGCAGTCATCATTCAGCTCCTAGTAACAACGTGTCGATGCCGTCGCACAGGCAGTGCAGCGCGAGCAGATGCACTTCCTGGATGCGCGCGGTTCGGTCCGAAGGCACGCAGATGTGCACATCTTCCTTGGCCAGCAGGCTGCCGATCTTGCCACCGCTCTTGCCCGTCAGCGCGACGACCTGCATGTCGCGCTCGTGCGCGGCATGAATTGCGGCAATGACGTTTTTCGATTCGCCGCTGGTGGAGATTGCGAGCAGCACATCGCTCCCCTGTCCCAGCGCCTGCACCTGGCGCGAGAACACCTGTTCATAGTCATAGTCGTTGGCGATCGCGGTCAGGGCCGAGGTGTCGGTGGTGAGGGCGATCGCGGCCAGTCCCGGACGCTCGCGTTCGAAGCGACCTACCAGTTCGGCCGCAAAATGCTGTGAATCGGCAGCCGAGCCGCCGTTGCCGCAGGCAAGAATTTTGCCGTTGGCGAGCATGCATTTCACCATCATCTCTACCGCCTGCGCGATCGGCGCGGCCAGCAGTTCGGCCGCCTTCTGCTTGGTTTTGGCGCTGTCGGCAAAGTGCTGACTGATGCGCTCGATGAGTTCCATCCATGCTCCACAAAGTGCAGGTGCACCATTCTACCTCAGCGACAGCGCCGCAATACCTCTCATTACTCTACGTAAACCTCGAACTCCACGCGTTTGCGCGGGTTGCGATGCGGCTGCAGGCGGCTCACGCGCGCGTCCAGGTTCTCGCCGCGGTCCATCGCCCAGGCGAGCGCATTGTTGTGCGCGCGCGGCACGTAGCCGAGCTTGTGGCCTTGCCAGCGTACGCTGATCGCCTTCGCATCGTGGACGTTGTCTGGCTCGCGCTCGAGCGCGAGCGCATCGCCGACGCGCAGATCCTGCCATACTGCCGGCGCCTGGTGATAGTTGAAACCCGCGAGCGGCGAGCTTTGCACCAGGATACGCACCTGTTGCGCCGCAATGCGAGCCGGCAGCAGGCACAGGCCGGCTGACAGCGCCGCCGCAAACGCGGCGCGCCGGCTATTCACCGAAAGCATCCTTGATCCATTCGATATGGTCCGGGTCCAGGGCGTCGAGCAATATGGCGTCGAAGCGGCAAGGCCGTTCCGGCCTGCCTGAGAGGTAATGACGCGCGGCCCTGACGATGCGTTGACGCTTGGCCGCAGTAATGCTCTCCGCCGCGCCGCCAAACTCGCGATTGCGGCGCAGGCGCACTTCGGCGAATACCAGGACCGGACCATCGGTGAGGATCAGGTCGACCTCGCCCAGACGGCAGCTATAGTTGCGCTCCACCAACCGCAGGCCGCGCGCCTGCAGATAGTCGGCGCTGAGCGCTTCGGCAAGCTTACCGCTCGCCTGCGTCCGGTGCTTCATGGTCCAGAGCAGTGCCGATGCCGTTCCTGAACACCGCCTGCACCGGCTCGCGCGTCAGCTGGCTGCCGTCGAACGTGATGCGACCGGTGACGCCGTCCAGGCTGAGCCGGCGCGGACCATCGATCAGCGCGGATGCGACGCGAAAGGCATCGATGCCGAGCGCATAGAAGCGCTCCATCTCGACGACAATGCCCTTGGGGCGCGGATAGACCATCACCGCCGGATGGTCCGGCTGCACCAGCCAGGGCATTTCGACGAAGCGAACGCCATTCAAATCGACATTGGCGATGGCGTCTTTGCGCCCGGAGTTGATCTGCGAAGTGGCGAACACGTCGATCACATTGTTGAGAAACGGGCGCACGGCGCGCGCCTGTTCCGTGTCGGCGGCGAGGAAGATCATGTCCGCCACGGCCGTGGAAAGCGTTTCCCTGAGCGCAGGCAGGTCGGTCTCTGGGCCGAATTCATAAGTCGCCTTGATGCTGCCGCCAAGGCGCTTCCATGCCTCGGCGAAAGCGTCGCGGCTGCGCTCGGCGAGCGCGCTTTTCGCGCTGACCAGGATCGCGCTCTTGAAGTACTCGGCGTTTGCCGTCCGGGCCACAAGTTGCGCCTCTGCTTCCAGCGCCAGGCCGAAGGTGTAAAACCTGGGGGGCAAAGCGGTCCTGTCCTCGGGCAGGTTGAGCCCGATCGTCGGTACGCTGATGAGCTTGCTCGCGGCGAGCGTGGAGACGCCGCTGCGCGTCATCGGGCCGATGATCAGGCGTGCGCCCAGCGCCACCGCGTTATTGTAAGCGGAAAGAATGGATTCGCCGCTGGCGTCGGTGGCGAAAACGCCGACCGCCAGTGTTTCGCCGCTATGTTGGTGCGCGGCCATGAATCCGAGTTTCAGCGCTTCGGCAGGGCGCGCGAAATCGGGCGATGCCAGCGGCAGGATCAGTGCCAGCGCCGGCCGTACCGCGACTGCGGCCGGGCTGGCGTTGGCGCTTGCTTCAATGTCGGCGGCAACGCACAATCCCATGCCATGGACGAGCAGCACGAAAGCGAACAGCACGCAATGCCATCGGAACCGCAGGACCATGGGGAGAAAGCCTCGAAGGGTACGGGGAAATTATATGTCGTCGCCACACCGATTGGAAATCTGGGTGACATCAGCGCGCGCGCCCTCGCGGTGCTGGCGCAAGCCGATCTGGTGGCCGCGGAGGACACGCGCAATACAGGACATCTGCTCGCGCACCACGGCATCGCGGCCAAGCTCGTCGCACTGCATGAGCACAATGAAATGCAGCGCGCAGGCGAGCTGGTGGCGCAGCTGCTGGCCGGAACCACGATCGCATTGGTGAGCGATGCTGGTACGCCGGGCATCTCCGATCCGGGCGCGCTGTTGGTAGCGCGCGCAAGGCAGGCGGGTATCGTGGTATGCCCGATACCCGGCGCCAACGCCGCCATCGCGGCGCTGTCGGCGGCCGGCCTGTTCGAGCCGCATTTTTTGTTCCATGGTTTCCTGCCGGCTAAGGCTGGCGCGCGGCGCCGCGCGCTCGAGGCGCTAGCCGCGCTTCCCTGCGCACTGGTGTTCTACGAGGCGCCGCACCGCGTGACCGAGTGCATCGCAGACCTCGCGGCGACGCTCGGCGGCGAGCGCGAGATCGTGATCGCACGCGAGCTGACCAAGCTGTTCGAGACGATCCACCGCTGTCCACTTTCCGAGGCGCTTGCCTGGCTCGCAGCCGACCCCAACCGCCAGCGCGGGGAGTTCGTGCTGATCGTCTCGGGCGCGCAAGCCGAGAAACAGGAAGGTTTGCCGGCCGAGGCGGAACGGGTGCTGCGCCTGCTGCTCGCGGAATTGCCGCTCAAACAGTCGGTCGCACTTGCCGCCGCAATTTCCGGCGCGCGCAAGAACGAGCTGTATGAACGGGCGCTGGCGCTGCGCGATGGCGGCGAACCGCCCGAATAAGTCTTAACGATAAGCGCTATCGAGCGCGTCGACCACCAGGTCCTTCAGCTGTTCGATGCCGAAGCTGGGCAGGGGCTTGCCGTTGACGAAGAACTCCGGTGTCATCGTGACGTTCAGTTTCTTCGCGTCCGCGAGGTCTTGCGCAATCAAGGTTTCGATTTCGGGCGAGTTCATATCCTGCCTGAGCTTGTCGATGTTCAATCCGAGTCCGCCGATGTAGTTCCACACCAGTTCCGGTTGCGGCTGGTGGTTCGCCGCCCAGGTGGGCTGGGCCGCAAATACGGCGTCCAGCGTTTCCCAGAATTTTCCCTGCTTGTTCGCGGCTGCCAGAATTTTCACCACGTGGTCGGACCCCTTGTGAAACGGGGCATAGCGGGCGTACAGGCGGATCCTGTCGGGGTTGGCGGCCATCATTTTCTTCACCAGCGGATAGAACTCCCTGCAGGTTTCGCAGGCAGGATCGAAAAATTCGACGATTTCGACCTTGGAGGCGACATTGCCGAACGCAGGCGAGTGATCGCGAACGTAGGTCGACTTGTCGCGCCGGTACGCCTCGGCCGCGGCGTCCGATTTCTCGCTCTTGTAGATCAGCGTACCGACGATAAATGCGATCAGCAGGAACACCGCGGAAAACAGGAACAGATTCTTCTGCTTCATCCTCGGCTCCGCTGTTGGCTCGGGCTGCTTCGCCTGGGTTCGCTTCGCCTCGGCTTGCTTCGCCTGGGTTTCGTTTTGCCGCACTTTGGGCGCCTTGCGTTTCACGTCGAACTCCTACGATGCGTTGCGACCAGCAGCGCGCTGATCAGAAAGAATGACAATGCCGAAAGCAGGGGAATGGTCACGAAGCCGAACCATTTGATTTGCACCTCGGTGCAGGGAATGCCCTGCACGCATGGCCTGATGCTCTCGGGAATGACCCCGGCCACGAGCAGCAGGTGGAACAGTGCAAACGCCAGGCCGGCGAGCGCAAGCGGCAGTGTATAGCGCACGATGTTGCGGTCGAACGGAAACAGCCCTGCTGGCAGGACGAGCACCAGCGGGTACATGCATATGCGCTGGTACCAGCACAGGACACAGGGCGGGTGGCCCATGACCTCGCTGAAAAACAGGCTGCCGAGCGTCGCTACGGTGGCTAGCAGCCAGCAGGCGAAAACGAGTGCCCAACTTGAGTCTTGCACGGATGGCGGGGAATTCATCGACTGTGGCTCGTGCCGGGGAGGACGGATTATACCGAATCGCGGCGCGTATAATTGCGCCTGCCATGCAAACTCCCGTTCCCCGGATCTTCACCCTCACCCGTCCCGACGACTGGCACCTGCACTTGCGCGACGGCGCGGCGCTGGCCGCGGTGCTGCCGCACAGCGCCAGACAGTTTGCGCGCGCCGTCATCATGCCCAACCTGCGTCCGCCGGTCACCAGCGTGAACATGGCGGAAGCCTATCGCGGGCGCATCCTGGCGGCCTTGCCCGCAGGCGCAAGATTCGAACCGCTGATGACGCTCTATCTCACCGACAACACCGCGCCTGGAGAAATCGCGCTGGCGCAGGCGAGCGCTAAAGTGCATGCGGTGAAATATTACCCGGCCGGCGCCACCACCAACTCCGATTCCGGCGTGACGCGCCTCGAGCACTGTTTTCGCGTGCTGGAGGCGATGGAAAAAGCCGGCCTGCCGCTGCTGCTGCATGGCGAGGTCACTGATCCCGAGGTGGACGTATTCGACCGCGAACAGGTGTTCATCGATTCGGTGCTGCCGCAGATCACGCGGCGATTTCCGGAATTGCGCCTGGTGCTCGAACACATTACCACGCGCGAGGCGGCGGCTTACGTGGCTGCGGCGCCGGACCATATCGCCGCCACCGTCACCGCGCATCACCTGCTGCTGAACCGCAATGCCCTATTCACCGGCGGTCTCCGGCCGCACCATTACTGCCTGCCCTTGCTCAAGCGCGAGGCGCATCGTCAGGCCTTGGTTCAGGCCGCAACCGGCGGCAGTCCGAAGTTCTTCCTCGGCACCGACAGCGCGCCGCATGCGCGCGGCAACAAGGAATCGCCCTGCGGCCATGCCGGCATCTACACGGCGCACGCGGCGATCGAACTCTACGCCGAGGCGTTCGAGGCAGCCGGAGCGCTCGACCGGCTCGAAGCCTTCGCCAGCTTTCACGGCGCGGATTTTTACCGCCTGCCGCGCAACACCGAAACCATCAGCTTGCGGCGCGAGCGCTGGCAGGTGCAATCTTCGCTGGCGCTGGGTGAAGACGAGCTGGTGCCGCTGCGCGCCGGCGAGGCGCTTCACTGGCGCCTTCAGTAGAGGTATCGAGCGCCGTGGCCACTGCCGCACCCGTCTGGAATCGCTGGGACATGCTCGCCGCCCCCGCTTTCGCCACGCTCGCGCCATTGCTGGAGCAATTGCCGGGGGATTACTTTCCGACGCTGGCGCAGTTGAACCGGATGTGCGACGAGCACGAGGTGGTGAGCGGCAGTGGCGTGCCGGTGGAGTTCGTGCCGCAGGAAGCCAAGACCGACGAGCCGTACGAGACCCGCGTTTATGCGCGCGGCAAGGTGCTGACTCGCAGCAACAACTGGCATGACCTGTTCAACGCCCTGGTCTGGATCACTTTCCCGAGGAGCAAGGCGGCGATCAACCGTCACCACTACAAAGAGATGCTGGCGCACCAGGCGGAGGGAAAACGCGGCACGCCGCGCGACGTTTTGACCTTGTTCGACGAAGGCGGCGTGATCGTCGTCAGCAGCGAACCGGAGCTGGTCGCGCTGTTGCGCGAGTTCAAGTGGAAGGATCTGTTCTGGCAGCGCCGGGACGAGGTCAAGGCAGCCATGCGCTTTCACGCGTTCGGGCACTCGATCTACGAGAAGATGTTGCAGCCCTACAAGGGCATCACCGCCAAGGCCGTGATTTTCGACGTTGCCGAGCGCGAACTGGAGCGGTCGCTGCCGCAGCAGCTGGCGACGCTGGACGCGCGTCTGGCGAAATATTTCAGCGACCCGGACGCGCTGTCCGCCACCGAGGCCTATGCGCCGCTGCCGGTGCTGGGCATACCGGGGTGGACCGCCGACAACGAAGACGAGCGCTATTACGAAGACACGCAGCACTTTCGCCCCGGGCGCAGGCAGGAAGAGGAGCCCCGGGAAGAAAAGGGCAGGCAGGAGCACCGAAGCAAGCGCAGCGAAAGCGAATCGTTGCTGCGCAAGGGCAAGAAGAAATAACCCATCATTTGCGGCACGCCGACACGGTTGCGGCAATGAGGCGGGGCCGCGCGCGGGCCAGATGCTAAAATCGCTCCGTGAAGCCGGCCAGGCGGTCGCTGCGTACCCTTGGGTACGGAGAGGAAAGTCCGGGCTCCATAGAGCAGGGTGACGGCTAACGGCCGTACGTACTAGTCGAAGGCTTGCCTTCGGCGAAGACGAGGAATAGGGCCACAGAGACGAGTCGCCGCGTGTTCGCGACCGACGAGCGGCGCGAGTCGCGAGTTTGTCGCAGCAGAAGATGCGGCGGGTGAAACGCGGTAACCTCCACCCGGAGCAACACCAAATAGGCGGATGCTGCACGCGCAGTCCGGGCGTGCTATGAGCGGCTCGCTCAAGTCCGCGGGTAGGTGGCTGGAGCGCCGGGGCAACCCGGCGCCTAGAGGAATGACCGTCATAGGGAGCAATCCCCGTAACAGAACCCGGCTTACCGGCCGGCTTCACTTTTTGATTCGGTCGTCCGGACGAGACGGCAAGAAAGCGCGATATCGTCCGGCGTCGAGTGCTTGGCAGGAGGTTTTGCGACATGAGCTTTACATCCTATCCGCAGGCGCACGCGCGTTTGCACCGGTCCGAACTCGCGGTCCCGGGCTCGAACGAGGCGCTGTTCGCAAAGGCCGCAGGATCCAAAGCGGACGTGGTCTTTCTCGACCTCGAGGATGCGGTTTCCCCGGGCGAAAAGGAAGCCGCGCGCGCCAAGGTCATCGCCGCGTTGAACGAGGTCGACTGGGGCGAAAAGACGGTGATGGTGCGCATCAACGGTCTCGACACGCGCTGGATGTATCGCGACGTGATCGACGTCGTCGAGCGCTGCCCGCGGCTGGATATGCTGCTCATTCCCAAGGTCGGCGTGCCGGCCGACGTCTACGCAATCGACATGCTGGTGACCCAGATCGAGGCGGCGACCGAGCGCGTGGCGCAGCGCGAGGCAAAGGGGCGGGTAGGACGCATCGGCTTCGAGGTGCTCATCGAAACAGCACTGGGCATGGCCAACGTGGACGCGATCGCCCAGAGTTCGCGCCGCCTGGAGGCGATGTCGTTCGGCGTCGCCGATTACGCCGCCTCCACGCGCGTGCCCTCCAGCGCCATCGGCGGCGTGCACCGCGACTATGGCGTGCTTGCCGACCCCGGCGCAGACGGCGCGCGCGACTATTTTTGGGGCGATCCCTGGCACGCAGCGCAGACCCGCATCCTCGTCGCCTGCCGCGCCTACGGACTGCGGCCGATCGACGGGCCGTTCGGCGACTTCGCCGATGCCGACGGCTATCGCGCCGCAGCGCGGCGCGCGGCAATGCTGGGTTACGACGGAAAGTGGGCGATCCATCCGTCGCAGATTGAACTTGCGAACGAGGTCTACACCCCGAGCCCGCAGCAGGTCGAGCGCGCCAGGCGCGTGCTCGCCGCGATGGAGGCAGCCAAGCGCGAAGGCAGCGGCGCGGTCGCGCTCGATGGCCGATTGCTGGACCTGGCATCAATCAAGATGGCCGAAAACCTGCTGCGCAGCGTCGAGCAGCTTGCAGCGCGCCAGACGGCCTGATCTGTCGGATTCCATGCGCGCTGATCCAAACGCTGAACGCGGTGGACCAACCGTGCGCGGCGGTTTCCCGTCTCGCGCACGGCTTCCTCGCCTGAGCCGGCAGTGCGCACCACGCTGATGCACGCGGGCGCTGCGGCGCACTGAGTCGTTGCGTCCGTGGACTGCGTTTTGCAGATCAGGAAAATTAGGTTCATGAATCGCTGCAGCTAATCGCCGTGGCACAGCTATTGCTTTGCATCTTCGAAAAGCGAGGGTGCAATGCCAATGCTGGAGACGAAATCCACTTGTTGCTACTGCGGGGTCGGTTGCGGCGTCATCATTGCGAGCGATGACGGTCGCATCAGCGGCGTGCGCGGCGATCCTGAGCATCCGGCCAATTTCGGCCGCCTGTGCACCAAGGGCTCGACACTGCATCTGACGGCGGGCCACGATACGCGCGCGCTGTATCCGGAACAGCGCGAGGCGCGCAGCCTCGCGCGCAGCCGCGTCAGCTGGGACGAGGCGCTCGATCATATTGCGGTGAAGTTCGCCAGCCTGATTCGCACCCACGGTCCCGACAGCGTCGCCTTCTACATCTCCGGCCAGCTGCTCACCGAGGACTACTACGTATTCAACAAACTCGCGAAGGGGCTCATCGGCACCAACAACATCGATACCAATTCGCGCTTGTGCATGGCGTCCGCCGCCTCCGGCTACAAGGCGACGCTCGGGGTGGATGCGCCGCCCGCCTGCTACGAAGACATCGACCACGCCGGCTGCCTGTTCATCGCCGGCTCCAATACCGCCTACGCGCATCCCGTGCTGTTTGGCCGCATCGTCGACGCGAAAGCGAAAAATCCCGCGCTCAAGCTCATCGTCGTCGATCCGCGGCGCACCGACACCGCGGCCATGGCCGATCTGCACCTGCCCATTCTGCCCGGCAGCGATATCGCGCTGTGCAACGCGATGCTGCACGTGTTGTTGTGGGAAGGCCTGGTGGATCAGGCGTACATTCGTGCCCATACCGTCGGCTTCGACGCGCTGAAGGAGATCGTGCGCGATTACACCCCCGCAGCCGCGGCCGAGTTGTGCGGCGTCCCGGCAGAGGACATCGTGCGCGCGGCCAAATGGTTCGGCGGCTGCACGCCGACGCTGTCGCTCTACTGCCAGGGTTTGAATCAATCGATCCACGGCACGCACAATAATGTGGCGCTGATCAATCTGCATCTGGCCACCGGTCAGATCGGCAAGCCCGGCGCCGGGCCGTTCTCGCTCACCGGACAGCCCAATGCGATGGGCGGGCGCGAAGTCGGCGGCATGGCCAACCTGCTGTCGGCGCATCGCGATCTGGCCAACGCGGCGGAGCGTGCCGAAGTGGCGCGCTTATGGGGCGTGGACTGGGTTCCCGCGGCGCCGGGCGCTAGCGCGGTCGAGATGTTTCAGCGGCTGGAGGATGGCAAGATCAAGGCGGTATGGATCGCGTGCACCAACCCGGCGCAATCCATGCCCGATCAGAAACAGGTGCGCAAGGCGCTGGCCACGGCCGAACTGGTGGTGTTGCAGGAGGCGTATCGCAACACCGATACGGCGGCGTATGCGGACATTCTGCTGCCGGCGTCCACCTGGGGCGAAAAGGAGGGCACGGTCACCAACTCGGAGCGGCGCATCAGCCGGGTGCGCGCCGCGGTGGCGCCGCCTGGCGAGGCGCGCGCGGACTGGGAGATCGTCACCGACTTTGCGCGTCGCCTGGGGGCGAAGCTCGGCGGTGCGCGCGCCGGACGCCTGTTTCCCTACCACAGCGCGGAACAGGTATTCGACGAACATCGCGAAAGCACGCGCGGCCGCGACCTCGACATTACCGGATTGAGCTATGCCAGGCTGGAAACCGACGGCCCGCAGCAATGGCCGTTCGCCGCGGGCGCGGCCGGCGGCACGCCGCGCCTGTATGCAGACGGCCGCTTTTCCACCGCCGACGGCCGCGCGACTTTCGCCTGCGTGCGCCATCAGGACACTGCGGAGCGCGTCGATGCGCGCTATCCGCTGCACCTCACCACCGGCCGCTTGCGCGATCAGTGGCACGGCATGAGCCGCACCGGCACGGTGGCGCGCCTGTTCAATCACAGTCCCGAACCCTATGCCAGCATGCACCGCGAAGACATGGCGCGCCGCGGCCTGAAGGACGGAGACCTGGTGACCCTGAACAGTCGGCGCGGCAAGCTCATCTTGCGCGTGCGGGGCGCGGACGAAATGCGCGTGGCGCAGGTGTTCGTGCCCATGCACTGGGGCAGTCAGTTCATGCGCGGCGCCGGGGTGAACGCGCTGATGGCAAGCGACTTCGACCCGTATTCGAAGCAGCCGGAGTTGAAGCACGCCGCGGTGCAGGCGGAAAAGACCGAATTGCCTCACACCCTGGTGGCAATGCGCCGTTTTGCCGCCGGCGCCGTGCCCTCGGCGCAGCAATTGGCCGAGCGGCTGCAGCCGCTGCTGGCGAAATTCGACTACGCCAGCGTGAACCTCGTCGGCCGCGAACATGCGGTGCTCGTGTTCCGCGCCTACAGTGCGGCGCCGCCGGACCCCGCGCCGCTGCGCGAACTCGACCGCCTGCTGGCGCTGGATGCGCCTGCATCCACCATGCATTACCGCGATCTGCGCCGCGGCGTATTCAAATCGGCGCGCGTCGAGGGCGACGCCGTGATCGCGGTGCGCCTGGCCGGTGAGACGGCGGGCGAGGAATGGCTGAAGAACATGATGGTGCAAGGTGCCTCGGTCGAGGCGGTGCGGCCGTGGGTGCTGGCGCCGGTGTCGACGCCGCCGCGCGGCTCGCTTTCTCGGGGCCATATCGTCTGCAACTGCCTGGACGTGTCCGACACCGAAATCCGGCGCGAACTGGCGCCGGGCGTCACGCTGGATGAATTGCAGGCCAAGCTCAAGTGCGGCACCGAGTGCGGCTCCTGCCTGCCGGAATTGAAAAGAATGCATGCGGCGCAGGAACGCAGCGACGGGGCGCTCGCTGTGCATGCCGCACCGCAATAGTGCAGACGCGAGCGGCGCAGGCATCCCCGCGCGGTGAGAAACCGGTCGGAAGTCCGCGCCAATACTGGAGTTTCGGGCAATTCCTTGGGCATGGCATGGTGCTTGCGTTAGCTGGCTTGTCAGGGCCAGAAATGACCACGGCGTTAGCGCGGACCTCCATGCACAGAAAATGCGCAGCGTCGCGATGGAACAAAGTTTATTTCTACGGAGAACGACATGAGTTCAAAAACGCTTTCACCCGGCAGCGCACGGCGCAGGTTTCTCCAGCGTACCGGTGGCGCGGTCGGTGCGGCCGCGATCGTGAATCTGATTCCTGCGGCGGTGCGCAGCGCCGCCTGGGCGGCGGGTTCCGACGCGCCGGAAAAGAAAGAACTCAAAGTGGGATTCATCCCGCTCACCGACTGCTCCTCGGTAGTGATGGCGTCGGTAATGGAATTCGACAAGAAATACGGCATCAAACTCATGCCGTCGAAGGAATCCTCCTGGGCCTCGGTGCGCGACAAGCTCGTCAACGGAGAACTCGACGCTGCGCACGTGCTCTACGGCCTCGTCTACGGCGTGCAGATGGGCGTGGGCGGTCCGAAGAAGGACATGGCGGTGCTCATGAACCTGAACCACAACGGCCAGGCGATCACGCTGTCCTCCAAGCTGCATGAGAAAGGCGTCAAGGACGGCGCCACGCTGAAAGCGCTGATCGAGCGCGAGAAGCGCGAATACACCTTCGCCCATACCTTTCCCACCGGCACGCACGCGATGTGGCTCTACTACTGGCTCGCGGCCAACGGCATCAATCCGTTCGCCGACGTCAAGACCATCACCGTGCCGCCGCCGCAGATGGTGGCCAATATGCGCGTGGGCAATATGGACGGCTTCTGCGTCGGCGAGCCGTGGAACAACCGCGCCATCGTCGACAAGATCGGCTTCACCGCCGAGACCACGCAAAGCATCTGGAAAGACCATCCGGAGAAAACGCTCGGGACCACCGCCGAATTCGTGCAGAAGTATCCCAACAGCGCGCGTGCGCTGACTGCGGCGGTGCTCGACGCCGGGCGCTGGATCGACGCCTCGTTGTCGAACCGGCAGAAGACCGCCGAGACCGTGGCCGACAAATCCTACGTCAACACGGATAAGGATGTGATCCTCGCGCGCATGCTCGGCCGCTACGACAACGGCATCGGCAAGAGCTGGGACGATCCGAACTACATGAAATTCTTCAATGACGGCGCGGTCAATTTTCCGTATCTGTCGGATGGCATGTGGTTCATGACCCAGCACCGGCGCTGGGGCATTCTGAAGGACGACGTCGATTACCTCGCCGTGGCGAAGAAAGTCAACCGCATCGAACTCTACAAGGATGCCGCAACCGCGGCGAAGGTGAGTCTGCCGAAAGAGCCGATGCGCAGCGCGAAACTGATCGACGGAGTGACCTGGGACGGCAAAGACCCGAAGAAGTACGCGGGTGCGTTCAAGATCAAGGTCGCATAGGGAGGAGGCGCGCATGAGCGCAGTCGTGAAAATCAGCAGGGAACTGTTCGAGGATCCGGCGCCGGCAGCGCCGCCGGTCGCTGCACCCAGGGCCGCGCCCGCAGCCAAAGCGACGGAGCCGCCGCCTTACGTGCGCACCCGTGCGCCGCAATGGTTGCTGCGCGTCCTCGGGCCGGCGATCGGCATTGCCCTGTTCATCGGGCTATGGGCGCTGCTCTCGGCCTCCAGCCCGAATCTTCCGGGCCCCACGAAGACCTTTGCGTCCGCAGTGCAGGTGTTCGGCGATCCGTTTTACCGCAAGGGCCCGAACGACCAGGGCATAGGCTGGAACGTGCTCAACTCTCTGGGGCGCGTGGGCATAGGATTCGGCCTTGCGGCGCTCATCGGCATTCCGCTCGGCTTCATGGTCGGCCGCTTTCGTTTTCTGTCCGACATGAGCGCGCCCATCATCAGCCTGCTGCGGCCGGTGTCGCCGCTCGCCTGGCTGCCGATCGGTCTGTTGGTGTTCAAGGCGGCGAACCCGGCCGCGATCTGGGTGATCTTCATCTCCAGCATCTGGCCGATGATCATCAACACCGCGGCCGGCGTGCGCCAGGTGCCGCAGGATTATCTGAACGTCGCGCGCGTGCTCAAGCTGTCTGAGTGGAAGGTGTTCACCCGCATCCTGTTTCCGGCGGTGCTGCCCTACATGATGACCGGCGTGCGCCTGGCGATGGGCGTCGCCTGGCTGGTGATCGTCGCCGCGGAGATGCTCACCGGCGGTGTCGGCATCGGCTTCTGGGTCTGGGACGAATGGAACAACCTCAACGTCGAGCACATCATCATCGCTATTTTCACCGTCGGCATCATCGGCTTGCTGCTGGAACAATTGCTGCTCTTCGTGGCGCGGCGGTTCGAGTACGAATGAGCGCGCTAAAGGAGCCCTAGACATGGACAAGTACCTCAGTATCGAGCGGGTAGGCATGGTGTTCGACACGCGCAAGGGGCCGTTTACCGCGCTGGAAGACATCAGCCTCGCCATCGACCAGGGCGAGTTCGTGTCCCTGATCGGCCATTCCGGCTGCGGCAAATCGACTTTGCTCAACCTCGTCGCCGGCCTGACCAAACCCACGGACGGCGCCATGATCCTCGCCGGCCGGGAAATTGCGGGACCGGGTCCGGATCGCGGCGTGGTATTCCAGAACCATTCGCTACTGCCCTGGCTGACCTGCTTCGACAACGTCTACCTCGCGGTGGAGCGCGTGTTCGGCGAGCGCGACAGCCGGGCCGAGCTGAGAGCACGTACCCGGCGGGCGCTGGAAATGGTGCATCTCGCGGATGCCGAAACCAAGTTCCCGAACGAGATTTCCGGCGGCATGAAGCAGCGCGTGGGCATCGCCCGCGCGCTGTCGATGGAGCCGAAGATGCTGCTGCTCGACGAACCTTTCGGCGCGCTCGATGCGCTGACGCGGGCCCATCTGCAGGATGAATTGATGCGCATCGTCGCCGCCACCGGCAGCACGGTGCTGATGGTGACGCACGATGTCGATGAGGCGGTGCTGCTCTCGGATCGCGTGGTCATGCTCACCAACGGACCGGCTGCCGGCATCGGCGAGGTCCTCGCCATCGACCTGCCGCGCCCGCGCGAGCGGCTGGCGCTGGCGGGCCACCCGCGCTACCTGCAATACCGCAAGGAAGTGTTGCAGTTTTTGTACCAGAAGCAGATGCGCGTCGCGGCGTGAGCTGCAGACTGCGCGGCACCCGGCGGAGGAGCTGAGATGAAGAAGATGAAACTGGTGATGGTCGGAAACGGCATGGCCGGCGTGCGAACGCTGGAAGAGCTGCTCAAACTGGCGCCGGACCTGTATGAGATCACCGTGTTCGGCGCCGAGCCGCACGCGAACTACAACCGCATCCTGCTGTCGCCGGTGCTGGCGGGCGAAATGACGCTCGCCGATATCATGCTGAACGATGTCGACTGGTATCGCGACCATGGCATCCGCCTGCATCTGGGCAAGAAAGTGGTGAACATCGACCGCATCGCGCGCAAAGTCATTGCCGCCGACGGCACCGAGGCGGAATACGATCGGGTGTTGCTCGCGACCGGCTCCAATCCGTTCATGCTGCCCGTCCCGGGGGCCACGCTCGAAGGCGTGCTCAGCTATCGCGATATCGCCGATACCAACGCCATGATCGCTGCGGCGGCGAAATACCGGCACGCGGTGGTGATCGGCGGCGGACTTCTGGGACTTGAGGCCGCCAACGGCCTGAAGGCGCGCGGCATGAATGTGACCGTGGTGCATCTGATGGATTGGCTGATGGAGCGCCAACTCGATCGCACCGCCGCCGACATGCTGCAGCAGTCGCTCGAAGCCAAAGGGCTGCAGTTCCTGCTCAAGGCCGAGACCAGCGAGATAGTCGGCGGCGAAGGCGACGGAAAAGCGGGCCGCGTGCACGCCGTCAGGTTCAAGGACGGAACCGAATTGCGCGCCGATCTGGTGGTGATGGCGGTGGGCATCCGTCCCAATACCGAGCTAGCCGAGTCCGCCGGGCTGTACTGCCAGCGCGGCATCGTCGTCAACGATACCATGCAGACCTACGACCCCAAGATCTACGCGGTGGGCGAGTGCGTGGCGCACCGCGGCGTCGCCTACGGCCTGGTCGCGCCACTGTTCGAGATGGGCAAGGTGTGCGCCAATCACCTGGCGCATTTCGGCATCGGCCGCTACGAGGGCTCGATCCTGTCGACCAAACTCAAGGTCACCGGCATCGATCTGTTCTCCGCCGGCGATTTCATCGGCAACGGCGACACCGAGGAAATCGTGCTGCACGACGCCGTCGGCGGCGTGTATAAGAAACTGGTGATCCGCGACGACCGCATCGTCGGCGGCATCATGGTCGGGGACACCGCGGACGGCTCCTGGTACCTGCAGCTGCTGCGCGACCGGCAGGACATCCACGATATCCGCGATCACCTGATGTTCGGACAAAGCCATCTCGGCAACAGCGGCCACCAGGGCAGAAGCCATGCCGCCGCGATGGCGGACGAGATGGAAGTGTGCGGTTGCAACGGCGTGTGCAAGGGCGCGATCGTGCGCGCGATCAAGGAGAAAGGGCTGTTCAGCCTGGACGAGGTGCGCAAATACACCAAGGCTTCCAGCTCCTGCGGCTCGTGCACTGGCCTCGTGGAGCAGATTCTCGCTTCCGCCGTGGGCGGCGCCTATCAGCCGGCCGATTCGAAGGCGAAGCCGGTGTGCGGCTGCACCGACCACAGCCACGAGGATGTGCGGCGCATGATCCGCGAGCACAAATTGCTGTCGATCCCGGAGGTGATGAAGTTCATGGAATGGCGCACGCCGAACGGCTGCGCCAGTTGCCGCCCGGCGCTCAACTATTACCTTCTTTCCACCTGGCCGCGCGAGGCGGTGGACGATCCGCAGTCGCGTTTCATCAACGAGCGCGCGCACGCCAACATCCAGAAGGACGGCAGCTACTCGGTGGTGCCGCGCATGTGGGGCGGCACCACCAGCGCCGCCGAACTGCGCCGCATCGCCGACGTGGTGGACAAGTACAAGATTCCCACGGTGAAAATCACCGGCGGCCAGCGCGTCGACCTGCTCGGCGTGAAGAAGCAGGACCTGCCGGCGGTGTGGCGCGACCTCGGTATGCCTTCCGGCCACGCCTATGCCAAGGCGCTGCGCACGGTGAAGACCTGCGTCGGCTCCGAATGGTGCCGCTTCGGCGTGCAGGACTCGACCAATATGGGCATCGCGCTGGAACGGGCGCTGTGGCGCATGTACGCGCCGCACAAGGTCAAGCTCGCAGTGTCGGGCTGCCCGCGCAACTGCGCCGAGGCCACGATCAAGGACGTCGGCGTGATCGGCGTCGACTCCGGCTGGGAGATCTACGTCGCCGGCAACGGCGGCATCAAGGCCGAGGTGGCGCAGTTCCTGTGCAAGGTTAAGACCCACGACGAGGTGCTCGAATATGCCGGCGCGTTCCTCCAGCTCTACCGCGAGGAGGGGCGCTATCTCGACCGCACGGTGCACTACGTCGCGCGCGTCGGCCTGGACTACATCAAGCAGCGCGTCGTCGATGACGCCGATAACCGCAAGGCGCTGTACGCGCGCCTGCAATTCGCACTCGCCGGCGAGAAGGATCCGTGGCAGGAGCGCGTCGCCGGCGCAGCGAAGCAAGAATTCGAACTGCTGGAGGTGTAGCAATGGGCGCGCTTGCGGAACTGCCGGACACGGCGCAGTGGGTGCGGGCCTGCCGCCTCGAGGACATCCCTGCGCTTGGCGCGCGCGTGGTGACGGGTAAGCAGGGGGACATCGCGGTGTTTCGCAACGCCGAAGACGAAGTATTCGCGCTCGCCGACAAATGCCCGCACCAAGGCGGGCCGCTGTCGCAGGGCATCGTCTTCGGGCGCAAGGTCGCGTGTCCGATGCACAACTGGAACATTCAGCTCGACACCGGCTGCGCGGTGGCGCCTGATGTTGGTTGTGCCCGGCGCTACCCGGTCAAGGTCGAGGCAGGGGAGGTGTTCCTGCAGATTTCGCCAGCGTAGCCCGCGAAAAGCTTCAGCGGACGTCGGCCGGATTCTTTAGCGCATCGATTTCGGCGAGCACGCGCGCCGGCAGCAGATCGTTCATGCACTTGAAATGCCCCAGCGGGCATTCGCGCTTGAAGCAGGGGCTGCATTCGATGTCGATCTTCACGACGCGTGCCGGTCCTGGTGGCGACGACAGCGACAGCGGCGGGGTATGCGCAGGACTGGACGATCCGTACAGCGCGATGAGCGGCTTGCCGAGCGCCGCGGCGACGTGCATCAGTCCGGAGTCGTTGCTGACCACGAGCTTGGCGCAGGACATGAGGTCGATTGCGGCGGCGAGGTCGGTCTTGCCGCACAGATTCTCGCAATCACCGCCAGACTGCGCCCGAATGTCCTCGCCGGCTTCGATGTCCTTGGCCGAGCCGATCAGCCAGACGGCGTAGCCGCGCGCGCGCAGGGCGCGCGCGAGCGCGGCGTAGTGCCGCGCCGGCCAGCGCTTGGCCGGCCCGTATTCTGCTCCGGGGCAAAACACGGCGACCGGGCGCGAGCGGTCCAGTTCGAGCCGCGCGGTGTTGCGCGCGGTATTGATGGGATCGACCTCTAGTTGTACCGCGGGCAGCGGCCGGGGCAATGGCGCGCCCGGTTCTTCCGCAAGCTGCGCGTAGCGCTCGACCATCAGCGGCAAACCGGCCGGGTCCAGCTTGTGCACCAGATTCAGCAGGCCATAACGCATTTCCCCGACGTAGCCCGCGCGCAGCGGAATGTCGGCGAAGAAGGGTATCAGCGCGGATTTGAAGCTGTTCGGAAGGATGATGGCCTGGTCGTATTTTCGCTGTGCCAGCTCGCGTCCGAGCTTCCAGCGCGCGCCGAGCTTCAGCTCGCCGTGCGCGAACGGGGAGGCGATGACGTCGCTAATTTCCGGCATGCGCCGAAGCAGCGGGCCGCACCATGGCGGCGCCAGGGCATCGATGCTGACGCGACCGAGCCTGTCGTGCAGGCGGCGCAGCAGCGGCTGTGCCAGCAGCGTGTCGCCGATCCAGGACGGGGCGACGATAAGGATGCGCGGCATCGGTTGAGACGCGAAGAGCAAGGCGGGCACGGAGAGAGGCGCCCGGTTCTCCTCGCTCCTCACGGCTCGTACGGAACGGGGATCAGTGCCCCTTGGGCGCCGCGCCCTTGTACACGTAGCGCGTGCCGCAGTAGGGGCAGATCAATTCGCCCGATTTGGCCACATCGAGGAACACGCGCGGATGCATGTTCCATACCGGGGTCGAGGGCATGGGGCAGTGCAGCGGCAGGTCGTGTTCGGTGACTTCGACGCTGCGCTGCTGTGCAGTGGCGGACATTAGCGTTTCCCCTTTGGTGCTGGCTTCGTCGCAACCGTCTTGGCCGTGCCTTTTGCCGCCTTGGAAGCGCCGGCGGCCGATGCGCTCTTGCCTTTGGCCGCTTCGGCCTTGCCTTTGGCCGCTTCAGCCTTGCCTTTGGCAACGGGCGCAAGCCAGGCGCTGTGGCGCGCGTCGCGGCCATTGACCACTTCGAAGAAGGCCTTTTGCAGCTTCTTCGTGACCGGGCCGCGGCGGCCGGCGCCGATCTTGCGGCCGTCGACTTCGCGTATCGGCGTCACTTCGGCTGCAGTCCCGGTGAAGAAGGCCTCATCGGCGATGTACAGATCATCGCGCGTGATGCGCCGCGGCGTGACCGTATAGCCGAGGTCGGCGGCGAGCGCGATCACACTGTCGCGCGTAATGCCCATCAGCGCCGAGGTCAGTTCCGGCTCGTAGATGCAGCCGTTCTTGACCAGGAACAGGTTTTCGCCGGCGCCTTCGGCGACAAAGCCGTCGACGTCGAGCAGCAGGCCTTCGTCGTAGCCGTGGTCGAGCGCTTCCTGGCTTGCCAGAATGGAATTGGCATAGGTACCCGAATACTTGGCGCGGCACATCGACACGTTCACGTGGTGGCGCGCGAACGACGAGGTCTTGACGCGGATGCCTTTTTCCAGGGCTTCGGCACCCAGGTACGCGCCCCAGGGCCAGGCGGCGATGGCGACATGGACCGTGGCGCCCTTGGGCGAGACGCCCATTTTCTCCGAGCCGTAGAAGGCGATCGGCCGCAGGTAGCATTCCACGAGCTTGTTCGCGCGCACCACTTCCTTGTGCGCTTCGATGAGCGTCTCCTTGGTGTAGGGGATTTTCATCATGTAGATGTGCGCCGAGTTGTATAGGCGGTCGATATGCTCCTGCAGCCGGAACACGGCGGTGCCGTCGACCGTGTTGTAGGCGCGGATGCCCTCGAATACCGCCAGTCCGTAGTGCAGCGAGTGGGTCAGCACGTGGGTGGTAGCCGAGCGCCAGGGCACCAGCTTGCCGTCGTACCAGATGTATCCGTTGCGGTCGGCCATCGACATTGTTTCCTACTCCTCATTCAAATCAAGTGAAGGCACAAGACGTTATTTTAGCGGAAAGCCGCTGCCTTGAGCAGCGGCCCATGGCGGCGATCGGTGCCATAATTCTGTCCTCCCCCCATTTTTGCTGGAGCCAGCCGTGCCTAGCCTATTGCCAGACGTCGATCCCGAGGGGCTGCTTGAATATTCGGTCGTCTACACCGACCGAGCGATCAACCACATGTCGGCGCGGTTCCAGCGCGTCATGACGGACATCTCCGCGATGCTGAAACGCGCCTACCGCGCGCAGGCGGCAATCGTGGTTCCCGGGAGCGGCACCTTCGGCATGGAAGCGGTGGCGCGCCAGTTCGCTCACGATCGCAACTGCCTGATCGTCCGCAATGGCTGGTTCAGTTACCGCTGGACGCAGATCCTCGACATGGGGCGGATCGCCGCCCAAACTACGGCGCTGAAGGCGCGACGCGCCGGCGATGATCGGCAAGCGCCGTTCGCGCCGGCGCCGATCGACGAGGTCGTGGCGAGTATCCGCGACACGCGACCCGACGTGGTGTTCGTCGTTCACGTCGAGACTGCCTCCGGCATGATGTTGCCCGATGCCTATCTTCGAGCGGTCGCCGATGCCGTGCACGGGGTCGGCGGCCTGTTCGTGCTCGACTGCGTTGCCTCCGGGGCAATCTGGGTCGATATGGTGGCCAACGGCGTCGACATACTGATCAGCGCGCCGCAAAAGGGCTGGAGCGGATCGCCCTGCTGCGCGTTCGTGATGCTCGGCGAGCGGGCGCGAACGCTGATCGATTCGACTACCAGCAGCAGCTTCGCCTGCGATCTGCGCAAGTGGCTGCAGATCATGGAGGCCTATGAGAACGGCGGTCACGCCTACCACGCTACCATGCCCACTGACGCTCTGGCCCGCTGCCGCGACGCCATGGCGGAGACGGAGTCGTTTGGTTTCGACAAGGCTTGCGCCGCACAGCAGGCGCTCGGCGACCGGGTGCGCTCGCTGCTCACCGCGAACGGTTTTCGCAGCGTCGCGGCCGAGGGGTTCCAGGCCCCCGGCGGCGTCGTCTGCTACACCGACGATCCGCAGATGCAGTCGGGCCGGAAATTCCTCGTAGAAGGGCTGCAGATCGCCGCCGGCGTGCCGCTGCAATGCGATGAACCGGCCGATTTTCGCAGCTTTCGCATCGGCTTGTTCGGCCTCGACAAACTGCGCAACATCGAGCGCACCGTGCAATCCCTTGAGGCGGTGCTGCGCCGCATGCGCTGAGCGGCGTGCGCATGCGGACGGCGGCCGGATGTTGAACCCCAGCGCCGAATGTTAGCCAGAGGGTAGAGAGCCGCGCGCCGGATGCGTTCCGCCGGCAATGGCGCGCAGGCGCGTTTCCGCTTGCTCTTGCACGCCTGCGTGCGGAAGGATGTAAAAACAATCCCGCTTGATTGCGTCGATCGTGAAACGCGCCACATCGGCCGCGCTCAAGCGTGCCGTCTGCATGCCGCGCAGCAGATTCGGATCGCGAACCGGCTTTACGGGGCCCGCATTTGCCAGCGCCGCGGGACGATTGCGTTCGGAATCGGCGATCCCGGTGTTCACCAGCGACGGGCACAGCACGGAGACGCCGATATGCGCCTTCTTTATCTCCAAATCGTGAAACAGGCACTCGGACAAAGCCACCACCGCGTGCTTGCTGGCGCAATAGGGCGCGGCTGCCGGAAGCGCCATCAGGCCCGCAGCCGACGACGTATTGACGAGGTGGGCCGGAAGCTCCTGGGTCAGCATGCGCGGAACGAAATATCGAATACCGTGCACCACGCCCATCAGGTTTACACCGAGGACCCATTTCCAGTCTTCGCAGCTGGCCTCCCAACACCAGCCGCCCAGCGCCACGCCGGCATTGTTGAACAACACGCCGACTTCACCGAACTCGGCGTAGGCACGCTGTGCCAGCGCTTCCACCGAGTCGGCATCTGAGACGTCGGTCGTAATGTGGCACGCGGCGATCGACTTCGGCAGCAGCGCCGCGGTGGCAGCCGTCGCCTTAGCGTCGATGTCGGCGAGGACCAGGCGCATGCCTTCGGCGGCACAAGCGATCGCCAACTCGCGTCCGAGGCCGCTGCCCGCGCCGGTCACCACCGCCGTCCTGCCCTCGAGTTGTTGCATCAGGGACCTCCCCCATTGCGATCTAGAGTTGTAGCGGCAGCCGTAGGCGCCACCGCTTACGCTGCATTGCGCATAAGGTCGCGGATGGCGCTTACCCGAGGAAACTCTTCACCAGGCCGGGGTCGGTGAGGAGGTCGGAGCCGCTGCCTTCGAGAACGATCTTGCCGCCTTGTATGACCAGCGCCGAATCGGCCACCGTAAGTGCGCTGAGCGCGGCCTGCTCGACCAGCAGCACCGCCACGCCGGTGTTTGCCAGAGCGCGCAACACGGCAAGGATGCTCTTGGCGACCTTGGGCGCGAGCCCGAGCGAAGGCTCGTCCAGCATCAGGAGTTTGGGCTGCATCATCAAGCCGCGCGAAATAGCCAGCATCTGCTGTTCGCCGCCGGACAGGGCCCCGGCGAACACGCTGCGCCGCTCGCGCAGCACCGGAAATCGCAGGTACTCGCGCTCCAGCGCTTCGGCGCGCGCCGATCGCGCCTGACGTTGCAGCTGCTGCGCGCCGATCAACAGATTCTCTTCGACTGAAAGTTGGGGGATCACCTGCCGGCCCTGCGGCACATGCACGAGTCCGGAGCGTGCCACCAGATGCGGCGCCATGCCGTCGATTCTTTTTCCATTGAAGTGAATCTCGCCGTCGCTGAGCGGGTGTAGACACGACAAGGTACGCAGCAAGGTCGTCTTGCCGGCGCCGTTGGCGCCGATCACCGCCAGCAGCGAGCCCGAGGCTACCGACAGGCTCACGCCGGCCAGGACGCGGCTGCCGCCGATGGCGACATGGATGTCGCGCGCCTCGATCATGCCGCCTCCACGCCGAGGTACGCCTCGACCACCACCGGGTCTGCGCGCACCACGTCGGGCGTGCCGGACGCGATCTTCTGCCCGTAGTCGAGAACCGTGATTTCATCGGCCACCGACATCACGAACGGCATGTCGTGCTCGACCAACAGGATGGTCACGCCGGCGTCCCGCAATTTGCCGATGCCGGCGGCGATCTGTCGCGATTCTTCCTCATTGAGACCGGCGATCGGCTCGTCGAGCAGCATCAACTTCGGCCGCCCCGCCAGCGCGCGCGCCAGCTCGGCCAGCTTGCGATGGCCATAGGCGAGGTCGCCCGGAGCGGCATTGGCGAAACCGGCGATGCCGAGGAAGCCGAGCAGCGCCAGGGCACGGTCGCGCTGCTCCGATTCGAAGGGCCGGCCCAGCAGCCAGCTGCGGAAAGCCTTGACCAACCCGGCACTCTCGGCCAAACCCAGCATCACGTTTTCGATCACGCTCAGTCCGCCGATCAGCTGCAGGTTCTGAAACGTGCGCGCCAGGCCTAAACGCGCGCGCCGATGCGCCGGCCAGTTCGTGATGTCCTGTCCCGCCAAACGGATCGTGCCGCTGTCTGCCCGGTACAAGCCGCAGATCGTGTTGATGAGCGTGGATTTGCCGGCACCGTTCGGACCGATCAACGCGTGCACCGTTCCCGCGCGCACCGTCATGGACACATCGCTTAATGCCGCCAGCCCAAAATACGATTTGCTCAGTTGCTGCAACTCCAAAAGCGGCTCGCCGCGCGCGAGCGCATTGCCACGAAGGTGAATGAGGTCCAATACACCGGACGCGCCGGGCGCGACGTCCTGGCGCGGCGGCGCCGGGCGATTGCGCCGCAGGAGCAGGGCGCCCAGGCCGGACAGACCATCGGGAAGGAACACCATCACCGCCAGCAGCAGTGCGCCGAAGATAAAGTTCGAATACGTGTAGAGGTCGGCGATCGCCTGATTCATCGCCACCAGGAATAGCGCGCCCAGAAGCGGTCCGTAGCGATGACCGAGGCCACCGACCACCACCACGATCAACATCGCGAGACTGCGATCCAGGTTGAAGGCATCGCTGCTCACATAGCCACTCTGATGCGCGAACAGTGCGCCGGCAAGTCCGGCCAGCATGGCCGACACCACGAATGCGCCGACGCGCCAGGCGGCCGCATTCAAGCCGACCGTCGCCGCAAAGCTTTCGCTCTCGGAGATGGTGCGCAATACGCGGCCGGATCGAGACTGGATTACGAAATCGCTGGCGATCTGAACGACAAGGAACAACGCTGCAGCGGTCCAGAGGAAGTTGCGCGCCGCATTCTTCGCGTCGCCCCAGTTCAGGGGCGGGACGCCGATCAGGCCCATCGAACCGCCGGTGAAGCCGGTCCAGCGTTGCGCCAGAATGGCGACGATGAAGCCGAATGCGAGCGTCACCATGGCCAGGTAGTGGGTCCGCGCCCGCAGCGCGATCGCGCCGACGACCAGCCCCGCCGCCCCGCTGACGACGATCCCGAGCGCGGCGCTGGCGGCCAGCGGCCAGCCGAGACGCAAGGACAGCAGCGCCGAGCAGTATGCCGAAACCGCAAAAAAGCCGGCATGTCCAAGCGAGATCTGCCCCGACAGGCCGAGCAGGATGTTCAGGCCGATCCCCGCGATCGCCAGGATCGCGACTTCCTGCGCCAAATTGACGAAGTACGCGTTGGGCGATGCCACAGGCAGCGCCGCGAGCAGCAATGCCGCCAACACGTAGCACCAGGGCCGCAGCGCTTGATCAGCGAACATCGGCCTTGCGCTCCGCGAACAGTCCCATCGGCCGGACGATCAGAAACATCAGGACGATGATGAATGGATAGAGGTCGCCGAACGTGGAATCGACGTAGTTGCTGAGCGATTCGATTATGCCGAAGGCAATGCCGCCGATGAGCAGGCCGACGGGATTGGTGAAACCGCCGATGCTGATGGCGGCGAAGGCTTTAAGAAGAAATAGCATCCCCATGTGCGACTGAATGGAAGACAGCGGTCCCACCAGGAGACCTGCCGCCGCGGTCAGCAATGCCATCACCACGTAGGACCACATCACGGTGCGCTTGACGTCGATGCCGAGCAGCATCGCCGTGTGCCGGTCATACGACACCGCCGCCACGCGCCTGCCCCAGGCGGAGCGGTACAGAAGGACATACATGGTTCCGACCAGCACCAGCGCGGCAGCACCGATGGCGAGCTCTTCGAGAAAGACGCCGGCGCCGAACACGCTCACCAGTTGTTTTTCACCGCTGGAGAACAGCGGCGGCGAGTAATAGCGCGATTTGCCCCAAGCAAGCGCAATTACGTTCTGCAGCATCATGCCGAAGCCGAGCGTGCTGAGGATCCAGCCCAGATGCGCCGCACCCGCCTTGGTTCGGGATACGATCGGCCTGACCGCCAGCCGCTCGATCAGCATGCCCAGCGCGGCCACGCAAGTCGCCACCCCGACGACCACGGCGATCACCGGCATCCCCGCCAGCATTCCCGCCATGCCGAGAAAAGCCGCGAGGGCGAGGAAGTCCCCTTGGCCGAAATTCAGCGCCCGGCTGGTGGCATAGGTCAGGAACAAGCCCATCGCGAGCAGGGTGTAGACGCTGCCGAGCGCGATTCCCGATATCAATATCTGCACCAGATCAGTGGCGATCATGACAATTCCAGAAGTGCGCTGCGCGGGCAGTCCCCGGACGCGCCAGCCCGGGTGGACTGGCTGTCAGCGGCGACTAGTTGCTGAGCTTTACCACTCGGCCGCCGCGCCAAACACCCATGAATACCTGGCTCGCATCGACGCACTCGTGATCGGTGGCCGAGAACGGCTTTGCCGGAATGCCCGAAACGGCGGCAAAGCCCTCGGTCGATTCGAGCGCGTCGCGGATTTTGCCTGGACTTGCGCCGGCTCGGTCGATCGCACCGAGCATGATGCGCATGGCATCGTAGCCAAGCGCCGCCACCACTGGCCAGCGGTACTTGTCACCCAGGGTTCGCGTCATCATTTCATCGAAGCCCTTCGCCTTCGCATTGTTCAGGTCCAATGCCTGAGCCATCACGGCGCCCTCGATAGCGTCCTTGCCGATGACATTGACCGTCATCTTCGAGGACAATCCCCACGATGCGGCGACCGCTGGTTTGTAATCCACTTTCTGAAAGGCGCGGTAGATGAGCTCAGGACTATCGTGATAGACGAGCAGCAGGTCGACTCCGGCGTTCTTCAGCTTGAGCACCTGCGGCGTCATGTCGGTCACGGTAGGCGCTCCGCTTTCGACCGCCGCCAATTGCACATTGCGCTGGGCCATGCCCTTCTGGATCTCGGCGAGGGCGAACATGCCGTAGCCGCTGGTGGTATGAATCAGGCCGATCTTCTTGTGGTGTTTGACCGCCCAGTCGAGCACGGCGTCGATCATGTGGTTTTCCACCATGGAGCAGCGAAACACGTAACTTGGCTGCTGCGCAATGAAGCGGGTCGTGATGTCGGTTGCCGTCGACGGGCCGATCAGCACCGGAATCTGCGCCTGCTGCAATATCGGGCTGAAGGCCACTACGCTTGCGGCATTGACCGTGCCGATCACCGCTGACACCCGGTCGTTCGCGATCAATCGCTGCACTAGCGACACCGCGCGTTGCGGATTCGCCTCGTCGTTATAGGTGATGATCTCGACGTCGTGCTTGGGGCGCGTCGCCTTGTATTCCCGCAATGCCGCTTCAATGCCTTGCAGGTAGGATTCACCGAAGTCGACGATCGCCGGCGGGCCGCTCAAGGCCTGCACCACGCCGACTTTCACCTGCTCTGCCACGGCCTGGGCCGTCAGGGCGAGCATGGCAACACCAAACACCCATCCGATTGCTTGCTTCACGTTCATTTTCTCCTCCATGGTTTTATCGGTTTCGAACACCGGAAATGTTCCTTGGGGCTGAAGTCCGCTTCCCAGGGACGCCTAGAGCCGCTTTGTCTTACCTCTTCAAAAACTCCTTGGCAGTCCGAAACTTTCGGCAATGTAGTTCTTGGCCATCTCATCCGAGATCGGTGAGAACATCATTTGCTTGTAGTCGCGGAAGTGCCGCTGCATGTCGTACTCCATGGCGAAGCCGTAGCCGCCGAGTATTTCCATGCCGTGGCGCGCGGCGAGCTCCGAGGCGCGGCAGGCAGCTATCTTCGCCATTGCAACTTCAACGTTGTATGGACGTCCGTTGTCGGCAAGCCAGGCGCAGCGGTAGATCAGGTTGCGCGACAGATGGATTTCGATGGCGATGTCGGCGAGATAGTGCTGCAGGATCTGGAACGCGCCGATCGGGCGGCCGAAGGCGCGGCGTTCTTTTGCATACGCCAGCGCGTAGTCAAACGCGGCATGCGCCAAGCCCAGCGAGAACATCGACGTCGCGATCCGCTCGGGGTTTAGCGTATTGAGCAGCTGATACCAGCCGTTGTTCTCCGTGCCGAGCAGGTTCTCAACCGGCACTTCCACGTCGTCGAAGAACACCGCGTTGGTGCCGCAGCCATGAATGCCAAGCTTGGGAATCGGCTTCACTGTGACGCCCGGTGCACGGGCATCGATGATGAGCGCGGACAGTCCCTTCTTGCGCGGCGCAGCGGGATCGGTGATGACGACCGTCGTCATATAGTCGGCGACATGTGCCGCAGTGATCCACTGCTTCGATCCGTTGACGACGTAGCGGTCCCCCTTGCGAACCGCCGTCGTTCGAATGGCTCCGAGTATGTCCGTTCCGCCGCCAGGCTCGGTCATGGCGAGCGACCATTTTTCTTCGCCGCGTGCGATCCGCGGCAGGTGCCGTTCGCGCAGCAGCGGCGTGCCCAGGTCGAGTAGCGGCCGTGCGCCGAAAGCCAGACCGCCACCGACGCAAAAGGCCGCGGCAACCGACTTCCTTGAGATCTCTTCGAGGACGATCGAGAACTCGATCATTCCCAGGCCCTGGCCGCCATACTCTTCGGGGACCGTCAATCCCTGGGTACCCAAGACTGCGAATTTCTTGAGCATGTCGTCGGGAAGAAAGTTGCAGTTCTCATCTATCCAGCGCACGTATTCCGGCGTCAGCTCCTTGTCGCAGAAACGCCGGTAGGTGTCCCGGATCATCTCCTGTTCAGGCGTGAAATCTAAGTCCATGGTTTCTGTCCGTCAGGGCTGCTGGTTGAATTTGGGTGCGCGTTTTTCGAGGAAGGCAGCCACGCCCTCCTTTACATCCGACGTTGCAAGCAGATAGATAACCGCTCCGCGTTCCAGCGACATCGCCACCTCGTCGCTCGCATAGGCGGTGTCTGCGATCACACCACGCGCCACCCGAACCGCCGCGCGCGACTTGGCGGCAATCTCGGTCGCTGCCAGTTCCGCCTGCGCATACAGTTCTTCGGCCGTGGAGAACACACGATTTACTAGGCCCGCGCGCTGTGCCTCGTTGGCGCTCACGACCTCGGCGCGGTAGATCATTTCGCGCGCACGCCGCGCGCCCACGGCTCGCGGCAGTCGCGTGAGGCCGCCCCACCCGGGAAGCAAGCCCAGCGCTATTTCCGTCAGTCCGAACTTCGCCGCCTCGGCCGCATAGATGAAGTCGCACATCAGCGCCAGTTCCGTTCCGCCCGCCAGGCACCAGCCGTCCACGGCAGCGATTACCGGTTTGCCGAGCGACGCGAACAGAATCTGGATCGCCTGTCCCCGATGCACCGAGAACCACTCCCCCTTGACCGGATTCATGCCTTCAAAACCACGAATGTCGCCGCCGCTGCAGAACACCTTGCCGGCGCCGCGCAGCACGACGCAGCGCACCGAGTCATCGTTCTTTGTCGTCGTTAGCACGTCGATCAGTTCGGTCTGCATTCGGTCGTCCAGCGCATTGCGCATTTCGGGATTCGACAGCGAGAGCCACAGCACGCTGCCGTCGGCCCCCTTGCGCTCGACGAACAGGCGCTGGAATTGAGGTTCAGCCATGAGTTCCACCTTTCTGCGACGGCCGCCACTTCGGCAGCACGATGCCGTCGTCGCGGGTGTGGAAAACCACCTCGAGCGCCATGCCGTTGCGCAATGTGTTCGGTTCGCAATCGACGATGTTCGAAATCATGCGCGGGCCTTCCGGCAGGTCCACCATCGCGAGGACGTAAGGAAGGTCTTCAATAAACGCCGCCGGCACGCCGTAGGTGTTGACTGCAAACGCCGCGAGGGTGGCGATGCCTCGGGCCTGCCGCCAGTCGCTGCGTTCGCTGCCGCACTCGGTGCAGAACAGGTACGGGGGGTGGTCCACATGTCCGCAAGCTGCGCAGGTTTTGAGCAGCAGCCGGCCCTCGCGTGCCCCGTCCCAGAACGGCTGCGACCACGGCATGGGTTGCGGCGCCGGCTTGATGAAGTCGGCATCAGTCAGTCCGAGCCGCTGTTTGAGTTTCTCTCGGTTGTTCATGTGTTGCTCCTTCGCATAGCCCTGGCGCCGCCGATCACTGGGGAATCTCGTTGCCGAGCACGGAGAAATGAATGTCCATGAAAGCGCCGCCGCCGCAGTTCTCGATCGCAAATCTGGCGTCCTTCACCTGGGCCGCACCGGCCTTGCCCTGAAGTTGCCGCACGGTTTCGACGAGCACGGAGAAGCCGACGCCTGTCCCGGTATGACCGAAGCCCAGCGCTTCGCCGTTGGTCGTCGTCGGATAGCGGCCGCCGGGCGAGGTTTCCCCCGACGCAACCAGTGCTCCGGACTGGCCCGGCGCGACGATGCCGAGCGCATCCATCAGCATCAGCTGAATCACCGGATAGGAACCGTAGAGTTCGAACAGGTCGAGGTCCTTGGGACCGATGCCCGAGTCGTCGATCGCCTTGCGGGCCACCGGAAGGAAGAACTCGTGCATTTTGCCCTGGTCGCGCCACTTGGAGCGCGCAATGCTGCGGTGGCTGTAGTCCGAGCCCTCGCCGAGCAGGTAGACCGGCCGCTGCGATTTCTTCGCCAGATCCGCCCGCGTCATGACGAAGGCGCTGCCGCCGTCGGCGAGCACATTGCACATCAGTGCGGTCAAGGGCCAGGCGACGACCCGGCTCTTCAACACATCGTCCACCGTGATGCTCTTGTCGTGGAACATCGCGTTGGGCTGCAGATTGGCCCACTTGCGGCATGCCACGCACACTGCCGCGATCTGTTCGATCGTCGTTCCCGTCGAATTCATGTAACCCTGCGTCAGCATTGCCGCCAGCGCGTTGTAGGTCATGCCATATGGCACCTCCCACTCCAGATCCGAACCAGCCACTGCAAAATATTTGGCCTGCTCGTTGGCGCTGAACTGCGAAAAGCGCTGGGCGTGCACCACCAGCACGTAGTCGGCATCGCCCGATTGCAGGATGCCTTCGGCCGTCATGCGCGTGGAGAAGCTGGAGGCGCCGCCGGAGACCGTGGTGGCGACGATGCGGCAGTTCTTCGCGCCGATGGCTTCCGGCATGCGGCCGAAGAACATCTCCGTGTTGTAATCGCTCCCCATGATGTGAGCCGCCGTGACGACGGCGCCGACCTGTTTCATGGTGATTCCGGCATCGTCCACGGCCGCCTTGGCGACGCGGTAGGCGATCTCGAATTCGTTGCGATTCGGATAGTGCCCGCAGGGCACCTCGCCGGTACCGATGATCGCGAACCTCGGTTGACTCATCTGGCTCGACCTCCTAGAACACGCGTTTCAAAGTGTGGGGATGTCTCTCGAGAGAATTTCCTCCAGGACGCATCCCCGATAATTCCACCAATGTTTGCTCGAGCCGCCCTGCCGCAGACGCGCGAGGCGCGGCTCGATACCTGGCTAGTTGATGCTTCGGCTGTGGCCCTGCCAGAACACGGATTTGACGTCCTTGCGCAACAGTTTGCCCACCGCGCTCTTGGGCAGCTGCTCCCAAAATTCCACGTGTTTCGGACATTTGTAACCGGCAAGTTTCTGTTTGCAGAACTCGATCAAGTCGGCGGCGCTCGCTGCCGCCCCGGGTTTCAGCACCACCGCCGCCTGCACGCGCTCGCCCCAACGGGCATCGGGTGCCGAGGAGACGATGCATTCGAATACCGCGGGGTGACTGAAGATGACGTTCTCGACTTCCGACGGGTAGACGTTCTCGCCTCCGGTAACGATCATGTCCGCCTTGCGGTCGAGCAGGAAGACGTAGCCCTGATCGTCCATCACGCCTATATCGCCCGTGCGCAACCAGCCGTTTTGCAGACGTTCGCGCGTCAAGGCCTCGTTTTTCCAATAGCCGAGCATGATGTTCGGGCCGCGCGCCAGCAACTCGCCTGGCGTGCCGATGGGTACGGCATTTCCCGCAGCATCGGCAATACGCACCTCGGTAAGCGTCATTTCCCGACCCGCGCTCTTCAGCAGGCGCGAGCGGGGACCGTCCAGTTCATGATCCTGCGGGGCGAGGAAGCATACCGCTGGCGCCGCTTCCGTGAGCCCGTAGCCCTGCGCGAAGATGGGCCCGAACTTCGCGATACATTTGCGCAACACCTCTTCGGGCATGGGGCTGCCGCTGTAGATCATCAGCCCAAGCGAGGACAGATCGTGCGCCTTGAGCGCGGGATCGTCGATCATCCAGGTATATAGCGTCGGCACGGCGTTCATATTGGTGCAGCGCTCGCTCTCGAGCGTGCGCAGGATCAGGCCCATTTCCGGGCGACGCAGGATGACCACACAGGCGCCGGCGATCAGGTGGCAGAACACCTGCCAGAAGGCGACATGGAATAACGGCAGCGCCATGAGCGTGATGTCGCGCGCCGAGAATTTGAACAGGATGTTGGCGCTGATGAATGCGCTCAGCAGGTTGCGGTGCGACAGCATCACGCCTTTCGGCAATCCCGTCGTGCCCCCGGTGTAGACCAGCACCGCCAGATCGTTTTCGCCGACTTCGACCGAAACCTCGGCTGCGCTGCTCGCGCTCAGTAGCGACTCGTAGGCGAGCGCGCCTTCGATCTCGGTATCCAGGCCGATCCAGATTTTCAGCTGCGGCAACTGCGCTTTGAGCGACGCGGCTACGCTCTCGAAGCCTTCACCCACGAACATCGCCGATGCCTCGGAATCGCGCAGCATGTGCAGGAGTTCGCGTTCAGTCAGCCGGAAGTTCAGGGGGGTGGCTACCAGCCCCGCCTTGGCCGCGCCGAAGTAGCACTCGACAAAGCGGTGCGAGTTTTCCGACAGGATGGCGATCCGGTCGCCTTTTGCCAGGCCTTGCGCCAGCAGCGCGTGCGCCAGGCGGTTGCTGCGCGCGTGGAGCTGGGCATAGGTGATGCGCGTGGTCCCGAATACCAGAGCTTCCGAGTTGCCAGACAGCCGAGCGTGCTTTGAACAGATGTCGCCTAGAGTTAACACGACCCTTTCCTCCTTTAGGTTTAGTCGTCACCGCCGCGGATAAATGCCGCGAATCTCGCCAACTGCGACCGCGCTTGGTCACCACGCCGGATCCATCGTTTCCACGCGGTCGGAACGAACTGTATCAATCAAAAATGTACTTGTCAAACGTTTAACAAGATGAGAGTAATTATTGTTAATATGCTGTTTATTATGCACTGTATAAGCAATATAGTGATTTAATAGTGCTTTACATATGGTAGAATTTGAATGTCAGAGAGGAGACCGACTTTGAGACCAAAACATATAGGCAATACGCCTGACGCGAAGCCGTCCTTAGGCGTGCTGCGACCGGAAATCCTAGAAGTCGCGAAGGAAACCTTTGCTAAGAAAGGCTATGTGGCGTCCTCGCTGCGGGATATTGCCGAACAGGCCGGTGTGACCGCTGCGGCAATCTACTACCACTACGCGAAGAAAGAGGACTTGCTGCGCGAGATCATTTTCGATTGTCTGGACCGGCTCAGCCGCGATGTCGTCAGTGCATTGTCTACGGCAGCAAATCCCATCGAAGCGCTGGAGTCGGTCGTTCGCGCCCATCTCCGGTTCAATATGGATTATTCCCGGGAGTCGAAGATCATTATCGAGGATTGTCGTTTCCTGAATGAAGTCGATTACGCGGTCGTCCGCGAAAAGCAGAATGGCATCCTCAATATCTACCGGGCTTGCATCCGCGAATTGACAGCCAGCGGCCTCATTGGTGAGGTCGACCCGACCATCACGGCCTTCAACATGGTCTCGATCGTGCTCGGCTGGTATCGCTGGTTCCGGCCCGAAGGCAGGGTCAGCGCGCAGGATGCTTTCGAATACACGGTGCGCTTTGCGATGGCTGCAGTCATCAATGTCAAGCCAGTTGGCCCAAAACCAAACAATTCAACCGGCGGTAACTAGGCGGCGCTCGCCTCAGCTTTGCGCGCCCACAGGACTGACTGCGTCGGCATCGAACACGGTTTTCCACAGCTCCAGCGTCGCCTCGATGTAAGTCGCCAGCGGCGCAGGCTCGACGCGCGCGTACTGCTCGCCGTTCAACCTCTCGGCGTGCTGCAGCTTGCGGTATTCGCGGTAGCCATCGCGCACGCTCATGGCCGCCTCCAACGGGATCAGCCCGAGTTCTCCCGCCATTTTCAGCAGCGCGATGTTGCCTAGATTGCCGGTCAATTGCGGGTAGCGATGCGCATGCGCGAGCACCAGGTACTGCACGATGAACTCGATGTCTATCATGCCGCCGTGGTCGTGTTTCAAGTCGAACAGGTCGCTGCGATTGGGGTGCGCGTCCGCCATCCGCTGTCGCATGGAGACGACCTCGCGCCGCAGCACCTCGGAGTCGCGGCTGCGGCGCAGGATGGCGATGCGTTCGGCTTCGAACGCGGCGCCCACGTCCGCATCGCCGGCGCAATAGCGGGCGCGCGTCAATGCCTGATGCTCCCACACCCACGCGTCCTTTTCCTGATATTCGCGAAAGGCGTCGACCGAACTCACCATGAGGCCGCCCTCGCCGTTGGGCCGCAGGCGCAGGTCGGTCTCGAACAGCACGCCGGACGACGTTGCGCTGGTGAGCCAGGTGTTGATGCGCTGCGCCAGGCGTGAGTACATCTGGGGCGCGCTCGCATCGGCATCGTCGTAGAGGAAGATGATGTCAAGGTCCGAGGCGTAGCCCAGTTCCTTTCCCCCCAGCTTGCCATAGGCGATGATGGCGAAGCGCGGCAGCTCGCGGTGGCGATTGCGCAGCTGCGACCAGCACAACTCTAGGGTGATCGCCAGCATCAGGTCGGCGAGCGCCGACAGATGGTCGGCCAGGACTTCCACCGTGAGCTGTGCGGCGAGGTCCTGCGCCAGCAGGCGGAACACCTGGGCGTGGTGCGCTTCGCGCAGCACGTCCATCAGGCGCTCCGCATCGTCCTCGTGGCGCGCGAGCTGCGCGCGCAGGCCGGCGGCGAATTCCTTCCAGTCCGGCGCCGCATAGAGCGTGCGCGCGTCGAGCAGTTCATCGAGCAGCAGGGGATGGCGCGTGACATAGGCCGCGGCCCAGCCCGATGCGGCCAGGAGCTGCACCACTTTCTCCAGCGCCTGTGGATACTCGTAGAGCAGCGCCAGATAGGAGCTGCGCCGGCTGATGGCTTCAAGCAGGTCGAGGGCGCGCGCCAGCGCCGCCTCCGGCACAGCGGCTTTGGCGGCAAGTTCGATGATGCGCGGCAGCAGGGCGTCGTAGCGCTCGCGGCTGGTTTCAGACAACTGCAGATAGCGTGGCGACGCGCGCGCGCCTGCAAGCCGCCTGAGGGCGGCGCCGGCATCGGCGAAACCCAGCACGGCGAGCCGCTCGTGCGCCGCTTCGGTATCGAGTTCGCCATTCCACAGCGGTGTGTAGGCGTGCCGGTCCTGCACCGGCCCCGCAAACACGCCGTCGAAATGGCGCGAAACCTGCTCCCGGTGCGCGTCGAGCCGAGTCATGAATGCGGCGTAATCGTCAAAGCCCATGGCTTGCGCTATCAGCGCCTGGTCGCCGTGGTCCACGGGCAGATCGTGGGTCTGGGCGTCGTCCAGGTACTGCAGGCGATGTTCCAGACGGCGCAGGAAATCGTAGGCGGCGCGCAACTCGGCCACCGTTTCCGCCGGCAGCAGCGCTTTCTTCTGCAGCAGTGCCAGCACCTCCAAGGTGGGACGAGTCTGCAGGTCCGGATCGCGCCCACCGCGTATCAGCTGGAATGCCTGGGCGATGAATTCGATCTCGCGTATCCCGCCCGGGCCGAGCTTGATGTGTCCGGTCAGTTCGCGCCGCGCCACCTCGGCGCGAATCTGCGCATGCAGCGAGCGCATCGCCGCAAACGCGCCGAAATCGAGATACTTGCGGAACACGAACGGCCGGGCGATGGCAGCGATCTCACCCGAACGATCGCCGCCGCTCCTGGCCCCTGCAGCAACGCTTGCGTTACTGCTCGTAGCGACAACGCGCGCCTTGATCCAGGCGTAACGCTCCCATTCACGTCCCTCGGCCACGAAATAGTTTTCCAGCGCATCGAAGCTGCAGGCGAGCGGTCCGGAATCGCCGTTGGGGCGCAGGCGCATGTCGACCCGGAACACTTGCCCTTCCTCGGTCACTTCGGCAATCGCGTTGATCAGCTTGCGGCCGAGACGGACGAAGTACTCGTGATTCGACAGTGGTCGCAGTCCTTCGCCCGCAGCGGCGGTTTCTCCCTCCTCGGGATAAACGAAGATCAGGTCGATATCCGAGGATACGTTGAGTTCGCGACCGCCCAGTTTGCCCATGCCGACGACGAGCAACGCTTGCGGCCTGCCGTTGCTCATGGGGGTGCCATGCAGCGCTTGCAGCCCTGCATCCAGGTGCTTCAACGCGTAGTCGAGGCTCACTTCGGCAAGGTCGCTCATAGTGGCGACCACCTCGGCGAGCGGCGCACGGCCGCGTAAATCGCGCAGCAGCACGCGCAGCATCACCTGCTGGCGCAGCAGGCGCAGCGCGCGTTTCAGCGACTCGTCATCGGCGGCCGGCTGCGTGTCCAGGTAGGCGCGCATGGCAGCGGCATCGAAAGGCCGCTCGATGGCGGCGAGCGCAGCCTGAAACAATTCCGGCCGCGCTTGTGCCAGCCGCTGCGCATAGCGCGAACCATCCGGCGCGCCTAGTGGAAAACCCTGATCTGGGGGCATGTATTGATATTTTGCAGGTAAAATGGAGAGTTACATTGTCACTTTTTTATTCGCATTGCGCGTCTATTGTAGGGCTTTGACCAAAACGCGCTCAACCAGCATGGGAAATTCGCGTACGGATGGTGCAACCCGACCAAGCCGAAAGTAGCGCTACGCCACCGGCAGAGGAGGATTTTTCTCCGCTGGCGGAGTTGGGGCTCGCGCCCGAGCGCCGCAGCATCGTGCGCAAGCTGCTGCGCTTTTTCGGCATTGCCCTGCTGCTTGTGTATTTCGGTTTCGCAGCCGCAGTATTGGCGCTGCGCTTCTGGATTTTGCCGCAGATCGAAGAGCATCCGGAGGGTGTCGCGCAAATCATATCGCGCAATATCGGCCAGCGCATCAGCATCGGCAGCGCCGATTCCGGCTGGCAGCGCCTGCGTCCCTACCTCGCATTGACTGACGTGCGCTTATACGACCAGGAGGGCAATGTTGCGCTGTCCCTGCCTTCGGTGTCGTGCACCCTGTCGTGGGACTCGGTTGCATTTGGCGCGTTGCGCCTTGATTCCCTTTCGCTCGACAAGCCCCAGCTCGCCATCCGCCGCGACGATAAAGGCGTGCTTCACGTGGCCGGCATCAAGCTCGACCCGGAAGTCAGCGGCGGCGGGTTTGCAAACTGGCTGCTGGCACAGCGCGAAGTCATCATTCGCGACGCCTATGTAAGCTGGGAGGATCAGTTGCGCCAGGCGCCGCTGCTGTCGCTCAGCGACCTGAATTTCGTCATGCGCAACCGCGGCAGCCATCATCGATTCGCGTTGCGCGCCCTGCCGCCGCGCGAGTTTGCCGCCGCGCTCGACCTGCGCGGCGATCTCGAGGGCAGCACGTTCGAGCAGCTGCAGGCCTGGAACGGCAAGCTCTACGCCGAGCTGGCCTATGCCGACCTAGCGGTCTGGCGCACCTGGATCGATTACCCGCTGGAAATCAAGAATGGACATGGCGGCTTGCGGTTATGGCTGGGCATCGCCGACAAGCATCTGGAGGATGCCATCGCCGATGTTGCGCTGGCCAATCTCAGCGCGCGCCTGGCGCCAGAATTGCCTCTGCTGGAGATGAGTTCGCTCCAGGGGCGCCTGTCGGCGAAGCGTTCGCGCGGCGGCTACGAAATTGCCGGCAAGCAGGTCGCGCTCGCGCTGCAATCCGGAGAGAAACTGCCGCCGACGCAGTTTGCGGTGAAGTGGCGGCCTGGCGACGACAAGCGAGCCGAGGAAGGCGACGTGAAGATCGATGCCCTCGAACTGCAGCCGCTGGCGCTTCTGGGCGAGTACCTGCCCCTGCCGCCGCACGTGCGAACGATTCTTGCTGAAGCCGCGCCTCAGGGCAGCCTTGCCGACATGCATTTCAATTGGCAGGGACCGCTAACGAATCCGCAGCGCTACAGCGTGCGCGGGCGTTTCGAGCAGCTCGGCATGCGCGCCTATGCCAGTTTGCCCGGATTCAACGGCGTCAGCGGCAATATCGATGGCAACGACAAGGGTGGCAGCGTGGTGCTCAATGCGGCCAAATCGAGCGTGGAGCTGCCGCACGTATTTGTCGACCCGGCGCGCCATTTCGACACGCTCACGGCGCAACTGGCCTGGAGCCATGTGCAGGACCAGCTGCAGCTCAAACTGTCGAATATCGCGTTTGCCAACGCCGACCTTGCCGGAACCGCATTCGGCACGTATACCACCGCAGCGGAAGGCCCCGGGGTCATCGATTTCACGGCACGCCTGAACCGCAGCGACGCGCGCACCGCGGCACGCTACATTCCTTTTCTGAAACAGAACTTGCTGGATTGGCTGGATCGTGCGCTGCTTGCCGGGCGTACCAGCGAAGTCAGTCTGCGCCTGAAGGGCAATCTCAAGGATTTTCCGTTCCAGGGCGCGAAAGGCGGCCTGTTCCAGGTTGCGGCCAAGGTGACGGGCGGAACCCTGCACTACGCCCAGGACTGGCCATTGATCGAGGGCATCAATGCGGAATTGCATTTCGACGGCAAGCGCATGGAAGTGAGCAGCAACAAGGCAAGCGTGCTCGGTGCGCGGGTGACCCAGGCGCGCGTCATCCTGCCGGACTTGTTCACGCCAGAGCGTATGCTCGAGATCAGCGGGCAGGCCGACGGTCCGTCCGGCGAGTTCTTGAATTTCATCAAACAAAGCCCGGTCTACAATCTGATCGGACGATTTACCGGGAATATGGGTGCCACGGGCAACGGCAAGCTGCAGCTCAAGATCGACCTGCCTTTGACCCGCTTGGCCGAGGTCAAGGTCGCGGGCAACTATCAGTTCGCGGGCAATGAGGTGAGGATCGATCCCGCCTGGCCACCGGTGACGCAGGCGGGCGGACGGCTGGACTTCAGCGAGAGCAGCGTGAATATGCGCGCAGCCAACGCCCAGTTTCTGGGCGGGCCGGTCACAGTGGGCATCAGCGGCCAGCGCGAAGGCGCTATTGCCGTCAATGCCCGGGGCACTCTCAATGCGGCGTTGCTGCCTGCCGCGTTGGATCAACCGCTGCTGCGTCATGTTAGCGGTACCACTAACTGGAATGCCAGTGTCAGCATTCGTCAGCGCGTCGCTACCGTCGTGGTGGAATCCGGATTGCAGGGGATAGCGTCTGCGCTTCCGGCGCCCTTGGGCAAAGCGCCGGCCGAACTGATGCCGCTGCATTTTGAACGCACCATTTTCACCGACGAGCCGCGCGGCGGCGAGTTGGCCCTGTCATCGGCGGATCGCAGTACTCTGGAATTGGGCAAATCGCTGCGCGCAGAGGTGCAACGCCGCCGCGAAGAGGGAAAGATGATCATCGAGCGCGGCGCCGTCGGCATCAACGAGGCGCCCAGGCTTCCGGAAAAGGGTACCGTAATCGGCGGCAACGCGACCGAGCTCGATCTGGACCAGTGGCTGCATGTGCTGGGCGCGGCGGGCGCAACGCAGATGCCGCTGTCCGCGCTCAATCTCAAAGTCGGAGCGCTCGACGCCTATGGCAAGCGCATCAACGACGTCACGCTGCGCGCCGGGTTCCAAGGCAGCGACTGGCTGGCGAATATCGATGCGCGGGAGCTTGCGGGTACCGTGCGCTGGCGCTCGCTGGGCAAGGGGCGAGTAAGCGCGCAGCTGTCGCATTTCACATTTCCCGATCCCACCCCCGGAAAATTGGCAGACGAGACGCCGCCAAAGGAATTGCCGGGCCTGGACATCGTCGCGGACAACCTGGTCGTGCGCGACAAGAAACTTGGGCGGCTGGAACTGGCAGCGGCGAACGAAGGTCGCGACTGGCGCATCGAGAAGCTGACGCTGACGACGCCGGACAGCCAGTTGAGCGCCGACGGATTGTGGCAGGTTGCCGGGGCACAACAGCGCACCAACCTCAACCTGAGTCTTGAAATCAGCGATGTGGGAAAATACCTGGAACGCGTCGGCTATCCGGGAAGCATGCAGCGCGGCAGCGCCAAGCTGCAGGGCAAGCTGGCCTGGGCCGGCAACCCGCAATCCATCGATTACGCGAGCCTCGCCGGGGAACTGTCGCTGCAAGCGGATAAAGGGCAGTTTCTCAAAATCGATCCCGGCATCGGCAAGCTGCTCGGCATCCTGAGCTTGCAGGCTCTGCCGCGACGCATCACGCTCGACTTTCGCGATGTTTTCAGCGAAGGCTTTGCATTCGACAAGATCACCGGCACTGCCACCGTGTCAAAGGGGGTCATGCACACGCAGGATTTCGCCATGCTCGGCCCTTCGGCGCACGTCGCGATGTCGGGAGATATCGATCTCGCCCAGGAGACGCAGGCGCTGAAAGTGCGCGTGGTGCCGAGCGTGGGCGATACCTTGTCGGTGGCCGGGTTGGTGTTGCTTGCCAACCCGATTACGGGGGTTGCGTCGTTTTTGGCTCAGCGCCTGTTCAAGGATCCCCTAGGACAGGTGTTCGCCTTCGAGTACGCGGTAAGCGGCACCTGGGCCGATCCCAAGGTGGAAAAGGTGGCGCGCGGGAAGCACCTGGTCCCAGATGGCGGAAACAAATGAAGTGCAACGGCGGCTCGTGCGCATTTCCGTCTGGCATCATCCATACTTGAAGTACACGGGCGGACGAAGGAAGAATCACCATGGCTGACGGCAAATTCAAGGTAGCGGCGGTGCAGATGGTATCCGAGCCGGAAGTGCCGGCGAACCTCACGCTCGCCGGCGAACTGATCGCGCGCGCCGCAGGCGAGGGTGCAAGGCTGGTGGCGTTGCCCGAGTATTTCTGCATTCTCGGCCTGCGCGACCGCGATAAGGTGCTGGTGCGCGAAGCCGATGGGCACGGGCCGATTCAGGATTTCCTTGCCGATGCCGCGGCCAAGAACAAGGTATGGCTGGTAGGCGGGTCGGCGCCGCTCGCGTGCGCCAATCCGGACAAGGTGATGAATTCCTGCCTGGTATTCGACGATGCCGGGCGGCGCGTCGCGCGCTACGACAAGATTCACCTGTTCGGGTTCGACTCCGGGACCGAGCGCTTTCAGGAGTCGCGCAGCATCGAACCCGGCAACGAGGTGGTGACCCTGGACGCGCCGTTTGCCAGGCTCGGGCTGTCGATCTGCTACGACATGCGTTTCCCCGAGATGTATCGCAAGATGGGTGCGGTGGACCTGATCCTGGTGCCCTCGTCGTTTACCGCCACCACTGGCAAGGCGCACTGGGAACTATTGCTGCGCGCGCGTGCGGTCGAGAACCAGGCCTATGTGCTTGCCCCGGCGCAGGGCGGACATCACAAGAACGGCCGCGATACCTACGGCCACAGCATGATCATCGACCCTTGGGGCAAGGTGCTGGCGGTGCTGGCCGCGGGGCCGGGCGTGGTCAGCGCGGAAATAGACCATGCCGAGATCGCCAGAGTGCGGCAAAGCCTGCCCGCCCTCACGCACAGGGTCATGTAATCCGGCGTGTTTGCCGCTCGTCGACGGCCGAGCGTTCACTTCACATCAGCGGTACTGCTCGGCGCATTTGATGATGGCCGCATCCGTTGTCCGATCAAGGCAGGCCCTGGCGTCTGCTCCCGATTTCGATCGCGCCGGCCTTGCCCCGAGCGACGCGGCCTGGCCCGGTTTGCTGATCAGTTCGGCAATGCGTTCGCCGGCCTTCGCCGCAGCGTCCTTGATTTCTTCCAGCAGCGACGCATAGACGATGCCGGAGAACCATTTGCTGTTTTCGGCCTCGTAGAGTTTGGCGTGGCGCTCCAGGTCAGTGTCGCTAGCGTCCCGGTAGGTGAATGCGAGGTTGGCAAAGGTCGAATTGCGGATGTTCGCCGTTGCCGAAATGCGCTGCTTTTCGATCGCCTTGTCGACCGCGGCGGCTTTCACCGCACGCGCGCCGGCGACGCCCGAAGCCACCGCCTTCATCGAGGCGAACGCTGCCTCGACCGCCAGGTCGCTGGCCCTGGTCGCCGCGTCGATGCGCTTGATCAGGTCGCTGCGCGCGGGAGACAGCTTGCTCGCGGCCTTGCCGCGCACAAATTCTGCGAGCTCCTGCGGCGGCGGCGAAGCCCGTTCCAGTTCGGTCATGCGCTTCACTTCCGGCGTTGAGAAATCGGCAAGCACGGCTTTCATGCGTTTCTGATCGAAATTCTTCTTCAAGTCGGCATTCAGGCGCTCGTGAAAACTCTGCGCCGTGAACGACTCAGTCACGCCTTTCTCGATCGCCGCAAGAATGGCAGGCGAGGCCTTGGAACGCTGCGCGCTCGATTGCTTGACGCCGCCGATGAGTTGTTGCGGCAGTTGGTCCAGGTGCTGATTCAGGCCGGACGCGGCGAGCACGTCTGCGATCACCTTGTCCGGCGAGGGGGCGGGTGTGACGGCCTTCGCCGGGCTGGCCTGTTTCGCCGCCGCGGGCTGCGGTTTCGCGGGCGGCGCCGCGTTATCTTCGAAGTATCGCCAGCCGAACCATCCCGCCACGACCACCACGACCACCCCACCGACGATAGTCAGCGTCTTTTTATTCGGAAGTTCAAGCTTGGGTAGAGCCAGCTTGGGAACAGTAAGCTTGGGAACAGTAAGCGCCATTTCAGACTCCCTATATCGCGATTGTTGCCCTTGCCCGACGGCCGTTATCGAGCCCAGAGAAGCTTCTTTCGGCTATTGTAAGACAAAAGAACGGGATGTAACCCGTGACCCGACCGCTCACACCCATGTTCTTGGACTGAAGCGCCACCTATCTCTGCGACCGTTGGCCGGTCTATGCGCTAGCGTGTCACCGTTTTCAGTGCTGCTCGGACTCCACCCGGATCGATCACTCCTTGGCTCTGCGTGATAAGGGAACCCAGGGCGGCAGGATCGAGGCGAGCACGCCGTCCTTGAGGACAACGTGATGGTAGATTGCGGCGAGCGCGTGAAATCCCGCGAGCCAGAGGATCGCATCGCCAAGCCAAGCGTGGATGCGCGCGATCGTGGCGCCCAGATCGTGCGAAGTTCCTAGCAGCGGTTGAATATTCATGCCCGCGAGGAGCGTCAGGGGGTGACCTTCGAGCCACGCGCCGGTGATGGCCGTGAACGGGAGCGCGAAGCAAAGCAGATAGAGCATCGATTGCACGGTTTTCGCCGCTGCGTCCATCCAGCGCGGAACTTCTGGACGATCCGGTCGCGTGTCGACCATGCGCCACAGTATGCGCATCACGACGAGCGCGAATACGCACAACCCCAGTGTCTCGTGCAGCTGCCGGTCGAAATCGCGCGCAGGCGAATACACGCGTTGCTCTGATCCTCCCGGGCCGTAGATGAACGCAACCAGAACGAGGATCGCCGTGACCCAATGGAAGACCTGGGCGACGACTCCGTAGCGCACGCGAGGGCGATGTTCCAGTTTGCTTTTCTTCATGAACGTGAGGCACAACGTTCCGGTTCAGGCGCGCGATGTTTGCGGCGCGTCTTTGCGGCACTTAACTTTGCGGGGAAGTCCTTATAGTGTGAATTTGCAGCGCCGACAGGCGTCCGCAACACTAAGCTGTCGGCACACATGTTCACAGGGGAATTGTTCCATTTTCGCAAGTATACAACTACGCCTACCGGGGAGTTCTGGGTCGATTTCATATTTAGTGCGCACAACCCGTTACGCTTGCGTAATCGAGCGCGATATCGCCGAGGTCACGCAGAATCAGGCTTGCTGCTTCGCCTTGTCATTATGGAAAGGTGCTGGCGGCGATCTCGCGTGTCTACATGGCAGGGCTCGTGCCAAGGGTCCGGTGCGGTTCTTGGGGCGGCACTCGCTGTTGCAGGCCGAAGCTTTGCCGGCGCAGTTGCGTCCCATGCACGGTCTCCCGACGGGTCAGCTACACGCATCTTGACCACCATGATCAATACCCATGTTCTGATTAGGGGTGGGCGCGGGATGTTGCACCCGCTTGATGGCGCATCCTGGCTGCGCTCGCTCGCGCCCAACAGCCGCGCGCGAGCCCATCGCCAGCAGGCGCGGGTGCGGGCAGCGCTCCGACAAATCGGCCCGAGAACGTGTACGGCGGACAGCCGGTCTAAGGGTAGAATGCCTCTTTCCTTCGGACCCCCATAACCTCCATGCAAACCGCCACCGAATCATCCGCGCAGACGCGGCTTTTCACCACTGCCCAGATGCGGCTGCTCGCGCCCTATGATCTTGGCGCGGGCAAGATCGAGGATGTGTTCGGCACGCTGATGGCGCGCAAGATCGATTATGCCGATCTGTACTTCCAATATGTGCGCTCCGAAGGCTGGAGCCTGGAGGAGGGCATCGTCAAGTCGGGCAGTTTCAACATCGAGCAGGGCGTGGGCGTGCGCGCGGTCTCGGGCGAGAAGACGGCGTTCGCTTTTTCCGACGACATCAGTCTCGCGGCGCTGGACGATGCGGCGAAGGCCACGCGCGCGATCGGCCAGCATGGCCAGGCGGGTCGCGTGCGCATAGCAGGCGGCAAGGCTAGCCGCATGCGCATGGCCGGCGGCGATGCGCGCACGCAGGTCGCGCGGCGCGGCGCCGGACGCGATCTGTATCGTCCGCTCGATCCGCTCGCGTCGCTGGCGGATGCAGACAAGGTGAGCCTGCTCGAGCGCCTGGAACGCCATGCGCGCGCGCTCGATCCGCGCGTGGTGCAGGTGATGGCCAGTCTCTCCGGGGAATACGAAGTGATGCTGGTGGCGCGCTCCGACGGCCTGACCGCGGCCGATGTGCGCCCCCTGGTGCGCCTGTCGCTCACGGTAATCGCCGAGGAAAACGGCCGACGCGAACAGGGCAGTGCCGGCGGCGGCGGACGTTTCGATTACGCTTACTTCGACGACGAACGGCTGCGCGAGTATGCGGCGATGGCGGTGCATCAGGCGCTGGTGAACCTGCGCGCGCGGCCGGCGCCGGCGGGCAGCATGACGGTGGTGCTCGGGCCGGGCTGGCCGGGAATCCTGCTGCACGAGGCGATCGGCCATGGCCTGGAGGGCGACTTCAACCGCAAAGGCAGCTCGGCCTTCTCCGGGCGCATCGGCAAGCGCGTGGCCGCCAAGGGCGTCACCGTGGTGGACGATGGCACCATTCCAGACCGGCGCGGATCGCTTAATATCGATGACGAAGGCAATCCGAGCCAGCGCACGGTGCTGATCGAGGACGGCATGCTGCGCGGCTACATGCAGGACAGCCTGAACGCGCGCCTGATGGGCGTGCCGGTAACCGGCAACGCACGGCGCGAGTCCTACGCCCATACCACCTTGCCGCGCATGACCAACACTTACATGCTCGGCGGCGACCAGGACCCGCGGGAGATCATCGCTTCGGTCAAGCATGGTCTTTATGCCGTCAACTTCGGCGGTGGGCAAGTGGACATCACCAGCGGCAAATTCGTATTCTCCGCCTCCGAAGCCTACATGATCGAAAACGGCAAGGTCACTTATCCGGTGAAAGGCGCTACGCTCATCGGCAACGGTCCGGATGCGTTGAAGCGCGTATCGATGATAGGCAACGACATGCGCCTCGACACCGGCGTCGGCACCTGCGGCAAGGAAGGCCAGAGCGTGCCGGTGGGTGTGGGTCAGCCCACGCTGAGGATCGACGGGCTGACGGTCGGGGGCACGGCTTAGCGCTCGGCCCAGTCCTTGGAACGTTCCAGCGCGCGCGCCCAGCCCGCTTTGCGCGCGTCCGCTTCGGCGCGGCCCATCACCGGATCGAAGCGGCGTTCGGCCGCCCATTGGCTCCTGATGGCGCCGATATTCTTCCACACGCCGGTGGCGAGCCCAGCGAGGTAGGCTGCGCCGAGCGCGGTGGTCTCCAGCACCTTGGGGCGTACTACCGGCACGCCGAGGATGTCAGCCTGAAATTGCATCAGCAAGTCATTGACAGTGGCCCCACCGTCGACGCGCAGTTCCGTCAGGCATAGGCCGGCGTCTTTCTGCATTGCCTGCAGCAACTCTGCGGACTGAAAGGCAATGGCTTCGAGCGCGGCGCGGGCGATGTGCGCCTTCGTCGTTCCGCGGGTGAGACCCAGCATGGTGCCGCGCGCATGCGCGTCCCAGTGTGGAGCGCCGAGGCCGGCGAAGGCCGGCACCAGATAGACTCCGCCGGTGTCCTCCACGCTTGCGGCGAGCGCTTCGATTTCGCTGGCTGCTTGGACGACGCCCAGACCGTCGCGCAGCCACTGCACCACCGCACCGGCGACGAAGACGCTGCCTTCCAGCGCGTACTGGGGTTTTGCCTTGGGCTGCGCGCAGCAGGTTGTGAGCAGGCCGTGCCGCGACGGCACCGCTTCGGCGCCGGTGTTGAGCAGCATGAAACAGCCGGTGCCGTAGGTATTCTTGGCCATACCCGGTGCGTGGCAGCCTTGACCGAAGAGCGCCGCTTGCTGATCGCCGGCGATGCCGGCGATCGGAATCGCGGCGCCGAAAATCGCTTTTTTGGTCTCGCCGTAGAAGTGGGACGAAGGCAGCACCCGCGGCAGCAGCGAGCGCGGAATGCGGAACAGGGTGAGCAGCTCCTCGTCCCAGGAGCCGTCGTGGATGTTGTACAGCATGGTGCGCGATGCATTCGAGACGTCGGTCACGTGCAGCGCGCCTCCGGAGAGCTTCCATGCGAGCCAGCTGTCCACGGTGCCGAAAGCAAGTTCGCCACGCTCGGCATGCAGCCGCAGGCCCGGGATGCTGTCCAGGAGCCAGGCGAGTTTGGTGGCAGAGAAATACGGGTCGAGTACGAGGCCGGTCTTGCTCCGAACGGTCTTCGTCTTGCCGCGGTGTTTGAGACGGTCACAGGCAGCGGCGGTGCGCCGATCCTGCCAGACGATCGCGTTATGCAGAGGCTGGCCGGACTTGCGGTCCCACAGGATGGTGGTCTCGCGCTGATTGGCGATGCCCAGGGCGGCGATGTCGGCCGCTTTCAGTCCGGCCCGCGCGAGTGCCCTGCGGGCAACCGTGAGTTGCGACGCCCAGATTTCCTCAGGATCGTGTTCCACCCAGCCCGGGTGCGGGAAAATCTGGCGAAATTCCTGCAGCGCCAGGGCGCGCACGCTGCCGTCTTCGGCAAATACGATGGCGCGCGAGCTGGTGGTGCCTTGATCGAGGGCGAGGATGTGCTTCAAGTTGTTTTACGGCCTCGATTGCGCATGGCGCCGATTCTACCGAGTAAACCGGGATTCATGAACCGGTTCGCACTACATTTCCATGTCGGCTGCGATCGACGCCTCGGATCTTTCCGCACTGGGTCCGAGGACAGGCGATTGTGTTACCATTCGCCGCTGTTTTCGACGAAATTCCGCCTAGAGGCAATGCCGCAGAGCACCGAACCCGTTCGCCGCACCCGCACACACACACTCGCGGAGTCCGCGTCAGAGGCTACGCGCGTGCAGACGGATTGTGGCACAGCCGGCCTCATCGGCCCCAGCTCCGAAGACATCCGTGCCAGCAGCGCGAAACAAACACCGGCACCGATTGAAGCCGATTGACTTGGGTCAATGCCGTGCGTCGACGACTGTCTGATCATCCGACTGCGATTCAACCAGGAACCGAGACATGAAAATTCACGAATACCAGGCGAAGGAAGTGCTGCGCAAATTCGGCGTGCCCACCCCGCGCGGCGTACCCTGCTTTTCCGTCGATGAGGCGGTCAAGGCGGCCGAGGCGATACCGGGCAAGGTGTGGGTGGTGAAGGCGCAGATTCACGCCGGCGGCCGCGGCAAGGGCGGCGGGGTAAAACTGGCGAAGTCGCTGGACGAGGTGAAAACCTACGCCAGCCAGATTCTCGGCATGCAGCTGAAGACGCACCAGACCGGTCCCGAAGGGCAAAAAGTGCGGCGGTTGTTGATCGAAGAGGGTGCTGACATCAAGAAGGAATTGTATGTTGGCATGGTGGTGGACCGGGTGACGCAGAAGGTGTGCCTGATGGCCTCGAGCGAGGGCGGCATGGACATCGAGGAAGTTGCTGCGAAGACGCCGGAGAAGATCCACAAGGTATTCGTCGATCCCGAAACCGGGATCAAGGACGCCGAAGCCGACGAGGTCGCGGCGAAAATCGGCATTCCCGCGGCATCCGTGCCGCAGGCGCGCGCCGTGCTGCAGGCGCTGTACCGGGCGTTCTGGGACACCGACGCCAGCCTGGCCGAAATCAACCCGCTGGTGCTCACCGGCGACGGCCGGGTGGTGGCGCTGGATGCTAAGATCAATTTCGATTCGAATGCCTTGTTCCGCCATCCGGACATCGTCGCGCTGCGCGACCTGGACGAGGAGGACGCGGCCGAGATCGAGGCATCGAAATTCGACCTGTCCTATATCTCGCTGGACGGAAATATCGGTTGCCTGGTCAACGGCGCCGGCCTCGCGATGGCAACCATGGACACGATCAAGCTCTACGGCGCGGAGCCGGCCAATTTTCTCGACGTCGGCGGCGGCGCGACCACGGAAAAAGTGACCGAAGCGTTCAAGATCATGCTCAAGAACAAGAAAGTGAAGGGGATACTGGTCAATATCTTCGGCGGCATCATGCAGTGCGACACCATCGCCAAGGGCGTGGTCGCCGCGGCGCGCGAGGTCAATCTGTCGGTGCCGCTGGTGGTGCGCATGAAAGGCACCAACGACGAGATGGGCAGGCAGATCCTCAAGGACTCGGGCCTGCCTATCATTTCCGCAGACAACATGGCTGACGCGGCGCAGAAGATCGTCGCCGCAGTCGCCGGCAAGTGAATGTATCGGCTGTCACGGGAAGTCTCGTAACGGTCCCAGAGTAGGGGAGTACGAGGGGAAATATCCCCTCGTATCCAGAAATAGAAGGGAACAAACAAAATGTCCATCCTGATCAACAAGAATACCCGCGTCGTCACCCAGGGCATCACCGGCAAGACCGGCCAATTCCACACGCGCATGTCGCGCGATTACGCCAACGGCAGAAACTGCTTCGTCGCCGGCGTCAACCCGAAAAAGGCGGGCGAGAATTTCGAGAGCATTCCAATCTACGCCAGCGTCAAGGAGGCGAAGCAGAAAGCGGGGGTCAATACTTCGGTGATCTACGTGCCGCCGCCGTTTGCGGCCGCCGCAATCTGGGAGGCGGTCGACGCCGACCTGGATCTGGTGATCTGCATCACCGAGGGCATTCCGGTGCGCGACATGATCGAGGTCAAGGACCGCATGCGCAAGCACAACAAGAAGACCGTGCTGGTCGGCCCGAACTGTCCCGGCGTGATCACGCCGGACGAAATCAAGATCGGCATCATGCCCGGCCACATCCACAAGAAGGGGCGCATCGGCGTCGTGTCGCGCTCGGGCACGCTGACCTATGAAGCGGTCGGGCAGTTGATGGAACTCGGCCTGGGCCAGACCACCTGCGTCGGCACCGGCGGCGACCCGGTGAACGGCATGAAGCACATCGACGTGCTGCGCATGTTCAACGACGACCCCGAAACCGAGGCAGTGATCATGGTGGGCGAGATCGGCGGTTCGGACGAAGAAACCGCAGCGCTGTGGGTGAAGGACAATATGAAGAAGCCGGTGGTTGGATTCATCGCCGGCGTCACCGCGCCCGCGGGCAAGCGCATGGGCCACGCCGGCGCGATCATCTCCGGCGGCAAGGGCACGGCGCAAGAGAAGCTGGCGGTGATGGAGGCCTGCGGCATCAAGGTGACACGCAATCCGGCCGAGATGGGCAAGACGCTGAAGTCAATTCTGAAGTAGGCGCGGACGAGAGTATCGGGCACGCACGCGCGCGTGGGCCTGCGCGTAGTGCCAGCGCGGTTGACGGCTTCCGGGTGTTTATGCCGCCAATTTCGCGCTCGCCAACCGGTTCAGACTGACACCTTGCTCGGCCGCCGTCAACGCCAGGGCGCGGTGCAGTTGAGGCGGGATGCGGACTCGAAACTCGCCGCTGTAGCGCCTTTCGGCCAGTGGTTCAGGGACCGCTTCGCCGTTCGCCTGCATGTCTGATACCACGCCGGCCACCACCTTCTGAATGCCCTTGAGCGCGGCCTCGGGCGTCTTCGCCAGCCAGCTCAGCGACGGGAACTCCGCGCACATAGCCACGTGCTCGCCGTCTTCGGTCGACCAGGTCACACGGTACGTGTAGTGCTTGATATTCATGGTTTGCCTTCCAGTTTGTCTATCGCCCACAGGACTTGTCTGACCTGATAAGGTTTGGCTTTGCCTCTCGCGTTCTGGATATTGACGCGCGGATCGCCGGGCCAGGGCGTCTTAAAAATGGCATGACTACTGCCGTCTTGCCGTGGTTTGCCGAAGTAGGCTTGGCACACCTTCTTCAGTTCGCTGAACCGCACATTGGCAGGCTCGCGGCGCATCTGTTCCAGAAGTTTTTCGACACTGGCCATGGCGGAATTAATGGTGCCATTATTGACACCACTTGTCAACGGCTACGAAATGACTACGAGCCGGCTTGTCAGTATGGTGATTGAGATCAGGAAGGCTATGCGACGGCTTGGCCTTACCCAGCAAGAAGCAGCAAGACGCGCGGGGATCACCCAACCGAAGGTTCCGGACATGATGCGCGGCGACTTCTCCAATCTGTCCGAGCGCAGTTTGATGGATTGCTCGAATCGGCTCTGCTACTGCATCGAAATTAAAGTAAAGTCAACCTCCGAGCCCGTAGGTCCATTTGATGCAGGTTACTACTGCTTAACGGCTGACGTTTAGGCTTGTAGGACGCCTGCGCACTGCGCTGTGCCACCTCCGCGTCAGGGCAGGCGTCCTACAAGCCTAAACGAGTGCAGACGACAAGCGCCCCCATCGGAAGCTCGCGCTTTCGCCAGCTTTCTTCTCCGATGGCGTTGCTGCCTTGGCGGCGAAGCTGTGGTTGAGGCAGCGCTGCGTCCCACGCGTAACGGGGCAGCGTCACCGCGAGCCCCAGCAAGTCGCCGGGAATATTCTGCCAGTCGCGACGGTCGGATTCGGCGGCGATGTTCCCGCCGAGCAGCACAGTTTTGCGTTCGACCGTATGGCAGACACAGGACGCCACTTCGCTGATGACCATCGCGCCTCACCACAGCGCGAGTGAGGCGGCCAACTGTCGCGCCGGCTGCCGCCGAGCACGGTCAGGATTCGGCATCGCCTGGATCCAGCGCCACGCTGCGTATCGCGCATTTGGGAGTCAAGCACGACAAATCAGGATGTGGCGAAAATTGACCATGGTCAATGATGAATACCGGGCGGGCTCGGTACGATGATCCGCTGCATCATCCGGCTGCGCGGCAATCGGACGACAGAGCGGGAAGCGTAACTGTTGCGCCTACGAAACCCTTGACCACCAGATACCCAGGAGAGACCATGTCCGCAGGATCAGAACAAGCTGCTGTGACTACCGCCGAAAATGCTTTGGAAATGACCGATGGATTTCATCTTGTTATCGATGCCCTGAAGCACAACGGCATCGATACCATCTTCGGTCTTGTGGGCATTCCCATCACCGACTTGGCCCGCCTGGCCCAGGCCGAAGGCTTGCGCTTCATTAGTTTCCGTCATGAACAGAACGCCGGAAACGCGGCCGCGATCGCCGGCTATATGACCCAAAAGCCAGGGATTTGCATGACGGTGTCGGCCCCAGGCTTTTTGAACGGCCTGACGGCATTGGCCAATGCGACGACCAATTGTTTCCCGATGATCCTGATCAGTGGCTCCAGCGAACGCGAAATTATCGACCTGCAGCAGGGCGATTACGAAGAAATGGATCAGCTCGCCGCGGCAAAACCGTTCGCCAAGGCGGCCTACCGCATCAACAAGGCCGAAGATATCGGTATCGGCATTGCGCGCGCGATTCGCGCGGCCGTGTCCGGCCGACCGGGCGGTGTCTATCTGGACCTGCCGGCGCAATTGCTCAGCCAGACGCTGGACGCAGCACGCGGCAAGAAGTCGTTGGTGCGCGTGGTCGACCCGGTACCGCGTCAAATCCCCGCTCCGGATTCGGTCAAACGGGCGCTCGACCTGCTCAAGGGCGCCAAGCGTCCGCTGATCCTTCTCGGCAAAGGCGCCGCCTACGCCCAGGCCGATGCCGATATTCGTGCGCTCGTCGAACAGTCCGGCATCCCGTACCTGCCAATGTCCATGGCCAAGGGCCTGCTGCCCGACACTCACGCGCAATCGGCCTCGGCCTGCCGCTCCTTCGTGCTCGCGGAGGCCGACGTGGTAATGCTGATCGGCGCCCGCCTGAACTGGCTGCTCTCGCACGGCAAGGGCAAGACCTGGGGTGCGCCGAAGCAGTTCATCCAGATTGACATTTCGCCAACGGAAATCGACAGCAACGTGGCGATCGCGGCTCCCGTGATCGGCGACATCGGCTCCTGCGTGTCGGCGCTGCTGGCGGGCATCAATTCCGATTTTGGCAAACCGAACGCCGAATGGCTGGGCGCGATCGCCGAACGCAAAGACAAGAACCTGGCGAAGATGACGGCAACCCTCGACAAGAATCCGTCCCCAATGAATTACCACAGCGCCCTGCGCGCGATCCGCGATGTGCTGAAAACGCGCCCTGACATCAATGTGGTCAATGAGGGCGCCAACGCCCTCGATTTCACCCGCAGCATCGTCGACATGTACCAGCCGCGCAAGCGTTTCGACGCCGGCACCTGGGGCATCATGGGCATCGGCATGGGTTATGCCATCGGCGCGGCGGTCGTGAGCGGCCTGCCTGTCGTTGCCATCGAAGGCGACAGCGCTTTCGGTTTCAGCGGCATGGAACTGGAGACCGTGTGCCGCTACCAGTTGCCGATTGTCACCATCATCTTCAACAACAATGGCGTCTACAAAGGCTGCGATCCCAACCTCAACCCCAAGGGAGCCGATGTCGCGGTGACCGCTTTCGTCAAGGGCGCACGCTACGACAAGATGATCGAAGCCTTCGGCGGCGTCGGCTACAATGTCACCACGCCGGCAGAATTGACAAAGGCATTTAGCGGAGCGATCGCGGCAGGCAAGCCGGCACTCATCAATGCCGTCATCGATGAAGCAGCGGGTACCGAGAGCGGGCGCCTGACGAATCTGAACCCGAAAAAGACCGCGACCCAGAAGTAAGCGCGTCTAACGAGGTCTGTGTGAACCAAGTCATCATCCCGATCAAGCTCGAACGCGCGCCGCGCGGAACCATCAAGGGCCGCACGCCCGATCCGAAGGCGCTGAAGGAGGTTCAGGCGCTGCTGGGGAAGGAGCCGCGCCAGCGCGACCTCCTGATCGAGCACCTGCACAAAATCCAGGATCGCTACGCCCAGTTATCCGCCGCACATCTTGTCGCTTTGGCCGCGGAAATGAAGCTGTCCATGGCCGAAGTGTACGAGGTCGCGAGCTTTTATCACCATTTCGACATCGTCAAGGAAGGCGAAGCGGCGCCCGCGGCAATCACGGTGCGCGTGTGTGAATCGCTCGCCTGCGAACTGGCCGGGGCGAAGGAACTGCTGGAAAACCTTCCACGCATTCTCGGCCGCGACGTGCGCGTGATTGCAGCGCCCTGTGTCGGCCGCTGCGAGACCGCGCCGGTGGCCGTGATCGGGCAGAATGCGCTGCCGCATGCAAGCCTGGAGGGCGTGAAGAAACTGGTTGCGGCCAAGGCACTCAGGCAAAAGCCGGGCAAATACGTCGCCTACGCCGAATATCGCAACAACAGCGGTTACGGCATCTTGCAACAATGCCTCGCCGGCAAACGCGACCATCGGGCATTGACGCAGGCGATGGAGGATTCCGGTTTGCGCGGCCTCGGCGGCGCCGGCTTTCCGGCCGGGCGCAAATGGAAAATCGTGCGCGCCGAGCCGGAGCCGCGCTTGATGGCGGTGAATATCGACGAGGGCGAACCTGGCACGTTCAAGGACCGCTATTATCTCGAGCGCGATCCGCACCGTTTTTTGGAAGGCACGCTGATCGCGGCCTGGACCGCGGGCATCGCCGAGGTCTATATCTATTTGCGCGACGAATACGCAGGCTGCCGCGCCATCCTCGAAAAGGAAATTGCTGCGCTCAAGGCCGATCCGCCGTGCGCGCTGCCGCCGATACACCTGCGCCGCGGCGCGGGCGCCTATATCTGCGGCGAAGAGTCGGCCATGATCGAATCGATCGAGGGCAAGCGCGGCATGCCGCGCCTGCGCCCGCCCTATGTGGCACAGGTCGGCCTGTTCGGCCGGCCGACGCTGGAACACAACATGGAGACGCTCTACTGGGTGCGCGAGATCCTGGAGAAGGGCGCGTCCTGGTTCGCCGGCCATGGGCGTCACGAGAGGAAAGGGCTGCGCTCGTTCTCCGTTTCCGGGCGCGTGAACAAGCCCGGCGTGCACCTGGCGCCGGCAGGCATCACGGTGAAGGAACTGATAGCCGAGTACTGCGGCGGCATGCAGGAAGGACACGCGTTCTACGCTTATCTGCCCGGCGGCGCCTCGGGCGGTATCCTGCCTGCGTCCATGGGCGGCATTCCGCTCGATTTCGACACTTTGCAGCCCTACGGCTGCTTCATCGGCTCGGCCGCGGTCATGATCCTGTCCGACCACGACCGCGCCACCGATGCGGCGCGCAACCTGATGCGTTTCTTCGCCGAGGAATCCTGCGGCCAGTGCACGCCCTGCCGCGTGGGCACGGCCAAGGCGCTCGCGCTGCTCGAGCAGCCGAAATGGAACCAATCGCTGCTGGCCGAACTCTCACAAGTCATGATCGACGCCTCGATCTGCGGTCTGGGCCAGGCCGCGCCCAATCCCGTGCTCAGCGTGATGAAGTATTTTCCGCACGAGCTTGCTTGACCGACAGGCGGGGGAAGAAACGATGACTGCAATCACCAAACAGGAGATCGCCGCGCTGCCGGTGGAATTCAAGCTGAACGGCCGGACCGTGGTCGGCCGCGCGGACGAGACCATCATTGAAACGGCACGGGATCACGGCATCGAAATCCCGCACCTTTGTTACAAGGAAGGCTTGCGCCCGGACGGCAACTGCCGCGCCTGCGTGGTCGAGATCAAGGGCGAGCGCGCGCTTGCGCCCTCCTGCTGCCGCACGCCCAAGGACGGCATGGAGGTCACCACCGACAGCGCGCGCGCCGTCGCCAGCCAGAAAATGGTGCTGGAACTGTTGCAATCGGACATGCCGGGCGAGACCTATTCGCCCAATTCCGAACTCGAGCGCTGGGCGGCGACGATGCAGGTTGGCAAGCCGCGCTTTGCGCCGCGCGTGCAGCCGGCGCGCGATGTTTCGCACCCGGCGATCGCGGTCAATCTGGACGCGTGCATTCAGTGCACGCGCTGCCTGCGGGCCTGCCGCGAGGAACAGGTGAACGACGTCATCGGCTACGCTTTCCGCGGCGCGCACTCGAAGATAGCGTTCGATTTTGACGACCCCATGGGCGCGAGCACCTGCGTCGCCTGCGGCGAATGCGTGCAGGCCTGTCCGACCGGCGCGCTGATGCCTGCGCGCGATGCCGCGTTGACGGTTGCGGACAAGACCGTCGATTCGGTCTGCCCCTACTGTGGCGTCGGCTGCCAGCTGACCTACCACGTGACCGACAACAAGATCGTGCACGTCGAAGGGCGTGACGGTCCCGCCAATCACGGCCGCCTGTGCGTGAAGGGACGCTACGGCTTCGACTACGCGCATCATCGCCAGCGCCTGACCGTGCCCTTGATGCGCAAGCCCGGCGTGCCCAAGCGCGGCGATTTCACGGTCGATCCGGATAACTGGCGCGAAGCGTTTCGCGAGGCAAGCTGGGACGAGGCGCTGGCTTTTGCCGCCGCAGGCCTGGCGCAGATTCGCGATCAGCACGGCAAGCACGCGCTCGCGGGTTTTGGCTCGGCCAAGGGCTCGAACGAGGAGGCCTACCTGTTTCAGAAGCTGGTGCGCGTGGGCTTCGGCTCCAACAATGTCGATCATTGCACGCGCTTGTGCCACGCTTCCTCGGTGGCCGCGCTGCTGGAGGGCGTCGGCTCCGGCGCCGTATCCAATCAGGTCAGCGACGTGCAATTCGCAGAGGTGGTACTGGTGATCGGTTCCAACCCCACGGTCAACCATCCGGTGGCCGCGACCTGGATCAAGAACGCAGTCAAAAACGGCAGCAAGCTGATCATCGCCGATCCGCGCCGCACCGAGCTCGCGCGCCACGCGACGCATGTGCTGCAGTTCAACGCCGATACCGACGTGGCCATGCTCAATGCGATCATGCACGTCATCGTCGCCGAGGAGCTGGTGGATGAGGACTTTATCCGCGACCGCACTTCGGGTTATGCGGCGCTCGCCGAGAACGTGAAGAAATACAGCCCGGAATCGATGGCGCCGATCTGCGGCATTCCGGCCGCGACGCTGCGCGAAGTCGCACGACTGTACGCTACGTCCAAGGCGTCGATGATCCTCTGGGGCATGGGCATTTCGCAGCACGTGCACGGCACCGACAATGCGCGCTGCCTGATCGCGCTTGCCCTGATGACCGGCCAGATCGGCCGCCCGGGCACCGGGTTGCATCCCTTGCGCGGGCAGAACAACGTGCAGGGCGCCTCGGACTCGGGGCTGATTCCGATGATGTATCCGAATTACCAGCGCGTCGACAATCCGGAAGCCCAGGCGCGCTTTGCCAAGCTCTGGGGTGCGCCCGATCTCGATCCCAAGCCCGGCCTCACTGTGGTCGAGATCATGCACGCGGCGAAGAACAAGGAAATCCGCGGCATGTACATCATGGGCGAGAACCCCGCCATGTCCGACCCCGACCTGGATCACGCGCGCGATGCGCTGGCCGCGCTCGATCACCTCGTGGTGCAGGACATCTTCCTCACCGAGACCGCGTATCTGGCCGACGTGGTGCTGCCGGCGACCGCCTGGCCGGAGAAAGACGGCACGGTTACCAACACGGATCGCATGGTGCAAATGGGGCGCAAAGCCATCGAGCCGCCGGGCGCGGCGAAGGAAGATCTCTGGATCATCCAGGAAATTGCCAGACGCATGGGCCTTGCGTGGAACTACGGCCACGTTTCGGAGGTGTTCGTCGAAATGCGCGCCGGCATGGATTCCATCGCCGGCATCACCTGGGAGCGCCTGGCGCGCGATTCCGCGGTGACCTATCCGTGCGAGGAAGAGGGTGATCCGGGCCAGTCGGTAGTATTCACCGAGCTGTTTCCCACGGTTACTGGCCGGGCAAGGTTTGTTCCGGCTGACTTGATTGCCGCCGACGAGCAGCCGGACAAGCAGTATCCGATGGTGCTGATCACCGGGCGCCAGTTGGAACACTGGCATACCGGCGCCATGACGCGCCGCGCCGGCGTACTCGATGCGATCGAGCCCGAGCCGATGGCTTCATTTCATCCGCTCGACCTCGATGGTTTCGGCGTGCGCTCGGGCGAGGTGGTGACGGTGGCTTCGCGCCGCGGCTCGATTTCGCTTTACGCGCGCGCCGACGCCGGCACCCCGAGAGGCGCGGTGTTCATTCCGTTTTGCTATTACGAGGCGGCGGCGAACAAGCTGACCAACCCGGTGCTCGATCCGTTCGGCAAGATCCCCGAGTTCAAATACTGCGCGGTAAAAGTGAAGAAAGGCGGGCCGCTGCCGGTGCATTCCAGCTTCGGCGGTGGCCAGTCGTTGCATTCGGCGACTTGAGCAAAAGCGCGTGCCAGGAGCAGGCATTGCGCGCTCCGCGCGCCAACCGTGTTTTTGGTACGGATGAAAAGCGCATCCGCACCAAAAACACGGTTATTTATAAAAACGAGGACACCGCGGGGATTTTATACAAGATCACCGATTGCGTGCGGACGGGGTTGTCGTCCGCGCGCAATCGATGATCCGCGCGGACGGGGCGCCGTCCGCGCAAGCTAGGGCGCCGCAGCTTGATGTATTCGCCTACCTCCGCCGAGGTAGGCGAAATGCCATCGCGCGCTCCGCGCGCCGCTTCTGCGATTCTTGACCTTTATCAAGGCCGTACCCGGTGCGGGTGCCTATATTTCGCCCCATTAGCCCAAACACCCTAACGGAGACCACCATGCCATCGGACATCGACATCGCCCAGAAGGCGAAAATGCAGCGCATTCCCAAATTGGCTGCGGAAAAGCTCGGCATCGCGGAAGAGCACCTGGAGCCCTACGGCCATTACAAGGCCAAGGTGTCGCTCGAGTATGTCGATAGTTTGAAAGACAAACCCGATGGCAAACTGATACTGGTCACGGCGATGACGCCGACCCCGGCCGGTGAGGGCAAGACCACCACCACGGTCGGCCTGGGCGACGCGCTCAACCACATCGGCAAGAAGGCGATGATTTGCTTGCGCGAACCCTCGCTCGGCCCGGTATTTGGCATGAAGGGCGGCGCGGCCGGCGGCGGCTACGCCCAGGTAGTGCCGATGGAAGACATCAATCTGCACTTCACCGGCGATTTCTCCGCCATCGGGCTCGCCAACAATCTGCTGGCGGCGCTGCTGGACAATCACATTCATCACGGCAACGAACTCGGCATCGACCTGCGCCGCATCGCCTGGAAGCGCGTGGTGGACATGAACGACCGTGCGCTGCGCGACATCGTGGTGTCGCTGGGGGGGCCGGGCAACGGCTATCCGCGCCAGGATGGTTTCGATATCGTGGTGGCCTCGGAAGTGATGGCGATCTTCTGCCTGTCGAATTCGCTCGAGGACCTGAAGAACCGCCTGGGCAATATTGTGGTGGCCTACAGCCGCGAGCAGAAGCCGATCTATGCGCGCGACCTGAACGCCCATGGCGCGATGACGGTGCTGCTGCGCGATGCGCTGGCGCCGAACCTGGTACAGACGCTGGAGAACAGCCCGGCGTTCATCCACGGCGGTCCGTTTGCGAACATCGCGCATGGCTGCAATTCGGTGATCGCCACCAAGACCGCATTGAAGCTCGCCGACTACGTCGTGACCGAGGCCGGTTTCGGCGCCGACCTGGGCGCGGAAAAATTCATCGACATCAAGTGTCGCAAGAGCGGCCTGCGTCCGTCGGCCACAGTGATCGTGGCCACGGTGCGGGCGATGAAGTACCACGGCGGGGCGGACCTGAAGACCATCACGCAAGAGAATCTCGCCGCGCTCGACAAAGGCTTGGTGAATCTGGAGCGCCACGTCGACAACGTGCAACGGGTGTACGGCATTCCCTGCGTGGTCTCGATCAACCAATTCACCAGCGATACCGCGGCCGAAGTGGAAATGCTCAAGGCGCGTATGGCCAAACTCGGGGTCAAGGTGGTGCTGGCCACGCATTGGGCTGACGGCGGCAAGGGCGCCACTGAACTGGCGAAGATAGTGGTCGAGATGTGCGCGAAGAAATCCAATCTCAACTTTGTGTACGAAGAGCAGGACAGCCTCTGGGACAAGGTCAATAAGATCGCGAAAAAGGTCTATCGCGCCACCGAAGTGACCGCCGATGCGAAAGTTCGCAACCAAATCAAGAAGCTGCAGGACGACGGCTACGGCCATTACCCGGTGTGCGTGGCCAAGACGCAGTATTCGTTTTCCACCGATGCGCAATTGCGCGGCGCTCCGGACAACCACGTGATCAACGTGCGCGAAGTGCGACTGGCGGCCGGCGCCGAATTTGTGGTGATGGTGTGCGGCGACATCATGACCATGCCGGGCCTGCCCAAGGTGCCGTCTGCGAACAAGATCGACCTGGTTGACGGCAAGGTGGTCGGGCTGTTCTAGAGACGAAGACTCAAATCGAGTCTTCATCGGTGCAGAGTCGCGACGGTGCGCGGACGGGAAGCCGTCCGCGCGGAGCGTCGACTGCGCACGGATGAAATAGTCATCCGTGCGCAGTCGACAATCTCGTCCAAAACCCCGATGCCGTCCCAGTTGCCAAGCTTAACTGCTTTGCACTTTCCTGATGTAAAATCGAATGCTCCTGAGGGGGAGAGTTAGCACATCATGGACTTCTCGCTGCAAGCATTCTGGATCCCGCTGCTGAAAATCATCTGGATCAACATCGTATTGTCCGGGGACAACGCGGTAGTGATCGCGCTGGCAGCGCGCTCGCTGCCGCCGCGGCAGCAGATGATGGCCGTAGGCTGGGGTAGCGGTGCCGCGGTGGCGATGCGTATCGTTCTCACCCTTTTTGCCGTAGCGTTGCTGCAACTGCCTTACCTGAAGCTGCTGGGCGCCGTGTTACTGCTGTGGATAGGCGTGCAGTTGCTGCTGCCCGAGGAGGGTGAGGCGAATATCGACGGGCACGAAAACATGCTGGCGGCGATCAAGACCATTCTCATCGCCGACCTGGTGATGAGCCTGGACAACGTGATTGCGGTGGCTGCGGCCGCCGGCGACAGCGTCACCTTGCTGATCCTTGGCCTGGGGATCAGCATCCCGCTGGTGATTTTCGGCAGCACCTTGCTCATGAAGGTGATGGAGCGTTTTCCTATCATCATCACTGCCGGTGGCGCGCTCTTAGGCTTTGTCGCCGGCGAAATGGCGGTGAGCGACCCGGCGCTGCGCGACTGGATGGCCGCCAATTTCCAGATGGTCGATAACAAGCCCATGCTTGCAGGCATCAGCCTGGAGGTGATCATCGGATTGATCGGCGCGGCGCTGGTAGTGGCGGTAGGCAAGGTACTGGCGCGAAAACATGCCGCTGCCGTTGGCGAGTCGCAGGAGATTGCGAGATAATTTTTTGGTCCGGACTTGATTTATTGACCAAGATCAATGCGGGCATCTGCCCACCCGGCTGTATCCTGTAGTCGCAGTGTAATCAAACAAAGAAATACCAAATCCGGCGGGGACGCGCGCCAGCGCATGCTTGACGGATACTGGTTCAATGCAAGATCTTGATTGCCGTTGCGGAACAATAAGAATATCGGATTTCGTTGTGAAGGAAGATCGCGATGGAGCGATCTAAGAAGTTTTATATAGGAGGAAGCAATATGTCAAACGGAAGTGCCATTCCGCTGGATCTCGCGCAACAAAGGTACGGTCCGATCGTCGGCAACCGGTGGGTACAATTGGCTGCCGGTGTCATGGCGATGGTCGTCATTTCAAACTTTCAGTATGCGTTCACCCTTTTTACTCCCGGGCTGAAGCAACAGTTCTCGACCGTGCCCTATTCCGAGATTGCGCTCATCTTTTCCCTGTTTATTCTGTTTGAAACCTGGCCGGTGCCGGTTGCCGGATATTTCATCGACAAGTTCGGTATTCGCAATCTCATGCTCATAGGGTCCATACTCATATCCGTGGGATGGGTGCTTGGAGGCTTGTTCGCAACATCTGTTTTTCACTTGTACATCTATTACGGCGTTTTCGCCGGTACCGGTTGCGGCATCATCTACATAGCCACGGTTGCCAACGCCGTCAAATGGTTTCCCGACAAACGGGGATTGGCGGCCGGCCTGACCGCCGCGGGATTTGGCGGCGGCTCGGCACTTACGCTCATCCCCATCAGCGGCAGTATTGCGTCCATGGGCTGGGCTGGTGCCATGACCGCGTGGGGCATCGGGCAAGGTATCGTGGCGATCGCCATGGCGCTGATCCTGCACCATCCGCCGCAAGGCTGGCTGCCCAAAGATTGGGTGCAGCCCAAGGCGGTGGCGCAAACGCGGCGGGATTTTACCTCGGCGCAGATGATGTCGCAGAAAGAGTTCTATATCATGTATTTCATGTTCCTGATGGTCTGTACCGGCGGCTTGATGACGACCGGCAACATGTCTCAGATCGCCAAGTCGCTCAACGTGTTCGACGCGAAGGTAATGGGCATCGCCATCGTCCCGTTCGTTGCAACCATAGCGGGCGTGACCAACGCGTTCGCACGGATCATGTGGGGCGCGGTTTCGGACAGGTTCGGCCGCGAGTACACCATGGCCTTTGCGTTTGCGCTCGAAGGCGTGCTCATCTTCCTGATGACGCAGATTTCGGGAAGTCCGATAGCGTTCATGATCCTGATGCCGTTTGTGTTCCTCGCCTGGGGCGAAATATACGCGTTGTTCTCGGCGATAACGGGAGATGTTTTTGGTCCGAAAAACGCATCGGGCAACTACGGCATACTGTACACGGCTAAAGGGCTGGCTTCGATCATGGCCGGGTGGGGGGCGGCCGCGGTGGCTGCGCTTTATGCCGGCTCGTTCTCGGTGCCCTACTACATAGCTGCCGCATTCGACGTTTTGGCGGCGGTCCTGGCCCTCTACGTCCTGCGGCCCATCATCCGAAAAAGAATTGCCGGGGAAGCGTAGGATCCGGTTTGAAACCGAGGGGATACGTCCCCTCGGTTCGAAACCGGCTCTGAGCCTGCTTAGTCATAGCACTTCACCTAGCTTGCGCTTTTTCAGGCGGGACAAGGTTTCCGGAGTCAGGTTGAGATAGGAGGCCAGCTCCTTTTTCGGAATGCGGTCGAGCAACTCCGGATGCTTGCGCTTGAAACGCGACAGCCTGCCCGGCGCATCGAGCAAATGCAGGGTGATGGTGTGCGCCATGACTTCCGACATCAGCCTCATGACTTCATACTCGAAAGTTGCCTTGAGCTCGGCGTGACAACCGAGAAATTCGACCCAGTGCTGCATCGAAAGCTTGGCTACGCGGACTTTGGTCACGGCGACGATGCTGTAAGGCATCGGCGTGCCCAGGCGCCAGGCGGCGTAGGACGTGTCCATGTCGGTTTCGGCGGCGAAACGCAGGATCATCTCCTTGCCTTTGGAGTCGCTAACGACACGCTTGAGTATGCCATCGAGGATGAAAATCTGCTCCATGGCGCTGTGGCCCTGGTGCACCAGCAGGTCGCCTTTGCCGAAGTCGGCGACTTCCAGTTTCGGCTCGAGTTCCGTTCGCGCGATCGACTGCATATCGCAGAGAACCAAATTCTGCCTGAGCTGCAGGCGGATGGTATTGTGCTGGGGATGCGATTGGATGGACGACATGTGGGCGTTGTGCCGGATTCAGAAGTGAATTAAAAGCGAAATCATTGACTTCAGTCAAGGTGCGCGAGCGGTTCGATTTCTTAGTATAGGCGCTCGCAGTGAACTATGACCAAACGAAGCACTCGCAATATACGAATGACCCGCGCCTAGGGCGCGGGTGGTGCCGCGCAAGCGGAAATGAAAACATTAGGGGTAAAAGCATGGAAGCACTCAAGGGAGTTCGCATACTCGACATGACCCATGTGCAGGCGGGGCCCACCTGCTCGCAATTGCTCGCGTGGATGGGCGCGGACGTGATCAAATTCGAGAATCCGCAGGGTGATGCCACGCGCGGTCAACTGCGCGACGTGCCGAATGCCGACAGCCTGTACTTCACCATGCTCAACTGCAACAAACGCTCGATCACCGTGAACATGAAATCGGCCGAAGGCAAGGCGGTGTTCGTCGACTTGCTAGCGAAGTGCGACATCATCATGGAGAATTTCGGGCCGGGGGTGCTCGACCGTTTCGGCTTCACCTGGGAAAAGATCCACGAACTCAACCCGCGCATCGTCATGGGCTCGATCAAAGGTTTCGGATCGACCGGACCCTACGCCGAATTCAAGGCCTATGAGAATGTAGCCCAGGCGATGGGCGGTGCGATGAGCACCACCGGCGTTCCCGACGGGCCGCCGTTCGTCACCGGGGCGCAGATCGGCGATTCAGGGACGGGACTGCACCTTGCGATTGGCCTGCTCGCCGCGTTGCATCAGGCGAACCGCACCGGGCAGGGACAGTACGTCGAGGTGGCGATGATGGATGGCGTGATGAATCTATGCCGGGTCAAGTTCCGCGACCACCAACGCTTGACCCGGGGCGATATGCCGGAGTATTCCGTGCCTACCTACAAGGGTATGGGAGACGTGCCGCGCGCAGGCAACGACTCCGGCGGCGGTCAGCTGGGAAACGCTATCCACTGCAAGCCGCACGGCGCGAACGACTGGCTCTACGTGGTGGTCCAGGAAGCGGTGTGGAACGCGCTTGCGACGCGAATCGGGCCGGAGATCGGCATGACCGACCTCGCGACCGACCCGCACTTCGTAACCATAGGCGAGCGGCGCAAGAATCAGCAGCTCATGTGGACGCTGATCAACAAGTTCGCCGAGAAATACACCAAGCGCGAATTCATGGCGATTCTGAATCCGCTCGATGTTCCCTGCGGTCCGATCATGTCGACCGAGGATCTCGCCAACGACGAGCATGTGCGCGGCCGCGACATGTGGGTCGAGCTGGATCATCCCCAGCGCGGCAAGTGGTGGAACGTCGGCATGCCGATCAAGCTGTCCGCTTCGCCGGCCAAAATCGAGCGCTCACCGCTCCTGGGCGAGCATACCGATGTGGTGCTGAAGCAGGTGCTGGGCTACGACGATGCGAAAGTCATGGCGCTCAAGTCTGCGGGGGCATTCAGCGCGCCGCCCAAGAAAGCGGCCAAGTAGCGGCATTCGGGTTCGACATCTTGCATTCTTGAAGGATTACATCTATGAAGATCGCAATCATCGGCCAGCAGGACTTCGGCAAGGCCGTACTGGAGGCGTTTCTCGCGCGCGGCGATGAGGTAGCCGCAGTGTTCTGCGCGCCGGAGAAAGAAGGGGCGCGTCCGGATGCCCTGCGCGCAGCGGCCGAGACGAAGGGCATCAGGGTGTACCAGTTCAAGTCCTTGCGCGCGCCGGAGGCGGCGCAGGCGCTGGCCGAGGCCAAGGTTGACATTGGCATCATGGCCTTCGTGCTGCAATTCGTGCCGCAGGAATTCGTCAACATCCCTGCGCGCGGCACCATCCAGTATCACCCGTCGCTGCTGCCGAAGTACCGCGGCCCTTCTTCGATCAACTGGCCTCTGATCAAAGGCGACACTGAAACCGGCCTTACCATTTTCCGCCCGTCCGATGGGCTGGACGAAGGTGCGGTGATCCTGCAGAAAAGGACGCCCGTCAGCGCCGACGATACCTTGGGCACGGTCTATTTCGACCGCCTGTTCCCAATGGGCGTCGCCGCTATGCTCGAGGCTGCCGACGCGGTGGTCTCGGGTAAGCACAAGGAAATTACGCAGGACGAAACCCTGGCTAGCTATGAGGGCTGGTGTCGCGAGGGCGAGGCCAGGATTAACTGGGCCAGTCACGTCGATTTCATTCACAACCTGATTCGCGGTTGCGACCCAGCGCCGGGCGCATGGACCACGCACAACGGCGAAAAGCTGCAGCTGTTCGGGTCGAAGAAGCACCCGGTGCACACCTTCGGCGCGGTCAAAGGCAAGGTAGGCGAGGTCACCGCGATCAGTGCGACCAGCATGTTCATCACCGCTCAGGGCGGGCAGATCGAGGTTGCCAAGGGCAAGCTGGGTGCCGGCAAGAAGGTCTCACCGGCCGAACTGGGGATCGCCGCGGGTACGATACTCGGGAAGCCTTGATCGCGTCGCTGCTGCACTCTGAGCATCCACCGGCTTTGGAAATTCACGCGCCGATGGTCTAGGTCCCTGCTGAGGAAAAAGTCTCTCTGGGGAACATACATGGGGCCTAGCCGCCTTGTTCGTTGTTCTCCTCGGCAGCTGATCTTCACGGGTTCGGGGGGTCGGAACGCCCTTACCAGACTGCCGAGATCTTCCGTTTCTTTCCGCAGCTTCCTTGTTCGACCCTCCGCCTCGGTCCACAGCACGCCCAATCCTTGGCTTCGCTCTGCCGAGCATTTCGCAAAAAAGATTTGACTAATCTAATATTTAACTGCAAGAATGAGCATTATCGCCCTGTTTATAAATAGGACTTGCCCAGATATCGATGCTGAGCTGGTATCCGGGAGAAAAAAGGGAGCATGAACAACGCCTCCAGGTGAGGCGCGGGCAGGGTGCGCAGTGCACCACAGTGAACGGCGTGCGCCGCTTTTCGCTATAGAGGAAATAGCACAGGCGCCACGGCTAATGTCGTAAAATGCGTTGCCTATCGGGCAGATAGAGTCAGAGCCCGGCGAACGCAAAAGAAGATCGGGTGCAGGGGGGCAGATATGACGAAAGCCGGATTTTGGAAGACCGACTGGTTTCTCGGGGTCGCGGTCGTCATTTTCATCGTCCTATTCAACCGCCTGAGCGACCTTATCCCGAGCCTCGAGCGCAAAGCCTATGACCTCGGTGTGGTTGCGACCTCGCGCGTGCCCCTGGACAAGATCGCCATTATTGCCATCGATGCGCAAAGCCTCGCCAATCTGGGACGCTGGCCGTGGTCGCGCGACGTATTGGCGAAGATGACCGACAGCCTGTCGGCCGCGAAGGCGAAGGTTATCGCTTACACGGTGTTGTTCTCAGAACCGCAGGTCGATGCGGGTTACACCTACGTCACCAAACTTCTGGAGATGGCCGGTGCGGGGGCACCCGCAGAACCTGCTGCAGCCACCGACGCGTCTGCGGCGGCGCCGTCGCCGGGACAACTGGGACAGTTCGTCGCGCTGCTGAAGGAGGCAGAGCAAACGCTCAATACCGACCGCAAACTTGGCGAGAGCTTTACCCGCGCCGGTAACGTGGTGCCCATGACCTTGTTCGAACTGGGCGAGCCGCGTGGACGGCCGGATAAGCCGCTGCCTGAGTATGTGACCAGGAACAATCTGTCCAAGATCGGCAAGGGCGCCGAGGATGGTATGTTGCCCTCGCGAAAAGTGGATTTTCCGATCGAGATCATCGGCAAAGCTGCAGCCGCGCTTGGACATCTCAACGCCACCCCCGACGTCGACGGTGGCACGCGTACTGAGCCGCTGGTGCTGGGCTATTTCGACCAGGCCTATCCGTCCTTGTCGATGATGGTCGCGGCAAGAAGCCTGAACCTCGGCGTCGCCGATATCAAGGTTCAGCCGGGTGAAAAGGTGTCGCTGGGCAAGCTCAACATCATCACCGACCCGGCGACCCGGATGTACGGTTACTTCTACAAGGACCGCGACGGAAGACCAGCGTTTCCGGTGGACTCTTTCTACGATGTCATCACCGGCAAGATCCCGGTAAGCAAGTATCAGGACAAAATCGTGCTGATCGGTCCGACCGCGGCCGGTTTGGGCAGCGCGGCGGTGACCCCGGTATCTCCCAATATGCCGCCAGTGCTGGTGCTTGCGCATTCGGTGTCGTCGATTCTCTCCGAACACTTCTTCGTGGCACCCGCATGGGCCTACTGGGTCGAGTTGCTGGTGTTCCTGCTCGTTGCCGGCTACCTGATTGCGCTGTTGCCCAGGCTCAAGGCCGGCATGGGCGCGATCGTGACTGCGGCGCTGATTGCACTATTACTGATTGCGCACTTCGCGCTGATGACCACGGCGGCGATGTGGCTGCAGTTGATGCTGCCGCTGGTGCTGCTGGTGATCGGCCATGTGCTGCTGGTGACCAAACGTTTCGTCCTGACCGAGGCGGGCAAGGTCAAGTCGGATGCCGATTCGGCCGAGTCCAACCGCATGCTCGGGCTCGCGTTCCAGGGACAGGGCCAGCTCGATATGGCCTGGGACAAGTTTCGCAAGGTGCCGCTGGACGACGGACTGATGGACAATCTGTACAACCTGGCCCTCGACTTCGAACGCAAACGCCAGTTCAACAAGGCGGAGAGCGTGTTTCAGTACATGGCCAACCACAATCCAAAGTTCCGCGATCTGGAGGCGCGACTGAATCGCGCCAAGGCGATGTCGGAGACCGTCATTCTGGGCGGCGGAACCAGCCATCCGGGCGGCTCCATGTCGCTGGGCGCGGGTGCGGAAAAGCCTATGCTCGGTCGTTACCAGGTGGAGAAGGAACTGGGCAAGGGCGCGATGGGCGTGGTCTACCAGGGTAAGGACCCGAAGATCGGCCGCGTGGTGGCGATCAAGACCATGGCGCTGTCTCAGGAGTTCGAGGCGGACGAACTGGTCGAAGTTAAGGAGCGATTCTTCCGCGAGGCGGAGACCGCCGGGCGGTTGTCGCATCCCAATATCGTCACCATCTACGATGCGGGCGAAGAACACGACCTGTGCTATATCGCCATGGAACTGCTGAAAGGCAAGGACCTGATTCCCTATACCAAACCGGATAATCTGTTGCCTGTCGACAAGGCGGTATCGATAGTCGCGCGGGTCGCGGATGCTCTCGGATACGCGCACAAGCAGAATATCGTGCATCGTGACATCAAGCCGGCCAACATCATGTATGAGCCGGAGAGCGACGCTCCCAAGGTGACCGACTTCGGCATCGCCCGCATCACCGATTCGTCCAAGACCAAGACCGGGATGGTGCTGGGCACGCCCTCCTACATGTCGCCGGAGCAACTTTCCGGCAAGAAAGTGGACGGGCGCAGCGATCTGTTCTCGCTCGCCGTAAGCCTCTACCAGTTGTTGTCCGGCGCGTTGCCGTTCGCCGGTGATTCCATGGCACAGCTGATGTTCAAGATCGCAAACGAGGCGCCGACGGACATTTTGTCGGTTCGGCCCGATCTGCCGCCGGGCCTGGTGGCATTTCTCGACAAGGCGATGGCCAAGGACGCCGATGAGCGCTACCAGACCGGAGACGAATTCGCGGCGGCGCTGCGCGCGGCGTTCGGCGGTGGCGGCGCGGTGGCCGCGGGCGGCGGTGGCGTCGACATGGACATCAGCCTCTAGGATGCGCCGCATATGGATCTAAGCCAAGCACTGGAGGTCGCCAGCCATACCGATCCCGGCATGGTGCGCTCGCACAACGAGGATTCGATCGCATCGATTGCGGAAATGGGACTCGTGGTCCTAGCCGACGGCATGGGGGGCTACAATGCGGGCGAAGTGGCCAGCGGCATGGCGACTACGGTGATCACCACGGAATTGCGGCAATTGCTGGGCGAAAAGTCGCCGCACGAGATCGATCCGCAAAGCGGCAACAAGGTTGCGCACAAGTTGCTGCTGGATCAGATTACCAAGGCCAATACTTCGATCTATCAGGCTTCGCAAAGCCAGCCGCAGTACGCGGGCATGGGCACGACCTTGGTGATTGCCTTGTTTTACGATAACAAAATGATGGTCGCACACATAGGCGATTCGCGCCTGTACCGGATGCGCGGCGACGAATTCAGCCAGGTGACCAAGGACCATTCGCTGCTGCAGGAACAGATCGACGCGGGCATGCTTACCAAGGAGCAGGCAAAGCATTCGGCGAACAAGAATCTGGTGACCAAGGCGCTGGGGATCGATCCGGCGGTGGAGCCAGAACTCCACGAATATGATGCACTGCCCGGAGACATTTATCTGCTGTGCTCGGATGGCTTGTCCGACATGGTGAGCGACGAGGACATAGGCATGACGTTGCAGGCGCTGGGCGCCAACCTGAATCTGGCGGCGCAGCAACTGGTGCAGATGGCAAACGACAACGGCGGGCGCGACAACGTGTCGGTCATCCTGATCAAGATTTTGCGTGAATACCCGGCCGGAGCAGGCCTGGCTTCGAAAATTTTCGGATGGTTTAGATAGTACGAGGATAATGCTATGGCGAAGCTGATACTCAGTATGGACGGTCTGGTGCTCAAGGAAATCGTGCTATCGAAGGAGCGCACCACCATCGGGCGCAAGCCGCACAACGATATCCAGATCGATAATCTGGCCGTCAGCGGCGAACACGCCGTGATCGTGACCATACTCGCGGATTCATTCCTCGAGGATTTGGGCAGCACCAACGGCACCTGCGTCAACGGCAAGACGGTGAAGAAGCACTTCTTGCAGAACAACGACGTCATCGAGCTCGGAAAGTACAAACTCAAGTACATCAGCGAAGCGCTTCCCGGGGCCGCGAAGGCGGCCGATTTCGAGAAAACCATGGTGTTGCGTCCGGGCGCAATGCGAAAACCGCCCGAACCGCAACCGCCGGCGGCTGCCAGCGCTGCGCCGGCACACGCCGCAACCGCGCCGGCTAGTGCGGCGCCCGCGGCAGCGGCGGCGAAAGGGCACGGCGACACGCTGGTCGGCATGGCTGCCGCCCCGGCAGCCGCACCGGCGCCGGCCGCGCCCGTGCGACATGCAATGCTGCAGCTCCTGTCGGGTGCCAATGCCGGAAAGGAACTGGAACTCACCAAACCGCTCACCACCCTGGGCAAGCCCGGCGTGCAAGTCGCGGTGATCACGCGCCGGCCGCAAGGCTTTTTCATTACTCACGTCGAGGGCGCCAACAAGCCGACGGTCAATGGAACGCCGATTGAAGTGCAGGCCCACGCGCTCAACGACCATGACATCATCGAGCTTGCCGGGGTGAAGGTGGAGTTCTTCTACAAGACCTGATTTCCCGCCCATGACCAGAGGCCGTTCGAGAATTTCCGAAACGGCCTCTAACTTAGGGGAGCAGGAGGGGACGTATCCCCTCGTTGCGCAATGAGAACCAACAAGGAAGCGGCGTGAAACAGCATATCGTCAGGATTGCGCTTGGCCTCGCCGTCATGCTGTTGTTCGCCGGTCATGCCGGCAAGTTCTACAACATCGGCTTCATCAGCCAGCTAGACAACATCATGTACGACACGCGGCTGGCGCTGACCATGCCCGGCGGTGTGGACCCGCGAGTTGTCATCCTCGACATCGACGAACGCAGCCTGGACAAAAATGTCCTCGGGCGCTGGCCGTGGCGCCGCGACAAGATCTCGGCGCTGCTGAAAAAACTGTTCGATGAATATGGCGTCGTCATCATCGGTTTCGACGTGGTGTTCGCCGAGCCTGACGAAAGCTCGGGCCTGCCGGTGCTGGACAAGCTCGCCAAGAACAAATTGAAGGATGTGAGCCAGTTCCAGTCGGCGCTCAACGAGTTGCGGCCGGAGCTCGACTACGACGCCATTTTCGCGAAGACCCTCAAGGACAGGCCGGTGGTGTTGGGCTATTACTTCAACAGCGAGGAGTACGCGGTGCAATCCGGGGCCATTCCCGAGCCGGTGCTGCCCGCGGGCACTTTCCAGGGGAGGAATATCAGCTTTACTTCGTGGCGCGGCTACGGCGGCAACCTGCGCGAATTTCAGGCGACTGCGGCCAATGCCGGTCACTTCAATCCCTTGGTCGATGCAGACGGCGTGTCGCGGCGGGTGCCGATCCTGGCGGAATATCACGGCGCCTATTACGAGGCGCTGTCGCTGGCCATGATCAGGGTGCTGGCGGGGTATCCGAAGGTGGAGCCCGGCATGCCGGGAGACCGGTCCGACAGCAAGGGATACTCGGGGCTGGAATGGCTCAAGGCGGGACCGGTTACCATCCCGGTGGATGAGAACGTCAGCGCGCTGATTCCTTACCGCGGCAAGCGCGGCAGCTTCAAATATATCTCCTTTGCCGATATCTATGCCGACAAGGTGTCGAAGGACGAATTGAAGGGCAAGATCGCCTTGATCGGCACCTCTGCCCCGGGCCTGCTCGATCTTCGGTCCACCCCCGTGGGCAGCGTTTATCCGGGGGTGGAGATACACGCCAACATGATCACCGCGATGCTCGACAACAACTTCAAGCAGAAGCCGCCTTACATGCTCGGCGCCGAGGTGATTTTGCTGCTGATCGGCGGCATTGCGCTGGCCTTGCTGCTGCCGCTCCTAAGCCCGCTGAAGGCGACGCTGGCCTCGGTGTTGGCACTCGTGCTCATCATGGGGCTCAATGTACTGGTATGGACCAAGGGCGGTCTGGTTCTGCCTCTGGCCTCGAGCCTCGCGATGACCGTGCTGCTGTACGCGTTCAATATGTCCTGGGGCTACTTCATCGAGTCGCGCAGCAAGCGCCAGTTCACCGAGCTGTTCGGACAGTACGTGCCGCCGGAATTGGTGGACAAAATGGCGCAGGATCCGGAAAAATACAGCATGGAGGGCAAGAGCGAGGAACTCACGGTGCTGTTCTCCGACATCGTCGGCTTCACCTCGATATCCGAAAGCCTGGAGCCGAAAGAGCTGTCGCAGTTCATCAATGAATATCTAACCTCGATGAGCCTGGTAATTCGCAACAACCGCGGTACCCTCGACAAGTACATCGGCGATGCGATCATGGCATTCTGGGGCGCGCCGGTGGACGACGCCGAGCATGCGCGCCAGGGGATCCTCAGTGCAATGGCGATGCAGACCGAGCTCGAAAAAGTGCGCGCGCAGATGCTCGCGCGCGGCTGGCCGGCGATCCGCATCGGCGTCGGCGTCAATACCGGCCAGATGCGCGTTGGGGACATGGGCTCGAAGCTGCGCAAGGCGTACACGGTGATGGGAGATGCGGTCAACCTCTCGTCGCGCCTGGAGGGATTGACGCGCGTCTACGGCGTCGGGATTCTCGTCGGCCCGAATACCAAACAGGCGGTGAAGGACGTAGTATTCCGCGAAATCGACCGGGTCAAAGTGAAGGGCAAGGACGAGCCGGTCGACATCTTCGAGCCGATCGGCATTGAGGGCGAAGTCGACAAGAAGGTCATGGACGAGATCAAACTGTGGCACAAGGCGCTCCGGGCCTATCGGGCGCAGAAGTGGGACGAAGCGGAAATGGACCTGTTCAACGTGCAGCGCATGTCGCCGGAGTGCAAGCTTTACGATCTGTATTTCGAGCGCATCAAACAGTGCCGCGCCGATCCGCCCGGGGTCGACTGGGACGGCGTCACCGCCTTCAAGACCAAATAAGGCTCGAGCGATGAAGCTAAGGGTGCTCGGATGCAGCGGCGGTATTGGTGGGCGGCATCTGCGCACCACTTCGCTGCTCGTGGACAATGACATCCTGATTGATGCCGGCACCGGCGTCGGCGACGTTTCGCTCGCGGAATTGATGCTGATTGACCATATCTTTGTCACGCATTCGCATCTGGACCACATCTGCTCCATCCCGTTTCTGGTCGATACCGTGGGCGGAATGCGCAACAAGCCCCTCACCGTTCACGCTGCGGAGCCGACGCTGGAGATCATCCGCAACCATATGTTCAACTGGAGCATCTGGCCCGACTTCACACAGATCCCGACTCCGGCCAATCCGTTCATGCAGTACCAGGCGCTGGAGCTTGGCCAGGTGATAGAGGTGAAAGGGCGAAAGATTACACCGCTTCCCGCCAACCATGTGGTGCCGGCGGTCGGCTACCAAGTCGATTCCGGCCGGGGGAGCCTAGTGTTTACCGGCGATACCACCACCAACGACCCGCTGTGGAAAATCGTCAACAAGATCGCCAATCTGCGCTACCTGGTCATCGAGACCGCCTTCTGCGACCGCGAACGAGATCTCGCCATCGCTTCCAAACACTTGTGTCCGAGCCTTCTAGCCGAAGAGCTGGCCAAACTGGAGCGCAATGCCGAGGTGTTCATCACCCATCTCAAGCCGGGCGAGATCGAGCTGACCATGCAGGAGGTCGAGGATTGCGCCGGGCAGTACAAGCCGCGCATGTTGCAGAATAACCAGGTATTCGAATTCTGACCCCATGGAATCAAAACCGCAGCCGGATCGGCTCATGTCGGGAACCAAAGTCAGCGTGGCGGCACTGCAAGCGCTGGATCCGCTCGCGTCGCTGTCCGCTGCGCGGCGACAGGAGCTTGCCGATCTCTGCCAAATCGAGTCCGTCAGGCGCAATCAGGATCCGTTCCGGCAGCATACGATTGCTGGCCAGTCGGTCTACCTGCTGCGCGGCGAACTCGCGCTGGCGTATGGCGAAGGACGATCGGAGGTGGTGGTCGGCGGGTCTGCCGATGCGCGCTATCCGCTGGGCAAACGGCGCATGTTCCTATCGGCCAAGACGGTGACCGACGTGCAGCTGATGCGCATCGACGACGACCTGCTCGACATCATGCTGACCTGGGACCAGGTGGCCAGGCGCGAGCCAGGAGAGGGGGGACAGGCGTCCGCCGCGCCGCAGTGCCGCAGCGTCGATTGGGGCGTCATGTCGGGTCTGTTCGGCATCAATAATCTGCGTTTCGGCGCCTTTTCCAAACTCCCGCCGGCGCACATAGACGAACTGCTGCGGCGCTTCGAGAGTTTCGAGGCGAAACAAGGCGAGGTAATCGTCCGCGAGGGCGCGGAGGGCGACTATTACTACCTGGTCGAGTCCGGCAGGTGCCAGGTGGAACGCATGATAGGCGGCGTCAGCATGACGCTGGCAGAATTGAAAAGCGGCGATACCTTCGGCGAAGAGGCACTGGTGTCCGAGGCCAAACGCAACGCCACCGTCACCATGAAGACGGACGGCCGCCTATTGCGCTTGAACAAGCAGGATTTCATCGCGCTGCTGCGCGAACCGCTGCTGCGCTCGATCAACATGGAGCAGGCGAAGCAGAAGGTGCTGGGCGGCGCCGAGTGGATTGATGTGCGCTACATGTCCGAATACCAGTACGACAAGCTGCCCGGGGCGGTCAATATTCCGCTGTCAGAAATCCGCAATGCTTTCGGCGCCCTGGACATCGACAAGGAGTATATCGTCTACTGCCAGAGTGGCAGGCGCAGTTCCGCCGCCGCTTTCCTGTTGGCACAGCGCGGCTACAACGTCTATTTGCTCGAAGGCGGCCTTTGGGGCGGAGACAGGTTGCCGTGAGGCTGCGGATCGCCCGGGCCGGGTGCCACGACTGAGGGCAGCGCGGGCGGGTTTTTTTGTCGTATAGTATTAAGAGGCGATTTCAGAATTACCGAAATGGCCCCTGGCATAGGGGAGCATGAGAGAAGGCGCTCCGGAGGTCTCGATCTCCCTTGAGAGGAAAGTCCCCTCGGGGGGAGACCGAAGGTCGGGACCACCCGAAGAGGTGGGGGGATATCCCCTCGTTTTATAATGTGCTCCAATAATGTCGCAATGGCTGCAGCCTCCGGCTGCGCCGATCGATTGACGAGGTCACTATGAGTGCAGTCCTGAATACCCCGCCGGCCGCAGCACCGGGATCGGCCGACGTCAATGCCAGATTGATGTTCTCGAAGAATCTGCAGAATGTCACCAACAAGATCCATGCGACCTCAAACATCGACGAAATCATGCTCGAGGTTTCGACCGATATCTGCAGCCTGTTCAATGCCGACAGATTGACGATCTATATCGTCGGCGAGGATAAGCAGTCGATCGTGTCGAAGGTGAAGACCGGGCTGAATTCGTTCAAAGACCTGAAATTGCCGATCGCCGAGCACTCGATCGGCGGCTACGTCGCCTTTTCCAAGAAGATGATCAATATCAAGGATGTCTACGACGAGGTCGAACTGAAGGCGCTCAATCCCAACTTGCGTTTCCTGCAGGAAGTGGATAAACGTACCGGCTACCGCACCAAGCAGATGCTGGTGGCGCCGGTGACGGACGGCGACGAGTTGATCGGCGTCATCCAGATCATCAACAATAAAGCGGGCGTGCCGTTTACGCCGTTGATGGAAGAAGGTGTGACGCAGCTGGCGCAGACGCTGGCCATCGCATTCAGGCAGCGGCAGAAGCCGCAGGTAATCAAGACCAAATACGATTTCCTGGTGAGCGATGCGGTGATCTCACCGGCAGAGTTCGATCTGGCGGCGCGCTCGGCGCGCAAGAAGGCGGTGGACGTCGAACAGGTACTGATCGAGGAATTCCAGGTAAAGCCGCCCGCCATCGGCCAGGCGCTTTCGAAGTTCTTCGGTGTCCCGTATGAACCGCACAAGCCGGACCGGATCAAGCCAGCGGAGTTGCTGAAGAACCTGAAGCGGGAATATATCGAGCAGAATCAGTGGGTGCCGATCGACGACGGCAAGGACGGCCTGGTCGTGCTGTGCTTGGATCCGGAGCGGGTGAAGAGCTCGCGCATCGTGCAGAACGTGTTTCCCAAGAGCAAGCTGGTGTACCGCGTGACCACGCAGCGCGAATTCAAGGAAACACTCAACATCTTTTTCGGCGCCGAGGTGCTCGATAGCGGCGACATCACCGACATGCTCTCCACGCTGGGCGACGATGACGAGGCGGGGGGCGAAGGCGCAACCGACGACCTCTCCCAGGCGGCCGACAACGAACTGGTCAAACTGGTGAACAAGATCGTCATCGATGCCTACAACCAGAACGCATCCGACATTCACATCGAGTCCTATCCGGGCAAGGGCAAGACCGAGGTCCGTTTCAGGAAGGACGGGTCGCTGTCACCCTACATCGAAATACCGGCCTCCTACCGCAATGCCATCGTCGCCCGGGTCAAGATCATGTGTGACCTGGATATCTCGGAAAAGCGCAGGCCCCAGGACGGCAAGATCAAGTTCAAGAAATTCGGTCCACTGGACATCGAACTGCGCGTTGCCACGATACCGACCCAGGGCGGCGTCGAGGACATCGTCATGCGTATCCTCGCCGCCGGTGAACCGATTCCGCTGGACAAGCTCGGCCTCACGCCGCACAACCTGGAAACGCTTAAAGTCGTCGTCAGCAAACCCTACGGACTGTTCTTTGTCTGCGGTCCTACCGGCTCGGGCAAGACCACCACCTTGCACTCGGTGCTGAAGCACCTCAACACGCCCGATACCAAGATCTGGACCGCCGAGGATCCGGTCGAAATCACGCAGAAGGGTTTGCGCCAGGTGCAGGTGAACAAGAAGGCGGGCCTGGATTTCGCCATGGTGATGAAGGCGTTCCTGCGCGCCGATCCGGACATCATCATGGTGGGTGAAATGCGCGACAAGGAAACCGTGGGTACCGGCATCGAGGCGTCGCTCACCGGCCACCTAGTGTTCGCCACGCTGCACACCAACAGCGCGCCCGAATCCATCATCCGCCTGCTCGACATGGGAATGGATCCGTTCAACTTCTCGGACGCCCTGCTCGGCATTCTGGCGCAGCGCCTGGCAAAACGCCTGTGCGCCAAGTGCAAGCAAGCCTACAACCCGGCCCCGGAAGAAATGAAAGCCTTCCTCACCGAATACTGCAGTGAGTTGGTCAATACCGCGACGTTCAAGCAGAATCCCAAGGAGGGTTACGAGAACGTTTACAAGGAATGGGTCAAGAACTACGCCAACGACAAGGGCCAGTTCACCATGTACAAGAAGATCGGCTGCGACGGCTGCGGCGGCAGTGGCTACAAGGGCCGGGTCGGCCTGCATGAGCTGCTGGTCGGCACCGATCCGCTGAAAAAACTGATCCAGGAACATGCGCGTGTCGCCGAAATGCTGGCCTGCTGCCTGGACGAAGGCATGCGCACCCTGAAAATGGACGGCATGGAGAAAGTCCTGATGGGGCTCACCGACTTGTCGGTGGTGCGCGCGGTCTGTATCAAGTAGGCGGGCAGCGAGCGGCGATGGGGAACGTATAAGTGGCGGCGAAGAGTAGCGGTCAGCGGGCGCCTGTGCAGACCGTGGAAGACCTGTTCCGCCGGCTGGAACAGTTGAACGAAATAGGTGCGTCCCTTTCGGCCGAACGGGACATCAACCGGCTGCTGGAAAGCATACTGCTCGCCGCCAAGGTCATTACGCGCGCCGATGGCGGCACCCTGTATCTGCTGACCGAGGAGGACGGCTCGAAGCGACTCAAGTTCGAGATCGTCCGCACCGATTCGCTCAAGATCGCCATGGGCGGCACCACCGGCAATGCAGTTCCGTTCTATCCGATACATCTGCACAGCAAGGACGGTGCGCCGAATAACCAGATGGTGGTCGCCTACGCCGCGCTCACCGGCAAGACCGTCAATATCGCCGACGCCTACATCGAGAAAGGTTTCGATTTTTCCGGTACGCGCAATTTCGACAAGAAGCTGGGGTACCGGTCCAAGTCTTTTCTCACGGTGCCGATGAAGAACCACGAGAACGAGATCATCGGCGTGCTGCAATTGATCAACTCCATGGACATTGCCACCGGAGAAATCGTCGCGTTCTCCGACGCAGACCAGCGCCTGGCGGAGTCGCTCGCCTCGCAGGCGGCCATTGCGCTCACCAACCGCCAGCTGATCAACCAGTTGGAGGCCTTGTTCGAATCATTCATCGCCATGATCAACACGGCGATCGACGAGAAATCCCCGTACACAGGCGGGCATTGCCAGCGAGTGCCGGAATTGACCATGATGCTTGCAGAAGCAGTGAACGAGACGAAGCAAGGGGCGCTCCAGGATTTCGACATGAGCGACAAGGACCGCTACGAGTTGAAGATAGCGGGCCTGCTGCACGATTGCGGCAAGGTGACGACGCCGGTGCACGTGGTCGACAAGGCAACCAAGCTGGAATTGATCTTTGATCGCATTCATCTCATCGATACCCGCTTCGAGGTGCTCAGGCGGGACGCGGAAATCGAGCTGCTGAAAGGCAAGGCGGCGTTGCTGCAGCAGGGGCTGGACGAACTGTCGCTGCGCGAGCGCGCAAACCAGCTCGAGCAGGCGTACAAAGCGCGCTTGCGCCAGTTCGACCAGGACCGTGAATTCCTCCGCAAGTGCAATATCGGCGGCGAATTCATGCCGCCGGAGGCACAGGAACACGTCAGAAGAATCGCCGATTACAAGTGGCTGGACCAATCGGGCAATACCGCCCACTTCCTTACCGAGGACGAGGTTGAAAACCTCAACATCCCGCGCGGCACTTTGACCGACAAGGAGCGCGAGATCATCAACTACCACATCGTCGCCACGATAAAAATGCTGGAGGCATTGCCCTGGCCGAAGCATCTTCGGCATGTGCCTGAATACGCCGGCGGGCATCATGAGCGCATGGATGGGAAGGGTTATCCGCGAGGCCTTAAACGCGACGAGATGTCGGTGCAGGCGCGTGTCATGGGCATCGCCGATATCTTCGAGGCGCTCACCGCCAGGGACCGGCCGTACAAGAAGGGCAAGACGCTGACCGAGTCCCTGCAAATCCTGGGCAAATTCAAGGAAGGGGGACACATCGATCCCGATCTGTTCGACGTCTTCGTCCGGCGCAAAGTCTATCAGCGCTATGCCGAACAATTTCTCGATGCGAATCAGATCGACCGCGTCGATGAGAGCAAGATTCCGGGATATAGTCCCTGAAGCGGGCGCATCGCCCCGGACCGGTATGCGGACTCAGGACTTGAGCGCTGGATTACGGGTCACGCAGAGCATCAGGCTTTTGGTAGCGGTAGCGACGAATTTTTCGTCATAGCCCAGTTCATTAAGTTCGCCGCGGAAGCGCTTACCCAGCCTGGCCCGCTTGTACCAGCCCAGCTTGTTGTCGCGGCTGAATTCAGCGGCATGCGCAAGGACTTCGTCCAGTATCTCCGAGAGTCGCCGTCGCGACACCATCTGCACGGGATTGTTGGCGATCGCAGGCGGATAGCGCCTGGCCACCTCCTGCGCCAGGCTGATAGCCAATTCGGCAAGTTTGCGGGTGGACAAAAACTCTAGAATCGCAGTTCTCTCACTGAAATGGTCGACATCAACGCGATCAGGGCAAAAGCCGCCTGAAGTATAGCAGTTCGATCTAGGCGCAGCGCTTGGCTGCGAGCGTTCAAATTGTGGATGCGCAGCAATCCTGGCGCCGGCAAAATCGACTGTCTCGGCGGGCGCGACCGGGGATGCGGGCCCGCTCGATGCCCGACACGCGAGGCCGGGCAGGGTTCCAAGTGACAATTTTTGTCACTAGCTGCCTCGAATGGGAAGGTCGGGGCCGCAGACCTGATTGACGCAATATTCATAACATATTGAAATAATTAGTTTATAAATGTAGCCCCGACTCGCGGCATTCAGGCACGGCGCTTGCGTCTACGAGGGTACGGCGTGCAGCAATCGCCGCAACTTTCTAAAGGAATCAAAATGAAATCTATTCAACGCGGCTTTACCCTGATAGAACTGATGATCGTGGTCGCGATCATTGGTATTTTGGCGGCGGTGGCACTGCCCGCCTATCAGGATTACACGATCAAGGCGAAATTGGCAGAAATGGTATCAATATCTTCCCAGGCCAGGACTGCGCTTTCACTGGCATTTAACGAAGGCAAGCTGGCATCGGCAAGCAATTCGTTCCTCGGACTGCCTGCGGCAGCCTCGATCACCGGCAAATACGTGACGTCGGTGACGGTCGCAGGTACGAGCGCTACGACGGGTACCGTTACCGTTGTTGCCCAAGGTACCGGCGAAGCCACCGTCGATACCAAGGATGCCGTCTATACCATGACCTGCGTAGCCGGTGCCCAGTGCAAGTGGGCCGTGACCGGTTCAATTCCCGTCAAGTACTTGCCGAAGGTCTGATCTCGTAGCAGCTATTGCCTACGAATGAAGCAGCATCAGGCGCTGGCTCCGGTTTCATAATCCGATCCAGCGCCTGAAATTGAAAAGGCACCTGCACGCAGGTGCCTTTTTTCTGCCCTCCCTCATGCAGCGCCATCTTCCGACAGCACTTCTCCTTGCCTGCCTGACGCTCGCGTTCTTTGCCTATTTTCCCGGAACATCCGGCGATTTTCTGTTCGACGACACCGTCAACATCGTCGACAACACCCGCATCAAGATCCAGTCCCTCGATTTCCTGACATTGAAGCAAGCCGCGTTTTCGGGGGATGCAGGCATGTTGGGGCGCCCGCTGAGCGTGTTGAGCTTCGCGCTCAACTACTATTTCGACGGCATGAGTGCCTATCATTTCAAGCTGACCAATATCGTCATCCATTTGTTGAATGGCATCTGCGTCTATGTGCTCACGGCACTGATTCTTGCCAGCTGCCGTCAGCGCGACCTGACCGGACCGGGCCACGCTTATGTACGCTGGATCAGCCTCGCCGTGGCGTCGGCCTGGCTGTTGCACCCGCTCAACCTCACCGGCGTGCTGTACGTCGTGCAGCGGATGACCAGTCTCGCAGCTCTGTTCACCCTGCTGGGTTTGATTGCGTACTTGCGTGGCCGCCGGCAACTGGCGACAACGAAGGCCGGCTGGGGGTGGATTTTTGCCAGCTTCGCGCTGTTCACGCCGCTCGCGGTCTTCAGCAAGGAAAACGGCGCGCTGCTTCCCGTTTTCATGTTATTGGTCGAATTTGTTTTTTTTCGGTTTGAAGCGCCGTCGGCAGGCATCCGGCGCGCGCTGGTCGCCTTGTTCGGCATCAGCGTACTGCTGCCATTCGTCGCGCTGCTGATCTACTCCTTCGTCAATCCGGAATGGCTGACCGGGCCCTACCGAATGCGCGATTTCACCCTGGGCGAACGGCTGATGACCGAGGCGCGCGTCCTCTGGTTTTATATGCAGACCATCATCGCGCCGAACCTGTCCCAACTCGGCATGTATCACGATGACATCCCGATATCCAGGAACCTGCTCGAACCGGTAGGCACCCTCTTTTCGTGCGCCGGCATCCTGCTGTTGGCGGTGTTTGCGCTTCTGGCCCGAAAGCGGCACCCGATCGCAACCTTCGGCGTTCTGTTCTTTCTGATCGGACACAGCCTCGAATCGTCTGCCATCGCTCTCGAGCTGGTCCATGAACATCGCAACTACCTGCCGATATACGGCCTGCTGTTGATCCTGTTCTACTATCTGCTTTTCCCCCTTCGCCACCGGCAAAGCCTCTACGCGCGCCAGATCGTGGCGGTCCTCTTTATTCTCCTGCTCGGAGGCGTCACGTTCATGCGCGCCACGCAGTGGGGTGATCTTCTGTTGATGAATGAAATGGCGGCCAAAAACCATCCGAACTCGATCCGCTCCAATATAGACATCGGCACCTTGTATGCAGCGTTGCCGCCAGCATCGGAAATCGAGGCCGAGGAAAACTACGGACGCGCCTATGAGCATTTTGCCAAAGCATCGTCGCTTTCGCCCGCCGACACCCTGGGGCTGTTCGGGTTGATCAGTATGAACTCGAAACGCCGGCTACCGATCGAAGAAACCTGGGTGCGCGCGCTCGCAGGCCGCATCGAACGTTATCCATTTGCGCCGAACACAGGAAATGCCCTCCTGAGCCTGGAAAAATGCATGGTCGTCGGCGACTGCACCCATTCTCCCGAAATCATGGAAACCCTGCTGCAAGCGGGCCTGCGCAATCCAAGCCTGCAAGGCAAGGCAAGGGCCCAGGTCCTGTTCACCTGGAGCGACTTTCTGTTCAGCGTCAAACGCGATCGCGACGCGGCCGCGAAGGCCGCCTACGAGGCAGTCGCCGCCTACCCGAAAGAGCTAGAATTCCATCTTACGCTGATCAAGATGCTGATCAACATGGGCAAGACAAACGAGGCCAAGACCCAGATCGAGCGAACCCGGCTGCTCGACACGATGCGGGCGAGTACTGCCTCCCTGAGTGAGCTGGAACAACAGGTCAACACCCCGAATCGGAAGGGCGATTGAGCGTGCTTAGCAAGGTATCCATCATCCTGCCGGCAAAAAATGAGTCGGCCTCGCTCGCCCGGTTGCTGCCCGAGCTGCAGCGGCGCGCAGCCGGGGCCGAAATCATCATCGTCGACGACGGTTCGACCGACGACACCGTCGCGCTATGCAGGGCGAACGATGTGACAGTCGTTTCCCACCCCTACAGCATGGGCAACGGAGCGGCAATCAAGACCGGGGCGCGCGCCGCCAGTCGAGAATTTCTCGTCTTCATGGATGCCGATGGCCAGCACCAGCCGGAAGATATTTCGCGCCTGCTCGAAAAATTGGGACAAGGCTTCGATATGGTCGTTGGCGCCAGAAATAGCGCATCCCAAGCGGGAGTGCACCGCGCGATGGCAAATGGCTTCTACAACCGCCTGGCAAGCTGGATGACGGAGCAGAAGATAGATGACTTGACGTCTGGATTCAGAGCGGTGAAGGCGCGCAAATTCAAGAAGTTTCTCTATTTGCTGCCCAACGGCTTCTCCTATCCAACCACCATTACCATGAGCTTCTTCCGGGCCGGATTCGCGGTCGCCTACGTGCCCATTCATGCACCTGCGCGGATTGGAACCAGCCACATCCGCCTGGCGCGGGACGGGTTCAGGTTTCTGCTCATTATTTTCAAAATCGGCACGCTTTACTCGCCGCTGAAATTGTTTTTGCCGATTAGTCTTTCGTTTTTTGCATGCGGCTTATGCTATTACATTTTCACATTTCTGACGGTTCATCGCTTCACCAATATGAGCGCATTGCTGTTCATCACCTCGGTGGTCATCTTCCTGATCGGACTGGTATCGGAGCAGATTACGGCTCTCAATTTCAAAGACAGTGAGAATTGAGCGCGCGGGGCGATAATGAATCACACTCCGGCTGCGATCAATGAGCGCGAGTCACCTGGCCGCGATTCATGAAGTTTATCTTTGACATAAACCATCCGGCGCATGTTCATTTCTTCCGACACCCGCTTCGCATACTGCAACAACGCGGTCACGCCATCATCGTCACCAGCCGTGCCAAAGAAATGGCAGTACCGCTGCTGGATGAACTAGGCATTGAACATGTCATTTTAAGTACGCAGAAGGCAGGGGGGCTGCTTGCCCTGGGACTGGAGCTGGTGCAGCGCGACGCAGCGCTATATCGCGTCGCCAGGCGTTGCCGCCCTGATGCCATGGCGGCCATTGGCGGGACGTTCATTGCCCATGTCGGATTCCTGACCCGCACCCCGTCGCTGGTGTTTTACGATACCGAGAATGCCAAACTGCAGAATGCCATCACCTATCCGTTTGCAAGCCGCGTGATCGTTCCACGTTGTTATCAGGCCTGGGTGCCAGCCAACCACCTGCGCTATGCGGGTTACCACGAACTTTCCTACCTGCACCCGACCCGCTTTGTCGCGTCCAGGGAAATCGCCGTGCATAATGGCCTGGATCTTCAGCGCGACAATTTTTTGATTCGAACCGTCTCCTGGCAGGCAAATCATGATGTAGGTGAAACGGGTTGGACCGAGAAGCTGCTCACACAGCTGGTGGCGTTTCTTTCTGTTCGCGGCAAGGTACACATCTCTTCCGAAGCGCCGCTGCCGCGGTCGCTAGCAGCTCATGCCTACCGCGGCAAGGTGAGCGAGGCGCATCACGTGATGGCCTGGTGCAGATTGTTCATCGGCGAGAGCGCTACCATGGCTTCAGAATCCGCCGTGCTCGGCGTGCCGGCGATCTACGCTGCCAAGACCGGCCGCGGCTATACCGATGAGGAGGAGTCGCGCTACGGCCTGGTGACCAATATCCGCAAACTTGAATGGGACGGGCTGCGCACCGCCATCGAACGAATGCTCGGCGAGCCCCATGAGCACTGGCGGCGACAGCGCGCACAACTTCTTGCCGAAACGATCGATGTGGCGGCTTTCGTCGCCGACACCATCGAACAGGCGGGGCGAGGCGCCTGAATGTGCGGCATCGGCGGGCTGTTTTCGACGAAGCCCATTGATCCGGTCGCCGTAGAGGAGTCACTGACGCGGATGCGCACCGCGCTCGATCATCGCGGACCAGACGGTTGCGGCATGCAGGTTTATGACCATGCAGCCCTGGTTCATACCCGGCTCGCGATCATCGATCTGGAAGGCGGACAGCAACCCCTGCAAAGCAGTTCTGGAAGAACCTGCATCGTTTTCAATGGCGAAATCTACAATTACCGAGAGCTGCGTGCGCACCTGCCGGCGTATCTGTTCCGTACCCGCTCCGACACCGAAGTCATCGTCGCCCTGTATGAAACCGAAGGCGTGGAGGGCTGGCGCCGGCTGCGCGGCATGTTCGCGTTTGCTCTATGGGACGTGCCCGGAGGAAGGGGATTCCTCGCGCGCGATCCGCTCGGTATCAAACCGCTTTTCTACCGGGAGGATGGCGGCCACCTTTCCTTTGCTTCAGAGGCCAAGGGCATTCTGGCTCAGGGAGGCGAGACAACGCTCGATCTATCCGCACTTCACCGCCTGCTCAATTTTCGCTACGTCACCGGGGACGACAGTCTGTTCTCCGGCATAAAACAGCTGGCTCCGGGAAGAGTCCTGTCCTGGGATGTCGGGGGCTCGTCGCAACAGCTGCTGACGCCGCTCGCCGAAGGCGGTCCGACCAGCCTCGGCGAGGCCATGCACAGATCCGTGCAGCGCCATCTGGTGGCAGACGTAGCTGTCGGTTGCTTCCTCTCCGGCGGTATCGACTCGGCACTGGTGGCCCGGCTCGCCGCGCCTCACACGGCTTTGACCAGCTACACCCTGGACGTAGGCGATGACCCACTCGAGGCCAATAACGCGGCGGCGACTGCCTCCTGGCTCGGCATTCCCAATCATTGCCGGGCGTTTGCGCTGAACGACCCGATAGCGGCGCACCAGACCATGGTCTATCACCTGGAAACGCCCAAGGTGAATGCGCTTCAGGGCATGATGCTGGCCGAGTTCACGGCAGGACAGGTCAAGGTGGCGCTGTCGGGCCTGGGCAGCGACGAGCTCTTCTACGGTTACAACGCTCACCAGATCATGTGGCTGATGCAGCAGGCGACGCGAATGCTGCCAGTCAGCGCCAATCGTCTGGCCGCCGCCGCCTTGGACGGGATGCTGGCGAAGAAGCTCGCCTGGAGCGAACCCGAGAGGGCGTTCGCCATGCTCGGCGCAGCACCTGATTGGGCGCGGGTCTACGGCATGCTGCGCAACGTGTGGGACACGCCTCGACTGCGCCGCATCGTGTACGGCGAACGCTTTCTGGACGCGAATCCGCCCGACTGTTTTGATTGGCTGGAAGCACGCTTTCCGCCGGAAATCGATGCCGCCCAGTCGATGGCGGAATTCGAATTTGAAAATAAGTTGGTGAATGATCTGCTCTGGCAGGAAGACCGCATGAGCATGCGCGTCGGATTGGAGACCCGCGTGCCCTTCCTGGATTGGGATCTGGCGCAGCACGCGCGCGCCCGGTCGCGCAGCGAACTCATGCCTTACGGTAGGAAAAAGCACGCCCTCAAGCGTTATGCCCGTTCGGTGCTGCCCCCCGCTATCCTGCAACGCCGCAAGAGCGGCTTCCAGATGGACATCGTCACCGCAGCACAAACTCTCCTGAAACCCGTGTTCGACGAATACCTTTCCGACGAAAGGATCAACCAGCATCGACTGTTCAACGGCGACTTCGTGCGTACCGTGCGCGCGCAGCCGCCGCAGCGAGGATTGCGCTGGCACTTCTTTCTTCTTTACCTCATGGCGCAGACCCACGTATTTTTGGAAACCTTCCATGCCGGCTGATTCAGGGCGCATCAAACAGGTACTCGACCAAACCCTGGCCTGGACGAAGGAGGAGGGATACCTGGAGTGGACCAAGCACGATGCGCTGAACAGTCCACTGCTCCTCGCCCTGTTCGGACATCACCGGCTCAGCCGCATCCTGGCGACGCAGGCGGTGATGCGTTTCCCGATCAACCTGCGCCCGTTGCTTGGCGTTCCGAAAAGCCACAATCCAAAGGGCTTGGCGCTGTTTGTCATGACGCTCCTCGACCTATTTTCAGCGACCGGCGAAAAGCGCCACCTCGAGGAAGCCATCAAACTGCTCGACCAACTCCTCGCCCTGCGGTCTCCGGGGAAATGGCACGGCGACTGCTGGGGCTATCAGTATCCGTGGCAGGACCTCGGGTTCTACGCTTCCAGGGGGACGCCCAACGCAGTCGTAACCGCCTTCGTCTGCGAGGCATTTCTCCACGCCTTCCGGATTACAGGCGACGCAATCCATCTTGCGCCGGTAGAATCGGCGGTGCACTTCTTTCTCGACGATCTTGCCGTGCTCAAGGATGCGGACGAAGAACTATGCTTTGGCTATATGCCGTTGCCGATGACCATGCGGGTGATGGACGTGTCGATTCTAATCGCCGCAGTGCTGGCCCAACTGTCCGTGATCCGCGGCGATATTGCCTTGCGTGACGCGGCGTCGCGCCTCACCCGCTACGTCGTAGCCCGGCAGACCTCTGACGGCGCGTGGTATTACACTGATCCGCCGGAAGCTTCGCCGCTAAAGATCGACAATTATCATACCGGCTTTATCCTCGATGCCCTGGACCGTGTAATGTCTGCATTGAAAATAGATGCTTGGCGCGAGCATCACCGGCTCGGTGTGGATTACTACGCAGCCCATCTGTTCAATCCGGGCGGTTCGCCGCGCTGGATGAGCCACCGCGACTACCCCCACGACATTCACGGGGCGGCACAGGGCATACTCACTTTCAGTGCCAAGGCGAACCGCGAGCGTTACCCTCGGTTGGCATCCAACATCATCGATTGGGCGTTAGATCGGATGTACCATCCCGACGGCCGTTTCTACTATCAGGAAACCCGATACCGCCTGAACACAACCACCTTTGTCCGCTGGTGCAACGCATGGATGTGCCGCGCCCTTGCCAGCCATCTCCTGAGCGTATTCAATGAAGAAAATTGAGCCGGTTTCGCCTGCGATCGAACACGATCTTACCCCGAGAATCCGCGATTTCTGGACCCGCAGAGTCAACGCCGAGCGTATTATGGGACGCGACGTCACGGCCCATGAACGCGGCGAGGATGGGTATTTCCACGATTTGGAAACTCAACGCTATCGCTCGCATCGTCACCTGCTGCCGTGGATTCATGCCATGACCCCGGGCAAGACCGTGCTGGAGATTGGTAGCGGCGTTGGCCTCGATACCTACGCCATGGCTAAGCACGGACTTCAGGTGACGGCCGTAGACCTTACCGATGTCGGTGTCGCCACGGCGCGCAAGCGCTTCCTGCGTCACCGGATGCCGGCGAATTTCCTGGCAACGGACGCCTGCCAGCTGCCGTTCCCTCAAGACAGTTTCGACTACGTCTACTCGTTT
>Ga0334722_10000188_pt1 | contig 92048 bp, 111 predicted proteins | sample C3_bottom_MG_FD_207210 | JGI IMG/M metagenome (GOLD analysis project Ga0334722, IMG submission 207210) | Sediment microbial communities from Yellowstone Lake, YNP, Wyoming, USA - C3_bottom | ecosystem: Environmental > Aquatic > Freshwater > Lake > Sediment | place: USA: Wyoming | collected...
CCTAAAAATGCAATTTTCATGAGCTGGTAAGTAGTGAAATTTTATCCCAAAAAATTTCCCCTAAAACCATAAGCGCTTTCTTTTTTATTGAGGCACGCGCCGAACAAACCATCCAGCAATCATTACATGTAATAGCTTTATTTCTCCATTTCGTCGCAATGGGAGAAAAATATATATCTTCAAACGACGATTTAGACAAAATACCCATTTGCCAAGGCTTCAGATGACACGCATACATCCTGCCGAAAGAATCCAGATAAAAAAAACTGTCTGCGGCCCCGCAGTTTAAATATCTGATTTTTGTATCAATATAGTTAAGCATTTTTTTGTTAAACCAAGCTCTTATCCAGCTTTTTGGTGAATTTTTTGTGTATTGGGCTTTCAGTAATTTTTGAAAAATTAGCTTCAGTTCTTTGTCAAATTTTGGCCGTAGGGATACTTTACCTGTCCCAAAATAAATAGGTGAGTCGGTTGCAACAGTAAGAGAAAATTCAAGGTTGTTTTTTTCGCAGTAATTATATAGTTTAAGTAGGTCTTTTTTGTTCTGTTCCATTAAAGTATAAGATACTCCTAAATCTTTTATGCCAAAATCTTGAAGGTATAAAAGACTTTCCATGGCTTTTTCAAAAAACTGTGGCAGTCTGCGTATTTTGGTATGTAGCTCACCAAATCCATCGAGAGAAACCCGAAGCGCAATACGAGGATCGATTTTATAAATTTCAGGAACAATTTTCTTTATTTGCCCTGTCAAATATCCGTTTGTATTGATTAACATCCTAGCATCAGGACACCTTTTTCTAATGATTCTAATAATCTCCGGCAAATCGGATCGCAGAAAAGGCTCCCCCCCCGTGATATTGATTTCTTTAAGTGTTGAGGGTAATTTTTCATAAAACTCAGGCTTTACTTCACCATTCATTTTATTTTGCCAAATATTGCACATAACACACCTGGCATTGCAATTCAATGTAACACTGATAATTGCCTCTGTGGGTTTTCTCATATTATTAATTACAGGGAATAATTTTCTTTTCGGTTAAATATTTAAAGAGATCTTCAGCAATGACTTTATATCCTCCCTCATTTGGGTGCCCATCATTTAATACATATTTATCTCTATTACTGTATATATTGGTAATTTGATCAAAGTAATATGTATTATTTCTTAATAACGCAAAATCTTTAATTAAATTCTTATTGCCTTCTTTCGTAGTAGGAAAAGTAAAAATAAAAAGTTTCCCTTGATAATAATTATTAAAATCGTTTAGTATTTTTTTTTGAATAGATAAAATACCTGCTCTTCCATAATTTTTGCTTATTTCTTCTACTGTTTTTTCCCAAGCTAAAGGTGGTTCTGTGTTTATATTTTTTTTAATAAAACGGGTATCTGTAGTTAATTTGTTCACCATTTGATCATGTGTAGGAATCATAAGTTCATTAACACGATCAATGTTGTTATCTTTCAGAAACCATACTATAAGATCTGGTGAATATTTTATACCTCTTTTCTTAAACCTTTCAATTTCATATTGTAAATCATATCCATAAACTCCTAAGTTGATCACTTCAATTTTCCGAAAATTGCTACACGTATAACTACTGTTCAATAAATATTCCAATTTTTTGGGCCAATTGGCTTGATTACTTACAAAAGCACCATAGGTAAACGAATCACCAAGAGTTATTATTCGATATGTGTCTTTTGGCTTCAAGATAACATAATCTTCTTTTTCATTTAAGGTATCAAGATTAAACGTATTGGTATCTACCCCATTAAGCGGACCAAATATTTTTTCTGTTGAGTTTGCTTTAGGTTCATAAAAGTATCTTAGATTGCCATTGGGCGAAAATACAATATTTTCCTTATTAATCGGTTCAATTGAATAAATTGTTTTATTTGTTAGCTTATAGAATCTGATTAATAACAAAAGAATCACTATTGTTTGACATATAATTAATGTAGTAAAAAATGTAATATATGCTTTTTTTTTAATCATCTTGTCTGTTTAAGTTAATTACAGGGAATAATGTTCTTGTAAAACAAATAGGAAACTAGGCTTTTTTCTATCTCTTTATAACCTTGCTTCGTTGGATGACCATTACCAAAAAAATACATATCGCGTTCTTTGTATATATCGGTAATACTATCAAAAAAATAGCCATTCTTTTTCGTTCTAATAAAATTGGCAATTAATTTGCTATCCTCGTTTGCTATGTTTGGAAGAGCAAAAATCAATAAAGGACCATGATAATAATCATCAAGCTTTCTAAATTGATCGATTTGGTGATTTAGAATTTGTGCTTCGCCGTATTTTTTAATTACGGTTTCCATTGCCAACCTCCAGGCTGGATAAGGGTTGCTATGTTGCACTAAATAATCAAATTGGCCTAACTTCTTCATTTCCACGGTATATTTATCAGCCAATGGAATTGTCAGCTCATTTATCCTAAGCATATCGTTTTTGACCAAAAGCCATAAAATAAGATCTGGACGATATTTTATCCCTCTTCTTTTATATCTTTCTACTGTATATTGAGGGTCATAGCCTTGGACTCCTAAATTTATTACCTCAAATTTGTTTACTTTCAAACAATGTTTTGAGTTTAAATCATCCTCAAGTTGCTCTACCCAATTATCTTTTGTGTCCACATATAAACCATAGGTAAATGAATCACCTAACGCAATAATTCTAAAAATATTGGGACTGCGCTCAATTGGGTAGTTATATCTTTCATTCAATGTGTCTTCGTTTATATGGGCTTTACCATCGTGTTTAATCCAAGCATGGTCAAATATGATTGAATTTGCTTTAGGTTCATAAAAATATTTAAGGTTATCATTATGAAAAAAATTAAAGTTTTCTTTCTTTATTAGAGAAAGTCCTTCATTATTTTTGTGTAAAATTTTTGTGTATAACAGGAAAATAATACTCAGTAAGAATAAGTTTAAGGAAATAAAAGTCAGTTTCTTATACATATAAACGAAATATCTTCGTACATCTAACCTTCAAATTATATCAAAGAAGAAGACTCCAATAAAAGCAGGGAGATTACCGGATAATTTTATTAAATAAGGCTTCCATTATTGCATAATATGATTGTGTGGGTTGATACTGCTTATCAAGCGGAAGCGGAGATTCGGCTGGTTGATATGGATAGCTCTTATTATTTTCCCATGAAGAGACATTTGTAAAACCCCAAGTTGTTACGCTTGAACAATTATCTGATTCTATGGCGGCTTCAAATACGGCTTTATATATTTTAGCTTTTAATGCTTCCTTTTGATCCTGTGTCATATTTGCTGGTAGTCCACCCATATTTACATCTAACTCCGTAATTAAAACTTCTGTGTTTATTGTTTTAAATTTAGACATGAACTGAAGCATTTCTTGTTTAAATTGCTCAATGTTTTTGTCTGCCGTGTCGATTCCACCCTGAATAAAATCTCTAGCTAAAAGATGCGATTCTAATCCAACAGCGTCAATTTTTATTCCATTTGGCTTTTCTTTTTCTCCTTTAACGAAGTTAAATATAACATTGGTTTCATTATTCATTACCTTGTTTGTATCTTTTTCATATGAAACATTGTCGTTTAAAATCAATTTCGCATTAGGCATGACCGCTTTAGCTGAATTAAATGCAATTCTTATGTATTCTCCATCTTTAAAACGTGTGTTAAGAAACATATTGGGACCAAAACCGTTGTTCCAGAATGCCTCATTTACAACACTTGCTTCGTCTACTTCTGACCCATCGGTTGTTACTCTGTTTGCAATTGCTTTTATGTGTAAATCAATAAATGTTCTAAGCTCATCGTCTGTAAATTGTTTCATCCATGATGGCACTTCATTTTTATTGCCGAAATTAAGCAAATGCTGTAGTCTTAAAGGAATATTGTTCGTTTTCAAAAATTTGACAATTGTATCAAAGTCTCCCCAGTCATATTGATTAACAGCTTCCTGTGGAGAAAGTTTTCCTCCTTCGGGAACTTTTATTTTGTCAAAAATCTTCCAATTATCTAAAGCTCCATCAGTTGAACCAACACCAAATAATTTAATATATGTTTCTTTATATCGTGGATCTCTAGCAAAATCATTCGACCAAACATTAATTGCTGCTCCGGTTATTTTTCCTGGGGGAGTTACGTCTTTATATCCCGTCGCTCTCCATACCCACTCTCCAGACCGATTCTTTTCTGCGACAAATAATGGAACTGCTGATTTTGTTCCTGGTACTGTTGCAAAAACCCGGCCGTCCTTTGATATGGTAATATCCAGTGATGTTATCGGTTTTTCAGGATTCATGACAGTATTGTAGGTAGCCATTGCAGAATCAACGGCTTGTCGAAGAGCTGTATCTTTATTCAGATCAGGTATTCCTACAATTCCTCCTGTTTTATCAGGAGAAATGACTGATTTGGCAGGAGTTGTTGCAGTTGCTGGAGCGGCTTCAGTGGCTCTTGGTGCAGCTGTTGGAACAACTGGAGCTGGAGTTGCTGTCCGAATTGGAACTCGTACAGTAGGTGTTGCAACTGCTTGTAATTCTGAAGCTTCTGCTTTGTCTGTCAAACCGCTAAGTAATTGACTTACTTGTTGAATTAATGCTTTTTTCTTGTCTGCGGGTTGTTCTTTAAAACTAAACCTCAGCGCGGTTGTTTTAGCAATATTCTCATCTGGAGCATTTGGATCGGCCACAGATATCCCTTCAAAATATTTGTCTACCAATGCTTCAATTTTGTCTGGGTTTCCCGCAAGACCTTGTTGTTTTAAAACATTATATTCTGCCTGAAAGTTTTCTGGCATGTTAGGGCCATTTTTAAAAATTACAGAATAAAATGGTTTTTGAAGGTTTTGAGGACTAATTTCAAGAGGAATTATATTATTTTCATTTTTATTATCCAATGCTTGTTGCCATACGTCTTTTTTCACGTTAAAAAATACTAGAGCTCTAAATGTTTCTTTGTCGACCTGAACATCTGAATAGACAGGCCACAAAGCCTCAGTTTGAATTTGACCAGCTCCGTTTGTATAAGTAGCAAAACGAAGAGGAAGTAGCTCCCCATCTGGCGTTGTTGCCACCGTAACTGAATAATCTATTTTGCGATTGGGAGTTTGTACATGTATTTGAGTTGAAACATTTGAAAGTGCCATACCGTCAACCTCAGGTGTTTTGTTTGAAACTAGGAGAAAACTCGCCTCTGTTCCTGACTGCGCTGAAACAGGATTACATCCTGCCAAAATCTCAACCATTCCAACTCCTGTTAAAGCCGCTCGCGCTACCCCTCCTATGTCTGATCCGCCAACTTTTTGTAGGTCTGTGGGGTCAATAAGAAAGCTATTTGAAGGTGTTTGACCTGGAGTAATTCTTCGTCGAGCTGATTTCTCTGTTGCTGACATACTTCCCATAGTATACACCATTATTTACTATATTTCAAGTACAAAATCAGGTAAAATTAATACCATGACAATAAAAGAGCGTGTTCATGACGTATATCGACGAGTACAATCTGCTCCTACATACGCACAGAATATGTATAACTTAGAGATGCAAAGAGTTCTTAGAAGAATTGGATCACACCTCCCCGAATCTGCTCTCCCGGCTTTTTCCCAAGAAGCACTGGAAAAAACCAAGCCTATGAATGCTGAAGAGAAAAGACTTATAGGAAATATAAAAATGAGAGTTGAACAGATGCGCCAACCGGAAAATCAATCTGATGAAAAGATTACGTATGAGTCTCTTCAGGGTAAATTTACCGCTAGAGAAAAATCAAAATCTCCTGAGGAAAGGCAAAAAAAGGAGGGTATTACAGAAGACGACATAGAGGCTATTGCTTTTCTTATTAAAGAATTTTCAGATATGTCAGTTGATCCATTTGATCAACAAATTCTTGCAACTGTTCGGGCCATTAGTTCGGCGAAAAATCCGCAATCAAAAGGAGTCGTGATTGAAATGCCAACCTCCGCCGGAAAAAGTCTGGTTATGGTGCCGATCGTCACCGCTTATATGGCGCTAAAGGAAGAACACGTACAGATACATTCCGTGAATCCCTATCTTGTTGAAAGAGATTTTGAAAGATTTAAGGTATTTGCAGATAAGCTCGGGATAGGACGTCAGGTTGATTATTTAAATTCTGCAGATAAAACTGAGGCATTGTCTAAACGTGTTGTTTTTGGTATGTGGTCAAACTACATCCATGCTTATCAACGTGAATTTACTGCTTTTTGCAGAAACCCAAACACCAAACACAGTTTTCCAGCAAAACCCTTTATTATTATGGACGAAATCGATCAGATTATGAGAGACGAAAATCAAACCCCCGCAACAATAGCTGAAAAGGCTTCAACACGGGCTATTTTCATCGGACTTGCACACGAGCTCGGTGTTGAGATACGTCGTTCAGACACCCGTTCCGGCAATACAACTTATGAGTTTAATGCTCGCGTCCAATCATCGACCAAAAATAGATTGGGCCGTCATAAAAAAGAAATCATCACTACAGAACTCTCTCCCAAAGAATATCTTGATGAAAGTATGCAAACGCTTGATACTCAAATTGAAATACTTTTTAAAAATATGCGCGCACTTGTTGAGAGGGCACAAAATCAAGGAACGCTATCAAAAAACGATCAAGAAATACGCAATTTTTTAATAAAGAGGGCGTCTCTTTCGTTTTTTAAGAACTTAATTGCGTCTCAGTATTTAGATAGGGAGGTTGTTGACCCCACTGTTAGGCAGTTAACAAAAGCAGAAGTAAAAAAAGCACAAAAGGATTTTGAAAGCACAAGCGCATATATGTGGTGGGAAAATCCGCATTTTCAGAACGCTCTTATTGAGGCATTTGTACTTGAGCGCGGACGGGATTATGAAATAATTGGCGAGGATATTATCCCTATTTCTCGATCAACTGGATACGGAGAAAGAGGTAAAGAATACGAATCCCTTACTATTGCCTTATTATATCTGAAAGAGCGTCTTCAAATTCCTCCAGAGATAAGCGGTGGAGCAACTGACACCTTAACGGTTGCTGAATTTTATGACTCAATGGGAAAGATAATTGGGTTTACCGGCTCAGGAAAAACAGTTGCCCGCAGGCTTTTTGATGGGTTTGGCTTAGAAACCCAAATGGTCCCCGAAATATATAAAAGTAAAAGAAGGGTTAACCTGCTTCTTGTTAAAAATCAACAAGAAAAAGAAATGAGGGCTGCTGAAGTAGTAAATCAATCCGCTCAAAATGCTCTTTTGGTTACCGATAGCACCAACAGTGCAAATCATATGCATAACATGGTGGGGGGCGACCTACTTACAAGTCAAAATGAAAACCAGGATAAAGTTCTTTACGCAAAAGTCTCAACAAGGGCTGATGGGCAGCGGAAAATACTTACAACTGCAAAAATGGTTGGACGGGGTGTTGATCTAACTCCGGATGATGCAATAAGGGAAACCGGGGGATTTTTATTGGTCAGTATGACCCCATTTGAGTTTGAGAGAACATATGAGCAACTGATTGGTCGCATAGGAAGAAGAGATGACCCGGGTAGGGCTGTTATTTTACTTTCTCCGGATGACCCAGTCTTTCAAATATTACCCGAAAATGACCGCAACACATTAAATGCTATATTTAATCACGGAAGCCTTGAAAGTCCAAGAACTGTAGAAATCGTACATCAATTCTTAGAAAGAGCATGGGGGCTTTGGGAAGACCGTGCTTCCTCCGGAGCAAAAAGCAATAAAAATTATTATTCTCCTTTTGTATTTCTTCGTAAATGGGTTATGAATACCATAACTGATGAAGAAAAAGAATTCAGAAAAGGATTTCCATTTGATGATGAAGCATTAAAAACTAAAATAGCCCGGGAATGGCCGGAGTTTATGGAACAAATGAAAAATCTATATTCAACTTGGGGGGCGGCCGGACAATTCGGTCCATTTGGTGTAACTCGGCAAGATGTTGCTTGGGGATCTGCAATATTTGAAATGATGAATAAATGGGTTAAACTGCACAAAATGGCAGATAAAGAATTAAGGGCGCAACATACCATAGAGGCTCGACGAGCAATGCAGGTTTTAAACAAACCTTTATATACAATGATGGGGTTCCGGTTTGATGAACCCCTTCTTCGAGCACTTAACCGTGCTCTATTTATTCCTGGGTCAGATAATGAGCTTTAAATATTACTCAATAACTCCTACTGTATAATCGGCAAACGTAAAATTATTGGTTGATATATTAATAGATCTTCCCGGGATTATTAACTGCTCATTTCCAAATATCAATAGGTCTTTGTTCTTTCTTACTCGTATTTTTGCTCTGACTTCTATATATTTTTTTGGATCAACTAAGGACGTATCATTGTTACCGTAATAGTCAATACCTATGTTGGTCGTGTCTGTGCTTCTCTTTTCTAATACTTCAAAGATTGTGTTTTCGCCGTCAAAATATTTGTCGCCTATCTGAATTGCGGCAAATTCCCATGGAAAAGCGTTTTTCTTTGTTAAAAGAACTGTTTTGGTAACATATTCCTCCTCTATCTGTTTTTCGCCTAATTCAATAATTGTGCCGCTTACCTGTGCCGAAGAAAATTCCAAGTCAATCGGTGCCCCTACACCAATAATTGAGCGTTTAAATGAATATGTTCCTACCTTTTTGTTTTTACTTACTTCTAATTTTAACTTTAAATAAGTATCATATTGGTTGTTCGACCACCACGGATAATATTGTTTACCCAAGACCTCAACAATCGGATGTCCTGTCAGGTTTTTTTCTGTATCTCCTTTATTGATTGCATCAACTAACCACATACTCGGTTTTGATGTATTTGCCCACCATAATCCCTGCCCTACTTTGACTTTTACATATACATACGTTGGTTTTGAAACAAATAGTTTATATCCAGTGACCAATCCGACGAATAAAATGCAAACAATAAAAATGATAAAAAAATAATTAGTTTTTGCGAGGTTAAACCATCCAGCTGATAATGTATGTTTTTTTCTTTGTTCTCGCGCCATATGGTGTGATTATATACAAGTTATAGTAAAATGCAATGCGGGAAGATATGGAACCAAATCATCCCAAAGATAAGAAACCTGGGGGCTTTTTTGAGAAATTTAATTTATACTTATTTTCTCAAATTGACTTTTAGCTCTATAGGAAGCTATTCTCAAATAACACCTATGTGCCACATACATGGCGCGAAAAACATTTATATGGGCCATCAGTGGAATAAAACACAAGTCATAATCAGAATGCTCATGTATAATTCACCTATGACATATATCGTCAACAAAGGATTTATCTCGCAAAAACTCGATGATAAAATGGTCATTTTTGATGGGGAAAAATCAACTCTATATACCTTCAACGTTACCGCTTCATATATCTTTAAAAAATTAAAACTGGGCTGGAGTGCAGCGCAAATTGTGAGTAATATGGAACAAAAGTATGCAGCCACAAAACCGCGGTTGAAGCAAGATGTTCAAAAAATAATCAAAGAATTCATAAAACGGAAAGTCCTTATTCGCACCCGGCCAAAGAAAAAATAATTGCTTGGTATAATGCCAATATATATGATGGGTGTCATAGAGCTGCTTAAGTTTATAAAAAAAATGTTTTTTCAAACCGTTTATTTTTTTTATGGATTGTTTCCCGTCTTTATTCTTATCAATTTCTTAAGGTATTTTGGTAAAACTTTTTCGCCCTATGCTCATATCTTTCATTCCCAGATAGGGCGGCAAACAACTATCCGCGGAGGGACGTTTATTATAAACTCACATATAGGCCATCATACGTATATTTCAGGAAACTTCGTGAATCTGGGATCGACTAAAATCAGAGAAACCACAATCGGCAACTACTGTTCAATAGGTGAAGACTTTAAAACTCTTCCCTACACGCATGACACTGTCGGGATCAGTACAGATGCGCATATGGGCGCTTCCGTATATATTAAACCAATACGGATAGGCAGCGATGTCTGGATCGGATCTGGTGTTATCGTGCTTGGTGGAGTTACTATACATCATGGCGCAGTTGTTGGGGCTGGCGCAGTTGTCACCAAAGATGTTCCGCCGTATTCAATCGTTGCTGGTAATCCCGCAAGGATAATGAAAAGGCGCTTCTCTCAACCAATAATTAAACAGCTGCTTAAATCCCAATGGTGGGAGCATCCACACCTTGCCCAGAAAATTCGACAACACAATAACAATCTTGAAAAGATTATTAAAGATAAGAATTATCTGATTTAAGTTGAATTTGATCCTTCATATATGTTTGTATTGTGCAGCTCTTCCCACATGTACCCCAATTTCTCAGTAAGTAGATCTATAAATGGAAAAGAAAAAAAAGCGAGTCGGAAAAAAAGATTCTTTTTTTTGAGAATTTCTTTTAAAAGTCTCTCTTTTGTTTTTTCTTTATTTTGTTTTTTTATGTTAGAAAACAATTCTTCTTTTTCCAAAGTTACCAACTGATTTCTTTTCCATTTATCTTCCAATTTCCATCTGTCTCTGCCTACATAAAACCCTCTCTTGAGATGTGCTATAAAAGTACTTCTCCCAAAATGGGCTACAACAACACTTTGATCATATATAACAAATATACCCGCCAAATTTGCACGTATACCAAAATCAATATCTTCATCAAGCCGCGCAAACCGGGTGTCAAAATACGGAGAATTTAAAAAATCTGATTTTCTCAGTGCAAAATTTTTAGTATCAAGAAACGGCACTAATTGAGATTGAAAATGAAGCTCGGTTTGATAATATTCTAAAGCAGAAAAAATATTATCCCTAAAACCATTTGTGTTTTTTCCTTTGATAATTGTCTTTGGGTTTTTTGAAAACGAAAAAAGTACGTGTTCGATCCAATTTTTTTGAGCCACACAATCATCGTCAATAAATGCAATCATATTATTTGAAGCAGCCCGTAGTCCGGCATTGCGCGCATATCCCACTCCCTGTCTTTCTTCTCTTACATAAACAATGTGAATTGGTGTGGTTTTCTTTTTATCAAGTTGTAGATCTTTTCCCAAAGGAGAGGACCCATTATTTACAATAATAATTTCGCTTGGCAGCACAGACTGTGAAAGTAAAGATATTAAGCAACGGCGCAAATATATTTTTCTCCCAACCGTCGGAATAATAACTGATATGTTCGCTACTCTTCTTCGTATTACGTTCCTATTCATTAATATCTTGATTTAAATAATTGGTTTTTATTTTATCACGTCCTTGTGCTAAGATGTATACCGAGCGGTTAAACAGATGAATTGATTGTGGCATGAAACTACCAATTATAAAGAATAATGTTGTCGGTGTAATTTTATTGGCAGGACGAGGAAAGCGCTTGTTTCCTTTAACCAACATTGTCCCCAAATGTCTTCTGTCTATTCGTGGACACACTATATTAGAGCACCAATTACAAGCACTTAACAATCAAGGTGTGACTCAGGTCATATTCTGTGTTGGTTACAAAAGAGAATATATGATTCGAATTATCAAACAGATGTGCCAAAGATATAATATTACCCCCCGATTCGTAGTAAATAAAAAATATCATACAACCAATACGCTTTTTTCATTATTTCTTTGTGTAAAGAAACTTCAAGCAAATGTTTTATTATTGAATGGGGACGTAATGTTTGATCCAAACATTCTTGCCCTTATTTTACAAAACAGGGCATTAGAAAAGGCTGTTCTTGCAGTCCAGAAAAAGAAGACAAACGAAGAAGAAATAAAATTCACACTCGACAAAAATCATTATATTAAACACATATCCAAACAGATAGAAATACAAAAAAGCTGTGGGGAATTTACCGGCATTGCTTACTTTCCCAAAACCTACGTTTACAGACTTTCGTTAACTCTTCAACAACTTATAAGAGAGAAAAAACAAAATGAATATTTCGAATACGCACTTGAGAGAACTATACAAAAAAATCATTTACAATATATCCCGATGAACATAAAAACACTGAAGTTTATCGAAATAGACACCTATGATGATTACAAAACAGCAAAAAAAATCTTTTAGCTTTTTTGAGAAAATACAATTTTTTCTTTATCGTGTATTATGGCATGTGTTTTCTGGCAAATCTAGAAATACTCCTGTTTTCATACTTTTATACGGGTTTCATTATGAACTTATAAAAAATATTTTGCCTTATTTACAATCATATACTATCTTTCCCGCAACAGAAGAAGCCCGGCAATATGTGCTTCAAAACAACATCCTTCATTCACGTTCTGTCTTGTTTCCGACTTGTATTGTAGAGATGGATTTTGTTACTGAGACAAAAGACTATCTGTACATTCCCTGGTGGCTTAAATCTTTGTACCAACAAAGGGAAGCAAAGCGAATCCAACTGTGTCATGGACTCATAGATAAAAACTGGACTTTTTCCTTAAAAAATAAACCATATGACTTGCTTTTGGTACCTGGACAATATGCGGCAAAAAGGCTCAAACGTATCGGGATAGAGCGAAAAAAAATACAGATTGTTGGTTTTCCCAAATTGGATTCGTATGTAAAGAAAACAGGTGGGCAACTTGCAAAGAGAAGGAAGAAACAAACGCTTCTATATGCTCCAACATGGGGTCCTTTGGGAACCTTGCCTCTTATGCTCAAAACCCTGATGGATTTAAATAAAAAATACAGGGTAATTGTGAAATTACACCCCCATGCCGAGTGGTATTACGAGGGACTACTTCAGTCGCTTCGTATTGAAACAGTTCGAAATGTAAATATTGTTGATTTGTTTTATGATGCAGATATGCTTGTCACCGACAACAGTAGTGTTATGTTTGAATTCTTAATCACTGAAAAACCTATCGTCCTGCTTGATATGTGTAGTTGGATATCAAAAGGCCCAATAAGTGTTGCGCCGCAAGGTCCGGAGATAATATATCGAGATCTGTTTTATCACACCAATAACCTCCGTAAACTTAAGTCATTAATCGCACAATTATTAAATAAACCAAAACATAAAAATAAAGCCCTGATGAAATCGGTGCAAAATTATCTTATTAATCCTGTCTACCCTGCGGGAGAAAAAACTGCACAAATTATTATACGTTTTATAAAACACCATTAGACATGCGCGCATTGAAAAGCAACCAATCCAAAAAACAAGAAGTAGTTTATATATATGTTGCTCAAATATACATTCGACTCATCTTTGGTGATGCAACCACGGCGCCTGTGATAAAAGAGAGATTAAAGCGTGATATTTTAAAAACATATAGCGAGTTTATTGTTTATACCATTCCAGACACGGTTCATTTTACTATTGAATTTGTTGGAAAGAATATCAACTCTATTTCGCTCATCGATTCACGAGTTGGGTATGTAAGTTTTTTTAGGAAAAGCGGGAGAAAAAAAATCATTAGTTATTACCATATTAGTATTACCCAGTTCCAATTTCTTCTTGCTGAGGTATTAATTGAAGCTCTCAACACAAGTGGGCTTATCATACATGCCTCCGCAAACCTTGTTAACAATAAAGCAGTTATATTTTCAGGTCCCTCTGGAGTTGGAAAATCAACTGTCATGACTATGTTAAACGATGTTTTCCCCGCACTTGCAGACGACATTGTCATCATCAAAAAAGAAGGATTAAAGTTTTTTATGTACCAAACACCCACTTATGGCAGGGAGTGGTGGATCCAAAGGTCCCAAAAAAAATATGAGATAAGACGTATTTTTTTTCTCCGGCAGTTTCCTCGTCTTAGTTCTCTCCACTTAACTAAACGGGGGCACGTACTTCCTCTTCTTATGCATGAACTATGGATAAAAGAAAAAAAGTTTTTAAAAAAACAAGTCAGCTTACTTGCTAACTTTGTGAACACATTTGACTCATTTTACGAACTACAATTTCCCCTAAAAAAAGCCGTGGTGGTTCAATTTATCCAAAAAATAACAAAGGAGAAAGTCAATAATTAGAATAGGCTAGTACTTGTTTTATCATGAGCCTATCAAGCTCATCATAAAATCCTCTGTTTATGCGAAAAAACTGTGACTGGATTTTTTGTGTTTTTATTGAAGGTCTTAAATAACGCTTTTTTTTCATTTCAGTTTTGTAATCTTCACACTAATTCTATTAATTCCCCACGATCTTGTTGTGTAGTTTGTGCTCTCACCTTTATTTAAAGGTTCCGACCTCATAAGATCAATCTCGTCTTCGATTTTAATTATATCTCCTGCTTTGAGATCGTTCATTGTGATGGGTTGTTCTTTCCCGCTTACTATGGCAAAAAACTTTGTTTTTTTTAGATCGTCTTCGCTGAAGTAAAACCGAGACCAGTTTGCCTGATTTGTATCGCCATTTTCCGGTTCAAGACGTATAAGAAGTTTATAGTTATAATAATCATAAAACGCCTTTCCTCCTTTTGCGTCTATTTGGTTAATTTTGCCTTGATTGGTGTTTTTGTTAACCGATGAGGTCATAATACTTTTGTTGTAAAACAACAGAGTATCAAGAACTTTTGGGTCAACCGCCATAAAAGGATTTATATCGCGATAGAACTTGTCTGTGTTGATCCTGTGTTTCCAATCATATACTATCTTGGCTGATGAAGATGCAGAAATACCAACCGTTGTTTTTTTATTTGAATTCGTTGAAGTAGGACGGGCTGGTTGGGTCTTCAAGTAGGCAAAATAATAAAAACTCTCTCCAATAACAACAGCCATAAAAACAGCAAAAAGAATCAGTAATAGTTTGTTCATATGTTATGATAAGTAAAACAAAAGCGAAGAGTTTTGTCAATTGTTCTCATCTGGAAATTACTTTTCTCTTTATAAGGTTCTTAACCCTTTGTACCCCTACCCAGTAAACCGCAACAATTGTTTGAATATTAAAAAATACCAGTAGTTTTTTCCAGGTTGGTTCGGGAGAAAGATAAAAAAGGTTTTTAAAACGCACTACACCAGCCTGTGTTCTATTTTCTTCAAAAAAAACATCTTGAAATAACGTTCTTAAATAGGTATGAATGATGTTGTCTATTTGAATAGAATTTAATATTGGCCGTATAAATGGTTTTGTCTGTGGGAAATACCTTTGTAAAAGTATGTAAGAGAAATACACATAGTTTTTCAGTTTATATTCATTGATCGTGGATACAATTTTTTTTTGTATTTCTTTTTGCTTTTTCTGAGGAATAGAGGCAATTATATTGGCTATAAGTTCTAATCTTGAAATCCCAAAGTAATTGTGGTGAAAAAAATGGAGAGCTAAATATACGATAAGATTATCTGTTGATAAGAGAGGAAATTTGTTTTTGTTTATAGTAACTTCTCTTTTTTCACTAAGACATTTTAGGGTAAGTCTATCGATGCGTTGCTGCGGATATAGATTGTCAAGACTGCCTATTTGCGTCATCATGAATACTATTTCTGTGTGAAGATCAAAAATAACTAATACTCCCCTAACCAGTTTCCAATAACTCGTCTCGCTCACCTTGTCTTTCAGTGTAGATTGCAAATGAAACAACGAATTGTTAATGCTTTGATACCCTTTTTGACGAAGTGCTTCTTCAACGTCCCTTAACTTATTCTTTTCAATGAGTAAATCACAATCAAAATATGGACGTCGTGGATGGCTTCCTTCAACATACAGATGAAGCGGTAATCCTTTTAAAAAAAGGAAGTCTATGTTCTTTTTTTTGAGAATATTTTGAAGGTACATTATCTCATTAAAAAAAACCGTAGATTTTATAAGGTAAAGTTCATTGGGGTCAAAAATAGTATTTTTATTTTTTATTTTTTCAACTTTTGCAATAATTTGGTGTGGGTATGTTTTGCTATCTGGTAAAACATTATTGTCCCCTCTTGTAATAAGCCAGTTCTTGTATTTATACACAACTCTATGAGTAATGGTGTGCTGGTTTTTTTGAACTAGTATTACGTCGTTTACTTTGCATTGGCTAAATGAGCATTTTTTAAAAAATAAGGTGTCATCTGGTTGAAAAAGTGGCAACATGCTTTTCCCTTGCGACTTCAAGGTAAATCTTTTAAGTTTTTTTATTTGATTTAAATATGGCCGCATGATCTTGTATTGTACAATATAGTGGTATTTTATATATGAACAACAAAATCTCCCTGATTGTCCCAACATCGGGTCAAGTAGAAAACTTAATACGTTGTGTTGAGTCTATTCAAAAACAGACAAAACTCCCTCACGAAATCTTTATTATTGACAATTCTCAAGATAGGAGAGTTTCTCAGGTATTGCGTAGATTTAAAAATAAGCTACCGTCCATGCAAATAGTAAAGGAGGGAGAGAAAGGCGCAAGTTTTGCACGAAATAAAGGTATTCAACAGGCTCACTACGATATTCTTGCTTTTATTGATGATGACTGCGTAGCTCTTCCAAATTGGCTTGAAAAACTTGTACTTCCCTTTACTAAACTCAGTGGTGACTTTGTAATAAAAGGAGAAAATATAAATGGGCTAAGTGCTTCCCTCATTGAAACCGTAGAATATGTGCGAGATAGTCTTTTTTTTAAGACTTCGTATTATAAAAGAAACGGCGCTCTTTACTCGCGTTGGCTTGACAGCAAAAACTTTGCCATAAAAAAATCTACTATTATTAGACATCAATTATCTTTTCACAATTACCACATAACCGAAGACCTGGATTTTTCCTTGCAGCTTGCGCAATCAGAAATTCCCATTTTGGTAAATGAACAAGCACAAGCTCTCCATTTTGCAAAACGTAATCTTATTAATTTTTTTGCCCGGTCAGTCCAAATCGGCCTTGACCAACAGATGCTCAATCATAATTGGCCCGGCCCTATGCTCAACACTCTCAATTTTAACCGTTATTTTTTTATGTCCAATAAATTGACCAAAAATCGATCGATAATCATCGATAAACAAATAGAGCATGTAAAACTTACGTTTTTACACCGATTATTGCTTTATTTAAGCAGTAGATTAACCTTTTTAACCACTCTATGGGCTCGGATATTTATTCATTACCCAACATGTATTATTGGGTTAAAAGATCTATCCCTCCTTAGTAACCTCCCCATCCATAAAAGAACACAGTATTTGCTCAATCTATATTCCTCGTCTTATTTCTTCCGCCATATACAGAGTCTCATACTTAAAAATGATTTTACTCACGCAATTGATGAGGTAATTGATTTTATTTATTCACACAAATCAATTCTCAAACTTTCTTTTATAAATGTTCCAAAAAGATTTGTTACTCTCTATGTCAACGATTATAAAACTAACAATAACTATGCAGCTATCAGAAATGTAGAAAAATTAAAAGCCATTATAAAAAAATCCAAAATAAACCAAGAGTATAAGACGGGCATACAAGAAGAGATAGAAAATAGCGGCTCGCTTGCTGTGCTTCTTGTTGAAAAACACAAATCCTCAGTTGTGTTTGTAAACATCATGCATGAACTAAACGCGTGGTTGTTGTCACTTTGCGGGGGAAGTGGCGCCTATGGCTTGGGCATTATTCCCGAATGGCGCACTTTATTACCCTCAAAAGAATCAATTTGTCAATTAGATACTTTTTTTTATGGAAAGAAAAAATAAAAATTGGGTTCAAGGCGCAATAAAACTACTTAATCAAAAGGGGTTGTATAAAATTATGTACCCGCTCGCTTCATGTAAGAATTTTTTTGTCAATAAAATTTTGTTATCAAATGGAGTATTTGCGTATGGCAACGGCGCTCAGGCTGAGATCGCACAGATACGGTGTTTGGGTGAGGTGTTTGAACGACTGTCGTTACAAAAGGCACCAAATAAACTTCTTACGTCTCCTTATAATAAACACCATCATCCTCCCATGGTTAATCCATCACATTACCAGCCCATTGCATCGAAACAATTCCATTGGGTACATGGAATAAGTCTTAGCACACAAAAAGACACGCTTATCCCGTCTTCTCTTATTTATAAAGATACACCAAGATCAGAAATACTATCCCCCTCACAGACAATCGGTAGCGGAGCAGCAGGCGGATTTGATAAAGAACAATGTTTGCTAGGTGGCTTGTATGAGCTTGTTGAGAGGGATTGTTTTATGACCATAACCAAAAACAAAATAGTGCCTCCGGCCATTGATCTTGATAAATTAAGAAGCGTATATATACAAAAATTAATCGAACAATGCTGTCTCCTGAATTATAAATATTGTCTTTTTGAAATAACCAACGATCTCACGATTCCTTCCTTTATGGTAATTGTTGAAAATAAAACACCAAAAACATACGCAACAGGTATAAAATCAAACCTCAATCCCATCAAAGCCATTATTGGCGCACTTGAGGAAGCGCTTGCGGAAATGATAATTCGCTCAAAAGAAGGTAGATCGAAATATATGCACGCTCCTTATTTCTTTTCTCAAGAAAGACAAAAAGGCATATTGTCGTACGAGCATCTCAATGAATCCATACCTGCTTCAGTTGAACTCAAAAGAGCTTTGGGCATTCTTCAAAAAAAACATATCGAAATATATGCTCTCAACACGTCTTTTTTCTGGTTGGCTCAAATTAAATACCAAACTTGGCGTGTCATATCACCTCACCTTCAGCCTTATTACTATTTTTTCCGCCACGCGGAGATAAGAGAAGGTCGCCTGCGTACAGTAGAAAAATTTTTCAGTGAAAACGGGTTAAATAAAAGCCACAGAATTAAAAGAAAAGCGGATCTGGTAGCAAAACCGCTCCCAAACGAAATAATTATCATCAACGCACAAAATAATACAATTATCTCGCTTAAGGGAATAAAAAAGCAGATGTGGAAATATCTTTGGAAAACAAGATCTCAAAACAATATTGTTGATCGTTTTTCACAATACAAAAATATCAATAAACAGATTGATTTTTTACTTAAGAAGGGTGTTTTTGTAACCAAGAATTAATATCCGTCGCAATCTGCCTCAGTTGCCGCAAGAAGGTTAAAGTCGTTAATTTCGTTAACCAATGACCGCTTGGTAAATAGCTTTGTTGATAGGTTTTCGGTGGTAATTTTAGGCGAAATATAAATGAATTTTTTTCTTAATACTTTACTTCTCGTCTTCATATATGTATTATATACAAATTTGTCCTGTCAATCAGGCAATGGAAAATTTTGTGGTTGTTTCACAGATGAATATTTTGTCTCCAAGTGTAAATACCCCTTTTTATACAAATCCACATAGGGAACTTTGTTATTTTTAATATATGTCCATATGTCTTGGCTCGTCCAGTGTAAAAGAGGATATAAGATCTTCGTCCCATATCCTTTTGAGTAAAATCTGTTAGCTGTATGAAAGTGTTCATACCACCTAATACCTGAAAGGGTTAGTCTAAATTGATGTTTTTTATTAATAGCCAAACGCAATGAGTTTCTCTTTTTTTTAGATAATAAGCCGCCTTGCGAATAAGCCACTCTCACAAGAGGAATGTCCCATTTTTGTTCAAGTCTATCAATAAAAGAATATACCTCAGCAAATTCAGCTGACGAATCAGCAAAAACTACCGGAAAAGGAATGGTTTTATATATATTTTTAATAATATGTATAAGTACTGTTGAATCTTTTCCCCCACTCCAAAGTATGTTTATCTGTTGGGACGGAAATACAGAATAAGCTTTCTTTATAAGCAGTTCTGTCACAAGCAGTTTTTTTGCCAAATCCATAGGAAGATTATAATTTGGTGATTTGTACTTCGACCAATGTATCTGTTTTGACATTGTATACTTCTCTAATTTCAATAGTGTCTCCCACTTTTAAATCTTGATAGCGCATTGGTTTTTTTGCTTTATCTTGTCCTGAATAAACACTTAAAAGCGATAGTTCTTTGTCTTGATAAAAGGCGGTTGTTTTGTTGTCACCCTTACCAATTTCGACCCAAAAGGAAATAGGCGTTGTCTTTCCTTTAACAGTGCTGGGTCCGGATTGTACCTTTGCTATCGTACCCTTATATACTGTCGCCCACTCGCTTGAAACAACAGTTGTCCGCGGAAGCAACTGTATTTGGTGTAGGGTATTTACGATTTTTTGCAGGGAAATTGTTTTAAAAAGGGTTTTTAGATCTTGTTCAACAGTCATACCCGCATTGTAAGGTATAAAAAAATTTGCTTTATTCAATGTTATCAGAACGCTATTTTTTGGTTGGACAGGGGCAGTTTGAGTACATTGAACTGAATTAAAGCCGTAAGATATTACTTCACCTAAAATAATCACTATTAGAATTATAAAAAATGCGGTAAAAAGCAATTGGGCTTTACTCATATGTTGATTATGATATATGTTTTACTTGCTGTCAAGTATGCTGCGCATTCATACGAAATGCCACACAGGGACCTGGACATTTACCTTCTCCGTAGCCATAAAATGGACAGTTTTTACATTTATTTAATTGTATTTTCTTCCAATATTCATATCTCTTCAATAAAAATTTGCCATCTGTTTTTTTAAGGGGGGTGTTTTTAATTGAAAGGCGGTGTATGGGTGAAAGAGGAAAACAGTGGAACGCCTCCATACCTGTTGTAATGTCCATACTGCTCGCCTTCCCAAAACAGCTCCATCCCAAGATAAAGATGTTTTTTTTAATATAGTTAAATTCCTCATTGGTAAACATACAACGAGCAAACCCACAGTTTAATGACGTGGTTGCTTTGGGCGATTTATTTTTTATCAGCTGAACCAATCCACAAAGTTTTTTGCCGATTTTTGGAAAGTCGCTAAATAAATAATAATTTCTGTCTTTGGCTGTTGGGTTGGACATACCAATCCGGTAATTGTAGACGTTTTGAAGCACATCATCGGGTATAAGCTTGAAAAATTGGTCGAGCTTAGTAAAAGGATCAATGGTTAAAGAAAGGGTAACCTGTGTTTTGGGGGCATATTCTTGGATTCTTTGCGTCACTATTTTTCTCATTTCTGGTTTTAATAAAAACGCCGGGGTCATGCTGTTAAATGTTATTTTAATCTGTGGAAAAAATTGTGCCATCATCTGTGAAGTCTTCTCCGAATAAATACCATTGGTAAATATTTGTACTGAAGGAAAAGACTGAAGGCTGAGTTTTAATAGAGTGACAAGGCGTGGATGGAGTGTTGGTTCGCCACCTAACAATTTAATTGTTTGTGCCCCCGAATTTTTTATTTTTTTAAGTATTGTTTTAAAATCTGTTATGGAAATGTTGCGATTTTGGTCTTTATCGTTCATTTCCTCTCGGGCAAAACAGAAAGAACAGTTTTGATTGCAATAGTTCGTTATAAGAATGTTTGGCGGAAGAATCATAATTTAAGAGATAACTTTAACGGGTGATCTTTGGTGGAATATAAATTATAACACTTTGTGTCTTTTGATAGTCGATCAATAAGGGAAAACAGAGGGGTATAAATTACTGAAGAAAAGGGTTTGTCGCCTCGAAAAAAATTATAGGTTTTTATTTGGATGTTAGTTGCCTTATTTACTCCTCTTGGATGAAAATATAAATACAACCAGTTGTTTTTCAGTAAGTTTTTTATCGCTATTTCATTGGCTATAATGGACCTGTGGTTTTTTTCCGATTGGTGAAGAAAATAAATAGTATCAAGGGTTTTAGTCTGTTGAGAAAGATGGTCTTGTTTTTTATTATCAAATGGGGTTGTGTAGATGAGCCAATTTTTGCTTCCCCTCTTCAAAACAACCACATCGTCGGCAAGAATTGCATGCGGATATTCCTTTATTATGGTTGATTTGCCTGAACCACTTGGTCCGCAATAAATAAATCCCCTACTTCCAAAATAGTTGCTTGATCCATGCATTAAAAGAACCTTGTGTTTTAAACATAAATAGCTTACAAGAAATTTTATGGTCAAATGGATATACTTCAAGCTCAATTTTTTATTTAAGTAGTTGATAACTATTTTGTTTTTTGACTCTCTCCAAAGAAGCTCTTTTCTATTCTTCTCTTCTGTAATCAAAATTACATATTGAATTTTAGCTGTATTAAGATTCTCTTTTCGGTATTCATTTTTTATTTTTTTGAATAAATCAAAATTTTCTACTTGTATTTGAAATACAATATCTGCAACGGAAAAAATAATACAGTGACCGTTCATCTTTAGTAATATAAAATTAAAAAACCATTATTCCCTTCTCTCAAAATATGCCTTAAATATATCACGAACAATAGGGCCTCCTATGTCTGACCCTTGGCCGCCTTCTTCGATCAATACGGTAACGGCAATTTCCGGGTTATCAAAAGGGGCAAAGGCAGTAAACCATGCGTGCGGCATTCCCGACTTTGCGTGGGACTCAGCCGTACCGGTCTTGCAGGCCGTTTGAATGATTGCAGAGCCCGATGCCAATCGGAAATCAAAAAGCGGCCAACCGGTTCCTCCTGGACTACAGGCTTCTTTCATTCCTTCACGGATAGTATTAAATGTGTCCGGTAAAACGTTTAGTTTTTTACACTTAGGTTGGTCGTTTTTCAAAAGGCTTGGTGTACAAAGATTTCCTCCATTGGAAAAAGGCAAAGCTGCCCGTGCTATTTGAAGAGGAGTAAGTAAAGTATATCCCTGACCGATTGACATATTGTATGTATCTCCCAAATACCATTGTTCTTTAAGGGTCTCGCTTTTCCAAAAAGGGGAAGGAATAAGTCCCTCAACTTCCCCCAGACCTGTTTCTGACGCTTCGTTTAATCCAAACACACCTGCCCATTTTTTCATGCCCTCCGGTCCCAAAGCCTCCCCCGCCTTATAAAAATAAATGTCGTTTGAGCGTCTTATTGCCTTGATGAGATTTACTGTCCCTTCTGTTTTTCCGTATTGCAGATAATACCAGTTCCCAAATGTTGCCGCCCCTGCTTTTATAAAACCATTGTCTTCTATTGTTGTATTTAGGTCTATTTTTTTTTCTTCAAGGCCGCCTGTTGCAACAAAAAGCTTGAAGATTGAGCCCGGTGGATAGGTTCCTTCGATTACCCGATCAAACAAGGGCTTGTCTTTGTCAGTAAAATATTGATCTACTCCCCTATCTCCATCCTCAAATTTCTGAGGATCAAAAGACGGGGAAGATGCAAAAATAAGTACTTGGCCTGTTTGTGGACTTAAACCCACTATGGCCGCTCTTTTGTTTTTAATAAGTTCGTATGCTTTTTTCTGGAGTTGCCAATCAAGACTTAACTGAACAGTGTCCCCGTCTATCGGGGGAATAACCGAAATTGTCCGTATATAGGCTCCTTTTGCATCAACCTCTGTCAACTTTTTTCCGTTAATCCCCCGCAGTTCACAATCATACAGTTTTTCAACCCCCTTCTTTCCGACCTTATCTCCAAGCTTTAGTTTATTAATACAGTTATCATTTTTAATTTCCTTCTCATCTGCAATTTGCCTGTATCCAATAATATGTGCCGCCTCCTCTTTTGCCTGATATATTCTAGAGGATGTTATTCTTGGTGCATGTTGCCCAACATCTCCTTTTTTGTTTTCGGCAAGTACAAAACCTTTTCTGTCCATAATGGTTCCTCGCTTCGGCTCAATAACAATTTCTCGTATTCTGTTTTCTTCCGAGAGCCTTTTATAATAACCCCCCTTAACCACAGTAAGTTGAAAAAGCCGTATACCAAAAAGAAAAAAAGAAAAAATAACCAAAAAAATAAAGAAGTAAAGAAAAATAACATTATGTAGGTGGGGAGGTCTGCCAAAGTTTGTTTCCCCCAACTCAACTTTATGAATGATGTTTAGTTTTTTTGAAAAGATTCGTTTCATTTTTTTCTCTTATTGATTATAATCTAAAACATGTATAAAATCGTTCTCCTTCGTCATGGTATAACGGAGTGGGCTACCCGTTTTACGGGTTGGACAGATATCGACGTAACCCCGGACGGTATTAAGGAAACAAAAAAATATGCAAAGGTTTTAAAAGAACAAGGGTTTGTTTTTGATTTATCATATACTTCTTATCTCAAGCGCGGCATACGCACTCTTTGGACCGTGTTGGATGAAATGGATCTTTTATGGATTCCGATGATCAAACATTGGCGCATGAATGAGCGGCATTATGGGGCTTTACAGGGCTTCAATAAGGGAGAGGTTGCTGCAAAATACGGAGATCAACAGGTTTATATTTGGCGAAGAAGCTACGACATTCCTCCGCCACCACTTCCACTGGACGATCCCCGCCATCCATCCCACGATTTGAAATATAAAGATTTTAGTCCAAAAGAACTACCCGTTGGAGAATCCCTTAAAAATACCATCGCTCGGTTTCTTCCTTACTGGAAAGAGGTTGTTGAACCGGAGATAAAAAAAGGGAAAAAAATTATTTGCTCTCTTCACAGTAACACTTTAAGGGCTCTTATTAAACACTTAGATAATCTTACCGATGAGGAAATTATGAAAGTTAATGTCCCTTACTGTATTCCTCTTGTATATGAACTTGATGAAAATTTGAAAGCTGTTAAACATTACTATCTTGCCCCGGACAAAGAAGTAGCGAGAGTTATTAATAGTATTAAAAATCAGGCGAAGAAATGACAAACATTTTCATAATGGTTTGTCATCCCGTGCTCTGACACGAGATCTAGAAGTGTTGATTAAATAGATTCCCGCTTTCGCGGGAATGACAATTGTCAAATTTATGCAGCTCATCCCTACCATTCTTGAAGAAACCCCCCCAGGTGTTGTTGATCAAATTAATCGCCTTTCTCCTTATTTTTCCGCCTTCCAAATCGATGTGGTGGATGGAATTTTTGCCCCGAACAAATCCCCATCAGTTAACGATCTTATAACATCCTTCAAATCTCTTTCTTTTCAAACAAAAAAACAAATAGTTTTTGATTTCCACCTTATGACCCGCGATTATGAAAAAGAAGTCACTTATATTGAGGCCCTGAGTGATGAAATTACGGTGCGAAATATTCTCATTCATAGTGATCTTACGCCTGACTATCTTCTTTTATCAAAGAAGCACCCAGGATTTGTGTTCGGTGCTGTCTTAAGTTCTGAAGATAATGTATATGAAGTAATGAAGAATTACAATATTAATTCCCTGCCTATTATTCAATTTATGACGGTTCATATTGGGTTTCAGGGAAATCCTTTTATTGATATAGTGTTAAAAAAAATTGAACAATTAAAAAAAGAGGATTTTAGGGGTCAGATTTTTCTTGATGGGGGGGTAAATGAACAAACAGTACCAATTATTATGTCTAAAAAATATAAACCCGCCGTTTTATGTGTGGGGAGTTTTGTTACTAAAACCGACAAGCTTACAGAGCACGTATCTCTTCTCAGGGAACAAATAACCCAAAAAGGTTAGGGTGCCCTAACAATTCTCCAAAATCATTAAATCCCCACTTTCCGTCTTTGTTTAAATCAAACGGCAACATTGTTTTAAAAGTAACACTGTTTTTCTCTTTATGAAACACAAGATAATTCTGTCTTGGTAAATAATAAGGAGCTAGGATTACTATCCTGTATTTTTTGCCGAATACAATGTTTTGAACTTCTTCAATTGTTCCCTTCCCTCCTTTAAGCGACAATCCTCCTTTTTTATATATCAAACCTTCCTTATCGTCATATATCTGTATTTCAACGTTGTTGCTGTTTGCAATAAATTTAGGAAGCAAGGTTGTTTTAAATTCAAGGGATGGAATGGGAAGGATAGTAAAACTCCACGATTCAGTTTGGGCAATAGTTTCTTTATTTTTTTGCAGTGCTATTTTAACCGTGTGAACTCCGGCTGTTTTGTTTGTTTTGAGAAAGAGCGATATTTCTATTTCCTTAAAGGGCTCCAAATCTTTTATGTCGGAAAAAAAGTATTCAAACGGTACCTGTTGATCTCCTATTATCACTAACTGATATCCCGCATCCTTATCCCAAACCGCTTGCCCTGTGTTTTTTAATTTGAGTGAAAAACGAAAACTTGAATCAGACACGAATTCTTTGGGAAGCTGGTGTTCGAGTATTCCTGATTCCAAAACAACAGGCTCGCCTTTTGTTTTTGAAAGTGCCGCAAGTGTTTCATACTGCGGATAAAAATCTTCACTGTTTTTTTGTTTAAAAGAAAAGCCTAAAAAAGGCTCTGTCTGATAATTAAAAACAAATGGCGTTACCGCAACAACCCGTTCATCAGATAACCAAACATCGTTAAAAGCATTTTCATAATATGATGCGATTGTTTGCCGCGAAAGCTTGTTGTCGATCCATCCTGTTTCAGTAATAAAAACTGGCAGATTTTTTTCTACTCTGTTGTTTTTTAAAACTTGCAGTTCCCATTCATATCCTCTTATGCTTTTTCTTCCTGTATCCCAAGGCGACCCGGAAAACCCTGGATTCGGATATGAGTGTGAGACCCAACCGTCTATGTTGTTAAAAATTGAGGGTTGAGAATCTACAACTTGTTTTATAAACAAATCTTCATCTTCATACTGTGACGGAGAAGATGGTGCTGATGAGTCAAAACCCGCCATCATTACAAAAAAATCTTTGTTTTGGGCGTGAAGCTTAGTTGAATATTCCTGAACGATTTCCCCGTAGGTGCTTGCGTCCACCTCCCCTCCCCACTCAGAAGCATGGTTTGGTTCATTAAATAAAACAATATATCTTTCTTTAACTACCCAATTTAGTTTATCCAAAAAAGATGTCCAGTTTTCTACATCATCCTTTGATGGGCGCCGCCAGTTTTCTCCCTCGGGTTTTGTTGCCAAACGAACAATAGGAATAAGGTGGTATTTCCGCAACTCATCAAACACCTCTTGCCACTTGCCGTGATTACGGTCGTTTTCCTGAATAACTAACGTAACGTATCCATAATCCCCTCCTTTCGAATTAACCATTTCTGCGGCTTTTTTAATGTCGGAATTCGTTGGTTGAAGAAGAGAAATGCCAAACTTATTATTTATCTTGGCGGGAGTTGCAAAAACAAAACCCGGCATAAGTAGAAAAATTAGTATGATAAATAAAAATCGTTTCATAAAGATAAAGAAGGCTGTTAATAAGAGTTCTGTCGGGACGGCGAGACTTGAACTCGCGACCTTGCGACCCCCAGCCGCACGTTCTAGCCATCTGAACTACGTCCCGAGATGATCAATTCTATCAAAAAATAATTTTTTGCGCACTCCTGATATAATAGTTTATGCAATTTTTATCGCTTTCCTGGCAACAACTTCATAAAGACACATACAGACTTGCAAAAAAGATTGAAAAAACAAATAAAAAATTTGATCTGATTGTAACTATTGCCATGGGGGGGTATGACGGTTGCTCATATACTCTCCGATTTCCTAAGCCTTCCGGTCGCCTCTTTCACTATCTCAAGTTATAAAGACATGCAGCAGAGAAAACTGTCTGAAATTTCCTTTCACATAGGAGGAGAGGTTAAAAACAAACACATTCTTTTAGTTGATGATATTTCAGATACCGAAAAAACCCTTGAAAGGGGTATTAAATATTTAAAAAACCTTGGTGTTTCCTCAATCGGTACAGCCGCTCTTTTGGTAAAACCCCACAGCAGTCAAGTTCCTGATTATTTTGTTACCAAAACAGGCGATTGGGTGGTTTTTCCTTATGAAATAAAAGAAACCATTATGTCTCTCACCTCCGTAATGAAAAAAGAAAATAAAACAAGAAAAGAAACGGAAGAGAAATTAAAAAGTTTACGTATTTCAAAAAATTATATTAAGAATTTTTTAAAATAATGTTTACGGTAAGTAAATCGCTTTCCATCCTCCAGAAACACATCTCTGTTTTCCCTCAAACTCTCTTTGTGCTTGGATCTGGGTGGAACAAGATATTGTCAGAGGTAGTTGTTGAAAAAGAAATCGGGTATAAAGAATTGTTTGGTGTGAGTTCGACAGTTCCTGGCCATGAAGGAAAACTTATTATTGGAACATTAAATAATATAAGAACTGCTTTTATGTCCGGCCGTTTCCATATGTATGAAGGTTATTCTTCGCAAGAAGTAGCAAATCCCATCCGTCTTTTTACCAAAGCAGGAACTACAAACCTTGTTTTAACTTCAGCATGTGGGGCATTAAATGAAAAATATCGTGTGGGGGACATTGTTATTTTAAATGATATTATTACGCTGTTTTTATCTTTAAAAAATCCTCTTGTTGGCCCTCAATTTATTGATTCTTCTTGTGTTTTTAATAAAGAACTAAGAGAAAAAGCTGTAACAATTTCAAAAGAAAATAATATTTCTTATCGAGAAGGTTCCTATGTTTTTTATCATGGACCAAACTATGAAACACCCTCAGATAAACGCGCCTTAAAAATACTCGGAGCAGATGTGTGTGGAATGAGCATGGTACCCGAAGTTTTAGTAGCCCGTTCTTTAGATATAAAAATATTGGGTCTTGCTTTTGTCACAAATCTCGCTTTTGTAAAACACGATCACAAAAAAGTACTGGAAGAAGCGGAGAAAGGAAGTAAAAAAATGGGGGCTTTGTTAAAAGCAATCCTATTATAGTTTTTTTTCTTTTAAATAATTAATCAATGCTGCTTGAACTCCATTAACCCCAAATACCCCGGGTATAAAGTGTCTGTGAAAATGAAAAACTGATTGTTGGTGAGGTGGGTTAATAAAAATAAGTGGTTCTTGTGTATACTTTCTTTTTATATAATTAAATGCTTTTTTATTTATGGTGTAATACTCATTTAGTTGTTTTTTAGATAGTTCGCTCTCCTTTCGTATATGTTTTTTTGAAATTAACAGGCAATGGCCTTTAATGAGGGGAAATTTTGATTCCAAAAAAATAAAACTAGTTGATTTATAAATGATTTTTTCTGATTTATCTAGTAAGCAAAACTTGCAGTCTGTTTTCATAAATTTATATTTTACATTGTTCAAAAACTTTTACAATCCGTTGCGCTGATAATCGAGCAAGGTCTGGTTTGTTTGGGATATGTTTCCAGTTTAATGGTTCACCACTCAATAAGGCGCTAAGATTTCTTTGTAGTATTTGTGAGCGAAACGTGTCTCCAGGATCTTCAGCCCATATACCCTCTGAGCCTTGCTGAATATATAAATAGGGATGACCCGTATACCTACGTCTAAGAATGGGTGATGGTGTTCCGTCTAGTCCATGTAGGGTTCTATAATTAATACCCTCCTTTCTTTTTAATGCATCTCTCATATATTCAAGCACATCAAGCCCGTAGGGATTTCCTGCTAAATGTATGTGTTGATGATAGACCGATTGATTTTTGCTTTCTCCATATCCCATTTCCGGACTTCCTCCCCCATGCTCTCCTCTTATCATGGGTACACCAAATTCACTTTCTACGCGCGCAATAATATAACCCAATTCGTCAGCTAATTCTGGTCTTTGAGCATATGCTTGCCCGTGTTGAGATGGTACAACAAGAAAATGTAATCCGTGTGGCTCTGCGGGTAAAATATCTGGAAATACTGCTAACCTATCTGTTTGAAAAAGTGGGACAATGTCTAATCTTGGTAAACCAAACTCTGTTAAATGATGTCTGGGAAAACCAGGATCTTGTTTTAAAATTTGTTGTGTGTCGCAAAAACCACAGGGTTTTTTTTCAGCCATAACAAAAAAGCCCGCGCAGTGCGCGGGTGTAAATTTCAAATAAATTTTTCTTCTTATACCGTTCCATGTTTAAGTATACAACTTAACGATAAATAGTCAACCTCGTTTTTTACTTGCTACAATATACATATATGCTTTTGTTTTTTATTATTTGGAAATTGTTTGATGTTGTGATTTCTTTACTCGCTCCTTTTGTTATCCCCTACCTTGGATTTTTTCCTTATAAAGATCTTCTTGTCCAATATCACTTCCCTGATTTCCTATCACACCTTGCTAGTTTTGATGGCGTTCACTATACTCAAATTGCGGATAACGGATATGCTCAAAACGAACAGGCATTTTTTCCCCTTTATCCCCTATTAATTAAGGCGTTGACATTTGTAACCCACAACCGCCTTGCATCAGGCCTCTTGATTGCAAATATTTCATTTCTTATTGGTTTGATTGTTTTTCAAAAATATCTCAAAATTATTTTTCCAAAAAATAAGTCTCAATTGTTTTGGACATTTTTCTTTCTCCTCGTCTTTCCCACTTCGTTTTTCTTTGGTGCGGTTTATACGGAAGGATTGTTTTTTTTACTATTTATATTGTCTTTATATTTTTTAAAGAAAAAAAATTATTGGCTCGCTGGACTTTTTGCAGCTTTTTCTTCCTTAACCCGGCTTATTGGAATATTTTTAGTGATTCCTTTTTTGTTTTCCTTTTTTTATGAAAAAAGGCTTTCTTATAAACATTTTTTTTCGTGGGTAGACCGACACATACTCCTTGTTCTTTCTCCTTTTGTTGGCTTTTCCCTCTATTGTATATATTTATGGAAAACCGTGGGGGATCCTCTTTTTTTCTTCCACGCTCAACCATCGTTTGGAGCAAACAGATCAACCCATTTGATTTTATTGCCCCAGGTATATTTTCGATATGTAAAAATATTTTTTACTGCTCAGTTTAATTTCCAATATTTTACATCTCTTGTAGAGTTTGTTTTTTTTACCTTTGTATTGGTTGTCTTGATTTTGGACTTAATCAAAAACTTGAAATTGAAAGTTAAAAACTTTGACAGAATTGCCCTTAACCTATTTTCTTTTGCAAACCTTTTACTACCAACATTAACGGGAACATTTTCTTCGGTCCCCCGCTATGTTCTTTTTTCTGTTTCTGTGTTTTTGTTTTTAGGAGAAATAAAAAGTACCCGGGTTAAGTTTCTTTTAGGGTTGTTATTTGCCTTCTTCCACATTATGCTTTTTGGATTTTTCATCCAGGGATATTTTGTAGGATAGGAGTGTGGACCCGACCGGATTTGAACCGGTGATCTCCTGACTGCCAGCCAGGCATTCTAGCCGCTGAACTACGGGCCCAAAACAGTTCTCAATTATAACACTACTTCCTGATTTCAAACTCCTCAAATATTTCACGCGGCTCCTGCCAGTAAACCTCAAGGTCATCCACTCTTGAAACCGGGGGTCCTTCTTTTATAAGTTCCATCATTTTTTTTACCACCTCCTCCTCCGCTTGTAGTAATATCTCAACTCCTCCGCCTTTCCCAAAAATGTGTTCGTTTTCAAAGTTGTTTCTTACCCAACCTTTTGCTCCGTTTATTTTTGCCTGTATTTTAACCCACGCCCTAAACCCGACTCCAATCACGTCTCCTTTAATATATAAATGCGCTTGTTTTAACATAAGTTAGTTTGGTTTTTAATTTCTAAACAACATTAAAATTATAGAGTCGGATCAATCGCCCGGGCTTTGTTCAGATACTCCTGTGCCTTTTGAACATCTCCCTTCTCCCCGTATAATACAGAGAGCTCATAAAGCACATCTCTTGATTTGGTATTTTTATTCAAAGCGTTTTCAAGCGTGGCAATTTTATTATTTCTTTGTACTTCAACAAAAAAAACGCTCTTCTCGACCCAGGCCCCATATTTATTTTTATATGTAATCAGTTCTTGTTGAAAAATAGGCAAGCTCCGGATACTAATCAAATAGGAAACAATTACAGATCTGTCCTCATTAATAAATTTAAAATAGAGGCCAGGCACTGTTTGTGAATAAAAAACATTAATAAAAATCGTTGTTGTGACGATTAATAAGGGGGGGATAAGAATGAAAAATTTTTTATGTCTCATTTGAGCTTCAATAGTAACTATGGTTATTATATAATTTTTTTATGGACCAAACCATTCTTCAACCGTTAATTGATAAAGCCATTACCCTTCTTCTTGCGGGTACAGCGGCCGTGTTTGGCGCGCTTCTTACGTGGTTTTTTGTTTATCTTCTCTCGGTTATACTGCGGCTGAAAAAAAGGGAAAAAATGTCGCTTGAAATGATCACTCTTGAGGTTAAGCTCCAAAAAGACAATGAGATCAAAATCGACGCAGCTGAACAAATGTTTGCTGCCTTAACATCTCTTAAAAAGGGCGGGTTTTTTTCATTTCTTGATATAGACGATGTTGTTGCCTTTGAAATAATAGGTCGTAAGTCTGATATCCGTTTCTATGTTTCTGTTCCTTCAAAAATTGTTGATTTTATTGAAAAAACAATATATGGATACTATCCACAGGCAGATATTTTACACGTTGAAGAACCAAATATCTTTTCAGAGTCCGGTTTTGTTACTTATGGATCATTTGTTCAAAAAGATTATCCATATATGCCAATAAAAACATATAAAGACCTTCCCACTGACCCCCTTGCTGCCATTACCTCCGCTTTATCAAAAATGGACGACGATGAGGGGGCAATTGTTCAACTTCTCATAAGACCAGCTAAAGGAAATTGGAAAAAAGAAGGTAAGTCTTATGTTGCTTCAACGAAAAAAAATGAGGCAAACCCAGAAAAGGCAACTTTCAAAACAGACCCGAAAATGTTGGAAAAAATTGATGACAAATCTTCTCGTTCAGGATTTGAAACTGTTGTCCGATACGTTGTGTCTGCTAAAAATAAAGAGATGGCGGGTGTTCATGCGAGAAATATTTCCTCCGCCTTCATGCAGTTTAACTCTGATCTGAATTCATTAACAAAGCCTCGATCTTGGTTTAAGGGTATTTTTATGATTAATTTTATTTATAAGTTTTTCCCCGTGGTTGAACCTAGATTTTTTAAGTCTGTCTCTATTTTTTCATCCGATGAACTAGCAACTCTTTTCCACTTTCCAAATAAAACAATTGAGACTCCCCATGTTCATTGGTTAAGAGCAAAGTCTGCTCCGGTTTCAGCAGATGTTCCTCAAGACAACGGCACATTTATGGGATTTGGTTATTATCGGGGTGTTAAACGACCTGTTGTAATAGCTCCGACTGACCGAATGAGACATACTTATATTATTGGAAAAACCGGTGTCGGTAAATCTGAGTTGTTAAAAGAAATGATTAAACAAGATATAAAAGAGGGTCATGGGGTCTGTGTTATTGATCCTCACGGAGACTTGATTGAAGATACTCTCCGCTATCTCCCACCGGAGCGCGCAGAGGATGTTATCCATTTTGACCCCTCAGATGATGAACGACCGATGGGGCTCAATCTTCTTGAGGCAAAAACAGAACAAGAAAAACATTTTATTACCTCTGCAATTATCAACCTCATGTATAAGCTGTATGACCCCCAACGCACAGGTATTATTGGTCCCCGCTTTGAACATGCAGTGAGAAATGCCATGCTTACTATTATGTGTGAGCCAGGTGCCACTTTTATCGAAATTGTTCGTATTCTTACTGACCCAAAATATGTTCAGGAGCTTTTACCAAAGGTTTCCGATCCAATTGTCCGTCGTTATTGGACTGATCAAATTGCTCAAACCTCGGATTTTCATAAGTCTGAAGTTCTTGATTATATCGTCTCAAAATTCGGCCGGTTTGTTACTAACAAAACCATGAGAAACATTATTGGCCAGTCAAAATCTGCCTTTGATTTCAGAAAAGTAATGGATGAGGGTAAAATTCTCCTTATTAATCTATCAAAAGGCCGGTTGGGAGAAGAAAATTCAAGTTTCCTGGGTTTGGTAATTATTCCTAAAATTCTCATGGCAGCTATGAGCCGTGCTGAAATAACCGAAGACTTACGAAAAGATTTTTACCTTTACGTTGATGAGTTTCAAAATTTTGCTACTCCAGACTTTGCGGTTATTCTATCTGAGGCCCGTAAATATCATCTTGCCCTAACTGTTGCTAATCAATTTATCGGACAGATGGATGAGGAGGTTAAAAATGCAGTTTTTGGTAATGTGGGGACTCTTATTTCATTCCGTGTTGGAGTTACCGACGCCTCATATATACAAAGGGAGTTCCAGCCCGTTTTTGGAGAATCTGATTTAATCAACATTGAAAGATTTCATTCATATATGAAAACAATTGTGAGAAATGAACCTGTTCCCCCATTTTCTGTTGATATGACAAAAGACATGAGTAAACTAAAAAGTGAGTCTAATGAAAAGATTGCCCAGGCTATTATCCAACTCTCAAGACTTAAGTATGGAAGACCTCGAGAGCTTGTTGAGGCAGAAATTTCCCAACGTTCACACCTTTAACCAATGCAAACATATAAAACAACTCTCACTAATAAAACCTCCTTCGAGGGAGATGTTGATCTTTTTCACTTTGTCCTTGATCCCCCTCAGCAATTATTATTTATTCCCGGTCAGTATATTATTTTAACCATTCCTCAGTCTCCAAGCCCGGTAAAAAGACTCTATTCCATAGCTAGTTCCCCATCTCAGCCGTCCTCTTTTGAATTGTTGATAAAAAGGGTGCCCGGAGGTATAGCATCAAACTATATTGGCAATTTAGCCGTAGGTGATAAATTAGAAGTGTTGGGGCCTGCCGGCCTTTTTTCGCTCAAAAATACCCCCCACAATAAGGTTTTCCTTACCACGGGGACAGGTATTGCCCCCATTCGTAGTTTTATCCTCTCTAACCCCTCCCACACACAGCATTACTATTTGTTTTGGGGCATGCCCTCTTTTCGTGAACTCTATCTTCTTGATGAGTTGAGGGGAATGGCTCAAAAAGACCCATTTCTTCATGTTTCAATCTGTCTCTCAAGAGAACAAAGCCTTGATAGTATTCCTATTGAGCTTCGTCCTCTTTTTAGCCTTGGACATATTGATAATGTTGTTTCCCGTCTTATTTCTTCCCAGCCTCAAAATAGCCTGGAATATTATATTTGTGGAAGGCGGGAGGTGGTCGAATCAACAAGAGACTACCTATATAATCAAAACATAGACCGTTCTTTGGTCCATTTTGAAAGATATTAACTCTCTCTTAAATAGGCTTGCAATCTCATACGTGGTGTGATATATTATAGGCTGTTATGGTAAATTATATCCCCCATTCCCTTATCAACGACTTTATTGAGCACCTAAAAAGTCAAGGAAAATCCGAATTTACAATTGTTGCTTATAAAAAAGATCTTGAGCAATTTGTCGGTTTCCTTACCACAAAAGATAAAACAGACATTAGGGAGATTAAAAAAGAAGATATTGATGGGTTTATTGCAAAACTTATCAGTGATAACTACACAAAAAAGTCAGCCTCCCGCAAACTCAACTCAATTAGAACCTTTTTCCGCTATTTAAAAAATGCTCAAATAATTGAGCAAAACCCTTCCCTTGATGTGTCACATCCTAAATATACATCAACACCCCCCCGCATCTTGAGCAAACTTGAATATCATGCTCTCCGAGACTTTGCAAAAGACGACCCACGAACATATGCTCTTATTGAAATCCTTCTCCAAACAGGTATAAAAATCGGTGAGCTTTCAAATATTCATACTGAAGACTTAAAAGATGGCTCTTTAACTGTTCGCCCTTATGGAAAAACACTCCTTCGTGACGTTCCCCTTAATAAATCAATTAAAAAAGCCGTTGCTGATTATTTAAAAATAAGGGGAGTAAACGCAAAAGACACCCACCTCTTTATTACCCGAAGTGGAAAACCTATCCTTATTAGAAATATTAGGCAAATTATTAATAGGTGTTTTCGTGAGGTTGAAATCGAAAACGCAACCGTAAACGATCTTCGCAATACTTTTATCGCCCAACAGCTCTTAAACGGTGCATCTCTTGAATATATTGCAAAAATTGTCGGACACAAGCGTCTTTCTTCAACCGAGCGCTTTCTTAATCTTGTAAAAGAAGAGGTAAAAAGAAAAGAAAAGCTTGGAGAACTTTAAACTTCCTTTATAATAGAAAGATGAATTTAACTATATATACCGACGGGGGCTCCCTTAATAATCCGGGTCCCGCTGCTTGTTCTTTTCTTATTTACCACGGGAACAAACTTCTTTACAAGGCTTCTTTTTTTTTAGGAAACGCCTCAAATAATGTTGCGGAATATTCCGGCCTTATAAAAGCGCTTGAAAAAATAAAGGAGATAAAGAAAACACTCCCTGTTTCCTCCCTTACCTGTTTTGCTGATTCAAAACTTCTTGTAATGCAGCTCCGGGGGCTGTATAAAATAAAACACCCCGACATGAAAAGGCTATCAGCACAAATAAAACTTCTTGAAATGGAAATGGGTATCGTTCCTTCCTATAAACACATTCCCCGAGAAGAAAATCAGTTAGCTGATGCACTTGTTAAAGAAGCTCTTACTTAGGTTTTATTCCTGAATGCGGACCGGCATGATAATGTGAATGAAGTCTTTTCGCCCTCCCATTTTAAACACGACGGGGGCATCGGGTCTTAATAATTCAATCTCTATTTTTTTTTCTTTGGCGTTGCTTAAAAAATCAAGAACAAATCTAAAATTAAAGGCAACCGTCTGGTCTTCTCCTTCCACTATTGCGTCAAGCTGAGTAAGATTTTCTTTTTCCGTTTCGGTTTTTGGCCTCAAAATAAGACCTGCTTTCGAAAATTCACAGACCACTATGTTTGATGAATCTCTGGCAAAGATGGAAACAAGTTTTATTTTATTTAACATTTCTTCTCTATCAACCTGCACGGTCGTTTTTTTCTCCGCAGGAATAACTCTTTCAAAAGGTGGAAATTCTCCATCGATAAGGCGGGAAAAAAATTCATCTCCTCCTACACGAAAAAGTACTGTTTTTTCTTTTTGAGAAAAACAAAATACTATTTTTTCCTCCTCTTTCATAAATCTCATTACCTCGCTTAAAAACCCGCTGGGAACAAGCATTGGTTGTATGGTTTCCTCTTTTTTAATCTTTAAAAGGGAGAGTCTAAACCCATCCGTAGAAACAATCCCCATCTCTCCGTCAATATCAACAAAATTAATTCCGTTGAGGGCGGGTCTTGATTCATCCTTTGAGGATGAAAAAAGAACAAGAGGGATAGAAGAAAGAAAAAATGATGATTTTATCTCTTGACCTGCCTCTTTGATTTCCGGCGGGAGTGGAAAATCTTCTTGATTGATAAAAGAAAAGGTGCCTGTTGTTTTCTTTTGTGAAAGATGAAGAGAGTTTTTTATGGTTTCAATTTTTATTTCTCCTTCTTCTAAAAGAGATATAAACTCTATAACTTTTTTTGTATCAATAACCATGCTTAGTTTTTCATCAACTTCACAGGGAAGCACTGTATGATAATAAGAACTGAGGTTTGTTGAATAGATGTGTAGCCCCTTATCTTCTCCTTTTATAAGAACACCCCTAAGCGCTTCACTTAATCCAAGTTTGTTGGAAGTAAAATGAGACGCGATTAAAAGCTTTTCAAGAAGAACATTTTTCTGTATTGTTGTTTTCATTTGTTTATTCTTTTTCTTTATCTCTATATAGTAGTAATAGAGCGTGTGTATAAGTGTATAAAATCATAGTTATGTTTTCAACACAAGACGGGTGATAAAAAAACCTTGTTGAAAGCATGTGGATATTATGGGGACAGCTGTAGGGATTTAGCTATCCTATCAACCTCTTCCTTAAAGGTGGGGTTCTTAATAAGGAGGGTTGCAATTTTTTCACTTCCGTGTAAAACCGTTGTGTGATCCTTTCTTTTGAGAAAGTATGCAATTTCATCATACTTCAAGCCCAGTTCTCTTCGCAAAAGGAACATAATTATCTGCCTCGGGAAGGAGACATTTTCAGACCGGAGGGGGCTTTTTATTTGCGACTGTTTTACGTTATAGTATGAACAGACGGCCTTAACAATATCGTGGGGAGACGTTTTAACTTTTTTTCTTTCCTGGCCCGCCTGAAAAAAACCATCAATATCTTCAAGATCAATCCCTTCTTTTTTCCCAAGGGTTTTTGCATATATGGACAAAAGCGTTCCTTCAAGTGCCCGGGAGTCAGTAACTTGGTCTGCAATTATTTTTGCCGCCTCAATTGACAACTCTATTTCTTTTTCCTTTGCCTTAATGAGAAGGATGGCAGTTCGTAATTCAAAATCAGGAGGCTGTACATCGATAATAAGACCACCTGAAAAACGAGATCTCAAGCGGTCTTCGAGATTTTTTATCTCGCTTGGTTGTCGGTCTGAGGTAAGGATAACCTGGCCCCCGGCCGAGACAATAGTGTTAAAAGTGTGAAAAAATTCTTCCTGTATGGCCTGTTTTCCAGCAATAAATTGTATATCATCAACAACCAAAACCGTTAAAGAGCGGTATTTCTTTCTGAATCGCGCGGTGCTTTTATCCTGAAAAGACTCAATAAGTTCATTTGTAAACCTGTCCCCGGGGCAAAAATATACCTTACAGGAGGGGTTTTTTTCCAATACTACCCGGGCAACCGACTGGGCAAGGTGAGTTTTCCCTACTCCAACCCCCCCATAAAAAAATAGAGGATTATATGAAGAGCCGGGGTTTTTTGAAACAGCCTGCGCAGCCGCAAAGGCAACGTTATTTGTTGAAGAGACAGCAAAGTTTTCAAAACGATATTTCGAATGAAGGCCGGCCCTTGAAAAAACATCCTCCATTGTTGGTTGGAAGGATAAAAGAGGCTCCGGGGCGAATGTTTTTTGCTTTTTTGGTTTAACAACAACCTGAACGGTTGTTTTTTTATGGAGATGGGAAGAGAGAAGCCTCTCAAGCTCGGTTATTTTTTTCTCAATATACATCTTTACCCCGAGGTTTTCACAACCCAACACCAAAGAAGAATCTGTTAATTCAAGAGGAGACAGCTGTTTTAAAACAGACGAAATTACAGGAGCCCCTTCTTTATTTTTTTCAAACTCTTCTAAAAACCCTTTCCAAAGAGACTGTAGCATAAGGCTAAAAAATCATTGTGGATAACTTATCCACAAATCATAAACATATATACACAAATTTTCAAGGGGTATTTTTTTGCTACCATAAAATATGGCCATATTTGATCTTTTGTTTCCGCGCAGATGTTTTGGGTGCGGTTTTTTGGGCGTATACATGTGTCCTGGCTGTATAAAAAAACTTTCTTTAATTGATATTCAGGAGTGTTTTTATTGCAAAAAGAAAGGACTTTATGGGCTCACCCACCCCTTGTGTAAGAGAAAAAACGGAGTAGATGGACAAATAGCCCTTTTTCACTACAACAATACATTAAAGAAGATTGTTAAAGGAATAAAATATTCTTTTGTTACTGCGGCTATTGGCGACTTACACTATCTTATCGGACGGTACGCCAAAGATGGCCTTTTGTTTTATAAAAAAAAACCACACCTTTTCATACACCCCATTCCCCTTTCCCCGGAAAAGAAGAAAAATAGAGGTTTTAACCAGGCCGATCTTATCGCCCGGTCCCTTTCTGTTTTACTGGAAAAACCAAAACTATGTTTGCTGGAAAAAAAGAAAACGAGCCCTCAGGCGCAATTGAGTGACAAAAGAAAAAGACAAGGCAATATAAGGGGGGCGTTTTTTACCAAAAAGAGATCAGGTTTTCCCAAAGAAATTTTATTAGTTGACGATGTGATAACAACAGGGTCAACGATAAAGGAGGCAACAAAAGCTCTAAAGCAAAACGGAGTAGAAAGAGTGTATGTTTTTTCTGTTGCAAAGGGCTGAAGGGCTTGTTAATATCATATTATGCAAGAGCAGAAAATATACAAGGTCGAAGTGTCTGCTAAAACGATAATATTTATTATATTTTTCATCCTCCTTCTTGTTCTTCTATGGATTATAAGAGACCTTATTCTCACCCTTTTTGTGGCATTTATTATTACCAGCGCCGTAAAGCCCCTTGTAAAATGGTTCGAAGAAAAAAGAGTACCTAGAAGGCTTGCAACAGCGGGGGTTTTCCTTTTTTTCATCACTTTTTTTATTTTTGTGCTCGTTTGGGTTGTTCCCCCTCTTGTTGGAGAAACTGCCCTTCTTCTTAAACATCTCCCTTTGATGCTTGAAAACATTCACCCATCCCTTAGAGAATATATAAATATAACGGCTCTTTCACAATATGCGCCCGACATTACCACTCAGGCGATTGGTTTAATACGTTCAATATTTTCAAACGTTATGTTTTTAGTAACCACGCTTTTTTTCAGCGCATATCTCACTATAGAAAAGGGGTTTATAAAAAAAATCATCTCTCAACTGTTTGAAGAAAAAGAAGTTGAAAGAATAATGAGGGTTTTACATAAGACAGAAGAAAGACTTGGGGCGTGGCTCTTGGGAGAGTTTGTTTTGATGCTTGTTGTGGGGTGTATGACATATGTTGGTCTTTCTTTGATCGGGATAAGGTATGCGCTTCCCCTATCGATTGTGGCTGGTTTTCTTGAGGTTGTGCCCAACATTGGACCCATACTTTCAACTGTCCCCGCCTTTATTGTGGGGGTTGCGCAAGCGCCGCTGCTTGGGATAAGCACCATCGCTCTTTATTTTGTTGTCCAACAACTTGAAAACCACATAATAGTTCCGCTCGTAATGAAAAAAGTAATAGGTCTTAATCCGATCATTACCCTAATTGCCCTCATAGTTGGAGGAAGACTGTTTGGTATTTTAGGAGTTGTTTTATCAATTCCCTTTACGTTATTTCTCCAGACCGTATTATCAGAGGCGCTAAATAAAAAAACATAAAATATAGGGCAACAAATCAACACATTCGGTGATTATGCGGTTAAAATGCGTTAAATATGAAAATAGCAATATTAGGAGGTGGAATTACCGGTCTTGTGGCCGCCAATAAACTAAATAAAAAAACACACACCGTTTCTCTTTTTGAAAAAGAGCCAACCCTTGGAGGTATGGCGGGTGGATTTAAAGAGAAGAACTGGAATTGGTTTTTAGAAAGAACATATCATCATATTTTTAAAACAGACACCCATATCCTCAATTTTCTTTCCTCCCTACAGTATGAAGGAGTATTTTTTAAAGAACCAAAAACGGTTTCGCTCTACCCACCCCAAAAAGGAGAAAATAATTACCGCATATTTCCCGTAGATACCCCGCAAGATTTTCTCCGCTTTCCCTTACTTAGCCTGCCTGAGAAACTAAGGGCAGGAGTTATTTTGGCATTCTTGAAGGTTTCACCGTTTTTTTCCTTATATGAAAAGCACACAGCCCAAAATTTTTTAAAAACAACAATGGGGGAGAGAGTGTGGAACACAATGTGGGAAGAGTTGTTTCGGAAAAAGTTCGGTAAATACGCGGAAAATATTTTAGCCTCGTTTATTTGGGCAAGGATAAAAATGAGAACAAATAAGCTCGGATACATGCGGGGAGGATTCCAAACACTTGTGAACTTTATTGAACAGAAAGATGTTGACGGCGGGGTTTTAATATATAAACAAACAACGGTGTTGTCTATAGAAAAGAGGGGAGAGTGGTACACCATTACATATAAGAACAACAACGGAGCGATTCAAAAAGAAGGCTTTGATGTAATAATTTCAACGCTTCCCACCCCGGTTTTTATAAAAACAACAAGCGATATTCTTCCAAGAGAGTATATAAAGAGGCTTTCAACCATTAAATATCTACACGCGGTTAACCTAATACTTGAAACAAAAAAACCGGTTTGTTATCAAAACTACTGGGTAAATATATGTGATAAAAAAGCCCCCATGATGGCGCTTGTTCAGCACACAAACTTTATGGAAAAAGAAAATTATGATAACAATCATATTTTATATGTGGCAAACTATGTGGGGGATAGTGACCCCCTTTTAACCCTTAACAAAGAAGAGATGATTCAACACCATTTACCTTATTTAAAAAACATACAACCGGAAATAGAGATAATAAACAGCTACCTGTTTAAAACGCCCTTCGGGCAACCTATTTTTGACAGAGAATTTCTTTCAAATATGCCGACATTTGAGACGCCACTGAAAAATCTTTTTATTGCTAATTTAGATATGACATACCCATTTGACAGAGGAACAAATTATGCGGTTAAGCTTGGGTTAGAGGTAGCCTCTCTGTTATAATAGGAGATTCGGGACGTAGTTCAGATGGCTAGAACGTACGCTTTGGGAGCGTAAGGTCGCGAGTTCAAGTCTCGCCGTCCCGACTTCGTTCGCCATAGTACCTAAAAAAATGGCTTCGCTGGGTAAACCTGCCATTAAAAATATTTAGGCAAATTAATTACACCCGACCCACATGTTTTTTTACGGGGCACTTTTTTTAAATTTTCTAGCTTTTTTTTACAAGAGTTTTTTTGTTTTAGATCCAGACCTGGGGTGGCACCTTAGGTTGGGGGAGCATATTCTCAGGTTTGGGATACCGAAAAACGACCCCCTTTCTTACACAATGCCCACCTATCGTTTTATTGACCATGAATGGCTAACCAACATTCTTCTTTTTCTCATACATAAACACGTGGGTTTTATAGGCCTTGCTCTCTTTTTTTCCATAATAACAACGACCGCCTTATTTTTTTTATTCAAAAATAAAACAAAAAATAAAGAAGTAATTTACGGGTGGTTTTTATTCCTGATAGGAAGTATTTTTTTATCCTACGTTGGCATCAGGCCGCAAGTAATTTCGTGGTTTTTTACCGCAATATTTATATCAATTCTAAGAAAAAAAGGGAAAATACTCTTATTATTACCACCCCTTATGATTCTTTGGGCAAACTTACATGGGGGATTTTTTATAGGTTTGGTGTTAATTGCTATTTTTATCACCGGAGACATTGTTTGTTGTAAGACATATAAAAAGCTACTGCTTATTTTTTTTATAACCTTTTTAGCTTCTTTTATTAACCCGTACGGCCATTTACTCTGGGGGGAGGTATGGATACAACTCTCTGACACTTCATTAAGGTGGAAAATTGGAGAGTGGATGCCGGCTTTTTTATATTTTGATATTGCCTATTGGGGGTATATTACTCTATCTTTAGCCTTAATTCTTAAGAACAAGAAAAAAATATATTTTACAGATATTTTATTGTATTTTATTTTTGGGCTCGCCGGAATTATGAGTATTCGTAATATTCCTCTTTGGATTATAGTATCGGTTTATCCAATAAAAAAAGCCATTAACTTGTTATTTGATGAAATTAAGCAGTTTAATAACGAAGGAAAAAGAAGGCTAAAAATCGTACTTATTTGGTTAAGAGTAATCCTTTTTATTTTAATCATATTTCAATTAACAATATTATTTTTAAGCATTGACGGGTTTTCTGAAAAAATATTTTATCCCCAAAAAGCACTTGAGTATCTGAAAAAAGTCTCCCCTGCGGGAAGAGTGTTTACCCTATATGGATGGGGAGGATATTATGCATGGAGAAACCCAGATAAAAAAGTATTTATTGACGGCCGAATGCCCAGTTGGAAAAGAAACACTGCTCCACAGGGGGAAAGCCGGGACGCAATTGGCGAATATAAATTAATCATACTAGGAAAAACGCCCCCCAGAGAATTAAAAAAGAAATACGGGGTTGATTATATATTGTGTTCTTCAGACATAATAAAAAAAAGAATATTTTCTTCCCCTTCAGAATGTGGTTTGTTGAAAAAATCTCCCCAGCTAAGAAAAATATATAGTGATAACACTGCGACAATTTATGCAATCATTTAACGCTTTCTTAAAAGAGGGGACTTAAAAACCTAGATATATGTTTTTAATATGGTTGCTTTTTCTTTTGAGGGAGAAAGAATAAAACGCCCCACATTATGAGGAATAAAACAAGAATAGCCTTTTTCTACAAGCATGGTGTGGTTTTGGGTCTCAACATTAACCTCTCCTTCCGTAACAAATATGTGAGCAAAGGATCTTCCGGTTTCCTGAACGGTTTCGCCCTGGATGGTTAGGCTGTCGAGAGAGTAATAATTTGTTTTTAGAAGACTTTGACCATCTCTTTTTTTTACCGCAAGGGAAAGATCATTGTTTTCAGGACTCACATCAAGATATGAAAAGTAATCAAGTATGTGAATGGGGCGGATGGTCCCGTCGGGCTGCATTTTACCCTTGTCAAAGGAGCGGATGGTTGAGTCATCATCCGTAACATCAAGCTGAATTTCATACAAAACATTCCCCAATGGATTTGTTACGGAATCTTCTTCCCAGGAGTGTTGAATTGCGCCCGGACTCAAATCAATAATACTGCCCTTTTTAACCTTATGAATGTTGATAAATTGCCATGGGTTTACCGAAGAAATATATTGTCTTATTTCCTCTTGGGCTTTTTTATAAGAATAGCCGCTTTTTACCCGGGAGGAAAATTCCTTCATTTTTTCCTCAACCGCCAAACATGTTTTTTTATATGCATCCAAGTTTGCCCCTTTTTTGATACCATATGTAATTGCGCCGTCTTCCAAATAATACCAAGACTCGGGTTTTGGTTTCCAGTGGGGGTGGTTTTGAGATTTTTTTACATGAATTTGAAATGAATTTCCACGTGCCTGCGTAAACTTAATTAAAAGAGGCATGGAAGGGGATGAAAAAGAGGGGCCGAGAATCTGTTTTGGGTTTTGATCAATAAGCTTTTGGAGGGTAATATTTTCCTCAGAAGATTGCCCGTTTTTATTATAATTGACCAGGTCTTGTTGAAATTGTTTATCGGAGGTGGATGAAGAGGGGGAGAGTATTGAGGCGCCAAACAGCTCATAGCTTTGCCCGATTATAAGACTTGACAGTTCTTTGTCCTGAATATTTTTATACTGAGCAATATATGAACCGCCCCAGGTGGGTTGTTGAACGAGATGGGGAATAATAAGGTGTGGTTTATTAAACTCATCGGTCATAGGATAAATATACTATATAAAAATTGTGTATAATACAAGCGTGGAACAAACCAACAAAGGCATTCTCGTCTATTTGAAGGCCCTTAGGGTTAATCAATGGATGAAGAATTTTATTGTATTTACTGCCATTATTTTTTCCGGGACTCTTTTTGAATCACGTCTTTTCTTTCAGACACTATTTGCCTTTTTTATCTTTTGTCTTCTTTCCTCAACCTCTTATTTATTAAACGACATCATTGACTACCCATATGATATTAAGCACCCGGTTAAAAGGTTCAGGCCGATTGCATCGGGCAAAATATCTATTCAACACGCAACCTTCTTAGTTTTTATCCTTACTATTTTTTCACTCATGATCTCTCTTTTTATATCTATACCATTCTTCTTTTTAAGCCTTTTATTTATACTTCTCCATTTTTTTTACTCTCTTTATTTAAAAAAATTTCCAACAGTTGATATTTTTTCCATATCCTTTTCGTTTATGTTGCGGGCAATCGCAGGAGAAGTGGTGACGGGATATCATATTCCCATATGGCTTTTATTGACAATCTTCTTTATTTCTCTTTTTATGGCCACCATTAAGAGACACGCAGAGCTTGTTACACACGGTAAGGAAACACGAGAATCCCTTTATCGGTATAAAGAACATTTTTTGGATTTTTTAACAAATACGTTTGCAACAGCCACCATTATTGCATATGCAACATATACCTATGTGGAGCGAATCCCACAGGTTAAAACGATTTTTTCCAGTCTAACTAGCACTGTTGTTCCCTCACCCGAGGTCCGTAAGTGGATGATGATTACGGTGCCGTTGGTTGTGTATGGAGTTGCACGGTATGCCCAGCTTTTATATGAAAGAGATGAAGGAGAGCGCCCCGAAAAGATAATTACTCAAGACAAACCGCTCATAGTCACCATTCTACTTTGGGTGACAATAGTAATAACCCTTATTTATGTGTTATAGCGCTTGACAAAACATCTACCCTTCTTCTACAATGAAATAATATGAATACTCTAAAAAAACTAGGAAACAATCTTCAATATGCTTTTTTACCTTTTTTTGGTGCAGTTTATGCGCAGGTGCCTTCAACTAATGCAACCGTTGTTTCGGGTTTTACCATCCCCTCAATTGCAGATATAATAGGCTTTCTCATTAAACTATTCTTCTTTATTGCCGGCATTGCATCCCTTCTTTATTTGCTTTTAGGAGCATTTAGCTGGGTTACTTCATCGGGTGACAAAGAAGCCGTTAAAAAAGCACAGGATAAAATCCAAGCGGCCGTGATTGGGCTTATTATGATAGTTTTAGTGCTTGCCGTTATGGTTACACTTGAACAATTTGTTTTTCAAAAACATTTTTGTCTAGGTCTTTCGTGTCCGATCGACTTTAATCAATACAAACTTATAAATCCGTAATTAAGAGAAACGTCACAGGCTTATGTTTTCATTCATAACAGTATTTGCTGCGGGTGTACAAGATTGGGAAGCTTCGGGGTGTATGGTTGATGGGGTCCCTACTCTTAAATGTTTTGAGACGGTGTTTGGTAATATTACCCTTATGGCCTCAGGCCTCATTGTTTTAGTATTGTTTATTATGCTCGTGGTTGGGTCGTTTAATTATCTTACCTCTCTTGGAAACCCGGAAAAAATAAAAAAAGCACAAGGAACCCTTAAATACGCTCTTTTAGGATTTATTCTTTTTATAAGCTCGTTTCTTATTCTTAAAATCATCGATGTGTTATTCCTTGGAAACCAGGGAAACATCTTCAAGTTTACAATCGGAGAATAGCTTCTTATTTAGTTGGACTTACGAAGATTACCTTTACTCCAGTATTTTCAGGAACAGGAGAAATGATTTTGCCCGATCCTGAAAAAAAATCAATTAAAGTAAAAAGAAGGAGTGCGATACCCATACCTATTAAGACAATGCCTACAGACTTCATAAAAGAAATTAATTAAAGATTAACCTTTTCCCGCACCAGATACTGGGGTCTTTTTTGGACCTCGGTATAAATTTTACCGATATATTCCCCGATAATACCAATCGTAATAAGTTGTACTCCTCCCAAAAACATGATTCCTACAAATAAAGCAGTCCATCCGGTTACCCAATAGGCAGGAAGAAACACTTTTCCAATAAGGCCATACAAAACTCCAACAAATCCGATACTTGCAGAAATAAACCCCACATAGGTAGCCATACGCAACGGCTTGGTAGAAAAAGTAGTAATACCTTCAAGGGCAAAGTTGAGCATTTTTGAAAAGGTGTAATTGGTTTCACCCGAGTGCCGTTTTTCTCTTTTGAACTCAATATATGATGCCGGATAACCGCCCCAAGCAACCAAACCCCTTAAAAAACGGGCCCGTTCGGGAAGGTTGTTCAAAAAAAGTACAATCTCTTTGTCAATCAGTCTAAAATCTCCCACCTCCTGAGGAATGGGAGAGTCTGAAAGAAAATTAATAGTTTTATAAAAAACAGAGGCAGTTGTTTTTTTGAAAAACGAATCAACATCTCTTTTTTGTCGGCGCGCATATACGATCTTTGAACCATTTTCCCACGCTTGTACCATTTGAGGAATTATCTCAGGTGGGTCTTGGAGGTCACAGTCAATCGTTATAATACAATCTCCATGAGTTTCGGCATATCCGGCTGAAAGAGCCATTTGGTGGCCAAAATTGCGGTAAAAAGATACAAGCTTAATATGTTTGTTTTTTAAACCTGCTTGTTTTATAACAGAGGATGTTTTATCTTTTGAACCGTCATCAACAAAAATGATTTCGTATGTATATTTTTCAACCACAGGCAAAAGACGGTTGAGAAGAGGAAGAATATTGTTTTCTTCATTAAAAACAGGAACAATGATGGAAAGAAGAAAAGAATTAGACATATGTTACGGGGCCAGGAGTCGAACCATGGTCTAGGAGATTATGAGCCTCCTGTGCAGCCGTACACTACCCCGTATATAGTTAGCATTATACTCAAATTACACGGGTTAATCAATTCTAAAAAATGTATTTAACCATTGCTGATAAACAGCCCGAGGCGCCTGGGCAATCGGTGTAGGAGAAGGAGTGGGAAGGGGGATAATAACCGAAACCTCTCCGGGTCTGAGTAGTCCAAGCTTATTGCGGATTGTTTTTTCAACTTCTCCCATGCTTGTTTTTTGAAGACGCTCTGTTTTAAGCTGTAGGTTTTTTTTCACCTGCGCATTCAAATCTTCTTTGTAGCCTTTATAAAACTGCATGTTTCTTTGATATTCAAAACCGTTTTTAAGAAGAGAAAACACAAGAAAAACAAGGAGAATTAACAAAAAAAGTCTTTTAATATGCCCCATAGTAAGATTATAGCAAAGTAAGAGTTACCGTTGGGGGGAGAGTTTTTTTAATGCCTGCATAATACGCGTAGAGTCTGCTTTACTTTTGAGCTCTTTGATGCAAATACCGATAAGGGCCTGGGGCTTCTGTTGAAAAAGGTCTTTGTTTTTTTCAACAAGAGATTCTACTTCTTTCATCAAATCTTCATCAGATATTTCCTCAGGCAAATAGGTAAGAAGAATGTCGAGCTGTTTTTGATATTCATCAACAAGATCTTTTCTTCCTCCTTTGGTGAAAGAATCAATTGATTCATGAAATTCTTTTTTAATTTTTTTAAGTATGGAAACAACCTCATCATCTGAAATGTCTTTTTGTGTGTCAATCTCCTTGTTTTTTATCTGTGATACAATGTATCTGATGGTATCAAGCCGCAATTGATCTCTTGCTTTAAGAGCAACGATTTGGTCCGCTTGTAATTTAGATTTGAGCATACCATAATTATAGCTTATGAAAAAACATAATCAAATAGACGCACTCCAACTTTTGGAGCAATTTCAGAAAACAGTATTAGAGAACAAACCCTCCATGGGGGAGATGATATCTGAGATTCATATGATGAAATTCAAAATCAAGCCGATGCAGGGGGATTTTTCGCAGGTCAACTTCAGAAACGACCGGTTTATAGAAGTGTTATGGAGCCTGGGAAAATTGGATGAGTTCTTCCAGACACAGTACCCTCAGATCAGAAAAGAAGAAAAGTCCACATTCTTTACCTATTTTGATCTCCTGCAGAAAAAATTACAGGAAGATTTAAACCATCTCAATCTTAAAACAAGCTTCAACGAAGGAAAACAAACAATCTTGGAGATGGAGATATTTAAGGAACGGATAAAAAATAAAAAAACAAATTAATAAAGGACGACATGAAAAAATTCCCCGTAGTATTTGATTTGGAAACAAAACATACATTCCGCGAGTTTGATGAAGCGAAAAAGTTGGGAATAACTGTTCTTTCGATTTACGATTATGCCAACAATCAAAGCGGGGTTTATACGGAGAAAGAACTGAACAAAGTGTTTCCCATATTTGAAAAAGCCTCATATGTAATCGGATATAACATCATTAGTTTTGATCTGCAGGTCCTCCAGGCATATTATCCGGGAGACGTAACCCATTTTGCAACCCTAGACATACTGGATGATATTAAACAAAAAATCGGCAGGCGCTTAGCACTTAATGACGTGGCGAGCGCAACCATGGGGGTAAAAAAATCAGGCCATGGGCTGCAAGCCATTGATTTTTACAAAGAGGGCAAGTGGGATGAACTTAAAAAATACTGTCTTGACGATACGCTTATCACCAAACAGTTGTTTGATTATGGGGTTAAATACCGCGAAATAAATTATATGACGGAAAACGGAAAGGCGGTTATCCGCGTTGATTGGGGCAAGTATATGGAAGATCAGGGCAAGGAGCAAACCGCTATGACCTTACCGTTTTAAGCTTCAAAACAAGTCACCTTCTTGGTATAATGGAAAATTGCTCATTAAAAATGATAATCTTCCCCTGTAGCTCAATTGGTAGAGCAGGTCGCTGTTAACGACAAGGTTACTGGTCCGAGTCCAGTCGGGGGAGCAAATGGTATTTTAGAGTATAATGACAATCTAAAGTAATATTACATCGTCAAACACTTTAATCTCTTAATTTCAGTTTACCCCTTTGATATAATTTCATCATGACTAAAATTGCGGTTGTAACCGGATCAAGTTACGGATTAGGGAATGAAATGAGTAAACAATTATTAGCAAAGCAATTTAAAGTTTATGGAATTTCCCGAACACAATCTTCAATTAAAAGCCCTCAATTTATTTGGTTAAAAGCAGACCTCACAAATTTATTAGACATCAAAGTAATAGCGAAGCAAATAAAAGAAACAAAAATAGATGTGTTAGTAAACAATGCAGGAACAGCATTTGAAAAACTCGCACTCGATTTTACCGACGAAGATTTTGAAAAAATGTTCAATCTTAATTTTAAATCTCCCATCAGGCTAACAAAAGCGCTATTTCCCAAACTATTAAACGGATTAATCATCAACATATCATCTCTTTCCGATAGATACCCTGACCCCCTTTATGGTTTATACGGTAGTTCAAAAGCTGCCCTAAATATTTATTTCGAAACAATAGCGGCAGAAAATAAAGACGTTAAGGTTGTTAACGTCTTACCAAGCTACATAAATACGCCGTTACAACACAAAGTAAGGGGTGGGCATAAAGAATTTGATTGGAATATAACAATGCAATCGAATCAGGTTGCGGAGGTTATTCCGAAAATAATTGCAAATGATAAAAAAATAGATTCAGGGACACGAATCATTGTCATTTCTGACACTTTGGCCAGTGAAGTAAAAAACCCGGAAAAGTTAATGGTTTTTAATATAAATAATAAAAAATTGAATAAAGCCAAATAAACCGTTTGGCATAATAATTCTAGACTTAATTCGATAATTGATGTTGTTAACTTTCATTAATTAAAATTAAAGAATAACGTTCCTTAATGCCTCAGAGCGGGGGAATTAATTATTTTTTTGAAGCTTCATAACAACCGAAATAACATAAAACACTTCAGATTTAAACCTCTTAATTTTATCTTAATCTTTTGAACAGTAACTAATACATATTTTGTATAAGTTACCCTTGACAGATATCAATCAATGTGACTATAATCACTTGTAGTTAATTACAAACTATTCCTTAAATAAATAAAAATATGGATAAACATCACGCAGATTTAATAACTGGTTTTTTTAAGGAGCAAAAACAAATTTTTGATAACTCAAGTCAAGCGGTGTATGCTTTTCTTGATGACGATTACAGCATTTGTAATGATAAATTCGCAAAACTCCTTGGATATGCGTCACCTGAGGAATGGTCTAAAGTTAGCCAACAAGAAGGATCCTTTCTTAGTGTTACTGTCGACAATAAGAGCCAACAAATACTAGCATCAACATATCAAAACGCAATGGAAAAAATGGAAGGTTCGACAATCAAAGTAACCTGGAAGAAAAAATCCGGTGGGACCGTTGATACAACGGTTATTCTCGTTCCAATAGCTTACCAAGGCCACATTTTTGCACTTCACTTTGTTTCTTAAGATAGAATTGAGAATATACATATTTAGAAATAAGTCTTGATTGCTTCAACTTGGAGGAGAAAATGATATATAGAACATAATGACAAGCTAAAACAATATACAATACTTCAGTATTTGACCTCTTAATTTCAACCCCCTTGGTTTGATATAATTTTCTTCATGCATGAACCAGGAACCGGCGAAGGAAGGGGAAGGCTACATATTTCACAATGGAATAGACATCCTCAATACTTTAATGTTAGAAACATAAAAGATATTCCCTCGTGGAATGAACAAAATGGTTTTGAAAAGAAAGCGGCAGTATTAGGTTGTGGCGCATATGGTCAAGGTTTTTGCATGGATGAGTTTAGATGGCTTGGATCACAAATGGGAGAAGGTGTGGGTGTTATTTATGGGATAGATCCCGACGTAGGAAATATAATTAAAAAATACAATCCAGATTTTGAAAAGGTTAAACAATTTGGAAGTCCTGATTGGGTTAATAAACACCCCAATATTAAAGTTGGTTTGGTGAATTCTTATTCAGGAAACCCCGACTTACTTGAAACAATAAGAGGAAGCTTAGATCACGTATTAGTTGTTGCACCAGAACCTTCAGATGCCGCGGGAATAATTACTGACGCAATGTTATTAACTAAACCGGGTGGTGTAGCAACTGTTGTTTTTAATCTGGGACAATATATGTTTGATACAGAAATAGACGATATGACACCCACTTCACTACTTGAAAGATTAAGCGCGATGTTCGGATACAAAACAACAACAATGCGTGTAAATAGTAAACAATTAATAAAGGATTGTTCAAGATCAACTCTAACTCACTTTCCCATGACCCAATATAAAGCAGAGAAATACCCGCTTTCTCCACAACTATTTGTACTACCAAAAGAAAGTAGAGTCTCCATTTTATCGATCAAAAATCAGGAGAATTAATAGGTTATAGAAGAAAGACATTTACCAATATGTGCATGAATGGGCTTATTTTAAAAACGCTCCTTATAGCCTCAACTTGGAGCAAATTTACCTTAGAGTATAAAGACAATCTAAAATCTTCATACATTTAAGCCTTTTAATTTCACTTTGGGGCAACACCGCTTTAATGTTATATACTAAATTTAATGGGACAAAACATTCAAGAAAATAATTCTATCAGTTCAACAAATATTCAATCTTCAACTTTAGGAAATAAAAAACAATCAATTAATTCCTATTTAATAATAGGAATACTTATTTTCTTGGGTTTAATTACATTCGTTTTCTATTTTCGGTCATTATCAAAGCAAGCAAAAAAAATTTCTTCTATCTCTATTTCACCAATAATAACAATAACTAAAACCGTTACGCCAACTCAAATTCCACTCATTACACTTCAAATTCCTATTGAAGAAAATTGGATACCATATATTCCAACATGTCCAGCATTAAAGCAAATAACAATTTATCATCCAGACAATTGGAAAATTGGATATAACGGTGAAGAAGATATATCTGACATTGGTGATGGTACCAACAATAAGGCTAACGAATGTCAGATAACATTTGGATACCCGGTTGGTCCAGGAGGACACCAATATAGAGATGCTCCCGGTCTTTATAGTTATGTCGAAATCATATCTAAATTAACACAATATAAAAGTCTTAATGAGTATTTTAAAGAGAATAGTAGCAATATTGGTACAACAATGGTTTGTGATAGGTCGGGTTGTCAAAATAGGTTTGTTAAACTAAACAGAACATTTTATATTACAAATATAGCTAATAGACAATGGGTTAAAGAAATATATAAGGACAAAAGAAAATTTAGACTCGTTACCCTTTATAAGGGCAGAATTTATAACATTAATTATTATATAGATCCTCAGTCTTACACAGACCCAATTAGAATTGATGCTTCCTCATCTGCCCGACTTTCTGACATCGGAGAAGAATTTATAAATAGATTGGAATTCCATTAACTAAAACTACTTTTTACCTCCACCGGTATGAGAAGCAAGTAGTTAAAATAATTTTGCTTTTTTGGACTTGCGTTGATACTTCCAATACCCAACTATTATAGGAAGCGTAAAGGTGAGAATATAATAGAGAAAAACATCGGGTTTATAATAGGAGTTGCCTGTATTGAGCAGTTTGACAAGAAAAATGTAATCTAAAACTGTCGTCATGATTATCCAGACTAAGCCAAGTCCAAAATAGCATACAAGCTCAGGCCGCCTTATTTTTTTTATCACTACCCAAATGGTTAAAACAGTAGCAAAAGGCGTGATAATCCATCCAATATAATCTTTTGGGACAACAAAAAAAAGCATAAAGCCCGCAAGATATCCGATAAACCAAAGAGTAAACCCCCACAGCAAAGTACTTTTTAGCTTCTGTGCATTTGACATATATTTTTTAGTATATTAAATATTTGTTTAAAAGAAAATATTCATTTAATTATTCCTGTTTTAATAGACGCCCGGGTTATTTTTTACAACAGACAACTTGTTAAATTTGCCCCTTGACAAAGATTACTATATGTTATATATTTCTAACATAAGGTTAACAATTTCTAACAAGCATTATGATTGCAAAAGCTGAATGGTTTAACAGGAGAAAATATACAGGTTGGGGTTTGAGTCCTAAAACCTGGCAGAGTTTTTTATACATTTTTATAATTACCGGGGTATTTGTTCTAATCATAAGTCTTTTTAAAAACGAACCATTAAAAATGGTTTTAACGGGAATTTGGACCGTATTTGTTTTAGTCGATATTCTACAAGCTATGGCATCTTTAAAACTGGACGAAAGGGAGCAAAAAATTGAAGCCATTGCAGAAAGAAATGCATCGTGGGCCATGGTGGCTTCAACCGTCTTAAGCATACTTTTTGTAACAACCCTTGGAAAAGAATTAAGAGGAGTGAGTCTTATGCCCGCCCTTATTTTTCCGATCATCGTCGGGGTAATCGTCAAAGGATTATCAAACTTTATCCTTGACAGAAGAGGATTATAAAATAAAAAATGAAAACCAGAATAAAAGAATACCGTGCAAAATATAATTTTACCCAGGAAGAGTTGGCAGAAAAAGTTGGAGTTAGAAGGGAAACGATCGTTTTCTTGGAAAAAGGGAAATATAATCCTTCCTTGAAACTTGCCCATGACATTTCCAGGGTTTTAAAAGCCAGAATAGAGGAGCTATTTTTGTTTTAAAAATCTCCTAATCATCTCAATTTGAGAGAGCAATAGTCTAAAATAATGTAATCAATTTAAATGATTTTTTATTTACCTATTGCCGGTGGTTGACTAAAAACTCAATAATATCTGTTAAAGTTACAATACCAAGAAGTTCTTGGCCTTGACTCATAACAACCGCTGCCTGTATGCCCTTTTCCCTCATAAGAATAAGAAGCTTATCAGCGGGGTGTGTTTCATTAATGTATAGTATTTCGCGAATTAATTTTGTATCACCTAACTTAATATGATTTTTATCATCTTCAGGAAAACGGAGCACGTCTGACAAATGAATAAAACCAACAATTAAATTTTTAGAAAAATAGATAGGGTAACGATTATACGCATCTTTTGTATCTGCTATTTTTTTCTTGATTTCTCCCAATGTGTCTTGATGATTAAAACAGACTAATTTGTTTTTATCAACCAACAGCTTCACTATTGGGGTTTTTTGCAAAGCAAAAATATTTGAAAGTAATCTTGCTTGATGATGGGGAATAATGCGATTTTTCATCGATTCCTCCAGGATGATACTTATCTCTTCTTGAGTGTAATCGATGGGTTGTTTTGAGAAGGGTCTCATATGAATAAGCCGAAGAAATATATTTGCCAGAGAATTAGTAATAAAGACAAAGGGAAAGAAGAGAAAAGTAAAAAAATTAAGAGGTAAGATTAAAACACGAGAAATAAAATCTGCCTTTTGCAAAGATATTGTTTTCGGGATAATTTCACCAAACAATATTTGAAAGAATGAAAGAATAATAATAGTAAGAAGAACAGAGAGTGTTTTATCAAGAACAATAGTTGATTGAATGGGAAAAAGTTTAATTAATGGAAGTAAAATATTTTCAATCATGGGTTCGCCGAACCATCCAAGTAATATGCTGCAAAGCGTGCTCCCAAGCTGTGTGACAGAAATAATCGTATAGAGATTATCAAGGGCCTTTCTAACTATTGAAAACCCAAAGACTTTTTGTCGTACATACTGATCTACTTTTGTTTTTCGTAAAGTCAGAAGAGCATATTCTATGGAAACGAAGAATGCGTTGAATCCGATAAGGGCAAATATTAGCAAGATATTACTATAAATGTTCATCTTTTTTTCTACTCCTCATTCTCCCTTTTTCTTACAACTTTTTTTATGGCCGAAAAATTTCTATTCATAAAACCGATAATTTCTTGAATAATATAACCTGCCAACATGTAAAAAAAGATGGCAAAGACCGCCGAAAACTCAATAGTAAACGGTACTCCATTTAAAGAAGTATTGGGAAACATTCCCTGAAAAGGGTACAGGAGAGGTTTACTTGTTTCAAATATCCATCGCACAAAAGGAGCGGCTTCACTTGCTCCCATTAACTTCAATATCATCCTTAAACTAATAGTACCTTCAGCGATAATGACGAGTAAATTCAACATACCAAGAATTAGTTCGGCGGTGAACATAAGATTGTATTAATTTTTAAATGGGGTAGAAGCCCATGTATTTTATATGCAACCAGAGAAAAAGAAGTTTCAGAGATTTCTATGAGCTTTTTATATTCCATATATTTAACTACCCCAATTTTAAATATATAGGTAAATCTATTACCAATATTATAATAGTTTAACCATAATTTTGTCAACTATGAAGACAAAAACAGTTCCATAACCCCAGTTGGGCGAGCATAGTATAATGAAATTATGGAAATCTCAATTTATCTTGCAAGGTTTTGGGGAAGTTTATTTCTTATTCTTGGGTTGGGTTCCATTTTGGTTAAATTTTTAGGTAGGGTAATAAAATATACTGAAGATAAAACCATTACTGTCTCCACAGGATATATCACGTTTCTATTAGGATTAATCACTGTAACCCTTCATAATATTTGGGTTGCCGACTGGAGGGTGGCAATTACCATATTAGGATGGGTGACATTATTAAAAGGGATTGAGAAAATTGCGTTCCCGAATCGTGTAAATAAAATAGCCCAGAAGTTTAAGAGTCAGCAGTCATTTTGGGGATTGGTGATCTTTCTCATCGGAGCATTCTATTTTTGGATAAGCCTGAGTCTAAGGTAAGGTAACATAAAAATATGATCAGCATAAACAACAACAGAAAAGAGTTATTACCAGAACAACGTGAAGAACTACTGGAAAATTTGAAAACCCGTTTTGAGAAAAATACGAAAAGACACAAGGATTTGCAATGGATTAAAATACAGGCGAAGCTGGAAAGCAATGCTGCAAAACTGTGGTCACTTAATGAAATGGAGAAAACCGGTGGCGAGCCGGACGTTATGGGTTTTGATAAAAAGACAGGTGAATACATTTTTTATGATTGCAGCGCAGAAAGTCCTAAGGGTCGCAGAAGTCTTTGTTATGACCGTGAAGCACTGGAGTCAAGAAAAGAATTTAAGCCAAGAGACACTGCTATGGATATGGCAGAGGCGATGGGTATTGAGATTTTAACGGAAGAACAATATAGGAAGTTGCAGGAACTTGGAGAATTTGATACAAAAACATCAAGTTGGCTGAAAACACCTCCTGAAATCAGAAAACTTGGCGGGGCTATCTTTGCTGATCGCCGCTATAACCATGTTTTTATATACCACAACGGCGCTGATTCCTACTACGCAGTTCGAGGGTTTCGTAGTTTGTTAAGGGTTTAATTAAACCAACGGCTACTTCATTTCTTTTGTCTTGTTATAATTACTTTATGAAGACAGTATTGGTTACGGGAGCCGGAAGCGGTTTGGGAAAAGCCCTGAAAGAAGTATTTATCAAAAACAACTGGGAGACGGTTCCTGTTACTCATGAGGATTTGGATATTTCAAATCAAAAATCAATTGAAGAATTGACAAAAAAAATACAGGACAAGCCGATAGATGTTCTCATTAATTGTGCCGGGGTTTATGACGGGCCGGCCGACGGGGATTCAACCGCAACAACCGTCGAAGGAATTACAAAAGTATTTCAGGTAAACACAATCGGAGCCAAAATCCTGACAGATTTATTACTACCGAATCTTTTAAAAGGGGAAGAAAAACTTGTTGTGACCATCAGTTCAATTATGAGTACCTACGCCCAACTTGATGATTATGCAGCTAAACATTGGTCTTATAGCGCCAGCAAAATGGCCCTTAATTATGCAATGATTTCTTTTAACAAGGAACATCCTGAGATAAAAAGCGTATTAATTCACCCAGGGTGGGTAAAAACTAAAATCGGCGGAAAAGACGCCCTTATCGAACCAAACGAATCCGCAAATGGAATCTACAAACTTATTAAAAACCACCAATCACGCCTACCTAACGGAAAATTAATTGATTATCAAGGAGAACAGATTGCATTTTGAGTTGACTCCATAATTAATACTTTTGTGCCTATCACTTCAACTGTTTTTTATACCAAATAACCTCAAACGTATTTCCTCCGCCTTCAATATAAAATGATTTTTTTGTTTTCATTTTTTTGTACCCGTTTTTTTCATAAAAGTTTTGCGCCATTACTTGTTGTTTTGATGTACGAAGCCGCAGCTCATCAAGTCCGTTTCTTTTTGCTTCTTTTTCCAATTGTTGCAGTATTTGTCGGGCAAATCCTCTTCTGCGATAGTCTGGATGTACTCTCATCCGCCTAATATGACCCATCTTGTCTGTAATTTTTCGATAACCCCCCATGGCAACAATGTTTTGATCTATTAACCCAACGAGGAATTCTCCTCCGTCAAAATAAGTTCTTTCTATATTTTCAAAATCCTCCTCCCACGGACCGCTTCTATATCCTATTTCTGAACAAATTGATGCGAGTCTATAAATTTCCTTGACTGCTTCCTTATCCGATGAGTTGTATTTCCTTACAATAAAATTACCCATATTTAAAATTATACAAAACGTGAGCTGTTATAATTTCTTGATATATGAAGAAAAAAATGGAAAAAGTAAACAACAATATTGAGGATCCTCTTTTACTTCAGGTTTTTGAGTATTTAAATAAATTCGATTTTCCTCTCGCGTTTTTAATCCAAAAAAAATTCAAAATCGGATTTTCCCGAGCTGAAAGGATTCTTAAGCAAATTGAGGCAAAGAAAATAATCGTAGGTTAATTGGTAAAGCTCAATGATTTATGGATTCTTCTTTTTTTCACCGTCTTCCGGGTAAAATTTTTCGATAAAACACTGATGTTTCCGTCAACTTCAAGGATAACGATATCTACATCTTTTATATTCCGTACTCCATGTTCCCGAATTGCGGCATCAAGTTCTTCAGTGCTTAGCTTGGCTTGACCAAGATGTTTTTGGATAATTTTTCCATGGTATACCAGCATGAGGGGATTTCCCTGTACGAGCTCACTTAAATTTCTAGAACGAAAAATTAAATTTTTCAGTACCCAATTAACCACGAAAAGAGAGGTGGCGGCGGTTAAGCCACCAATAAGTGTGGTATTATCACCAACCATTGCGTTTTGGACGGAGTTGCTAATAAGAAGAATGAATACTAAATCGACAATCGACAATTGAGTTAGTTCTTTTTTACCAAATAACCGAAGGGCAAAGATAATAAAAAAATATACAATTACTGATCTGAAGACAACATCTAGTATATGAGACATTTGTTTTTATTATACCCAAAACTAAAAACAGACAGATACTTATTACAAAACTTTAGCAATCTATATTACACAATATAAAACATCTACATTACTGAACATACCCAAAACAAAGACTAAACTAGCTTTACTTATGAATACTATAAATCAAGATTCAACACATCCATTTACACTTATTAAGTTATTATCCCCACCGGTGCTTTATAAAAGCAATGTGTGGGATGGTCAATTAATTAAAAAGTTTATCACCACAAAATGGCCCTACGAGCTGTATAAGGGAAGTCTCATACGAGATTTAATGTCAGTTCTGTTATCGCCAATAAAATAATATTAATTAAACAATTAAGAAAGGGAGTGATATATATGAATGATAAAAAATGTTGTGATGATAATAAAGGCGAGGGAGGATTTCATGGGGGACACGGAATGATGTTTATGGATTGTTGTAAGGAACATGCAATGTCAAAAGAGCATCTTGAAATGAAGAAAAAAATGCTAGAGGAAAAATTAAAGTGGGTAAATGAAAAATTGAGAAAAAAGTAAGTTCAAATTAACAGTTATTTTATAAGTTAAAATTATGACAAACCAGAATCAAGTAAAACAAAACGGGGCAAGCGGTTTTAACCCGGTAGTTGCAGCCGTTGCAGGGGCGGTTATCGGTGCAGGTGTTGCCGCAGTAGGTGTGGTTGCTCTAGAGGACAAAAAGAACCAAGAAAAAATCAAACGGGCTTTTAATTATATGCAAAAACAAGCAGAACATAAAAAGAAAGAAATTGAGGTAAAAATCGCCGATAGTAAAGAAAAAGTGAAAAAAATTGAGAAAGTAATTAAGGATTAATTAGTTAAAATCTATAAACTTTTCATATATAAAGTATGGTGTATAATTACTGTATTGTATTTTCATACATCATATATGAATACAAATAAAACAAAAGAATTTGAAACGTTTTATAAACAGTTTACGACCTGTAATTATAAGAAAGGCGAGATGCTTATTCGAGCCGATGACGACCCGGTAGGTATTTTTTGTCTCACAAAAGGGTACGTCAGGCAGTATACCATATCGAAAACCGGCTTTGAACTAACGCTTCATATCCTCAGGCCTATCTCGTATTTTCCCATGGTGTGGGCAGTGAATGGTACCCCTAATGTTTATTTTTTTGAGGCACTAACACCCGTTGAGGTAGGACGTGCACCCCGTGATCAAGTGGTCAATTTTATTAAAGACAAACCCGTAGTCATCTTTGAGCTTTTAAGTGAATTAATAGAAGACTATGCAGAATCCCTTACCCGTATCGAACACTTAGTATTTAGTGATGCATATCGGAGAGTAATTTCAGTAATTTTGTATATAGCGAAGCACTTTGGAGAAGCGCACAGCAGTGGGGGAGTTGTTATTCACCACCGTTTTACGCAACAGGATATAGCGACACTTGTTGGAGTGGCAAGAGAGACTGCAAGTAACGAGATGGTCAAGCTTGAAAAAAAAGGATTGGTTACGTATGTTGACCACATAATGCTACTGAGAAATATTAAGGACTTAGAACTCGAATTAACCTAACAACATCTTCATATCGTAATGTAGATTACATAATTATTGCTATTACAGCTACATATTTATATCCTTTTGGGTTACTGCATACCCTTACGTGCCTACGTATACTTGAACTATGATAAATCAAACAGATACAACTGAAGAGGTGACGGTCGTTGAGACACCATCTCCTCAATCGGTTGTCAAAAAAACCACAAGGCAGGTTGTCGAACCGGCAGCAAAAGGAGAAGCTCCTCAAAAAGTGTACGATAAAAAGAAAACCATTTTCAGGTTTAATCAGATTATCTGGTATGTTTTAGGGTTTATTGAAGTAATGCTCGCCTTTCGAATTGTACTTAGAGCACTTGGGGCAGCATATACTGGATTTACCAGCCTTGTGTATACATTAACCGATCCTTTAGCCGTTCCTTTTCGCGGTATTTTTCAGGTAACCATAACGGGAAGCTCAACCATTGAATGGTCAACAATAATTGCCGGAATCGTCTATCTCTGTATTGCATGGGGGTTGGTTTATTTCTTAGATATTATTTACCCAATTACGCCTAAAGATATTGAGACACAATAACCTATGTTAATTACCATAATCATCATTCTTTCCGTTCTCTGGTTTCTTGGATATGCTCCTTTATCGGGTTTATCAGGATTTTCTATTCCAAACATGGTACTTTTCCCAATCAATAATCACATGGTTACTTTATGGGAAGTACTCATATTTCTTGTGGTTGGTTGGGCAATAGGAATTTTGCCTCGCCCATTTCAGGCAATCGCATCAATATTGCTTTTCTTCTGGATTCTTTCTGTCTTAGGAATATTCAGCATTATTGCGGGTCTTCCCAACATTATTGTCATCATAATTATCATAGCGCTGATCTTTTCGGTTTTCCGTTAATAATTAAACTTAATACACATTAAATATTTGAAAGAGGGTGAATATATATGGCAACAACAATAATAAATCCAACACCAGCTACTAATTCAACTGCTGATAGCGGAATGGGTTTTTTGATAGGAGTAATCGCTTTGATCGTATTTGGGTTTTTATTTTTCATCTACGGTTTTCCTTTAATCAGACAAGGATTAAGTGGATTGGGTGGTGGAGGAGTTCAGATTAATCTTCCAAAAACGGTAGACGTGAAGGTACAACAGACAAAGTAAAAGAGTTATAAATAAAAAGAAAATTTTAAAGGGGGTGAAAATATGAATATTATACTTTGGATAATTTTCGGAGCACTGGCAGGATGGATTGCATCGGTCATCATGAAAACCGATTCCAATCAGGGTACAACGATGGACATAGTGATGGGTGTAATTGGAGCTGTGGTGGGTGGGTTTCTCATGAGTTTGATTGGTCAATCAGGTGTTACGGGATTTAACCTGTACAGTCTTGCTGTTGCGGTGATTGGCGCAGTTGTGGTTATCTATGTTGGTCGGGCACTGCGAAACAGATAAAAGAAGGAGAGAGTTAGTTAATTTGAAAAGATATTATGTTGATAATAATTTTATCGTTGATAGTGGGGACAATGCTCGTGTATATTTCAAAGTTTAACTTTCAACCCGTTTCTGTGAATTTAGGATTCTATGTTCTTTCCGGCATCCCGCTTTTTTATGTTATCGTAGGATCAGTACTTATTGGTTTGGTGTTGTCTTATTTAGCCTATTTGATTAATGCAATTTCAAATTCTTTTGTACTTTGGGGTAAAGACAGTGAAATTAAAAAAAATAAGGGAGAAGTACTTGAGTTAACTAAACAAGTACACCAGCTTGAGATAAAAAATGAAAAACTCGGGAAAGATTCCGGCATTGAACCGGGCGACCGGAATGCCCTATGAAAACTGTATTGGCTAAACTTTGGAGAGCATTACATCTTCCTAAAGGAATTCAGTTATTTGTGATGCGTTTTTTTCAGGACCAATTTTTAGTTGGGGTAACCGGTATTATTTTAAATAAACAAAACGAAATTCTTCTTTTCAAACACACCTATCGGCCACATGCGTGGAGTTTGCCCGGAGGTTATTTGAAATCAGGCGAGCATCCGCGCGAAGCGCTTGAAAGGGAAATAAAAGAAGAATCGGGACTGGTAGTGAGCGTGGACGAATCACTTAAAACCCGCACTGATCGGGAAACAGCTCGCCTAGACTTATGTTATACAGGTGTTCTGATTGGGGGTGATTTTATTCCTACACATGAGGTGTCAGAGTGTGGTTTTTTTGCCCAGGACAAACTTCCTCTTCTGCGAAAAAATCAAGTTTTTTTGATTGATGAGGTGTTAAGAGCTAATAATAAACAAAATCTTCAAAACTGATTAAGCCCCTTCAATTTAGAGAGTCGTCTATTTTTGTTATAATTGCTTAATGGACAGGCCAATAACTACGTTATTTTTAATAATCTCACTGGATGGGAAAATATCAACAGGTGACGTGGACGAACTTGATGTAGACACAGACTTTAAAAGAATAGGCGGAGTGAAGGAGGGATTACATCAATACTATGAAATCGAAGGGCAAACAGACCCATTTTCTCTAAATACAGGAAGGGTTATGGCCAAAATAGGAGTAAACAAAAGAATAAAAGAGCCGACAAAAATCGGCTGCAGTTTTATTATTATCGACAACAAACCTCATTTAACAGAAAAAGGGGTTGAATATATGGCTAAATGGGTAAAAACACTTTATCTTGTAACTACAAACAACAATCATCCGGTTTATAAAGTAAAAGCAAAGCACCAAAACATAAAAATAATTTCTTATGAAAAGAAAATAGACTTGGACGACTTATTAAAAACTATGAAAAAAGATTACGGAGTTGAAAAGATTACCATTCAATCAGGAGGTACATTAAACTCTCAATGGATACGGCAAAATTTAATTGACCACGTTTCTATTGTGATTGCACCATGTTTAATAGGTGGGAGTAATACACAATCTCTTATTGGCGGGGAATCTCTCCATAATCAGGAAGATTTAAAAAAAATAAAAGCATTAAAGCTTATAAAATGTGAGACTTTGAAAGATTCCTATGTCCACCTTTTTTATGACGTTGTAAGTAATACTCAAATTATTGAATAATGTTATATGGAAGACCTTATTGTTGTTAAAACCTATTCTTCACGAATAGAAGCAGAAATAGGAAGAGGAAAACTTGAGGCAAGCGGTATTAAATCAATTATTCAGGCGGATGATGCGGGCGGGCAGGAGGGATTTTTATTAAATGGCACAGGCTTCGTGAAGCTCGTGGTTATTAAAAGACAATATGATGCGGCAAAAAATATATTAAATATTTGAAACGAGCTGATTTTTTACCGGTTCGTAGTTGGTTTTTATTTCCCCATCAACAACAATTTTTGCGAATTGAGCAGGGAGAGCTTTGGCCGTATGCATCCGGGGCCCGTCCTGCAAATTAAAATGAATATGCGGTTGGAATGTGTTTCCCGTGTTACCGCACAGCCCAATTACATCACCTTGATTAATTTGGTCTCCGACTCCAACCTTTATCGAATTGAATTTAAAATGACAAAGTAAGCTAAATTCTCCGTTGAGATGATCGATGATAACCGCGTTTCCTACACCGACACTTCTGTCTCTTTCACCGAGCAAAACATCAATAGCTCCGTTTATTACCTGGATAATAATACCGTTTCCGGGAGATAAAACTTCCCTTCCAAAAACTCCACATTCCTCAAGTGTTTTTTCTTTGCCGGTAGTATTGGTTCTGAAGTCGTAAGCATAAAGTTGATTTTGTGGACCACTATCAGGAGGCCTATTGTGGTTATTTGTTTCAGGAGTTCTGCCCCCATTACTAACCATAAGCACTCCTTTAAAGGGAAGGATGAGAGAGGTTTTAGTTTTGTATTCCATAACAAAATTGTAACATTTGTTGTTACAATCTTTCAAAATAACCATTTATTTATTATAATTCAAATAGGCGAGCCAAATATTTTCAAAGAAAAATGGAAAAAAAACAAAAATACTTATTATCGATTTTGCTTGCTGCATTCAGTTTTGGCCTTATTCCTATATTCGGTCAGTATTTAACTAATAACGGAGTGTCTTCTTTTAAACAAACTTTTTTCATGGAGATATTTGCCTTTTTAATTATTTTTCCTTTATACTTTTTCTTTCTCAAAGTAAAAAAGATTAAGAAAAAAGATATTCTGTTTTTTCTTCTTTTCGGAGGAAGTTTGTTTTTGGTTAATCTGATGCCTCTGACAGCAATTGCTCTATCAATGCCGGTAGCTCTTGTTTCTTTATTACTTTATATTTATCCGGCCTTTACTCTTGTATTAAGTAAAATTTGGTTTGGGGATGAAATCACCACTAAAAAAGTTTTCTATATGTTGATAGCCTTGTTAGGAGTCGGGTGCATCCTCGGAAGCGGATTATCAGCAGGAATTGTGACATTACCCGGAGTATTAGTGGCGCTGGGAGGGGGAATAAGTTTGGCTTTTTGGGCGTGTTTTGGAAGAGCATCGGGACTAAAAGGGTATAAACCGTTTGATTCTTTATTTTGGTCGGAAGTGGCAGCTGTTTTAATGCTAGTTATCTCAGTGTTTATTTTTCCGAAAATTTTCCCTCAACCCATGATCGGGAACTTTGACTTTTCTTTTAACCCGACAACAGTTAGCCTGTTAATTGCCTTGGCAATTTTATGTGTGGTAGTTGGGCATACGCTATTTTTTTACGGAGTTGAAAAAATCAAACCATTACAGGCATCAGTTGTTGCACTGTTTGAGCCGATAACTGCGGTTGTATTGAGCGCATTATTGTTTGGTCAGACACTCACCCTATGGACCTTGATAGGAGGAGTACTCATCTTAACTTCTTCCATACTACTTAACGCTGGCGAGTAAACATTCAAGCTTGGACCGATGTGACAAACTAAGTGCTAATAAAACCCAACTTATGATATCATTTATGTATGAATTGGTTTTTTCTCACAATTATCAGCGCAGTTGCGTATGCCATCGCGGAAATTATCAGCAAATATGTTTCAGATGAAAAATCTGAACCTGTTTTTATAGGTATCATTGCTGCGTTATTTACTACGTTTATGACTTTCCAATTTGTCACAATGGAAACAATAAAACTTCCGTCGAATGTATGGGCGTTTGCCGGACTTATTGCCTCGGCGGCATTTGTGGCGGTTGGAATTATTACGTATTACGAAGGACTAAAACATTCTGACGTATCAGAGTTCGGACTTCTCAGTCGAAGCAGAACCCTTCTGGTTGTGTTGGGGGGTGTTATTCTTTTTCGGGAAAGATTCAGCTTTTTCCAGATAATTGGAGCGACACTGATTTTGTATGGTGTTTTTCTCCTTTCCTGGAAGGGAGGAAAATTCCACTTTGGAAAAGGTTCAAAATTTGCACTTGCCACGGCAGTATTATTTAGTCTTGGCGCCTTATTTGATAAGGCGGTGATTTCATATTACTCCGCTATCATGTATACCTTTTTAAATTATTTACTTACATCGGCATTTCTATTTCCACTCGCCTTTTCACGCTATATTGAGGGTGCAAAATTGCCCAAAAAATCGACGGTTGGCTTATTATTTATTGTTGGGACATTGTATGGGATATCCGCATATTGTATATACGCGGCATATTTGGCAAAGGGGCCAATTTCTCTTGTGACACTTGCCAGTCAACTTGAGATTCCCATCACCGTGTTATGGGGAATTTTTTTATTAAAAGAACAGAAAAAATTATTTTCAAAATTGATCAGCATGGTGCTTCTTATTGTGGGAATTATTTTATTGAAGTGAGAGGTGGTATTTTTATATAATGATATATGGCCAAAATACGGCAGTATCATCACCATTTTCATTTCAGTTACTCCACTTCAATCAGGCGCCACATTTCATCAATAATTATTGTAACTACGTCTCTTTTACTTCTGTTATTTTTAATCATTCATTTGACCATTCCTCAAAATTCACTGGCCGTTAGCCAAACATCTTTACTGGATGTAATTATTGCGAGCATCAATACGCTTTTCAGGCTTTTTATAGCGTATTTATTGTCTCTTGTTGTTTCTATTCCTCTAAGTCTTTTTATCGTAAAAACACCGACCAATGAAAAAATTCTTCTTCCTATTTTCGACATAATTCAATCGATTCCTGTTTTAGCTTTTTTTCCAGTTATTGTCGTATTTTTTACAAGATATAACGCTTTTGAGTTTGCCGCCATCTTTATTCTTTTTATGTCAATGCTGTGGAACTTGGTTTTTACTATGATCGGAGGACTTAAAGCAATTCCTGAGGACATAAAATCTGCAACCGCTATTTTTAATGTACACGGTTTTAATAAACTGAGATATATTACATTGCCTGCGATATTTCCATACCTTGTGACCGGCTCGCTTCTTGCATGGGCCCAGGGGTGGAGTATTATTATCGTTGCCGAGGTGCTTCATACATATATTCCTCACGGCACCGCCTCCCAAGACTTATTAGGTTTGGGGAGCCTTCTTGTTAATTCATTTGCACAGGGCAATACTTATTTATTTCTATTAACCTTAAGTACGATGATAGTACTAATAAGTCTTCTCAATTTTTTTATTTGGCAAAAGATATTACACATTGCACAAGCCTATAAATTTGATTAATGGATAATCCAATAGTTCTTAGCAATATTAATAAGACATACGGTGATTCGAAAACGCCGGCTGTTGTTAACTTTTCCCTTACTATAAACAGGGGAGAATTTATTTGTTTAATCGGACCTTCGGGTTGCGGCAAATCAACAGTCCTTAAGATGATTGCAGGGCTGGAAAAACCCACTTCGGGTCAAATAATTAAGCCCGCCCATGTCGGTATGGTATTTCAATCGGGTGCATTATTGCCGTGGTTAACCGTTGAGGAGAATATTGCCTTTGCGGCGAGAATGTATGGCTTTTCTAAAGAAAAAGTTAGATCGGTAACTTCACAATATGTAACCTTAGTCCATTTGGAAAAATTCAAAAATAAATTTCCACGAGAGCTGTCCGGCGGACAACGCCAGAGAGTTGGAGTGGCCAGGGCACTAGCTATCCAAACAGAGGTACTTTTATTGGACGAACCATTTTCCGCTCTTGACCCGATGACCACAGAAGAACTGCACGCAGATTTGCTCTACATTTGGCAAAGTACAAAAAAAACAATCGTTATGGTTTCTCATTTGCTTGAAGAGGCGGTTGCCTTATCTGACAGAATTGGCGTAATAAAAAACGGGATGCTTAAATCAATTATCTCCATACCGTTATCCCGTCCCCGAGATGTCGGAGAGAAGGATTTTATAAAAGAAGTAAAAAAAGTAAAAGAGTTGTTGATACATTAACGATTTTCGTCATATTTTCAGGAAGACATTATTACAATATAATTGTAAAATTACGCGAATAATACTAAAGTTAAGCTTTATGAATACGGAAACAAACGCAATCAGTGTTGAAGGATTGACAAAAAAATTCGGGAATTTCAACGCGGTGGACAACATCTCTTTTTATGTAAAAAAAGGGGAAATTTTTGCCTTTTTGGGACCAAACGGGGCGGGGAAGTCAACTACCATTAAAATGCTCACTACTCTTTTAAACCCCTCCGCAGGGAAAATGACTTTAAACGGCTTTAATCCTGTCACAGAGCAAGATGGGGTTAGAAAGTCATTTGGCATCGTGTTTCAGGACCCAAGTCTTGACGATGAGCTGACGGCTTATGAAAATATTGAATATCACGGAATTTTATACAATATTCCCTCCGATCTCCGCCATAAACGGATACGTGAGCTTATGGACATTGTGGAGTTGTGGGACAAAAAAGATAATCTGGTCAAAACATTTTCAGGAGGAATGAAAAGAAGGCTTGAGATAGCCCGCGGCCTTTCGCATCACCCGAAAATATTTTTTCTTGATGAGCCGACATTGGGACTTGATCCCCAAACCCGTAATCAAATTTGGGATTATATTCGAGATCTCAACAAAAAAGAAGGCATTACGGTATTTTTTACCACGCACTATATGGAAGAAGCGGAAAAAATTGCAGACAGGATTGCAATTATCGATCATGGGAAAATCATCACTCAGGGAACGGCACAGGAATTAAAAGAACAGACAAAAACAGAATCCCTAGAGGAGGCATTTTTGAAATTAACCGGGAAAAAAATAAGGGAAGAAGAAAGTACAAACATGGACCACATGCGTATGATGCACAACATGTGGCGACAACGCAAATAATTATGAAAGCAATATATGTTTTGTGGATAAGACAATTAAAGCGGTTTTCCCGATCCAAGGCCCAAACAATTGGATCCCTTGGTCAACCCGTATTGTTTTTGGTTGCGCTCGGATTCGGATTTGGGCCAATTTTTAAACGCGCAGGAGGAGGAAACTATATTGATTTTTTAGCACCGGGAATTATTGCTCAAGGTATTCTTTTCACCGCTGTTTTTTCCGGTATCCAGATGATTTGGGATAGACAGTTCGGGTTTTTGAAAGAAACACTAGTTGCACCAGTTTCCCGTTTTGAAATTATGTTGGGACGAACTTTGGGGGGAGCAACCATTGCATGTATGCAGGGAATTATAGTTTTTTTTCTCGCCCTTCTCATCGGATTCAGACCCCATCAGTGGAGTATGGTGCCGTTTGCATTTATTATTATGGCCCTTATCGCATTATTGTTTACGGCATTGGGAACTGCAATTGCCTCGACTATGGAAGATTTTCACGGATTTCAGATGATAATGAATTTTCTCATCATGCCTTTATTTTTTCTTTCAGGAGCGCTATTTCCACTGAACGGATTGCCACCTTTTATTGATACTATCTCTCACTTAAATCCATTGACATATGGAGTTGATGCATTGCGGGCAACTCTTATCAACACAACCCATTTTGGGTTAGGAACAGATCTGTTGATATTAAGCATCTTATCTCTCGTTGTTCTTTCGATCGGTAGCTACCTTTTTTCAAAAATACAGGTTTAATTGAATTTTATCTTCCATTTTTCCGTAAATAGGTTGGGATCAATGCGTCTGGGTCCCAGATGGCCAGGATGAGTTCGAGTGTTTCTTTTCTTTGCGCATATTCCATTTCGCTTGTTGCGTACATTTTTTGTATTGCGTCTGCATATTCAGGGTGTTCACTCAAAAGTATCTCTTCAGCAGAAAGAGAAGACGAAGGAATACCTCGTCTGCAGGCAAACAAAGTTGCACGGGGTTCATGATGCCTGTTTGTGACAATGAGCGCTGATCTTATTTGGTGTATTTTTGCTATAAGGGCAAGCTCATCCATATTAGTCGCAGTATTTATTGAAGTATTTTCTGCGAAAATATCATTTTGCGGAATAACTTGATTTTCTCCCGCTATTCTTGCGTAAGCCCGTTGAATGAATTTTAATTCGGTGAATTTATCTTCTCCAGGGGTAACGGTACCGTTAAGAAGTACTATGTAGGGGGCCATTTTATGGTAATAAGCTATGGCAGCGGCTTCAAGCCGCATTTTTCCCTGTTCTCCCGGTTCAAAACCACCATCACCTGTTTTTATATGTGATGCCCCGGGTACAACAATTACGTCAAACGGATATCCGACAACAGAAGATTCTACGCTATTTAAACAACCGGTTTCACCCGTAAAGACTGCTTGAATGGCTCGTGTGGCATTATCAATATGTATGAGAGGGGGGCCAACAGTTAATGCCGTTAAACCAAGGGCTACCACTTGAATAATAGACTTTAGATCAATATGACGCTGTGTTTTTTCACTCATCAACAGATGATAATTTAAGCAAGAAAAGATGTCAAATGTTTTTATTGATTATATTCCCACCAGTCTTCTTTATACCGGGGGTCCATAAAAGACATTGTGTCTCGCAGGGTCATTTTTACTTCATTGGTTTTTGCATATCCAAACACTTGACCGCTTGCAACTCCGGGCAACTCATTTCTTCCTTCAGCGTTGTTTTTTTCATAAAGAGCCAAAAGGTTTGGGTCAACGCAGATTTCTAAAAAATAAAATGGATATCCTGACGGACCGGTTTCGTCCCACGTATCTTCATTACTATGTACCATCATGATGAAATTTTTTTCTGCGTACATAACCAAAAACACATGGCTTCCATCAACAGTCCGACCTGCTTTTAAACCCACAAGTGCTTCGCCGGGAGTTGCCTCAAGACCAATAATATGTACTTTCCAGGCGGGAGTAGCGGACTGCCCGGGAATGGGTTTATTATTTTCGTAATCCCAGTTATTAATATCGTATGTTTTTATAATCTTCGGATAATGATTTTGAAAAAGAGTACTGATTTGAGGAGGCATATTAGGGTCCAATCCGTCTTTATTTCCATTTCTGCTTATAAGGCTTGTGCTTTCGTTTACCTCAAAATATCCACGGAGGGCTACATTCGTTTCAGCATTTGTAGCAAGATTAAACTTGAGCCGGTTACGGGAATTGGGATTTTGACGAATTGTTGTGTAGGAATTGTTTGAAGTTGTTGGACAAGAACCCGTTTGAATAGGGGGAGATATTGTTGGAGAAGGTTTTTTTGTTGGAGAGGGGGTCTTGGTTGGAATAGTAGTTGGCGGAATAGTTGTGGGGATGGAAGTGGGATAAGAAGGGGAAGAAGTGGCTTTTAAAGAAGAAGTCGGAAGAGGATTTGAAGAAACAACAAGAGTGGGGCGAAGTTGAATTAGGGGGGGTTCGGTGGGTTCGGGTATGGGAGAAGGAGTTGCTTTTACTTCAAAAAATGAGGTAAAAAATGAACCCGTTCTTTGAGGTAAAGACGCAATAAATGAGCCGTTTAACGTTGGAGTATTTGACACAAAAATATTACGCGATATAAAGGTAACCAATAACAAAGATACCGTACACGCAATTAATATTTTAACTAATTTCCGGTCCATTAATTTTATTATAGATGATTAATATATCTGTGAAAGGACTTCGGAAGAAGGAGGTGCTTGACCCGAAGGCACACGTATTTTAACCGGCTTTCCTGAGACGCTTACATTATATTCAACCCATGATGCCTCTTTTTGATTTAAGACGGTTAAACAAGATGTGTTATTACTGGTGACATAAATTCCCGGAGAAGAGGGAGTAAGTTTTTGGGTGCCAAGTTGCTGTCTTACTCCTGAGGCAACGGTGTTTTCCCCCGAAGTGAACATGTTACCTAATGAAGAAGACGAAGCCGTAGTCGAGTTTTCCTCAGGCGTGGTAACGGTAAATGAGGGAAGTGTAAATTTTGGAATGAAGCTGCCTGCCTGGGTCAAAAGATCACTTATCTGTTGGGAAACATAAGAGAGGACATTGGAGCGCAGCAGAGGGCTTCGGTTAGGAAAAAAAACAGCTATACAAATTTGCGACAGAAAAAGAGCCCCAATCATGCCTCCGGCAAGAAATATATAGTATTTTTTACCTTTCATAATTATTGAATGTCAAACACGTTAGTTTTATTACAATACATTTTTAATGTCGTAAAGGAAAGTTTTCCCTTTTCATCAGTATATAAAACATTTCCGTCAATTCCGTTGGTATCTGTATTACAGATATATTTTAGAGGATACTCAACCGCCTGCCCGGTATCCAGATTTTTATTAAGGGGAATATATTTATCTTTTAAACGAAGACCGTTAATGGTTATGGTCCCAAACCCCATGTTTTCGATGATGAAAAGAGAAGCTTGTTTTTCCAAAGAAAAATCAATAGGAGTTCGGGAGGAAATCGATGAGGACTGAATGGGTGGGGAAGATATTTCCTCAGGAGGAGTTTCTGGTGTAACCTCAATGGGAATGTCTGTGGGAGGAGTAGGTGGTTCAGTAGGGGCGGGTGGGGTAAATGGCTTTGGTGTATTTTGAGCAATGAATCCGGTACATATTGATGAGTTTGGATCAACACAGGGGCCGCCGGTAATACCTATGTTTTTGGGCCCCGGAATAGAAGGATCTCCCGATCCGATTGCTGGAGATCCTTCTTTCAGAGACATATCGCTCCATGCTGCCATCCCCCGCGGGTCAAATACAGGAGCTGTAAAAAGAGGGTCGGCATCTATCTTTCCGGGAAAAGCATCGCAATATTCATGTGCGCCGCATTCTCTACCTTCTTTCCAAATAATATTATGAGAAAGTTTGTTTGTTTTGAGTTTGAGATCTTCGCTGGTCCACCAATCCACTTGATTTATTAAAGGAACAATATTGTTTGTAATTTCAGCAAATGCTTTATCGTCCGTTTTAGGATGATAGAAAAACATAATTGAGGCGCCATAAAAAGTATTATTAACAATTTTTGCCTGTGAATTTTGCCACAACATAACGCCACCGAAATTTACCGTGAAAAAATAGTTATTAACAAATAAACCCGAAGAGTCACCAAGAAGAGATATTCCGCCTTCATCACAACCTTCAACCGTACCATTTTTATAGATTATATTTGAATTAAGGCCAACCAAACATCGTTTTTGAAACTCTTTTATTTTAAGACCGTCAATGGTTACCGTACTGTTAAGAATACACAATCCACCTCTTCGGGCAAAAGGAGCAACACCCGCCTTACTATCGTGTCCTTCTCCAAAAAGAATCGCCCCAGTTCCTTTTATAGTGATATTTTTTTTCTCAATTCTGACAAAACAAGTTTCGGCTCCGCCCCGGTCAGCAGATACAAAAATAGCATCACCCGCCCCAAACGGAACAGCGGTATTATCTGAATAAGTTCCTGGAGGAATAACTACTGTGTCGCCGTCTTTTGCAGAATCGAAAGCCTTTTGTATCGCTGCAGCACCGGCGCCTGAAACGGTAATAGTGCCCCCCGATGAAGAAGGAGCGGCTGCCCGTGTGTTGGTTGAGGATGAGGGTTTTGAGGAAGTAAGGATACCAAAAAGAATTGAGCTTATAAAAAGAGCGCCTAATAAAAACCAAGATGAAAAAGCCTTCAGTTTATTTGATTTTATTTTCATGATTATTGAATGTCAAATACATTTGTTTTATCGCAATATACAGTCAAACCGGTAAAGGAAAGCTTCCCTTTTTCATCAGTATAAAGCACTTGTCCCGTAAATGGTTTTATATCGGATTGACAGATGCTCGATAGAGGATACTCAACCGCTTGTCCTGTTTTAAGTTTTCTATTCAACGGAACATAAACAACCTTCAACTGCAAGCCATTAATAGTTATATTTCCAAACCCCATGTTTTCGATGATAAAGAGAGAGGGTGTTTTTTTTTGGATAGGGGTCTCCAAAGGAATTGGTTGTGATTCTGAGGAAGATGAAGACGGTTCTGCGGTTGGAAGATTGGCGGGGTTTTCTGGGTTCTCAATTGATCCTCCTCCAGGACCCGTTTCAGGAGATGATTCACCTGGTTGAGGAATATTTTGAGATATATATGTGGTACAGGTTGATGAGGACGGATCAACGCATGGGCCACCGGTTGAACCAATATTTTTTGGTCCAGGTATTGTTGGATCTCCTGCTCCAACCGCAGGTGAACCCTCTTTAAATCCAAAATTTGCCCAGCCAGCCATCCCTCGTTGGTCAATAACCGGCTCAATAAATGCAGGATCAGCATTGATTTTTCCTTTAAAATCAGTACAGTATTCGTGATTTTCATAACAGGGATGATTCTCTTTCCAGATAATATTGTAGGCGATATTTTTTGTTTTAAATTGAGCAACAGTTTCCGGACAGTCACCAACGATCCACCCAGCACCTATTGTCAATTCAGCATCAACGACAATATTATTAACAAAATCAATCGAGGGGAGATCTTTATGGCAATCGGCATTAATTCCCTTTGAGCTAAAAAAAGTATTATTTATTACTTTGATACTTGCAAGACCCCGCGGTTGGACACCTATATTTGCCACAAAAAAATTATTAACGGCAAGTAGCGACGTGTTATTAAAATGCATTCCTCCGCTGTCATTTCCCTCAATAATACTGTTTTTTAATATCAGGCTTCCGCCGGTGAATCGTAAACCGCCACCCTGAAATTCTTTAACTCGTATATTATCGATTGTTACCGCCCCGCCGTCGCTGCATATTCCTGCACGGCTAGCATACGTATCTGGTTTGTCATGACCCTCCCCAAACAAAATCGTACCATTTTCACCTTTTAGCGTCAGATTTTTTTGACCCAGATTAATAAAGCACGTAGCTTGAGTATTGCTACCTGTGTAGGGGAGCCCCTGACTACCCGAATAAGTCCCTGCTTTTATAAGAATGGTGTCTCCGTTTTGGGCTGAATCTATTGCTTGTTGAATCGCCTTAACATCAGTACCACTGACACTTACTATTTTACCTGATGATTGCGGACCTGTAGCGCGGGCACGACTTGAAATAGGATGCCTTGATGAGGATAAAAGCCCCAAACCAAGGGAAAATGCAAACAATACTCCAAGCACAAACCACGATTTAATAGGAAGCCTTTTTCTTTTCTTTCTCATGAATATACTATAGTATGCCTCAATTTTATGCTTGTTTCAACAATCCCTGTAAGAAAAAAACCGTTTTGTTATATTTATTATGTATGCAAGTAAGAATCAATCGGTTTTTTTTTGACGGGAAGGATATTTTTATCGTCATATTTGGGTTATTTCTCTTACTTCACTATTATTTTCAACTTCATTTTATTGCGTTTTTACAATACCAGTCCTTAATAGTCCTTTTTTTCTTTCTTCTTACTATTCGTACTCTTGCGACGCAAACAAAACTGAGTGAGTATTTAGCAATCGTGTTGTCCGGTATTTTATTCTCCTTTTTCTTATCTCCGATCGGAATCTTTATTTATCTTCTGAGCGCGGTTTTACTTTATACGAAGTTTTTATAACCCTTCAGATAAGCCGCGTTTTTTTATAGAGAAGCATGGAAATGAATAAAAAAATACCCACTCCGTAAGGGGAAAGAAGAGTTGTAAGAGCCAGGCCCAACAGTGAAATAAAAATATAAGAGCGATATTTAAAATCATTAATAAGAGACCTGGTTACAAACAGGTAAATAAAAAAAACGACAAGTGAATCTGTACGGAAAGGGAGAAGATTAATGTGAAGTAACAAAGAAGCTCCTAAAAAAATACCAAACACGATTATGAAAAGATCTTTTTCTTCCCTGAATATTCGGTCAAACAAATACTTTAACTGCATATTTTATTTTAAATCAGTAAACACTTTTTTAAAATCGCGGATTTTATTGCCCTCACAGACAACACCTTCATGAAGAAGAAGTTTTTTCTTTTTTTGGATTAAAGGACCAGAGATCTGACCCATATATCCCCCAAGGGATCCGTCTGATCTGACTACTCGATGACAGGGGACAATTGGCGCAAAAGGATTATTCTTCACTATTTGACCGATTGCCCGATATCCTTTTGTGTGTAACAAATTTGCGAGGGCCTTATAGGTAGTTACTTTTCCCGAAGGGATTTGTTTTAAGAGTAAGTAAACACCCTCTTTTTTTATTATCATATATATATTATAGCGCGGTAAAACACTATCTTTATATATGATTTTGTGATATAATATAGGATATGGAAATACAGGACTTAATACAGAAAATAGAGGCTGTTTCTCAAAAATACTCAAAACAATATAAGATAAAAAGAAGTTCTTCATGGTTCATCCTTAAACTTCAGGAAGAAGTTGGAGAACTCACCCAAAGTTATATGATGATGAAAGGAAAAGCACGCAGCAAAAACAAATCAAAAAAAGAAATGCGCAGCGATTTCGAAAAAGAGCTGGCAGACGTACTTTGTCATGTATTACTTCTTGCCAACTCCAACATGGTTGATATTGAAAAAGCGGTTGATGAAAAATGGCTTTCTTGGTATAAAAAAGGACTTCAAAAGAAAAAGTTGAATAACTAAAGCAAAAAACCCTAAAGAAGAGGTTACTACATATATTAATCTTTCCGCAAGGTGTACAACGGGTATTATCCTTTCAAAATAACTTACTCCATTCCAGGCAAAGTTAGTGATAAAAACTGAAAAAATATAGGCCATTTTTTGTATTGTGGTCAGCTGTTTCCAGTTATCCAATAGAAATATCCCAATTAATACACACGGAGCAAAGTTCCAGAATGAATTTTTCCCTGCGATAAGAGTAAGGCAGCCGAGCCAAAATAGAGAAAGCGCCCGGTTATTTTTATTAAATTCGGTTAACAGACACAACAAACACAAAGCGATAAAAGAGATGCCTACATTCATAAAAACAAGAGTTGTTTGGGGAATAATTATTTGGTCGTTTTTTGATACGGCTGAAAACAATCGGGACAATACTCCATTAACCGACTGATTAATATAATAGGTATGAGGAGTATTATTAAGACTGGGGAGTACTCTCAGAAAGTAATCAAGAGTATTTTTTCCTCCATCAAATATTACCGGCAGGGTTAGAAAGATAGCAATTGAACAAAATCCGACAAAAATAGTTTTCCATCTTTTCTGGAGAATTTCTTTGAGGAAAAACATAAACGGATATATTTTAAATATGCTCGATATGCCTAAATATATCCCTTTGGCTTGATCTTCGTAAATATACCTGTATAAAAGAAAAAGAAACAAAATATTTATTTGACCTGCCGAAATACTATATAGACATGGCATAAACGTTAGCATGAAAAAAGCAGTAATATATTTCAGCCGACCCTTTCTTCGGGAGGAAATAAAATACGTAATAAGTCCGTAAAAAAAAGTATTACCCACAATCCACAAAAGAGCGGCAATTTGAGGGGATAAAAAAAGAAAAGGATAAAAAATCATGGCAAAAAAAGGAAGATAGCTATAACCCGTGGCCCACATAAACTTTAAATCATACAGCTGTACCAAACGGACAAATTCGGCATTAGGACCATATATGTTTTTATGCAGCCAAAACAGGCGCGAACCGATATAATAGTCAAAAAAGTCATTATTAATATAAACACCCGGAACATACCGTTTAATAAATATTAGCAGCAGAGCAAAACAAAGCAGAATCAAAACAATGAATAAAATTAACCCGTATTTTTTCATACAAATATCTTACAATTAATCAAGTCATGAAAGCCCCATACATCATTCTAATTGCTTTATTTTATATTATTTTTTTTGTTGCAATACCGCCATTTCAATTACCGGATGAACCTGACCATTTTCAATATGTATATTGGCTTTCAAAAGGTGTATATCCGCGTTTACCCGATAAAGGAGGGTTGAAGGTTTACGATAAAACAATACAGAATATTTATGACATTATTGAAGTGGCAAGTAATGATTATAATATTCCCAACTATCAGAAAATTGCAAAAGCAAGTAAAGGATATGTCCCTTTTTTAACTGACGATAAAGCCTCACCCGTTACCTATCAGGCTCATCATCCGCCCTTATATCATTTAAGCGCATTATTATTTTTCAAGCCGGCCTACGTTATCTCACAGGGGAATCTCATTATTACCTATTATCTGACCAAACTTATTTCTGCATTATATTATGGTCTGTCAATTTTTTTCGCGTGGAAGGTGGCAATGCTTCTGTTGAAAAATAGAAACACTGCCACTTATTTGGTTATGGTCTATGCGATAAACCCCGTCGCATTAAAAATGGGGGTTTCCATTAATCCGGACATTGCCTCAGCTTGTTTTTCAATGGCAATACTTTATGTATTTTTAAAGTTAAGTAAAAGGATACATTTTTCACTGAAAACTATTTTTCTGCTTGCGCTTCTTTTGGCATCCTCCATACTCATAAAGTTCCAGAATATATCCTATTTATTTTTTGTCTTTTTATTTTTTTTGATGCAAGGGATGCAGTTAAAAAAAATAAAAGAATACACAAAATATTTCCTCATTTTATTGTTTTTTTGCTGTCTGTTTATTTCCCCTTGGTTGCTATTTTCTTATGTGGTATACCATGCACTTACTCCGTCATACATTGCCTACCGGTTTTTTTGTACTGCCAATTTAATAGCAATTCCGTGGATACGGATCCCGTTTGAAGTATTATTTGAATTCCGTCATGCTTTTTTTCATTTTGCAGGATTTTTAGGTTGGGGTGAACCGTATCCGTTTAAGCCCTTTTTCATTGTATATGCGCTAGGGTTTATCTTGGCTCTTATATTCGGAATAAAAAAAGTCATACAGGAAAAAGATAAAAGCTGGTACTTTATTTTGATTCATGCAGCATCTATTTGTCTATTTTTTCTGGGAGTTAGTATTACTTATAAAATAAACAGGTATTCCTGTGATGTGCAGGGGAGATACCTTCTCTCTGCCCTATTTCCCTTTATTCTTCTTGCGTGGAAAGGAAGCAATAAAGAACACATTGCCCGATATTTGTTCTTTTTTTCCATATGGCAATATTTGTTTATTTTATGTTATGTATTGATACCCCGTTATTATGTTTAAAGCAAAAAAAACACTTCTTGTATTGATATTGTTTTCAAACGTTATTCTTGTTTTTGTTTTCGGATATCCGGTTAAAATATATAATGAAAAAATAAAGGACGGTTTTACCTATACTAAACGGTGTTTTAAGGTTGGAGAGTTGGGACAATTCTTTCGTTGTTTTGAGGAAGGAAAACAGATTCGTGGAGCCCGTCTTATTGCTGAAATAAATATAAAAACAGCCTCATTATTTCCTTTTTTTAATTTTATTTTTTTTCTTGCGATCATTTTCTCCTTTATCACCCTCTTTTTTATTTAAAGGGTAAAAAATCTCTTGACTTCTTATTTTGAAGAGGGTATAGTTTATACCTATGTCAGTTGGCGATTTATCAAAAGACACGTTTTCACAAAAAGTTACTCAGTCAAAAGGTGTTGTTTTTGTGGATTTTTTCGCAACATGGTGTGGACCGTGTAAAATGACAGGGCCCATAATCGATCAGTTGGCTGATGAGTTTAAAAACATAACTTTTTACAAAGTTGATGTTGATAAAGATGGGGAATTGGCTTCTGCATACTCAATATTTTCCATACCTACATTTATCATCTTCAAAGATGGACAGGTAGTCGCGCAATTTGCCGGAGCAATGGGTAAAGAAAGTTTTGTAAGTGAAATAAAGAAAGTATTAGTTTGATTTTATCTTCTTATAATTCGCACAACCTTACCTCCAATGGTCCGTAGAGTTAAATGAGCTTGACTTAATATATAAAGGGCAAATTCAGAAAGCCAACGACGGGATGATGTTATCGGTTCTTTAAGCCCGCTAACCACTTTTTCATCCGTAATGGGAAGTTTTATGTTTTTGTATGAGGAAAACTGAGCCGACGTGGCTGGTTGTAATCCAAGCATGGTTAAATCAGGTGGAAGCTTGATTGTTTCTTGTTTTGGTTGGACAAATTCTTTAACGGTACTTTCAGGCTCATGTTCAACTGCTTCCTGCATTTCTCTCTGTTCAACCGGCTTGAGAATTGGTTCAATCTCCTTTGGCAGGCCCACAGAGTACTGTCTCCATTTTCTAATAAGACTTTCGATAGGGGTATAATTTTTTGCGGACATACTTTTATTATAAAGGAATAACTAACATGAATAAGGAGCTTTTTGGTCACACTCAGGACAGTGAATATAACCATTTTTTATCTGCGCATCAACTTTTTTGTTGCAAAAAGGACAAGTGCAGTGGAGCACATCTTCATTTTTTTGGTGAAATGCATTTTCGATGGAAGTATTACCCACTAAGGCCTGAAGCATTTCACTATTTGACATAAATAAAGGCCTACCAGGCAACATAGAGTTTTTTTCAATTGCTGGACAGCTGCCCCCTCCTATTATTTTAGGAGAATTCTGCATCATAAGCAGATACATCGATTGTAAATCAAAATCACTTAGCCCTCTACGATCGCTTATGCCATACAAAGCGGCGTTTTCGGGTGGGTTGGAAAATTGTTCTTCCCGTATTCTTTCTGCCTGATGGTATATCATAAGCAAAATTGCCTTAGCCTCAAGAGTGGCAAGATGTTTTCCAACAGAGTCGCCCTGTTCATTTATTGCCATGACCGCACGCACATATGAACCGATAAGAGGAGAGAGCATATGTTTTACCGCTCTTTCAAACTGCGCGGATCGGGTTATGGTTTTTTCATCAATACCGGTAAGCTGCATAACAGACCTTAAATGATCCGCAGGAGAATCATGAATAAAAACAGGATGCTCTAAAAACCCATTGGTGGAAGATGGCACAAATTTGTCGGTTAATGATGTAAAAATCTCGGAGCTTTTTGCAATACTGCCTCTTGGTTCTTTATAGCGAAGAACATACTCGCTTATTCTATTATCAGGTCGGGGTTCCATTACGAATACAAATCCATAATCGGCAATTTTTGGAGGGGAAATCCAAAATGCAAAAGGGAGATGTTTTTTTTCAGCAGCCATTTTTCGGTATTCAGACTCAATTGCAGAGAATCCTTTAGTTTCGGCCTTTTCTCTTTCTGTTCCCATTTGACCGGTTTTCCGGTATATATCCATAACCTTCATTCCCGCATAATCAAACCCGTCAGGCATTAAACGGTAGGGAACCGTACTGTATGGAATTTTTCCGACAAATTCTCCCAGGAAGCGTTGAACATTTTCCTGAAGATAAAACAATTTTTCCTCTGGGGATTGTGCGGCAATTTTCAGTAAAAAATCTGCTTCATTTTCAACAGAATAATATTTAAAAATTGATTCAGGTTGGCTTTCATACTCTTTTATCCAAGAAACAAGACTGTGATCGGGGACAAGCTGATTTCGCCCATCAGAAAAAGAAGGAGAAGAAGGGGTTTCATATAATCGGTGGGTATTTTCCCGTAATGCGTGTTGATACATAAAAGTTCCCTGCTCGGGGAGAGGTCTTGGGTAGTGTCGGACTTTAACCGTTGCGGCACAGCTGCTGATTTACACAGCATTCCTATTCCCAAGGACCAATTCATACGAACTCCATTGTATACCCGTCATGCGTTATTTTGCAAGGGGAGATTCAGACGGTTTTTTCCTGATTGTTATACTGACGGGCGAGCATAAAAAAAAGATCTGAAAGACGGTTTATATAAGAAACAATCAGGGGATTTTTTGGTTTACTAATAACAATATTTTGCTCAGCCCGTCGACAGACTGCTCGTGCAAAATGAAAATATGCAGAAATACGGGATCCTTGCGGGAGGATAAATTTAGAAAGAGGGGGGAGAATTTTTATCAGCGTGTCAATCTCTTTTTCAACCGTTTTTATTTCTGTCTCCAGGGAAGAAAGATCTGTTGGGGCACCACTTATATATGCCATAATTCCATAAAGACATTTTTGTATATGAGAGAGAATGTCTGCGTGTTTTTTCTCTAAACTATATGAAATAACCACGCCAAGTAAAGATGACAGCTCATCAACTGACCCGCAAGCTATTATTATGGGGTCAGATTTAGATACGCGTTTGCCACCAAAAAGAGAAGTTGTCCCTCCGTCTCCGGTACGAGTATAGACAGACATATGTTTTAACACTCTGAATATCCACAGCCATAACATTTTTTACAGCCTTCTTCATGAGCAAGGGACGCCTCTCCACAAGAAGGGCAAAGATCAAATAGCCCCCGAGAGACAGGCGCTTCCTGGATAAGGGAGGCTTGAGTTACTTCAGTTACCAATTTCGGCTCTTCTTTTTTTGCATGCATACCCAGTCCATAATGCATAGAGATAACTTTTGCCACCGCATCGGGCAAACTTCTGATTTTGTCTTTTCCAAAGCCTAAGGTACGAGCGCCTCCTATGCCTTCAAGTTGGTTCACGATCTCCTGTACGCGCTGGAGCGCAGGTAAATGAGAGGCAAAACGCAGCGCAAGGGAAATAGTGCGACCCAATCCTTCAGCCATGGCAGAAATATCAGAACCGGGTTTACTTATATTGATAAATACCTCTAAAGGTTCAGGGGGAGTACCTCCATTCGTATTAATGGTTATAAAAGCAACACCGACCGGTGTATTAATTCTGTATGTTGCTCCGTGTACAACCATGGGGCGGGGTTTTACACTATATGCGGGGACATTCGGTTTTTTTTCTTCCTCTTTTTTCTCAACCCGTTCAAGTACGCCGGCGCGCGATCCCTCCCTCATATACGCAATACCTTTTAATCCCTGTTTGTATGCAAGGTTATAAAGTCGTTTTACATCTTCAACAGTATGGTTTTTCGGTGCATTTACTGTTTTTGAAATTGATGCATCGACATATTTTTGAATAACTGCCTGTACTGCAACATGTTCTTCAGGTGATAATTCCTGCGCACTCACAAACCAATCAGGTTTTTTTAATTTTCCTTCTTTAACCTCTTTTTCATGCTTTTTGTACCACTGATCATAAAGATGATGTCTCATTATATGTTCACCAAGTCTGTCTTTTCTGATAAATTCAAATTCAAATACCGGTTCAATTCCTGAGGTAGTGTCGGCCATAAGAGAGGTAGATCCGGTTGGAGCCTGCATAAGAAGAATTGAATTACGTATTCCCTTTTGTTTGATATTTTTTTGTATTACTTCAGGTAATTCCTGAATAAACTTTCCTTTTGCGTATTTGTTACTGTCAAATTTCGGGAAAGAACCTTTTTCAGCGGCGATTTCAACAGACGTTTGATAAGCCTCATCCCTTATGAGACGGTATACTTTATCAATAAATTTGAGCGATTCTTTGGAACCGTATCGCATATGAAGTTTTATTAATGTATCTCCAAGCCCCATGGTACCAAGACCAAGGCGTCTTTCTCCCTCAAGTTGAGTCTTGCGGATACCTTCAAAAAAATACTGATCCATATCGATTACATTATCCTGAAAGCGTACACCTGCCCGAACAACTTTTCTTAATGTGGCAAAATCAAATTTACCCGGCCTATCTACATTATTTCCCTTGACTAAGGATGAGAGGTTTATAGAGCCCAAGTTACAGACTCCCCAAGGAGGTAAGCCTTCTTCTCCGCAGGGATTTACGCAGTTAATACGGTTCCAGTACCAATTATTATTCATTTTATTATATCTTTCCATGAATACCACACCGGGTTCTGCTGATCTCCAAGCCGCATTGGCAATAAGGTCCCATATTTTTCGTGCTTTTACAACTTTACGTACAATGATTTTTTTACCTAAATTTTTCCATTCTTCAAGATCTCCGTTCCACAATTCATCATATTCAGGGTCTGTTGTATCGGGAAATACAAGAGGCCAGTCTGCGTCTTTTTCAACCGCGTCCATGAATGAATCAGAGATGCAAAGAGAAAGATTCGCTCCATTAATGCGGAGCAGATCCTGTTTAACCGTTATAAATTCTTCGATATCTGGATGCCAGTCCCATAACATAAGCATAAGCGCTCCGCGACGGGTACCGCCCTGCTGAATAATGTCTTTTGTAGCAACTGAAAAAAGCTCTGCCCAGTTGATAGGCCCTGAAGAAAAACCATTCACTTTCTTTACTCGGGAACCGCGGGGACGGAGAGAGGAAAGATTTATTCCGACTCCACCACCCCGGGCCATGATTTCCACCATTCTCTTAAGCGTATCTAAAATCCCACCGCGTGAGTCTTTGGGGCTTGGGACCACAAAACAGTTATAAAAGGTTACATCAAACCCGGTACCGGCACCGGCCAAAATACGTCCCCCAGGGATATATTTGAAATCTTTCATTGCCTCATAAAAATCAACTTCCCATTTTTTTTGACTTTCCTTTTTTTCCTGACTGGAAACTGCTCGGGCAATACGTTTCCACATTTCATTGGGAGATTTTTCCATAGGGGCACCTTTTTTATCTTTTAATGAATAGCGGTCAAGGAAAACTTTTTCTGAAATCCCGGTAAGTTTCATAATATAAATCAATTTATAAAAGTTTTTTAACTTCCTTCTCAACGTCGTCGATATCTACGAACCGTTTAAACACTGATGCAAAACGGATGTATGCAATTTTATCAAGAATTTTTAATTTTTTTGCAACCCATTTTCCTATTTGGTTGCTTTCAATCTCCAACGAGCCTAAATTTCTGATCTCCTGTTCTATTTCCTGGACAGTCTGTTCAATTTGGTCCGCCGTAATGGTTGTTTTTTCACAGGACTTAAAAAGCCCCCTGCGCAACTTATCACGGTCAAACCGTTCTCGTCGGTCATCACGTTTAACTACCAGGATGGGTAACTCTTCCATCCGTTCATACGTTGTAAAACGCTTTTGACAGGTGGGACAACTTCTGCGTCTTCGAACAACTGTCCCATCCTCCGATACTCTTGTTTCAATTACCTCTGTGTCTGTGTGTTTGCAAAATATACAAAACATTACTTCTTTATTAAAACTTTACCCGTTGTGTCAGATAACAATGTAAAACACTACGTGCAGGTTTACAAGAGGTCAAAATATGAACAAAATGTATCATCTTTACCCTTTAGCCTCAAAACAAAATCCTAATATCATTATCAATAAATAAGTTGAACAATAACAACGGTCAACAAGCCCTTTTAAAGGTAAAACGGGGCGACTTCTGCTATTATATAGGTATATGGAAAAGTTTATTCTGGACACAAATCTATTTTTTAACATGGAAGAAGGTCTGAATCTAGGTGCTAAAACAGAAGATGTGGTTGTTTATATGACTAAAATGGCAAAGAAGTTAAAAAAAGATAAACAGACATTATTTTATATGCCTCCTCGGATAGTTGAAGAATTCTTAAGTTTTTTTGAAAACAAAGAGCAACCTTTTTTGCAGGAATTTTTGGGAAGTATACAAATTCAGTCTCCCGATATTAACTCTCCGACTTTTTCCGCAAAAATATTCTATGAACTTATTGAAGATGTCAGGGGGAGAAGTTATCGGGGCTTACGGGTAGGCGAGGAGGAAATAGAAAAAGGAGCCGCCTTGATGCAGGGTAAAGGAGAACTTTCAAAGAAAGATTTTCAGATAGTAATAGGGGAAGTAGTAAAAAAATTCCGAGATCGTTACCGGCAGGCAACCCGTGTTGGATTTTTGGATAGCCTCGGAGACTTAGATGTTATTATGTTAGCAAAGGAATTGGGAGGAGTTTTAGTATCAACGGATGAAGGACTTTTAAAATGGGGGAGGACTTTCGGAGTTAAAGAGATGCCGGCATCGGTTTTTGGACACTATCTTCATCGTCAGGAATAAGCTGAGATAAAGCATCAACAATTTTATCCGTAAAGCTGCGTGGTGCTTTTTCCATATACATGAGATGCTTTGAAAAAATAGAAACGACCTTTTTTTTGATTTCCTCATTGGGAATAACAAGATATGCATGGTAATAATAAGGGGCATGGCTAACTACAGTCAAAATATCAAAACCGAATTTTTTTGTGAAATAAAAATGGGAAAGGAATTCCCACCTCATGGTAATTCCGGCGGCCTCAATTCCAAAGGTCGTAATGATGTTATCCACCTCGGGAGGAGGAGTAATAGTGAGCACATAGAAAAGAAATAACAGAGTCAATATGGGGATAAGCAAAATATGGTCACCGAAGAAAATTACCAGAAGGGAAATAAGAAGAGAAAGGGCAAGATAAAATCGCAGGATATTTTTACTTCTTTTTTTATAGGCACGCAGGGGTGCTTTCCAGGCAAACAGTTTCTGGGAGTACGCACCGAAGGCATTTTGATCTTGTTCCATATATCTATTTTTCTCTATTTTTAGGGAAAAGTCAAACAGAAGTTGCAATTTATATCCTATAATGTTATAATATATACATGGAACAATTCAACAAAGTTATCTCGTTTGTTTTAGGTCTTGTGGTCGTTGTTATCTTTCTTGCTGTTGCCTCGGGCCGAATTAACTTGAAGGGAACTCCTTTTTCTTTTTCTAAGGGTACAACAAGTGTTAAAGTTACTCCTACACCTACGCCAAAATCAAAATCTCTTACTCTTAATCAGGTATCCTCAACCTCACAGGGTTCTGTGCCTGCTTCTTCAACCACTAACCCACAGTATCATTCATATAACGGAAGTGCCGTTTCCACAATCCCAAACACTGGACCAGAATTCCTTCTTCCTCTTGTTGCCTCATCTTTTTTAGGAGGCTTGTTTCTTAAGGGTAAAGGTAAGAAATAATATATTTACTTAAGGAGAGCCGGCAAAGCCCGGGATTTTTAAAATGCCTGACCCGATCAGATTAACAAGAAATACCGAAGAAAGAGCAAATATGAGCCCCACTGCTGCTCCGGTAATCACCCTTCTCCCATAATTGAGGCGTTCTGGGTCAGCCTGAGAAGTGAGTATAAGAAACGCTCCATACATCAGGTACAGAAAGGCGATGCCTCCTGTGATTCTGAATACCAAAAGATCAAACAATGCCTGGACAAAACTTGAGGCACCGGTACCTTTATTATTTTCAAATCCTCCATTTGAAGTCAGGCAGCCGATCATGGTATATTGGCGCCCCGGAATAGGCGTAGGGGGAAGCTTAGTGTCGCCCACTATTTTTACAGTGGTACAATCTCCCGGTGTCGGATTGGGGCCGAGATCTTTATAAAGACAGCCTACACATTTTCCCCAGTTCCCCGGAACCGGGCCGCCAGTCGGATCAACCTTACATGTGGCTGGGCTTACCGTATTGTCAATCATCGGGCAAAATCCACATGCGTCACAGGTTACAAACCGCGGTCCGTTTGCATCAACTGCAAAGGCAGGTGAGACGTAAAGGAGAAGCAAGAAGCTAAACATTATTAGGGCACCAAATAGTCTCATATTTTTCAGTATAACAAATATTTTCGACCCATAACAAGCAGTGCAAAAAAGACAGTATAATAAAAGCATGAAAAAGCTTGCGGTTATTTTTCTTGTACTACTGTTTTTGTGTATAACAGTTGCGGTTAATGCCGACCAATTGGATGATATAAATAAGCAGCTTGAGGATGTAAAAAAAACGTTTAGCGAGATAAGTAAGGCCAATCAGACAAATGAATCAACCTTGAACGATCTTAATAAACAGTTAGACAATATTAAAACAAAGATAGGATATCTGGAAAGAGAGATAGAAAAACGACAGATGGAGGTGGATGAGGGAGAAAAAGAACTGGTAAAACAAAAACTTTTATTAAATGAACGGGCAAGGTCGTATTATAAAAATGCCGGGAAGAATTCCATTTCCTTTATTCAATTGTTTCTTTCGGATAATTTATCCGAATCCCTTCAGAACTTTTTTTATCAGAAAACGTTAGTTGATGAAGATAAACGGGCGATTTTGAAAATAGTGGCTTACATCAGAAATATTGAAGACAAGAAAAAAGCCTTAGAAGATGAAAATCAACGATTAGCAGTGATAAAAGTAGATGTTGACAAGCAATCTTCTTTTTTAGCGGGAGAAGTTTCCAAGACAAAAAAATACTTGGGGGAATTACAAAGTAAAATTGCATCTCTTACCGCACAACAACAATCAATCATTGCTGCCCGTCAGGCAGGTTTGAACCTTCCTCGATCTGCAGGCGTCTCATTAGGAGGATGTGTTGACGATCGCAATGTTGATCCGGGATTCGGTAACGCATTTGCCTTTTTCAGCTATGGGTCAGTACATAGGGTGGGTATGAATCAGTATGGTGCATATGGAAGAGCAAAAGCTGGCCAAAATTATGAAACAATTCTAAATACATATTACAACAATGTGAAGATTGAGTGTCGAGACTTTCAAAACGGGAAGGTGCGTGTTCAAGGGTATGGGGAGGTGCCGATTAACGACTATCTGAAAGGAATAGGAGAGATGCCTGAGTCATGGGGGAATTCCGGAGGGTATGAGGCGCTTAAAGCTCAAGTAGTTGCGGCTGCCTCTTTTGCGTATGCCTATACAGGTGGAGGAAGCGGAGAAATATGTACTACTCAGGATTGTCAGGTATACCTTGGTGGAAACAAGGGTGGTAAATGGGAAGCGGCTGTTAATGATATAAAATGCGGAGATAATAGTGCACGGGTTATGGTTTCAAATGATACGGGTGAAGTTATAAAAGCATGGTACGCTTCAACACATGGCGGTTATGAGTGGACATCTGGTGAAGTTTGGGGATCACAAAAACCGTGGACAAAACACATGCAAGACACAACGTCGGGTGCTAACAGTTTTTCGGAGTTAAATGAACGGGCTTGGGACCGTGAATCTCCTTGGTTCTATTGCGATTGGGGGTCAAGGCCCGACCATAATAAAACAGCGTGGTTAAAGGGAGAAGAGATCGCAGATATAGTGAATGCGATTCTTTTAGTGCGTGCAGATTCTTCCACATCATCCCACGTTGGTCAACCGGACAAGCCGACCAGCGATACGTGGGACCCGGAAAAAATAAAATCGGAACTGAAAAATAGAGGAGGTTCTCCTTTTAATTCAATTTCTTCAATATCAATAAATGCAGATATAGGTTTCGGAAAAACAAACGGTGTTTCGATTCAAGGAGATGCAGGTTCTCAATCATTTGACGGAAAAGAATTTAAAGACTTTTTTAATGTGCGGGCACCCGCAAATATTCAAATCGTGAGCCAACTTTATAATGTGGAGAGAAGATAGGTCTCATTGAGAGATTACTTTCTTTGGGAATACGATACTCCACGTTTTATTAAACACAAACTGCAATATTGAAGTGATACTTAACGTTGCCAGAAAAAAAGTAACCCAGTTAAAGTTAAAATGGTAGAAAACCGTTATGGTAAATATAACCAAAAGGTGCAAAAAGTAAATTTGATAAGAATAAAGACTAAGGAAATGAATATATTTTCTTGTTATTGCAAAAACTCCTCTTTGTGCGAGAAAATAAAGAATATTTAACTCTACAAGACAATAAGAAAGATGATAAAGATTTGGTGGATACTTATTATCATATTGACGTAGTGAATGGCCTAAAGGGATTAGAAAGTATTGGCGTGAAATGAGAAAAAGAGCAAGGAAAATTGAGGTTAATCCCCAAAAGAGCGGGGGGTGTTTTCGTATCCGATCAAAGAACATGGTATAAATGACGATAAGTGACCAAGGAAGCCACATAATGTAACGGTAAAGGGGATGTGGTGAATATTTTAAAAAGATAATTGAAGAAATAACTGCGACTATTATATATACATATAATACTTTTTTATGTTTTTCGTCCCAGATCTTGAAAAGGGGCATAAGTATGGCAAGCTCGATAAAAAGAAGTACAAGCCAATTAAAATCTAACCCTCCGGTAAAGGTAAGATTTCTGACAACATAGTCAGCAGTTAACTTTGCAGGCTCCTTCAAGTAGACAAACAGGATATAGACAGCAAAAAAAATGTAGTAAGGAATGACAAGTCGCTTAACCCGTTTGACAAAATGATCCATGAATTCTTTTACTGACTCAGTTTTATATTTCAAATAAAACAAATATGACGAACAGAAAATAAAAGCAACGACTGCAAATTGGCTTATTTCCAAGGTAAAGAAAGCAATCTTATCCGCCATAAAATATGCGTTTGTATGAATAAGTATCATTACAAAGATTGATATGCCGCGGATGTCGTCAATTTCAAGAAGTCTTCCCATTTATATTGTATACCACAATTCCCAAAAGAACGCCACTCAGAAGCAGGTTTTGTTGTAACGTAACCCAATAATGATCATTAAGCCCGGTCAACATTATTCCTAAGACCACTATTAATGCAGGAGCGTTGTTTTTTATAGTTTTTAAAAATAAAAGCAAACAATATAAAACAACAGAGCTAATAATCAGGCCCGTTTCCACGATAAAAAGGAGAAAAATATTATGAACCGGCTGCAGAAAAAAATACGGGTATTTTATGGGAAAAGAAGACTGGGCAAGAAGATAGTTACCCAAGCCTACTCCAAATAAGGGATGTTTTGATAATAAGGTTATGGCCTGGGAAAAAAGAGTAAGGCGTTTGGGGATACTAAGTAAATCGGTTTGAGCTGATAAAAAAACAATCGCAAGTACCCCGGGGACCAAAAGGCTTGCAAGAGTGCATATGCGGCATGATTGTTTTTTCAAAATTAAGAAAAGCAAGTTAAGAAACAAAAAAACAAATATAGCGTTTTTTGAAAATGAAAAAAAAATCATAAAAGAACACAGCATTAAGACTCCATATTTAAAAACAGTATTGGTGATTTGTTTATGGGTGAGAAAAAATAAATAAATAAGAAGGAAAAATCCAGCCATTGAATTGGGGTGGGAGAAAGTACCATAGGGCCGCAGGATCTCATTTCCCTGAAGTGAGGCTTTTGCGATCCCCGGGGTTGAGGGTGAAAAAAACCGCTCTCCGAATAGGTACCAGACACCCTGGAGGGAGTGCTTGAAAACAAGCTGTCCCATTACAAGAGGAACTTGAAAAACAACTCCTGTGGCAAGGCCGAGGATAACGCTTTTTTTATAAGTCCCATATTCTGATTTGAATATTGCAAATAACGAAATGACTTCCATTATTTTTACAATTCGGTAGAAAAAAAGAGGAAGAGAGAGCGAAAAAAAGGCGTTGATGAAAAATAATATTATTAAAATAATAAAAACCTTTTTCTTGAAAAAACGTAAGACAATTTTCAAATAAGAAAATATAAGTAAAAATGCAAATAAATCTGTTAGATATAAAGTGGGAGCCAGGTAGTCAATGCGGATACCGGTTATGTAGGAAAAACCAAGAAAAAAATGTTTACCCAGTTGTGTAGGGAGAAGGAAGCAAAAAAGAAAAAACAAAATTCTTTTAAAATAGCTTTGCTTGGGTTTTGTTTTCGTCGATTGGATTAGTTTCCGATTCTTTTTTTTCATCTTTAAAAATTTTGACAACTCCAAAGACTCCGTCATATCCGGGGTCGACATATGCCTGTCTTGTTCTTATTATCTCAATTGCCCGGCGTAAACGGGGACCACCGAACGTTTCAATTTGAGCGTAGGGGGTATGAAGAAGAATATCAAACTCTGCTCCAAGTTCGGAGACGGCTTTTTGATATGCCCGCTCTCCTTTTATGGGAGAACCTCCCTCAAGCTCATTAAAAACTTCCTGAAGAGGAATAATTGATACAAACGGCCTGCGCTTTTTTTCTTTATCCTCAATGAAAGTAAGGCCATTTTTGTTTTGCGCAAAAAGCAAATCCTCAGGAGAAAGTATGGTTTTTGCAAGTTGCATGACACGACTTTCAACGCCCACAGTAAGAGGTTGTTTACAGACAGGGCATATTACGCCCTTTTCTTTTTCTTGAAGGGGAGAATATTTAACATTGCATGCCCGGTGTCCGGTCCAATGATACTTTCCCTCTTCAGGGAAAAACTCAATCGTATAGCCGATTTTTAATTTTCCGTCCTGTTTTTGTTTTATGGCATCGGTAATATCGTCATATGAATAACTAGTTATTGGTTGCTGATTGGTTGAAACAAATACCGTTGCTTCTCGGGCAAGTTTTGGTCCGGAGTGCGCATCTGAGGAGGAAATAATAGAACGAGATTTAAGATCTTCAATCTGCCAGTTCATAATAGGGTCGCTTGAAAGACCAGTTTCTATGGCATAAATATTTTTTGCGCCTTCCGTACCAAAACATTCTTCAATTGAATCAAATCCGCTTTTTGATCCAAATAGGGAAAACCAAGGAGTCCAAATATGGGCGGGAATTAGCATACACCGTGCATCAATTGACAGAATCATTTCTAATAAATCCTTAGCAGACATACCCGTAATCGGTCGTCCATCTGACATGATATTAGTTCCCCGTCGCACGAATTCTTTGTTTATCTTCTCAACTGTGTTAATTGAAGGAGCCAGTACCACATTGTGGATTCGCCTTCCTTTACCTCCTTGGGAGAAAATACTTGAAATTTCAACACTCAGGATAAACCGGACCTTTCTTT
>Ga0334722_10000189_pt1 | contig 91881 bp, 95 predicted proteins | sample C3_bottom_MG_FD_207210 | JGI IMG/M metagenome (GOLD analysis project Ga0334722, IMG submission 207210) | Sediment microbial communities from Yellowstone Lake, YNP, Wyoming, USA - C3_bottom | ecosystem: Environmental > Aquatic > Freshwater > Lake > Sediment | place: USA: Wyoming | collected...
CTGAACGCGCATTGTGGCGTGCGCTCCACCGGGTCCCGGCCTACCGGGCCTATCTCACCAGCGCGGGAATCGACCCTGATCGCCTCCCGCCCGCCGGAAGCCTCGAGCGCGTCCCCGAAACCGACAAGCATTCCTACATCGATCCCTATCCGATGGCAGAGCGCTGCGTCGACGGCAGGATCGCATTCAAGGGCGTCACGATCGACGAGTCGAGCGGTTCAACGGGGACCCCCTACAACTGGATCCGCGGTGCGGCCGAACGGGCCGTGGCACAGCGCAACATCGCCTTCTTCGCCCGCTACGCGTTCGGGCCGGGAGACCTCGTGACGCTCAACGCGTTCTCGATGGGCGCCTGGGCGACCGGATTCAATATGTCCCTCGGGATGGTGCGGCACGGCCTTGTCAAATCGATCGGGCCGGACATCCCGAAGATCCTGTCGTCCCTTCGTGTCATCGGACCGGGCGTCCGCTACCTGATCTGCGGGTACCCGCCTTTCCTCAAGCACCTCCTCGACGAGGGCGATCGCGAAGGCTTCCCGTGGGCGGACTACCGGCTGTGCGCCCTCGTTGGCGGGGAAGGAATGGCCGAGGAGCTCCGCGACCGGCTCCTCGAGCGGTTCGAGGTCGTCTACTCGGGGTACGGCGCAACCGATCTCGAGATCGGCATGGCCGGCGAATCCCCGGTCAGCGTCGCCCTGCGACGGCTGGCGCGGGCCCGCCCCGAGGTGCGCGCCGCGCTGTTCGGGGACGATCCACGGCTGCCGATGGTCTTCCAGTACAACCCACTGATCCACTATCTCGAGGTCAACGCCCTTGGCGAGGTCCTGTGCACGGTCAGCCGCCTCGATCTGATGACCCCGCGCGTGAGGTACAACGTGCACGACGCCGGCGGCCTTTTGCCGTTTGCCGCGGCGCGGCGGACACTCGCCGGCCTCGGGATCGACATCCATGGTCTCGGGCTGCTCAACGAGGTCGGGGGCCCGCGAGGCGCCCTGCCATGGTCCGCCCCGATCCCGCTGCCGTTCCTGTACGTCTACGGCCGCCGCGACGCCACGATCAGCGTGATGGGCGCGAACATCTACCCCGAGGACATCGAGACGATCGTGTACGGGGATCCGGCTCTCGCACGCCGGCTCGAGTCGTTTCTCCTCACCGGTGTCACCGACGCCTCGGGCACGCCGCGCCCCGAGATCGCCCTCGAGCTCGGCGCTGGCGAGACCGACGACGAAGCGTGGCACCGGGCGCTCGTCGAGCAGTTCCGGAGCGGACTGACGGCGCTCAACACCGACTATCGCGAGGCAATTGCCGAGTTCCCCGCCGCGATGGAGCCGATTGTCGTGGTATTCGCCCCAGGGCAGGGGCCCTTTGCCGCGAACGCCGGCCGGATCAAGCCCCGCCGGCTCATCCCCCCGGCGTGACCGGCCCGCCGGTCGCGGCGAACACGCTACGCTCGCGATCGTCGGGAGCAGCGGAGAGGAGCGGTGCGCGGTGGCGGATGGGGTGAGGGAGATGCGACTCGTGGTGACTGCGCCGGACTACGACGCCGCGCTCACCTTCTATCGGGATACCCTCGGCCTGCCCGAGCTCGGCGCGTTCTCCTCGCCTGGCGGCCGGGTCACGATCCTCGACGCGGGGCGGGCGACGCTGGAGCTGGCGGATCCGCCGCACGCCGTGTACGTGGATGAGGTCGAGGTTGGCCGGCGCGCCGCCGGACACATCCGGGTGGCGTTCGAGGTCAGTGATGCGGCGGAGGCTACCGAGCGCCTGATCGAGGGTGGCGCCAGGCTGATCGCCCGTCCGACCGAGACCCCGTGGCACTCCCTCAACGCGCGCCTAGAGGGCCCGGCGGGCCTTCAGCTCACGCTGTTCCAGAATCTGGGCCCCGAGTTCTGAGCCAGGCTGCCCGGCCGATGGGCGTGCGCGATCCACTGGTCATCGCGGTGGTCCAGCCCGAGTGCGCGGACTACGACGTGGCGACCAACGCCGCCAGGCATGCCGCGGCCGTGCGCGCGGCTGACGCCCGGGTTGTCGTCTTTCCGGAGCTGTCCCTTACCGGCTATCACCTCGACGCGCCGACGATCGCGCCGGACGACCCACGGCTAGGGCCGCTGGTCGAGGCCTGTGCGGAGACCGGTGCGATCGCGCTGGCTGGGGCGCCGGTCGCCGGCGAGGACGGCCGGAGCTGTATCGGGGTGCTCGCCTTCGGCGGCGACGGAGCCAAGTTGGCGTACAGGAAGATCTGCCTCGGCGGCACGGAAACGGACCGGTTCAGCCCCGGCTCCGAGCCCGCGGTCGTCGCCGTCGACGGCTGGCGACTCGGCCTTGCGGTGTGCCGCGACATGGGTGTCCCCGAGCACGCGGCCCGCACCGCGGCCCTCGACATCGATGCCTACGTCGCGGGCACGCTCGAGGCGGCCCCCGATCGCCCGATCCAGGAGGACCGTGCGCGGCGCGTGGCCACGGAATACGGCGTCTGGGTGGCGGTCGCGAGCTTCGCCGGGTCCACAGGCGGCGGATACGCCTCGGCCGCGGGTCACTCCGGGATCTGGTCCGCGGACGGGATCCTCGTCGCCCAGGCCGGGCCCGAGGCGGGCCTGATCGCCCGCGCGACCCTCACCTGATCAGCTCGAGGCCAGGCGCTCCCCGGCTTCGATCCGCATCGGCAGCCGGTTCTCGGCCGGGGTCAGCGGGCACGAGAACCGGATGTCGTAGACGCACGACGGGTGATAGGCGAGGTTGAAGTCGAGGACGTAGGTCCCGTCCTCCTCCGGCTCGAGGTCGAGGTACCGACCGGCGCCGTATGTCTCGTGCGCGCTTGTCTGATCCAGGAACGGCACGAACACGGACTCGCTGCCGCCCCCGGCGAAGGTGTAGCCGGTCAGCGAGCACGGCACCCCATCCACATCGAACCGGAACGTGCCCGCCCGATCGGCGGGTCGAAGCTTCCCGTCCGACGTCGGGAACGAGAACGTGGTCGGCTCAGCGCCGCCATACGCCTCGAGGACGAGGCCCTCGAACACGAGTGCCTCGTCGACCGCGAAGTAGGGGAGACCCATGAACCCGTCCCGCTCCGCCGCCGGCAGGGGACTGCCCGCGCCGGTCCGGAAGTACCCGTCCTTGTCGGCGCGGAACGACAGGACGGCGTCCGCATAGCTGATGTGCGCGTCGTGATGGTGGCCGTGATCCTGGTCGTGGTGGTCGGTCATGTTGCCGATCTTCGCAGACTTCGCAGACTTCGCCTGCCGACACCTGTCCCCATGTGAAGGAACGCCTCCCTTGTCAGCCGTGGCTCAAAGGTCCACGCTGGCGATCCATTTCGAAGGAGGGTGCCCCATGGCAGATGCACAGGCGATGGCCGCAGCGTTCGAGGCGGCATTGAAGACCGGCGACATCGGCGCGATGACGAAGTTGTCGACGGAACATGCCTCGAGCGACTTCATGCAGGAGTGGCCACAGTCGGGCGAGCGCATGAACCTTGAGAACTCCATCAAGCTGTTCGCGAGCTACGGCGAGCGCAGCGGGACGAAGCCGTCGTTCACCTACAAGCGAATGATCGGAGGGGGAGACCTCTTCGTCGTCGAAGGCACGATCGACTACGGCGACGGAGTCCCGGTCAGCTACGTCGGCATCGGTGAGACCCGAGACGGGAAGATCACCAAGATGACCGAGTACTTCGCGAACCCGTTCCCGGCGCCGGACTGGCGCGCTGCGTTTGTCGAGCCCATGTAGGGACTTCGCGAGCGCCCTCGCCGGTGCGCCAGTCGGCGCCTACCTCGCGGTCGTGTCCCTCGCGCGCGAGCGTCCAAGATCGCCGCCGGGCACCCGAGGTGGATGTGGCCCAGTGTTCCTGGTCGGTTGGCCGGGTCGGTGCCAGCGCAACGGCCGCGACAATTCCCGGGCGATGACGCCCTTGGCTTCGAGGTCGAGCTGGACGGCCTTCGCCCACCAACCGGCCTTCGCGCCGCCCGGGAAGAGGTCAGCCGGAAGCGCGGGGAGGACGGCCGTCCGCATCTGCGATTCGGTCATGCCCGGCGCCTTCGACGGGAGTACCGCGAGCAGGGCCTCGCGCATGGCCTCGTACATGCCGGCGTCCACGGTCGTGCTGAGACCCGGGTGGTTGACGTTCTCGATCCTGACGCGACCAGGTGTCTGACCGGAGACCTTCCCTGCATCTGGCATGACCGCAAGTCTACCCTCATGCCGCCTCCCGCCGAGCCTCAGGCCGAGGGCTTTGGTTTCAGACCCGGGCAAGGAACGCCAGCACGCGCTTCGTCAGGAGCGCGGTGGCGTCCGGATCGTACGAGGGCAGGGAGCTGTCGGCGAAGTAGTGCTGGTCGCCCGGGTACAGGAGGAGTTCCGCGTCGGGGACCGTGGCGACGATCTCGCGAGCGGCGTCGATGTCGCCCTCGCCGACGAAGAACGGGTCGGCGTCCATGCCGTGGATCTGGACGGGTACGCCGTCCGGCCACGGTCCGAACGCCCACTCGCCGCTGATCGGGACGCAGGAGTAGAAAAGCAAGGCACCACGGGCACCCGGTCGGGTTTGAGCAAGCTTCTGGGCCGGCAGCACGCCGAACGAGAACCCGGCGTACACGAGCTCCGGCGGCAGGTCATCGGCGACGCGGTGGCCTCGCTCCCGCACGCTGTCGAACCCCTGCTCCTCGATGTAGGCCATCCCGGCTTCGATCGACGGGAAGGTGCGTCCCTCGAACAGGTCAGGCGCGTGGACCAGGTGCCCCGCGGCTCGCAGCTCGTCGGCGAACGCGCGGACGCCCTCGGTCAGCCCCTGGGCGTGGTGGAAGAGCAGGACCTCGGCCATGGGACGTCTCCTGGTGCGGGACGCGGCTGATCGCCGGCGCTAGGTTGGCAGATCCCGATGTCTGCTGCCCGCGTTCGTCACGCCTCGGCCAGCGCCTCCCGCAAGGTCGCCGCAAAGCCAGCCGGGTCGCCGGGCTGGCCGTATTCGTTGCCGAGGAAGCCGGCGTGGCCGCTCGGGAAGGTCACCGGGCTGGTGCCGAGTCGTTCGGCGGCGGCCTCCCCGCCGCGATGGGCGAGTTCGCCCTCGGATTCAGCACCGACGCCGATCACGATCCGCGTTGAGGCCGCGCGCAGTGCGTCGAAGTCCGGCTCGAAGTGCGTCGACGAGAGCATGTTCTGGCCCAGGAGCGGGTCGGTCCTGTTGCCGTCGTCCGCGGTCGGCAGCCCGAACATCGCGGGATCGGGCGCGAGACCGTCGACGAAGGCCGCATCGATAGGGCCTTTGTGGTTCACGATGGCGATGAAGCGCGCCATGCCGGCGCCGAATCCACTTGCCAGGTACGCCTCATGGATGGCGCGCGAGGCCGCCAGCGCACCTTCGCGGTCGGGCAGGATCGCCGCGAGCGGCGGCTCGTGGGCGACGAGGGTCCGGACCTGCTCCGGATGCCGCGCGACGACGGCCAGCGCGTTCACCGCCCCGCCGCTGCTGGCGAAGAGGTCGACCTGGCCAACATCGAGCGCGGCGATCACCCGGCTCAGGTCGTCGGCGTGCTGCTCGGGCGTGGACGGGCTGAGCGGGTCCGCTTTCGTACTCCGCTCGACCCCTCGGGGGTCGTAGGTCACGACTGTCCGGTCCGGGAAGTGACTCGCCAACGTGCCGAATCCACTCGCGCCCATCGGCGACCCGATGAGGAGCAGTGCCGGCTTCGCGCCGGCTTCGCCCGGGCGAACGTCGTATCTGAGGACGGCGCCCGGCACGACGAGGGTGTGCGTCATCGGTTCCGCCGGAGCGGTCATGCGGCCGCCGCTTCGGCGAGGATCGCGTCGATCTGGCCGACGGCTTCGGTGAGGCCCTCCTGCATGCCCATCGCCAGGAACTGCGCCATGGCCCCGCTGCTCGGATATCGACTCTCGATCGACATCCGCGTGCGGCCGGCGGCAATCGGCTCGATCGTGACGCTACCCACGTTGGCCGGCAGTCCGTCATTCGGGGTGCCGTCGGGGTTGGCGAGGCCGGACCTGAATACCAGCCGGCGCGGACGATCCGCCTCCAGGATGTCCCAGTAGCCATGGGGCTGGTCCCCGGTCGGGCCGGTCATGTGGTACTCGACCCGGCTGCCAAGCGTCAGGTCGTGGGCGGTGAAGGTGGCGGGGTACGTGGGTGGCCCCCACCATCGCTCGAGCTGCCGCGGGTCGGCCCAGAGGTCCCACACGCGCTCTGGGGAAGCGTCGAACTCGGCGGTCAGGGTCATGGTCAGGGCAACGGGATCCTTGTGGACGGCGGTCACGGTCATTCGACAAGCGCTCCTTCGTTGATGATGCCGGTCATGCGATCGATGCGGCCGCGCCAGAGCGCCTCGTACTCGTCAAGCAGGCCGCGGGCCCGGCGAAGCGACAACATGTTGGTTTGGACGACCTTGCGTCGGCCGGTGCGCTGCTTGGTGACCAGGCCGGCCCGCTCGAGCACCGCGATGTGCTTCTGCACCGCCGCGAAGCTCATCGGGTAGTGGCCGGCCAGTTCGGCAACGCCCTCGGCTCCGGTCAGCGCCCGCAGGACGATGTCACGCCGGGTGGCATCCGCCAGGGCGGCAAAGGCGCGGTCGGCGTCGAAGGCGTTGTCCATGTATACAACCATACGGTTGTACGACGGTGTCGTCAAGTGGCCGAGCCGTGCTCCGCGCTCACGGCTTGCCTCCAGCGACTGACCTCCACTGGTCACCCAGCCCCAGGACCTGCCGCGGCGCTCGATGTAGGCCTCGTCGAGCGTCACCCGACGGAGGTCGGCCGGCCGAGCCTCACCATCCGAGCGAGCTCCGGACCGATCAGCATCGCGGCGACGGCCGCTCGGATCTCGGCCGGGCCGGATTCGGCGAGTGCAACGCAGATTGCATCGATCCGTGCCGCGGAATCCTCTATAAGCTGATCGGCCGACATTCGACCGGTCATCGGATGAGGAGCGCCGAGTGCAACGAGCCCTCGTGGATCGTGCGAAGCGCGGCGATGGTGAGGCCTTCGATGCGCTCGCTCGAACGGTCGGCGACCGGTGCATGGCGATCGCCTCTCGGATCCTGCGCGATAGGGACCTGGCCGAGGATGCGGTACAGGCGGCGCTCATCACCGCCTGGCGGGAGCTCCGGTCGCTTCGTGATCCGGATCGCTTCGAGCCCTGGCTCCACCGGATCCTGACCAACGCCTGTTACGCCGAAGCCAGGCGCCGCCGGCGCTGGTCGGCCGAGATCCGGGTCCTGCCACCCGCGCGCCATTTCAGTCCCGACGAGATTCTCACCGTCGAGGACCGCGATCAGCTCGAGCGCGCCTTCCGGAGGCTGACCCTCGAGCAGCGGGCGGTGCTGGTCTTCCACCACTTCCTCGGGCTGCCGGTTTCCGAGGTGGCGGATCGACTCGACATTCCGATCGGGACCGCGAGGTCCCGTCTCCACCACGCCACAACCGCGCTGCGGGCAAGCCTCGAGGCCGACGCCCGAACGCCGACAACACAGGAGCGGCCGGCATGAGCACGTTTCGCGATCCCGATCGACAGATCAAGGCGTTCCTCGCCGAGGGCTTGAGCGAGCTGCCTGAACGTATTTACAACGTTGTCCGCTCCGAGATTGACCAAACCCATCAGCGGGTCGTCCTCGGCCCGTGGAGGACACCAGACATGAACATCTTCGCCAAGTTGGGGACCGCGGTCGTCGTCGTGGCTCTCGTGGTGGTCGTCGTCGCCAACCTGGTGCCGAAGAGCGGCCTTCGCCCCGGAGGCTCCCCATTGTGGTCGGGAGCATCGCCGAGCCCGTCGCCGTCGCCGACGACAGCTCCGCTATCGGAACTGGCAGGGCAACCAAGTCGAGAACCAGTATTCGCAGATCCCTACCTCCTCCCGTCAGGAGAGCTCGCGATCTGGACGTATTACGGCGTCGGGATCGGGGCCCTCGGCTTCAACGTGCCAACCTCCGGCTGGATCGCCGATGGCGCTCTTTCTATCGAGAAGCGGAGCGACGCGGTAACGGTGGGCAGGATCACGTTCCGTAGTGCCACCCCGACCGCCGTCTACACGGATCCGTGCGGGCACGCGCGACGCGACCTTGTCGATCCATCGATGGCCGACCTCGCGACCGCGGCTGCTTCGGTGCCAGGTACCGATCTGGTAACGGGACCCTCGGACCTCGTGGTCGGCGACCTTTCCGCCAAGCTCGTGGTCTTCACCGTTCGGGAAGATGTCAAGTGCGATGCCGGGCAGTTCTATCTCTGGGACGACGAAAAGGAGGGTCCCCGCCCGGCCACGCAGCTCGGCGATACGATCAGGGTCTGGATCATCGACTACCCCCACCTCCGACTCCGCTTCTGGATCGAGGCCGAGACACGGAAGGATGCCAGCCCGGAGCTCGGGCGGGAGATCGACCAGGTCATCAAGTCGATCCACTTCGCTGGCTAGTCCCAGGTCCCCGAGATGGTCACACCTGCGGCTCATCTGGGGCCGTGGCTGCCGTCATCGCGTCAACTGCGATCGAGATCCTTCATCTGGCCGGCGATGAAGCCCGCCGCCCGGCGCGGGTCCAAATCGAAGACTGGCGCCAGCCGAGGTCACGATCGGATCGTGGCGCGTGCGTACTATTCTGGGCTCCGACATGACTGTCCTCGACTGGCTGCTCGGCGCCGATCCCGCGATTCGCTGGCAGGTGATGGGCGACCTGCTGCATGAGCCGGCGGACGTCATCGCCGCCGAGCGGTCGAGAATCGCGACCGAGGGCTGGGGCGCCCGATTGCTCGCGCTGCAGGCACCGGACGGCCTGTGGGGCGGCCGCCCGTGGTCGCACGACTGGACGGACACGTTCCACGTCCTCGAGCTCCTGCGGCGGTTCGGGCTGGACCCCTCGAGCGAGGAATCTCGCCGGGCCGTCGGCCTTGTCCGCGAGCACGTCACCTGGCGGGATCCCGATTTCGAATCCCCCTGGGCCGACAACCGGTTCTTCGAGGGCGAAGTTGAGCCATGCATCAACGGCAACACCGTCGCGACCGGCGCGTACTTCGGCGTGGACATGGCACCTCTGGTGGAGCGACTCCTCGGCGAGCAGCTCCCGGATGGCGGCTGGAACTGCGAGGTCGAGAACGGCGCGACGGTCTCGTCGTTCGGGACAACGATCAACGTCCTCGAGGGCCTCCTCGAGCACGAGCGGGCGATCGGCGGGTCGGCCAGGGTAGGGGAGGCCCGCCGCCGCGGCGAGGAATACCTGCTCGAGCGAAGGCTCTTCCGCCGAAAGTCGACCGGCGAGGTCATCAAACCAGCCTGGCTCCGCTTCTCGTTCCCGCACTGGTACCACTACGACATCCTGCGCGCGCTCGATTACGTACGCGACGCCGGCCACGATCCTGCCGACGAACGGATCGCCGAGGGGATCGGGATCGCCGAGGGGCATCGGGATCCCGACGGCCGGTGGCCGCTACAGAACGTCCATGAGGGCGAGTCCCACATCCAGACGGACGATGGCGAGGGCCGGCCGAGCCGCTGGAACACGCTCCGCGCCATCCGCGTGCTCGACTGGTTCACGCGGAGCGGCTGAGCGGGACGAGACAGGACCGGCCGGCCGCGCGACGTTCGGCACCGCCGGCGCATTACGCGGCACGCCGCGAGGGGCGCCACGGACGCGATGTATTGCCTAATATATCGTCGCACGCTATAGGGAGCGCTCCGATGTGGGCGAGCCACGGGTCCACGGATCAACGATGGCTGAGAAGATGCGACCGAAGTCGCAGGGGTCGCGGTTGACGAGCGGTTATACTCCCGGTATGAAGACCGCCGTGTCCGTGCCCGATGACGTCTTCGAGAAGGCCGAGCGCTTCGCCCGACGCGAGGGTCGATCGCGAAGTGACGTCTACAGCGCCGCACTCCGCGAATACGTGGCGCGACACGCGCCTGACGAGCTCACGGAAGCGATCGATAGCTCGTTGGCCGCGCTCGGCGAGGACGTGGCCACGGACGCCCTCGTTGCTGCGGCGGCTGCTCACGTATTGCGGTCGAGCGAGTGGTGATCGCCCAGGGCGACATCTGGTGGGCCAACCTGCCAGATCCGACAGGTTCGGCGCCCGGCTTTCGCCGCCCCGTCGTGGTCGTCCAGTCCGACGCGTTCAATCGAAGCGCCATCCGGACCGTCGTGTGCGTGCCGCTGACAAGCAACCGCAAGTGGGCTTCGACGCCCGGGAACGTCGCGCTGTCCGAGCGCGACACGGGTCTCCCGCGGGGATCCGTTGCCAATGTCACGCAACTCGTGACGCTCGATCGCGGTTCGTTGTCGGAGTCGGTCGGCAAACTTGCCAACCCGAAGCTTGATCTCGTGCTGGCCGGGATCGATGTCGTGCTTGGTCGGTCATGACGAGCGGCGTGCCGATGGACTCGATCGCGCGGTGCGCCACGCAGGCTGCGACAACGACGAAGACGCGACGAGATTGACGCACGCGTACACTCAGGATTGACTGACCCCGGTGTGAGAGCGGAGTAGGGGAGCGTGACCACCCAACCAACTCTTACCCCGACGGCCTTCGCCGCCAAATGGCGCGGCGTGACGACGACCGAGAAGGCGTCGTCCCAGTCCCACTTCATCGACCTGTGCCGGATCCTCGGCGAGCCGACGCCCCATGACGCCGATCCCACCGGAACCCAGTACGCCTTCGACAAGCGGGTCACGAAGGCAGGGGGAGGGGAGGGCTTCGCCGACGCCTGGAAGCGGGACTTTTTCGCCTGGGAGTACAAGGGCAAGTACCAGGATCTGAAGGCCGCCTACGTCCAGCTCCTGAAGTACAAGGACGACCTGGGCAATCCGCCACTCTTGATCGTCAACGACCTCGAGCGGATAGTGCGGGCACGGAGACCGGGGCGGGCACCGATTTGACAGCCTCGCCGATCGAGAACCCTGTCATCAACTCGCCGTTCGTCGAGCCGGCGCGGCACTTCCGCGTGGTCGACGGCCAGGTGTCCGGCGAAATCGACGAGCGCCGCCGCCCCTCCGAGTTCTTCGTCCCGGTCGCGAGGCCCAAGAAGACGTCGCCCCAGATGGCGCTCCATTTCGGTGCCGGCGTCAAGCAGCAGCCGAACGAGATCGTCAACGAGATCCGCCAGTCCGTCGAACGCTGGCGGATCCAGGGCTACCCACATGTTACGGCCGTCACCAGGGATCTCCTGGCGTATTGGCGTGCCGAGGACCGGAGCCGCCGCCTCTTCTTCTGCCAGCTCGAGGCCGCCGAGACCGCGATCTACCTCACGGAAGCCGCCGATAAAACCGGCGACACCAAGGCCCTCAACACGATTCGCAGCCAGAACACAAGCCTCAACGACAGCCTCCCGCGCATGGCCTTCAAGATGGCCACGGGATCCGGCAAGACCCTCGTGATGGGCATGCTCATCGCCTGGCAGACCCTTAACAAGCTCGCCAACCCGTACGACAAGCGCTTTTCCACCCGCTTCCTCATCGTCACGCCCGGGATCACGATCAAGGACCGGCTCCGGGTCCTCCTCCCGAACGACCCGCAGACGTTCTTCCGGACGATGGACCTCGTCACGCCGGAACAGCTGGACCGCCTTCAGGCGGCGACCATCGAAATCACCAACTACCACGCATTGATCCGGCGGGACAAGGTCCAAGCGGCCGGCCTCACGAGGCGGATCCTGTCACGGGGAGACACGGACAACGAACGGTTCAAGGAGACGCCGGGCGAGATGGTTCGCCGCGTCTGCCGCGTCTTCGGCACGGCCAGGGACATCGTGGTCCTCAATGACGAGGCCCACCACTGCTACACACCGGCGCCCCAGGAGGCAGCGCAGGAAGGAACCCTGGACGCCGACGAACGCACCGAGGCCCGCCGCAACGAGGAGGAGGCCCGGGTCTGGTTCGACGGCCTTTGCGCCGTCCGGGACAAGATCGGCATACGCTCGATCTTCGATGTCTCCGCCACGCCCTTCTTCCTGAAGGGCTCCGGCTACGCCGAGGGGACGCTCTTCCCGTGGGTAGTCTCCGACTTCGGGCTCATGGATGCCATCGAGTCCGGGATCGTGAAGATCCCGCGGGTGCCGGTCTCGGATGACTCGATGGTCGGGGACCTGCCACGCTACCGCGACCTCTGGACCAACGTCCGCGATGCCCTGCCGCGCAAGGGCCTCAAGGACACCACGGTCGGGGAGGGGGACCCGATCCTGCCCAAGGAGCTCGAGGGCGCCCTGGAGAGCCTCTATGCCGACTACAAACGGTCATTCGACGAATGGCACGGCGCCGGGATGGGGCGCCCGCCCGTCTTCATCGTCGTCTGCTCGAACACCAGCGTGAGCAAGCTCGTCTACGACTGGATCGCCGGGTACGACAAGCCCCTGAGCACCGGCGGGACGATCGCGGCGCCCGGCCATCTGCCCCTGTTCAGCAACATCGAGGACGGCGCCTGGCGCCATCGGCCAATCTCGCTCCTGATCGACTCGATGCAGCTGGACCGCGGCGACGCCCTGGATCCGGCGTTCAAGAAGGCCGCCGCCCGCGAGATCGAGGAGTACAAACGCGAGTACGTCGCACGATTCCCGGGTCGGAGCGCCGACGAGATCGAGGACGAGGACATCCTCCGCGAAGTCCTCAACACGGTCGGCAAGCCGGACCGGCTCGGCGCCGAGATCCGCTGCGTTGTCTCCGTCTCGATGCTCACCGAGGGCTGGGACGCCAACACCGTCACCCACATCCTGGGCATCCGGGCCTTCGGGACACAGCTCCTATGCGAGCAAGTGGTCGGTCGTGCGCTCCGGCGGGCGAACTACGACCCGACGCCCGACGGGATGTTCGAGCCGGAGTACGCCGAAGTCCTCGGGGTGCCGTTCACTTTCCTCAGCACCACCGAGCCCGGCACCCCGCGCAAGCCCAAGCCGATCCTGACCGTCAAGGCCCTGCCCGACCGCTCGAGCCTCCGGATCGAGTTCCCGCGCGTCGTCGGCTACCGCTTCGAGATGCCTTCCGAGACGTTGACTGCGACGTTCGACGATTCGAGCAACCTGGAGCTCTCGACGCGCGAGGTCCCAACTGAGACGCAGCTGGATCCGATCGTCGGGGAGATGAACCTGCTCCACCTGCCGCTCCGCGAGCAGCGGATGAACACCGTGGTCTTCGCGGTTGCCAAGCGGACGCTGGACACGTTCTTCCGCGACGATGCGGGCGGGGAGCGGCCCTGGCTCTTCCCCCAGCTCGCATCGATCACCCGTCGCTGGATCGACGAGTGCGTGACCCCGTACCTCGGCGACGGCGCGTACCCGCAGCTGCTCCTCCTGGCGGAATGGAGCCACGCCGCCGCGGAGCGGATCCACCGGGCGATCGCGAAGGGCACGTACGGCGAGCCGCGGTTGAGCCCCACGCTCCGCCTCTACGACCCCATCGGCTCAACCGACGACGTCGTCTTCGAGACGACGAAGACCTGCTTCGCGACCGAGAAGAGCCACATCAACTACGTCGCCCAGGATTCGAACTGGGAGAGCGAGCTCGCGCAGAAGCTCGAGTCGATGCCCGAGGTCGTCAGCTACGCCAAGAACCAGGGGCTGAAGCTGAAGATCCCGTACACGTTCGAGGGCCGAGCCGCCAACTACGTGCCTGACTTCCTGATCCGCCTCCACGACGCCGAGTCAACCGGTCCGGACGATCTCCTGACGCTGCTCCTCGAAGTCTCCGGCGAGGCCAAGAAGGAGAAGGCCGCCAAGGTCGCCGCGGCACGCGACCTCTGGGTCCCGGCCGTGAACCACTGGGGCGGTCTCGGTCGGTGGGACTTCCTCGAGGTCACGCACATGGAGAACGCCGCGGAGCTCATCCGCGGGAGGTTCCTCACGCCTGTCCGGGCCGGCCGGTGAAGCTTAGGCGTTCAGCGACCGCTCTTGCCGAGCAACTGGGCGACCCGCTGGTGCGAGATGCCGACCATGCGGCCGATATCGCGCTGCGGGTATCCGCTGTCGTGGAGGGACAGAACGGCGTCACGGGTCCTGTCGGCAGTCTCGCGGCGCATGGCGGCGACGGCCTCGCGGAGCGAAATGATGTCGTCGATGACCTCCTGGGTCGGAGGGTCATGGTTCTCAACGACGTCGACATCGAAGGAGTCCGGTGGAACTTCGAGCATGAGCGAGATCGCATCGCGGGCCATGTACTCGACTCGATCGAGCCGGCGAGCTTGCGAGAAGATGCCGTCCACTTCGGGCACGGTGATGACCCACCAGGATCCATCGCGCTCGGCGATCGCCGTGTATCGAGGCCTCACCGTCCCCACCATCGAGTTCCAAGCTCCTTCTGCGTCGATCGCAGCACCTTCCATGCGAGCGGCTCGCGGAGTTCGCGGTGTCGCGGGATCTGGAGGGCCCTCCCGGCGAGGGCCCAAATCTCATGGTTTCCGGCCTCGCGGACGAACTCGAAGGCAATGCCGCGCTCACGCGCCGCTTCCGAGATCCGATCCAGGAGTTCGGTTCGCTTCAAACAGCACCGTAGGCTAGGGGCGCGAGCGTGTCAAGGCTACGTTGCTAGACACTGTCGGCCCGCCCGTACCATGGGCACGATGATGACCACGGCGGATCACCCCCGGCTTACTTGGCTTCGGGCGGCCGGGAGGGTTGACAGGTGGACGTAGCGAGGCGCATCGTACGGACATTATCCGTACATGGAGACCCCGATGGCCATCGCCGGTCCGGCGCCACGCAAGGTCGACCGCCTCGAGCTTCGGCTGGAGCCGGAGAAGCGCGACCTGCTCGATCGAGCGGCACAAGCCGCCGGGATGAGCACCAGCGCGTTCGTTCTGGCACACGCCACGGAGGCGGCCAGCCAGCTCCTCGCCGACCGCACGCTGTTCGTGCTGCCGAAGGACCGCTGGGACGCCTTCGTCGAGCTCCTGGATCGACCCGAACAGCCGGTGGAGGGTCTGGCCGCCTTCCTGGCGGCGCCGTCGATCCTCGACCCGGAGTGACACGCTACGCCCCCATCGAGCTGCTGACCCCGGGTCACGATCGCTCCACCTTCGACTGCGGATCGGCCGCCCAAACCGACTGGCTGCGGCGGTACGCGCTCGTCGCCCAGCAGTCGGACACGGCGCGGGTGTACGTAACGTGCCGACCAGACGACCGCCGTGTCGCCGGCTACTACGCGCTCGCGGCGGGCGCGATCGAGTCGGGCGAAGCGCCCGCACGACTCCGGGCCGGTGTCGGCCGGCACCCAAACCCGGCGGTCATCCTGACTCGTCTCGGAGTGGACATCAGCGACCAGGGTCACGGTCTCGGCCAGGCACTCGTGCGCGACGCGTTCCTCCAGACGGCGGCGAGCGCCGAACGGATCGGCGCGCGTGCGCTCCTGATCCACGCCGAGACGGCGAAGGTCGTCGGCTTCTACGCCCGCCTCGATCCCGCCTTCGAGCCATCGCCGGCGGATCCGCTTCAGCTGGTGCTCCTCATGAAGGACCTCCGAGCCGCGATCCGCAAGGCCGCGGCATTGCGCGAGCCGCGCGCAGCGACGCCGACGACCGGACGTTGAGCGTTGGATGACACGATGAACCCCGTACAGAGCGGCCCCCTGAACGCGAGGTCAGACCGCCGACGGCTCCCGTTCGATCTGGGCCACCCGGGCACTCGAGATCCCGAGGATCTCGCCCACGTCGCGCGTCGAGAACCCGGCCCGACGAAGTTGCTGTGTCGCGCGCCGCGTCTCGATCGCCACGTCGTGGCGAAGAACCTCGGCCTCGCGGCGCATCACGGCAAGCTGGTCGATCTCGGCCACGACGTTGGCTGGAAGAACGACGTCGTCGACGAGCTCGATGCCGGCGGCCGCCAGGTCATCAACCTCGGCATAGGTCTTGACCAGCTCACGGGCGTACCGCTTGGCGGATCGCAGGGTCAGTCCGAACGTGGCGATGTCAGGTTCCAGGATCTGGACCACCCAGGCTCGCCCGTCGTGTTCGTATCGTGCGACGACCTCGCGCATCTCAGCCTTTCAATGAGCCCTGAGGAGCCACTTTGCTCCGAGCGCCCGCTCTCCCTGCCGCTCGATGCTCCGAAGTGTTCCAAGCGGCACGTCTCCGCCGTGGACCGGGATCATGACGATCGAACCGTCGCCCAGCCGCCATTTCTGGTGAGAGCCGGCCTGATGGACCTTCCGGGCCATTGGATCGAGCGAACGAATGCGTGCGATGACCGATCGAGCGGTCACCGGTATGGTGGACAGCAGCTAGACATTAGCCGTCAAGCACCTTTGCAGTCAAGGGCGACTCAAGACGCGTCCTTCAAGGCTACGGGCGGCCGCTCACCTGGCGATCACCCGCGTAACCCGGCGGTGAGCGATGGCTGAGAAGATGCGGCCCAGGGCCGCGACGCCCGTTCGCGCCACCACCCACGCCGACACCCGCTCCAACATCCCGACCGCCGAGCTCGAGTCGTTCGCCCGCCCGGAGGAGAAGAGGCCCACGATCGTGCGCTACCCCCGCGACCCCAGCCTGGATCCGCAGCTCGTCTGGAAGGGCAAGGACGAGCAGGACGCGGCCGACCTCGAGGTCCCGGCCGTCCCCATCTACATCCAGGAGACCATCGACCCGCTGGCGCTCGTCGAGGAGCTCCGGGCCGAGAGCGAGGGCCGGCGCGCCGAGCAGCAGCTCGGCTTCTTCGCGCCGTACACGGACCTGACGTTCGAGGAGAAGGTCGACTTCTACCGCCATCCCGGCAAATGGTCCAACCGGATGATCCTCGGCGACTCGCTCCTCGTGATGACGAGCCTCGCCGAGAAGGAGGGCCTCAAGGGCCAGGTCCAGACCATCTACATCGACCCGCCGTACGGCATCAAATTCGGAAGTAACTGGCAGGTAAGCACCCGTAAACGCGACGTGAAGGATGGCAAGGACACCGACCTCACGCGACAGCCCGAACAGGTGAGGGCGTATCGAGACACTTGGGAGCTCGGGATCCACTCATACTTAGCGTATCTGCGTGATCGTCTCGTGGTGGCGCGCGAGCTTCTGACCGAATCAGGGTCGCTCTTCGTGCAAATCAGTGATGAGAACCTTCACTTGGTCAGAGCTCTTCTCGACGAGGTCTTCGGCGCCGACAACTTTGTCACGCAAGTCACGGTCAAGAAGACGACGGGCCTCGGCACGGACTACCTCAAGGGTGTCGCCGATTACCTCCTGATGTACGCACGCGACCGCGGAGCGCTCAAGTTTCGACCGTTGTTCCGCCGCAAGACTCTCGGCCAAGAAGGAGCAACGACGTTTCAACTATTGGAGCTCCCAGACGGGACCCGACGCAGTCTCACAGGTGACGAGACTGCGGATCCATCAGGACTTCCTCCTGGATCGCGGGTCTTGGCACTCGGTGATCTGTCGTCTTCGGGTGCGACAGTCAGCTGCATCTACCCTTACGAGCTCGGCGGTCGCGTATACAACCCGACGGCGGGCAAGAGCTGGAAGACGACTCGGGACGGGATGGACCGACTGGTTGCGGCGAATCGGGTCTTGGTCCGACCGTCGTCGATCAGTTATATGCGGTACTTCGATGACTTTCCGGTCTTCGAGATCGACAACATCTGGCAGGACGTAAACAGCAGCTTCATGGACGACAAGATCTATGTCGTCCAATCCTCGACGAAGATGATCGAACGCTGCCTACTGATGACCAGCGACCCCGGCGATCTCGTTCTCGACCCGACATGCGGCTCCGGCACAACCGCATATGTCGCCGAGCAATGGGGCCGGCGCTGGATCACGATCGACACGAGCCGCGTCGCGCTCGCCCTCGCCCGCTCGCGCCTGATGGCCGCGAAGTACCCGTACTACCTTCTCGCCGATTCGGAGGCCGGGATCCGCAAGGAGGCCGACCTCACGGGCCAGGCGCCGCCGAGCCCGATCCCGGCGACCGCCAATGACGTCCGCCGCGGCTTCGTGTACGAGCGCGTGCCGCACGTGACGCTGAAGTCCATCGCCCAGAACTCGGACATCCACGAGGGCATGACGCGCGAGGAGATCGATGCCGCGATCGCCCGCCACGCCGAGACCGAAACCCTCTTCGATCGCCCGTACGAGGACCGCAAGGTCGTCCGCGTGTCGGGCCCGTTCACGGTCGAGAGCCTCTCGCCCCACCGGGTCCTCGTCACTGGTCCCGAGGATGCCGAGGCTGCCGAGTCGACCCCGTCGGTCGATGCCGGTGCTTTCGTCACGAGCATCCTCGACAACCTCCGCCGGGCCGGCGTCCAGAACACGAAGCGCGAGGAGCGCCTCACGTTCAGCCGCCTCGACCCGTACCCGGGCGTCTTCGTCCAGGGAGTAGGGGAGTACACCGAGAGCGGACAGGCCAGGACCGTCGGGATCGCGATCGGCCCCGAGTTCGGGACCGTGGGCCCGGAGCTCATTCGCGACGCCGCCAAGGAGGCCGTGAAGTTCGCCGATCTCCTCGTAGTCTGCGGCTTCGCGTTCGACCCCCTGGCAGGGGAGGAGGCCTCCACGCTCGGCCGCCTCACGATCCTCCAGGCGCGCATGAACCCCGACCTCGCGATGGGGGACGAGCTCCTCAAGAAGACCGGCACCGGCAACCTCTTCATGGTCTTCGGCGAGCCCGACATCGACATACGTCCGGTGGGGGACGGCCAGATCACCGTCGAAGTCCGCGGCCTCGATGTGTACGACCCGACGACCGGGGTGCTCCGCTCATCCTCCGTCGACGATATCGCCGCCTGGTTCCTCGACACCAACTACGACGGCGACGCCTTCTTCGTCCGCCACGCCTATTTCACCGGCGCCGACGACCCCTACGACAAGCTGCGTCGTGCGCTGCGTGCCGACATCAGTGACGAGGCGTGGGCGACCGTCAACTCGAACGTCTCCCGGCCGTTCCCGCGGCCATCAACGGGCAAGGTCGCCGTGAAGGTCATCAACCACTACGGCGACGAGGTCATGAAGGTGTTCGGTGTCTGACGTCGATGCGATCGCTCAGGTCCTGAATTCAGTCGGGCTCTTCCTCGACGTGTCTGGTAGGCATGGTCAGCCTGATCGGCGGACTCCGCCCTATTGGTGATTGACGATATCGGCGATGGGCGATATTGTTTCCAACGTGGATGACCTTGACCGATCGATCGCCCGTCGGGTGAGGACGCAGCCGGAGCACGCGGACCGCGTCGACATCGAGCTGCGCCGGCGTCGATTGATCGCACGGCTCGTCGGCCTGCGTAAGTCCAACGGCCTGACGCAGAACGCAGTTGCCGAGTTGATGGGGGTCGCTCAGTCGGTCATCGCGGAGATCGAGTCCGGCAGGACTGACGTCCGGATATCTACTTTGGAGCGCTACGCGCGTGCCGTATCGATCGGGCAGGTCCAGCTGGAGCTGGTTGGCGATCCGTGGGTGGGAGGCTCCGTCGGTGGCGTCGCGGAGACGCTCGCATCGTATGACCCTGCGGTCGACGAGGCCGACTTCTGGTCCCCGTCGTCGCTTGAGGACCTTGTCGCCGAGCAGCACACGAGCCCGATCGTCGATCCGCACACGCTCGTGCTGGAGGGGGTAAGCGACCGCGACTGGGATGACTTCTTCGCGGCGATTGGCATCGCCGGGTAGGTCATGGACGTGACCGATCGCGTCCTCGTTGACACCAACGTCGCATCCTGGATCGGCGCTGGCCGGAGTCGGTACAAGGAGTGGGCGGACGCGCTCAGAGGTCGCCGAGCATTTGTCTCCTTCATCACCGTCGGCGAGATCATTCGAGGCGGCGTCCGGGCAGGTTGGTCGGAAGCGAAGTTGGGCGAGTGGGAGCGCCGCCTCCAGGCCTATACCGTCATCCCGGGGACGATCTGGGTCGCCCGGGCCTATGGTCGCATCGGGGCGCGATTCTACCGACAGATAGGCGACAACGACCTCTGGATCGTCGCAACGGCGCTCGCGTACGACCTCCCGATCGCGACCGCGGATGAGGGCCTCACTGCCGTCGCAGAGGCGTTCGGGGTCCAAGTGGTAGCGAGCTGACGGGCGCGTGAACGATTCACCAGCGTCAGACATAACTTACCTTATCGGCAGTTGGATGGCCCCGGAGGAAGGCCCCTTATGCGGGTTCGATCGAACCCGTGGCGACGCCGGCGCGAGTCAGGACGGCGCGGACTTGCTGAGCCAACGAGGCCGCGAGTCGGGGGGCAACAACATAAGCGGCTGCGAGCTCGCGTGCCCCGTCCAGGTCGCCGCTGGCGATGCTCCACCAGTAGGCTGCTGCGTCCGAGTCATCCATGACGTTCGTAGAGCACTCGACCCTCGGCGAGCGCCCAGTGCAGGACCCCACGGGGGCGTCCCTGTGTCCCTTCGACCTCGTCGCGTGTTGCGACGACCACGTCCGCGGCGACCGGCAGATCCTCGAACGATCGTCGCACCGCGATCATTGTGTCTCGACGGTCGGGCACCTCGTCGAGCACGACCAGCAGGTCGAAGTCGCTGTCCGGCCGCGCGTCGCCGCGGGCCCGCGAGCCGAAGAGGATGATGCGCACAGGATCGACCAGGCGAACGATCCGGCCGACGATCGCCGGCAGCCAGTCGTCCGTGCGGCCACTCAGCTGGCCCGCCCACGACGGCGACGAGCCATAGGGCGCTACCGCCTCTCCGATCCGGGGCGTCTGCCCCTCTCTCGACCCTCGGGTCGCGCCGGCAGCGCCATACGATCTGCCAGCGGCGTTCGCGTGGTCCGTCGCACTCGATCGATAGCCGACGATCGCCAGGTCGTTCGCGTCGATCACGTGCTGGGTGCCGACCTTCGAGGCCGGCAGCTTCCCTTCCCGGATCCAGCGACGAATGGTCTCCGGGTTGCGGTGCACCAGGCGGGCGACTTCAGGGACCGTGAGCATCGTGGCCTCCGCGGCGTTGTAGCATCATACTACAACACTCCCCCTGCGCGGCCGGTTCGCGGAGAATTCGTCTCAGGCCCGGAGCACGGGCACGTCGTAGGCATCGAATGCGCGGTCCCGCGACACGACGACGGCATCGAGCCGGGTCGCCTGCGCAACCAGCATTCGGTCGAACGGATCGCGATGGTGTGGTGGCAGCGACGCCGCGCGCTCCGCGTCTGCCGCGGTGGTCGGGACGGCTGAGAAGCCCAGCGCTTCGATCGCCGCGGCGATCCCCTGGGGCGCGCGCAGCTTCCCCAAGGCTCGCTTGATAGCGATCTCCCAGACGCTCGCCGCCGATACGAGCACATCGTTCGCAGGATCAATGAGAGCGGAACGGGCCCCAGCCGTCAGTTCCGCCGGCGAACCAACCGCCCATAGCAGCGCGTGCGAATCCACAAGCAGAATCACGCCTCGAACGCGTCGAGCAACTCAGGGATCGGGTCATCGAAATCCGGCGCGATCCACACTTCCCCCTCCCAGATCCCGAGGCGCCGTGGTTGTGTGCGAGCCCGCAGCGGCACGAGCCTGGCAACGGGCCGGCCCCCGCGAGCGATCAGGATCTCCTCCCCTCCCTCGACGCGCTCGACGAGCCGGGAAAGGTGGGTTTTTGCGTCGTGGATGTTCACGAACTCTGACATCGATGGCGTTAGGCCGGCAGCCGGCAGGCCCAGTAGTAGTAGATGGGGAGGTCGGCCGCGGCGTGGACGGCGAGTAGGAATGCGAGTGAGCCTGTCCGACGCACGATGACGCCGCCGATCAACCCGCCGACGACCATAGCGACGATGACCGGTGCCATCGGGCCGTCGAAGTCGGGGCCAGTGTGGGCGAGCCCGAAGGCGACCGCCTGGGCCAGGTTAGCGCCGACGATTCCGAGCGCCGGCGTGAGCCAGACCCGCATAGCGCCGCGATATGCCAATTCCTCGGCGAAAGCGTTCGAGAACGCGAAGAGCAACGCCGGCAGAAGTGCGCCCATCCGCCAGATGTCGAGCTCGAAGCGTCCGAAGAAGAGACTTCCGACAATTGATCCGCCGACGAGCGCGACGGGCCCAGCAGCCAGGAACGCGAGGACGCTTGCGGTCAGGACGCGTCGGGATGGCCAACGCACCCCGAGGTCGCCGAATGACCCAACCCCGCCGATGACGAGTACCAGGATCGCCGCGAGCCCGATCCCGGCCTCCACGAGGCGCCATAGCGAGGGCGGCGAGAGCGGCGCCTGACACCAGTCGACGTCCGCCGTCGCGACGGGCTGAGGCAGCGCGCCCCAGGCAAGGATGAGCGCGACTGGGAGGACGGCGGCGAGCTCCAGCGGAGACGGCGCCCGACGTCGCCGCGAGCGGGCCAGCCAGGTGAGCAAGCCAAGGGCCAGGAGGGGACGTACGGGAGGGACGATTGCCGCGAGCGACAAGCCGGCGACGAGCGCGACCGACGTGACGATCCTGCGGCGCCCCTCCGTCAACCCCGCCAGCGGCCCGGTCATGCCGGGAAGACGCGCATCGGGGGCGTAGCGTCACGCAGGGTCAGGCGATCGAGGCGGTGTTGCTGCCGGTCAGGATGATCAGCGCAGGCCCGTCCCGTCGCCGGTCGGCGAGGAGCCCCGCCCACGATGCCGCCGCCGCGCCCTCGACGGTGATGCCCGTCGCGTGAGATAACTCAGCCTCGGCTGCGCGGAGTTGCGCCTCGGTCACGAGGAGCAGGTCGTCCACCCGCCCGACCATCATGTCCAGCGCATCCGGGACGGGCACGCGGCAGGCGATGCCCTCGGCGTAGGTCGTCGCCGCCGGAGTCTCGACCGCCTCGCCGGCAGCCCAGGACAGGGCCATGGACGGAGCTTCGTCCGCGACAACCCCGACAATCCGGCAGCGGGGTGCCGCGTACCGGAGCCAGGCACCGACGCCGACGATGAGCGCGCCGTTGCCGAGCGGGACGTAGGCGACGGCGGGCAGCGGCACGGAACCGGCCGCCGCAGCGCCGGTAACCTCGAGCGCGAGTGTGGCGGCCCCAGCCGCGATCCGCGGGTCCTGCCCATCGGTGATCAGCTCCGCCCCGCGGTCTCGGGCAAAGGTCGCGGCCGCCGCCCGGGCGTCGTCGAAGTCACTCCCCTCCTGGATGACCGTGGCGCCGAACGAGCGGATCCGGTCGAGCTTCATCGGATTCGCACTCACATCGGCGAAGACGACGGCGGGTACCTGGTGCGCACGGGCTGCGTAGGCGAGACCCTGGCCGAAGTTGCCGGTGGATGCAGCCACGGCCGGCCGGCGTGGCCCGATCCTCCCCTCCCCGGCCAGGCCCTCGACCACAAGCCACGTCCCGCGGCCCTTGAACGCCCGGATGGGGTTGATCGACTCGACCTTGAGCACGACGACGCTGCCGGCTCGGGCACCCAGACCCTCGTGCACAAACTGGGGCGAATCGCGGAAGGCGGGATGGATCCGGTGGTACGCGGCGCGAATCGCGTCGGGCTCGAGCTCGGGATCGCGGCGGGCGCGAAACGGCACGGCAGGGTTTCCGGCTTCGGGGACAACGAAACGCCCGAAGGAACCGCCGCCCGCCTGACGATCTTGTCACCACCGCAGCTAGCGACAGTGGTGCGACCGGTGTTGCCACCGATCCAACCGTCATTCGGTCAGGGCCCCTTCGGGCAAGACCAACAATACGGCGGCGTCGGGTGCACCCGGAAGCGGCTTATCCACGAGATTCAAAGGACGGCGACGAATCTCGCCCGCTCGTCCACAGGAGATCCACGAACGCGCCAACGGTTCGTCCTGGCGGGCGAGTCCGCGGGATGGCCCGGGTCTGGCCTTGACCCGACCGATTGCGCCGGAGACACGAAAACGCCCGGAGAAACCACCGATCCTTAGTCGCTCCATCGCACCTGATGCAAGCACCTGGCGCAACTTTGGTCGCTGCAAGCACCGACCGGATCGCTATTGGTTCGTTGACCCCTCCGGGCACAATCAAATGTACCTGCCGGCCGGCCGAAGGCGATACCCACTTATCCACGACTTTCGTCGATGCGAGGCCGGTTTCGAGGGTGCCGTCCACAGGCTGTCCACGCGGCTCAACCCTGGGACGCGGCGAGGCTGTCTCGCCAGCCGGCGGCGGCCCGCTCGAGCTCGCCCGCCAGGATCGGCGCCACCCTGCCCTTCACTCGAACGTCCCGAGCCTGGTAGTCGAGCTCGATGGTGCCCCGTTCCCGAACCCGCGCGAGCAGCTCGCCGGCGCTGTACGGGACGTGGACGTCGACCGCGGCCCAGAGCGAGGCCAGGAGCGCCGCGAGCTCGGCCCGGAGCGTGTCAAGACCGTAGCCAGTGAGGGCCGACACGAAGACCGCCCCTGCAATCGAGGGGGCAGGCGCGGCACCGTCGCGAGCCGTGGGGTCGATCAGGTCGGCCTTGTTGAACACCACCAGGCGTCGCTTCTCGCCCGCCCCGAGCTCGTCGAGGACCGTCTGGACGGTCGCGCGATGCTCGGCAAAGTGGCCGTCCGAGGCGTCCACGACTTCGAGCAGGACATCGGCCCGGTTGACCTCCTCGAGGGTCGCCCGAAACGCATCGACAAGCTGGTGCGGCAGCTTGTGGATGAAGCCGACCGTGTCCGTCACGATCGCCGCCTGGCCATCGCCGAGCTTGACCTGGCGGCTCGTGGGATCGAGGGTCGCGAACAGCTTATCCTCGGCTAACGCAACTTCGGCCCCCACGAGGGCGTTCAGGAGTGTCGACTTTCCGGCGTTCGTATAGCCGACGATGCCGACAGTTGCCATCAGCCCGCGGTCCCGGCCGCGAGCAGTCGTTTCGCGGGAGCGCCGGACGTCGTCGACACGCCCCTTCATCTTCTTGATCCGGTCGCGGATGATGCGCCGGTCCGTCTCGAGCTGGCTCTCTCCCGGGCCCCGGGTCCCGATGCCGCCGCCGGTGCGAGACAGGTGGGTCCAGAGGCGCGTGAGCCGCGGCAGCTGATACTCGAGCTGGGCCAGTTCGACCTGGAGACGGCCTTCGTGCGTGCGAGCGTGCAGGGCGAAGATGTCGAGGATCAGCCGGCTCCGGTCGATGACCTTGACGTTGAGCAGGCTTTCGAGCGACTTCTGCTGTGTGGGCGATAGTTCGTCGTCGGCGACCAGGAGATCGAACCTGGTCTCGTTGCGTGCGGCGACGAGTTCCTCCGCCTTCCCCTTCCCGACATACCAGTTGGGATCAACGTGACGGCGGTTCTGCCACTCGGCGCCCACCACCTCGGCCCCCGCGGTGAGGGCAAGGTTGGCCAGCTCGGCGAGCGAGTCCTCGGCCGACCAGCCCGCCTCGATGCCCGTGTCGACCGCCACCAGAAAGGCCTTCTCGGCAGGCGCCGCCACATCGATCATGCCGCGGGTTCCACGGGCCACGGAGGTCATGCCTGCAGTCTATCGAGCGGTGCGAGCAGGCCCCTCGCGGCCTCGAGGACGGCCGGCAGCGGGTCGGTGGCGCTCGGGTCGAGCCATGCGATGCCGGGTTCCGCTTTGAACCACGTTCGCTGGCGCTTCGCGAAGCCAAGGTTGCGCCTGGCGTCCTCCGCGATCGCGGCCTCGCGCGTGAGCGTGCCGTCGAGTACGGCCCAGGCTTCGCGATAGCCGATCGCGCTGAACGTTGGCAGCGCGGGGTCATAGCGCTCGCGCAGGGTTCGAGCCTCCTCCACGAGCCCACCGTCGAATTGCGCACGGGCGCGAGCGGCGATCCAGGCCGCGTGCGATGGGCGGTCCACGGTGAGACCGACCCAGGCGACCGGGCCGCCGTACCCGCGTGCTGCCGGCAGGGATCCAAGACCGCCGTCGAGCGTCGCGATCTCCAGGGCCCGGATGACACGCCGCGGGTTGCACAGATCAAGACGAGCCGCGCGCTCCGGGGCAACGGCTCGAAGACGCTCCACGAGGGGATCCAGTCCCCCGTCCAGGAACTCTGCTTCCAGCCGTGCCCTGAGGGCACGATCCGACGGCAGCGCATCCGTGTCGAGGCCGCGGGCGATCGTGCGGAGGTAGAACCCCGTGCCGCCGGCGAGGATCGCGAGGCCCCCGGCGGCAGCGATCGGCATCAGCACGTCGGCGACGTGATCCGCGAAGTCGGCGACCGAGAACGGTTCGTCGGGATTGACCAGGTCGAGGCCATGGTGCGGAACGCCGCCCCGCTCCTCAATGGTCGGCTTCGCGGTTCCGATGTCGAGGCCGCGGAAGACCTGGCGGGAGTCCGCCGAGATCACCTCGGCCGGGATCTCCTCGCGGCGGAGTTCGAGCGCGAGCCGGATGGCGAGGGCGGTCTTGCCGGTGGCCGTCGCGCCGGCGATGACGAGCAGGGGCGGAACGGGCCTCACCCGAGAGGTGTGCCCCGGAGCGCATACGGACCGGCGTGCTCGATGCGGACCCGTACGAGCCGACCGATCCAGCCGGCCTGACCGGCCAGGTGGACGAGCTTGTTGCCGCGCGACCGGCCGGACAGACCAACCTCGTCGGGACCCGGATGGACACCGCGCACCCCGCTCCCCTCCTCCGCCGTCCCTGGCTCCTCGTGATCGTGCAGGCGCTCCCGGGCCACCGTATCCACGAGAACCTCGACCTCGCGGCCGAGCCAGGCCCGGTTTCGCTCAAGACCGATCGGCTCCTGGAGGGCGAGCAGTTCGTTGAGCCGGCGCCGCTTGACGGCCGCCGGGACGTTGTCGGGGAGGCGCGTTGCCGGCGTGCCGGGCCGCTCCGAGTACGCGGCCGAGAAGACCTGGTCATAGCGGACAGACTCGAGGAACCGGAGGGTCCGTTCAAACTGCGCCTCGGTCTCGCCGCAGAAGCCGACGATGATATCCGTGCTGACCGTGATCCCCGGAACAGCCGACCGGATCTTGGCGAGCCGTTCGAGGTAGTGTTCGATCTCGTACTGGCGACCCATCCTGCGCAGCACGTCATCGGCGCCGGATTGCACCGGCAGGTGGAGCGCCTCGCAGACGGACGGGCACGCGGCCATGACCTCGATGAGTCGATCCGACAGGTCCCACGGGTGCGACGTGATGAATCGCAGGCGCGGGATCGCCGGGACGCCGTCGGCGGTCCGGATTCCGTCGATGGCGCGGATCAGCTCGGCGAGGTCCGGCCTGGAACCGAGATCGAGCTGGCGGCCGGCCCATCGTGCCGTGCGGATGTGGTCGAAACGCGGCTCTGGTGCCAGGTCGTGGCCGTACGAGTTCACGTTCTGTCCGAGGAGGGTCACCTCTCGGAATCCCGCTGAGGCGATCGTTCGCGCTTCATCGACGACCTCGTCGAAGGGCCGGCTGCGCTCGGGTCCGCGGCTGAACGGGACGATGCAGTAGGTGCATGTCTTGTCGCAGCCGTAGATGATCGGCAGCCAGGCTGAGATCGCCGACACCCGCTGGACGGCGCCTCGGGCAACAGCAGCGGCCCGGGTCGTCGCGAGATGGTCGGCCACTCCGACGATCGTCCGCCCGACCATCGTGGTCGCACCGATCGTCCCGACCGGGGCCTGCGCCGACGCCAGACCCAGGCGGTCGAGGAGCTCGGGCTCCTCGTCCGGCCGCAGGAACAGATCGACGGCGGGGTAGCGGCGCGTGAGCCCATCACGGTCGCGCTGGCGGACGGCACAGCCGGTGAGGACGACACGCATCGACGGGTTCCCGGCCTTCAGCCGCTGGAGGTGACCCTGGCGTCCGATGACCTTCGTCTCGGCGAGCTCGCGAATTGCGCAGGTGTTGATGACGACAAGGTCGGCGGCTTCCATCGTCGCGGCCTCGATGGCCCCGGCGGCCAGCAGCCGCCCGGCCATCTCCTCCGAATCACTTCGGTTCATCTGGCAGCCCAGCGTCCAGACATAGAAAGCCGGCAGGGAACGCACCTCGGGGCGGAACTCCCCGAGGCGGGCATCCGACGGATCCCCCGAGACGCGGCCGGCACTCGCTGGCGGCGGGGCGATCTCGAGGACCGGGAGGCGGCGGTCGCGGCTGGGCGGTCGTTCGATCATGAGGTGATGGCGGATTCTGCCAGGGCCGCTCGAAGCAGGACCTCGACGCCCGGTGGCACCCACAGGCCGGCATGCGTCGCAGCGTACGGCTCGAGGTCGCCATGGTAGTCGCTGCCGCCGGTGGCCACGAGTCGGCGCGCCTGAGCCACCTGCCCGAGGGCCGATACCGTCGCGGCGTCGAAGGTCCGGTAGTGGACCTCCAGGCCGCGCAGGCCGTACCCGATCAGCTCGTCCAGGATGTCGAGGCGGGCCGGCGCCTCGCTGAAGTGCGCCAGGACGGCAAGCCCGCCGGATTGCCGAACCAGTTCGATGCAGGCCCGGGGTCCGAGGCCCGCCCGCGGCACATAGGCCGGCCGGCCGTGCGAGAGGTAGCGCCGGAACGCATCCTCGACGGAGACGACATAGCCCTCCGCGATCATCGCCCGGGCGACGCGGGGCCGTCCGAGGGCGTCATCGGTGCCGCTTGCCGGCATCGCCTCGAGGGCGTCTTCGATCGGGTACCCCAGCTCGCGAAGCCGGGCGACCATGAGACCGTACCGGAACCGGCGCCCGTCGCGTTGGAGAGCGAGCGCCTCCTCGAGTGCGTCATCGTCCGGATCCACGCCCAGCCCGAGAATGTGGATCTCGCTTTCGAGGAGCTCGGGCCGGTCCCTCACCACCGCGTTGAGCTCGATCCCCGGCATGAGCTCCAAGCCACGCGGGAGGACTCCGGCGGCGAGCACCTCGCGGACTCCGGCGAGCGTGTCGTGGTCCGTGATCGACAGGAGCCGAATGCCGGCCGCGGCCGCCTGGGCGGCAAGCTCGACCGGCTCGAGGAGGCCGTCTGAGCGGGCCGTGTGGGTATGGAGATCAAGGGTCGAAGGCCCCGGCGGAATCACCGCATCGCCCGGGGACTCGTGGCGCTTCAATCGACACCCTCAGCGTTGAGTAGCCAATCGCTCACCGAGGGCTGAGGCGGCGCCCCGCGAGCCATCAGCCCGAGGTTTCCTCGTGCAGGCGGTGGATTCGTTCGATCGCGAGTGCCCGGCCGGTTGCCGGGTCCACGTCCACCTGGACGGCATTGAAGATCACCGGCCCGTCTCCGACCTCGAAACGCGTCGGCAGCGCGTTGATGAACCGGGGCAGGACGGTCTTGGGAGCGAAACCGATGACGCTCCAGATGGGGCCCGTCATGCCGATGTCGCTCTGGTACGCAGTCCCGCCGGGAAGGATTCGCTCATCGCCCGTCACGACGTGGGTGTGCGTGCCAACGACCACCGAGACACGTCCATCGAGATACAGGCCGAGGGCATTCTTCTCGGACGTGATCTCGCAATGGAAGTCCACCAGACGGACTGGCGGCAGCGCCTCGGACGCCTCGTCGAACAGCCGATCGGCCTCCGTGAACGGGTTGTCGATCGGCTGCATGAACGTCCGACCCTGGAGGTTGATGACCGCCAGATCGGTGCCATCGAGCGCCTGGTAGACGCCCCAGCCACGACCGGGCACGTTGTGCGTGCCGTAGTTCAGCGGCCGGAGAACCCGGTCGTTCTTCTCAAGCGACTCGTAGATCTCACGCTTGTCCCAGATGTGATTCCCGGACGTGATGACATCGACCCCATGGGAGAGGAGGGCGTCGGCCGTCGAGGTGGTGAGGCCCATCCCCCCCGCGAGGTTCTCACCGTTGGCCGTGACAAAGTCGATCCCCCGCTCTTCACGCAACTCGGGCAACAGCGCCTCGATCGCGAGCCGTCCGGGCTTCCCAATCACGTCCCCAATGAGCAGGACCCGGCACGCGCCGGGCGGACGCGGCGCGTTCCCGTTCGTGGGATTCCCGAGGCGGACGCGGCCGTGATGTGGGTGCATCATCATCCCGGAGAGTACCCGACGACGCTCGATCGCGAGGTCGTCCCAGTTCTGGCTCCTCGAAGGTAACAGCAGGGATGGAGGCCCAACGCATGACGCTCATCAATACGGACGGGATGTCGTTCATCGGACCGGGCTCGGAGTGGTTCTGGACCGCGCTGACCGGGCTTGTCCTGGGCCTGACATTCCTCGCGATCTACCGCCAGCTCCGGCTGCAAGGCCGGTCAGCGGCCATCGAGCAACTCGATGCGTTTCGACGCGAGGCGTACAGCGAGGCGATGGAACGATACGGGCTCGACGTGATGATCGCCCTCAGCGACCACGACGATCCGGCGGACGTGCCGGAGGCAGCCGTCATTGGGCTCGGTGACTTCTGGGGGAACTACGCAACGCTCGCCCGGGCCGGTCATCGGGACGCCTCGCTGCTCTGGCAGTCTGACTCTGCGTCGCCGCAGATCGCCTGGTCGTGGATCGCTCCGTTCGTGTTCAAAGCGCGTGCCGATTCGCGTCTCGGTGTCCCCTCGTACGTGGACTTCGAGTGGCTCGTTGGTGTCTTGGCCGAGATGGATCGATCCGGTGGCCGACCAGCCATCACGCCAGCCGTGGTCATGGCCGACCTGGACCATTTGATCTCGCTCCACACGGATTTCATCCGGTACATGCGGGCGTTGAGATCGAGCGAAGCCTGACCGCGTAGCCTCGTCGCCGGCCCCGCTCCGGGCCGTCGCAGTCGATCCCGGCTTGCCCGCCAGCCCAGCGACGGGCGACCGGGGCCTCAGCCCCTGCTAGACCGTCAGCCCCGCGCGCATGGGCCAGAGTGCGTCACCGTGCCGCAACGTCGCCCTCACTTTGCGTACTCCACGGCCCGGGTCTCGCGGATCACCGTGACCTTGATCTGGCCCGGGTAGGTGAGCTGCTCTTCGATCTTCTTGACGATGTCGCGGGCGAGACGAGTGGCGGTCAGGTCGTCGATCTCCTCGGGGCGCACGAGGATCCGGACCTCCCGGCCGGCCTGGACGGCGAACGATCGCTCGACCCCGCCGAACGACTCGGCGATCGCCTGGAGGTCCTCGAGGCGCTTGACGTAGGTTTCCATCGTCTCGCCGCGGGCGCCCGGCCGGGATGCCGAGATGGCGTCCGCGACCTGGACGATCGGCGCCTCGAGACAGGCGTACTCGACTTCCTGGTGGTGGGCCGCGATGGCGTTCACGACTTTCGCCGGAAGCTCCGCCTTCAGCGCGATCGCAGCGCCGATCGCCGCGTGCGGACCCTCGACCTCGTGGTCCACCGCCTTGCCAATGTCGTGCAGGAGACCACCCATCTTGGCAACCATGATGTCGGCACCCAGCTCGCCCGCGATGACCGACGCCAGGGCGCTCGTCTCGGTCGAGTGGAGGAGCACGTTCTGACCGTAGCTGGTCCGGAACTTGAGCCGCCCGAGCAGCTTGACGATGTCGGGTGGCAGACCCGGGACGCCGGCGTCGTAGGCCGCCTGCTCGCCGGCCTGGCGGATGATGAGGTCGACCTCGGCGCGGGCCTTGGCGACGACCTCCTCGATCCTCCCTGGATGAATCCGGCCGTCGCCCATGAGTTTCGTGAGCGCCACCCGGGCGATCTCTCGGCGGACGGGATCAAAACCCGAGAGCACCACGGTCTCGGGCGTGTCATCGATGATGAGGTCCACGCCCGTCGCCTGCTCGAGAGCCCGGATGTTGCGGCCCTCGCGACCGATGATCCGGCCCTTCATCTCGTCGTTTGGCAGGTGGATGACCGTGACCGTGTGCTCGGCGGTGTGGTCGGCCGCGACGCGCTGCATCGCCGTCACGATGATGTCGCGGGCCTTGTCGCTGGCCTCGTCACGGGCCCGCCGCTCGATTGACCGGGCTAGCTTCACTGCGTCGTGCTCGGCCTCTTCGCGAATCGCGTCGAGCAGCATTGCCTTGGCGTCGGGCGCTGACAAGCCGCTTACTCTTTCCAGCGCCGCGACACGTTCCGCGTTGAGCTTGCCGAGCTCCTCGCGCTGACGCTCGAGGTCGAGCTCTCGCTCCAGGAGCTTGCGATCGCGCTGCTCGAGCATGTCGGAGCGCTGGTCGAGCTGCTCGTCCCGGGCGACAAGCCGCCGCTCGATACCGGCCAGCTCGTTGCGCCTGGTTCGGGCTTCATCCTCGGCCTCGCGCTGGAGGCGGATCTTCTCCTCCTTGGCCTCGAGGATCAGCTCCTTCTGCTGGGCGCGGGCATCCGCGACGATGCGCCCGGACTTCTCCTGGGCGACCTTGACCGACTGGTTCGCCCAGCGGCTCCGCGCGATGAAGCCGACGGCGACACCTCCGGCCAGCGCCACCAGGGCGACGGCGAGGTAGTCCATCTGTTCCTCCCATCCGGCCCGACGGGCCGGACGCGTGACGTTCGATCGGCGGCTCGCGACGACGATGGAGCGCTGACCCCCGGGGCTTCGTGCGAACCGTGGCGCGTAGCCTACTACGGACCAGCCGGCATGAGCAGCGTGGCCCCCGTAACACTTCTCGTCCCACCGCGTCGATGGCCACGAGAGGAGGCAGAGATGTTGAGGCGACCAGGTCTGAGTTCGATCATCCTCGTCATCGGTGCGTTCGCGCTGTTGTTCGGTGGGAGCGCCATCATCGGATCGGGCGAGCCCACGGCAGGTTCCATCGGGCTGGCGAGAGTCGTCCTCTCGGCCTTCGCTGTCATGTGGTTTGGAGCCTTCGCCGTCAACATTCCAGCAGCTCGACCGGCTGTTCGTCCGTTCCTGGTTGTCGGCCTGGTCTTCTATGCGATCGCATTCGCCCTCCCGTCGGCGCGACAGGGATCGACCGAGTATCTGGGTTTTGACTGCTTCTTGCAGGCCATGTTCTTGGTGCCGGAAGCGTGGATCGCAAATCCGCTCCTGCTTGTCACGTTCGCGCTGGCGCGTCGAGGAAGCATTGCGGCCTCGATCGTGGTCGGTGTTGCCGCCCTTGGATTCGGCATGCTCGCGCCGGTCCACGAAGGGATCACGGTTCGCGTAGGGTTCTTCATCTGGATGCTCGGGATTGCGATACCCCTCGCCGGGACCGTGCTCACCACCCTTGTCGCAGCCAAGGTTCGATCTCGCGCATTGACCGATCTCGGGTCGGCAGGTGGCCTCGAAGCCCCTGACAGCAGCCGGACCTAGGCGTCTCGCTCCCGTTCCGTCGTCTCCAGTTCCGCGGCAATGCTTCCCGCGGTCTCTGGATCAAAACCGTTCCGAGCGAGCAACGCGTACGCCCGTTGACGCCGAGCCCGCGGATCCGCGATCCGTTCGAGTGAGGCAGCGTGTCGAGTGATCAGACGCCGTGCGGCTACTTCATCCGCCGTGGCGGCAACTCCCTCGTCGGCGTCCTCTTCGGCGTCACGCGCCTCAATGATCCGGGCGATCGTCTCACTGTCGATCCCCTTGTTGCGCAGCTCTGATCGCAGCGCCCGTTCTCCGCGTGGACGCGCGCGATCCCGGGATTCCACCCACTTCGCGGCAAAGGTGACATCGTCGAGCATGTTGAGATCGAGCAGCCGCTCGATCGCCGCATCGACGAGCGGTTCCTGATAGCCCGCGGTCGTCAGCCGGCGCCGAACCTCGCTGACCGATCGGGGCCGTGCCTGGAGGAAACGGAGGGCCGCCTCAAGGACGACCGCGGCATCGTCGACCTCGGCGCGCCGCGCCCGTCGCTCGGCGAAGCTTCCCGACCGTCGGCCGGCCGTGCTACTCGGCCTCCGCGATGCCCTCGACGGGCAGCGACACCTCGCTCACCTTGGCCCGGATCTTGCCCTCGATCTGCGCCGCCAGCGCGCCGTTCGCCCGCAGGAAGTCCTTGGATGCCTCGCGGCCCTGGCCGAGCCGGGTGTCCTCGTAGGTGAACCACGAGCCGGTCTTGTCGACGACGCCCATCGCGACGCCGACGTCCAGCAGGCCGCCTTCCTTGGATACTCCTTCGCCGTACATGACGTCGAACTCGGCGACGCGGAACGGCGGCGCGACCTTGTTCTTGACAACCTTTACCCGAACGCGATTGCCGACCGATTCGGTGCCAACTTTGATCGTTTCGATCCGTCGAATGTCGAGCCGCACGCTGGCGTAGAACTTGAGGGCGCGGCCGCCCGGTGTCGTCTCTGGGTTGCCGAACATGACCCCGATCTTCTCGCGAAGCTGGTTCGTGAACACGAGGGCGGTGTTCGAGCGGCTCACGGCGCCGGTCAGCTTGCGGAGCGCCTGGCTCATCAGGCGGGCCTGGATGCCCACGAAGGAATCGCCCATTTCGCCCTCGATCTCGGCGCGCGGCACGAGGGCCGCGACGGAGTCGACCACGACGACATCAATGCCCCCGGACCGGATGAGGGTCTCGGTGATCTCGAGGGCCTGCTCGCCCGTGTCCGGCTGGCTGACAAGGAGCTCGTCCACATTGACGCCGCAGGCCCGGGCGTACCCCGGATCCAGCGCGTGCTCGACGTCGATGAAGGCAGCGACCCCGCCCTTCCTCTGGGCTTCCGCGATGACGTGCTGGCAGACCGTGGTCTTGCCCGACGACTCCGGGCCGAAGATCTCCGTGACCCGCCCTCGTGGAATGCCCCCGACGCCGAGGGCCAGGTCCAGGGCGATCGACCCGGTCGGGATGAAGTCGACCTGCTGCCGCGCCGCCGACCCGAGCTTCATGATCGAGCCGGTGCCGAACTGCTTCTCGATCGCGAGGATTGCGGCGTCCACCGCCTTGCCTCGCTCCGAGGTGATCCGCTCGCCGTTCCGCTCGGTCGTCATGGCCATCGTCGCGTCACGCTCCTGTCACTGCCGCTGCCGACGGAGCGGACGTGTGGTCCGCGCGACGGGTCAGCCCTGGTCCCGGTCTTCCTCGTCGGCCCGCGGCTTCCGCGGCTTCCGATACAGCTCGACGTTCGTCGGAGGCTCGGAAAGCGGCTGGACCTTGGGGAGGCCGGACTTGTCCTTCGGTTTCTTCTTGGCTTCGCGGCTGGGCCGATCTCGAGAGCCCATCGAGGGTTCCTCCGCGCTGCAACGAGCCTATCCAACGGCGCTTCACGCCGGCTCCACGGTGACTGCACCGCCGCTTATCCGGCCGGCACGGGCGTGCAGTTGGCCGAGCGATTCGGGGAAGGTTCCGGACCGCAGCGCGGCCCGGATCCTGGCCATGAAGTCTAGGGTGAAGGTGAGGTTGTGACAAGTTGCGAGGCGGTACGCGAGGAGTTCACGGGCGCGAAACAGATGGGCCAGGTAGGCCCGTGAGAAGCGACGGCAGAGCCGGCACGGGCAGTCCTCCTGGACCGGCCGCGGATCGTCGAGGAAGGCGCTGTTGCGCATGTTCAGCCTCCCGCCGGGGACCCACAGCTGTCCCGTCCGGGCGACCCGCGCCGGAAGGACGGAGTCGAACAGGTCCACGCCCATTCGCACGGCATCGAGCAGATCCGACGGCGAGCCGAGGCCCATCAGGTAGCGCGGCCGCGGATCGCCGTCGAGGATCGGAATCACGACGTCGAGGGCGGCCGCTCGCTCGACGGGTGTCTCGTCTCCGGCCAGCCCGCCAATGCAGATGCCGTCGAAGGGCAGGCCGGCGATGAACCGGGTGGATCTCTCGCGCAGCTCCGGGTCAACCCCGCCCTGGATGATCCCGAACAGGGCCTGGTCCGAGCGCGTATGCGCCTTGAGGCTGCGGGCCGCCCAGCGGTGCGTGCGCACCATGGCGTCCTCGACCTCCCGACGTGGGGCGGATGGATAGACCGGGTGATCCAGGGCGACCGCGATGTCGGGACCCAGCGCTTCCTGCACGCGGATGGCGATCTCCGGGGTGAGCCGGTGGACGGCGCCGTCGATGTGGCTCCGAAAGGTCGCCCCATCGTCGTCGACCACGCGCGCGTCGGCCAGCGAGACGACCTGGTAGCCACCGGAGTCGGTGAGGATCGGACGGTCCCAGCCCATGAATCGGTGGAGACCGCCGAGACGCTCGATCCGTTCATGTCCCGGCCGAAGGTAGAGGTGGTACGTGTTCGCCAGGACGATGGAGGCCCCGACCTCCTCGAGGTCGTCAGGGTCGAGCGCCTTGACCGTCGCATTCGTTCCAACCGGCATGAACTGCGGTGTTTCGACCACTCCGTGCGGCAAGGTCAATCGACCGAGGCGCGCCCGGACGCCACCCGCCGGCCCGGCCGAAGCCAGGACCTCGAACGAGGCAGGGCGCGGCTGGCTGCGCACCGAGGGCGACGTGAAGGTGGCGGCGTCGGGCGTGCTCGGTCCCGCGACCGCGCCCTCAGTGATTCCTGCCCCCCAGGTCATCCGCCCACAACCCGGGCATGTCCGGCTCGGCGCGGCGGGGCGGCGGGATCTCGTAGCCGAGGCCCGCGAGGTGGCTGCGTGCCAGCTCGGTCGCGATTCGGCCCTGCGGGGTCCGATCCAGGAAGCCGAGGCGCAGGAGGAACGGCTCGTAGACGTCCTCGATCGACTCGATCTCCTCGGACAGCACGGCCGCCAGGGCGGCCACGCCGACCGGTCCCGATCCGAATTTCTGGACGATGGCCGCGAGCAGCTTTCGGTCCGTCGAATCGAGTCCTTCGTCGTCGATCTCGAGGAGGCGCATCGCCTCGCGGGCGGTTGCCTCGGTGACGCGCCCGTCGCCGTGCACCTCGGCGTGATCCCGGACACGCTTGAGCAGGCGATTCACGATGCGCGGCGTCCCTCGCCCACGCCGGGCGATGGCGGTGGCCGCTCCGGGCTCGATGTGCACCTCGAGGATCCGCGCCGAGCGCAGGACAATGTCCATCAGCTCGGGCTCCGAGTAGAAGTCCAGCCGGTAGGTGGCGCCGAATCGGTCCCGCAGCGGCGACGAGATCCGACCGGCGCGGGTCGTCGCGCCGACGACGGTGAACGGCTTGAGGGTCAGCCTGAGCGAGCGTGCCGACGGTCCCTTGCCGATCATCACGTCGAGCGCGTAGTCCTCCATCGCCGGGTAGAGGATCTCCTCGACCGCGTGATTCAGGCGGTGGATCTCATCGATGAACAGGACGTCCCGTTCGTCCAGCGAGGTCAGGATCGCGGCGAGGTCCCCCGCCCGCTCGATCGCCGGGCCGGAGGTGTATCTGACATTGACCCCGAGCTCGCGGGCGATGATCGTGGCCAGGGTGGTCTTGCCGAGCCCGGGGGGACCGTACAGGAGGACGTGATCCGCCGCCTCCGCCCTTGCCCGGGCCGCGACCAGGAGGACGCCCAGGTTCGCCTTGACCTCTCGCTGGCCGATATATTCATCGAGCGACCGAGGGCGCAGCGAGCCTTCCACGGCGACCTCGGCCGGATCCACCGCATCGGCCGCAAGCAGATGTAGCGCGTCGTCCGTCACGTCGGGCATTCTACCATTGCTTCCCGTAATTCGTACAGATGTTCGAATGCGCTCCACGGCAAGAGCTCAGTCCCGAGCGAGGCCCCGGAGCGCGGCTTTGACACGTTCTTCGAGCGATGTCCCAACGCCGCCGAGGGCAATTGCTGCTCTCGCCGCATCGCGCGCTTCCGCGAGCGAATAGCCGAGCGCCTGGAGCGCGGCCACGACATCATTGTCGCTTGTAGGACCGCCGGCGACGATCGTGCCTGCTGCCGCGATTCCGGCCGCCGCGACCTTCTCTTTGAGCTCGAAGATCACCCGTTCGGCCAGACGCTTGCCGATCCCGGGGATCGAGACAAGAACGGCCTGGTCCTGTTGAAGAATCGCCAGCTGGAGCTCTGCCGTCGGCCGGCTGCCGACGATCGCCATGGCGACCTTGGGACCGACGCCGGTCACGGTGAGGAGGAGGTTGAAGAACCCCAGCTCGTCGACGGTTCGGAAGCCGTACAGCGCCTGCTGGTCCTCGCGCACAAGGTGGTGGACGTGAAGCTTGAGCCGGCCCCCCGGCGTGGCCGTGGCGAGCACGCCCGGTGCCGCAAAAACGCGATAGCCGATGCCGCCGACCTCGATGACGAGGGCGTCGAACGCGACCGCGCCCACGATCCCGTCGAGCGAGGCGATCACGAGCGGGTCGCGGCCTTGCGTTCCTGGGCGAGCGCCTCGCGTACCGCCAGCTCGTACGGGGTTTCCCCGCGGGCCATCGGCGCCACGGCGGCCCGGTCCATCATCGGCGCTCCGGGAACCTCGCGCCCATCCGACCGCTCGCTGTTGGCCGCCCAGATCGCGACCGCCAGAGCATCAGCGGTGTCGTCCGGCCGAGGCACATCGCGCAGGCCGAGGCAGACCGCCACCATCTTCCCAACCTGCTCCTTGTCGGCGTTACCGGAGCCCGTCACCGCCATCTTGACCTCGTTCGGAGTCGCCTCGCGAATCGTTCGGCCCGCCTCCGCGGCCGCGAGAAGGACGACCCCGCGGGCCTGTCCGACCGCGAACGCCGTCTGCGCGTTGCGGGTGAAGAACAGCCGCTCGACCGCTACCACCGCCGGGTCGTGACGGGAGATCAGGTCCACCAGGAAGCGGTGAATGGCGACAAGCCGATCCGGCAGCCCGAGCTCCGGCCCCGTCTCGAAACAGCCCGCCTCGATGAGGCCGAGTGAGGCGCCGGTCCGGTCGATGAGGCCCCACCCGAGGGCGGCGGTCCCTGGGTCGATACCCAGGACGATCATCCGGCGACCTCGGCGAAGACATCCTCGGGAATATCGAAGTTGGCCGTCACCCGCTGGACGTCGTCCAGGTCCTCGAGCATCTCGATGAGCCGCAGGTTCTGGCGCGCTCGATGCGCGTCGAGCTCGACGGTGGACCGCGCGACCATGGTGTTCTCCGCCGATTCCACAGGGATGCGCTGCCCGTCGAGCACCTTGCGGACCCGCTCGAGGTCCGCAGGCTCCGTATAGATCTCGAGGAGCGCCGGGTCGGATGTATCGACGTCGGTGGCGCCGGCGTCGATCGCGGCAAGGGCCACTTCGTCGGGGTCCCGGCCGCCGGCCGCGACGGCGATGAGCCCGCGCGGCTCGAACTGCCAGGCGACAGCGCCACTGCCGGCGAGCTGGCCGCCGGCTTTCGTGAACATCGAGCGAACATCTGACGCGGTGCGGTTCCGGTTGTCGGTTGTCGCCTCGACCAGGACGGCCACGCCCCCCGGGCCGTAGCCCTCGTAGACGATCTCCTCGTACTGTTCGCCCTCGCCCCCGCCGGTCGCCCGCTCGACGGCCCGTTTGATGTTGTCCATCGGCATGTTGACCGAGCGGGCCTTGTCCATCGCGAGACGGAGCCGGTAGTTCGCGTCCGGATCCCCACCCCCGGACCGCGCCGCGACCATGATCTCGCGGGCGACCTTCGTGAAGAGTGCCCCGCGCTTCGCGTCGTTGGCACCCTTCTGACGCTTGATCGTGGACCATTTGGAGTGTCCGGACATCGGCGGCGAGTATACCGGACTATCATGGCCCGACCGCCGCCGGACCCCTCCGCGGCCGGGTTCGCCCCTCCGCCGTTGCCCTTCCGCCAACAGAGAGGACCGACTGTCTCATGACGATGAAGAACGTCGACTTGCCCCACCTTCGGAGCGTCGTCCTGGCCGGTCATGCCGGTGCCGGCAAGACGACGCTCGGCGAACAGCTCCTCTTTCGGGCAGGGGCCATTCCCCGGCTCGGGCGCGTCGATGATGGGTCATCCCACCTGGACTTCGAGCCCGAGGAGCAGAAACGGCGGGAATCCCTGAGCCTCGCGGTCGCGACCTTCGAGACGGACGGTACACGGATCACGATCGTCGACACACCGGGCTATCTCGACTTCGCCGCCGAGATGATCTCGGGGTTCCACGCCGCGGACGGCGGCCTCCTGTTGATAGACGCCAGCGGCAAGGTCGAGGCCGGCCTCGAGCAGGCGGTTGCCGTGGCCCGCGCCACCAACACGGCTTCTTGCTTCTTCATCAACAAGTGCGACCGTGAGAATGCCGACCCGACGGGGGCGCTCGATGCGCTGCGGGCCGCATTCGGGAACAAGATCGCGCCGCTCCAGCTGGCCATCGGCAGTGCCGAGAAGTTCAGCGGGTACGTGGACCTGGTCCATCGAAAGGCCTACCGCTGGGACGGTTCGAAGGACGTGGAGATCCCGATCCCATCCGAGCTCGAGGCCGACGTCGCCGGACGACGGGACCAGCTTCTCGAGGCGGCCTCCGAGGCGGACGACGACGTCCTGACGAAGTACCTCGAGGGCCAGGAGATCTCCGACGCCGAGCTCGAAGCCTGTCTCCGCAAGGGCGTCAAGGAATCGGTCCTGGCTCCCGTTCTCGTGGGCAGCGCAGCGTCGGGAATCGGCCTGCGGGCGCTGCTCGATGCGTTCATCCGCTACCTCCCCTCCCCTGCCGACGAGCCGCCCGCCAGTGCCCGGGAGAAGGGCGGCACAACGGTTGAGGTCGCCCCGGATGCGGACGGCCCGCTCCTCGTCCGCGTCTTCAAGACCGCCGCGGACCCCTTCGTCGGGAGGCTGACGTACCTGCGCGTTCTTTCCGGCACGCTGCGCTCCCAGGCCCACGCCTGGAACGCGACCCGAGGCGAGGACGAGCGAATCGGGCAGCTCCTGCTCCTCCACGGCAAGGAGCAGGAGGCGATCGGTGAGTTGAAGGCGGGCGAGATCGGCGCCGTCGCCAAGTTGAGCGTGACCTCGACCGGCGACACGCTCTCGAGCCGGGAGCGCCCGCTCATGCTGCCCGCCCTCGAGTTTCCGCGCCCCACGCTCATGCTCGCGATCGAGCCGCAGTCCAAGGCGGACCTGGACAAGATGGGCACCGCCCTCCAGAAGATGCTCGACGAGGAGACGACCGCGAAGGTCGAGCGCAGCGAGACCGGGGAGCAGATCCTGGTGACGATGGGCGAGGCCCACACGGCGGTGATCATCGAGCGCCTCAAGCGCAAGTTCGGGGCCGCGATCATGACGAAGACCCCGCGTGTCCCGTACAAGGAGACGATCCGCGGCAAGACCCAGGTCCACGGCCGCTACAAGAAGCAGACCGGTGGCCACGGCATGTTCGGCGATGTGTGGCTGGAGCTGGAGCCGAACCCTGGTGCGGGACTTGAGTTCGCGGAGCGTGTCGTCGGCGGCTCCGTGCCGCGGCAGTTCTTCCCAGGCGTTGAGAAAGGGATCCGGGAGACCGCGTCAGAGGGTGTCATTGCCGGGTACCCGCTCTCCGACTTCAAGGCGACGCTCTACGACGGCTCGTTCCACAACGTGGACTCCAACGAACTCTCATTCAAGATCGCCGCGTCGATGGCCCTGAAGGACGGCGTCCACAACGCGAAGCCTGTGCTCCTCGAGCCGATCATGACCGTCGCGATCCGTGTCCCGGAGATGTTCATGGGGGAAGTGAACCGGGATCTCAACGGCCGCCGTGGGCGGGTCCTGGGCATGGACACGGACGGCGGCATGCAGGTCATCAACGCCAGCGTGCCGCAGGCCGAGCTCTTCTCGTACGCCACGGAACTGCGTTCGATCACCGGGGGCCGCGGCACCTTCACGGCGACGCTCGACCACTATGAGGACGTGCCGGCGCACCTGGCCGAGAAGGTGATCGAGCTGCACCGCAAGGAAGCGGAGGCTGCCGGCGGGCACTGAACCGCGGTCCGGCCGGGAGCCCGGGTACCGGCTCAGGTTACCCTCGGTCGGACGGCCGCTCGACCAGACCCGACGGTGATACGGCCGTCGCGCGGATGGCTCGCCCGAGGTCGAACGAGCCCTCGTAGATGGCCCGGCCGACGATCGCCCCGGCACAGCCCATGGTCCAGGTCGCGAGCAGGTCCTCGACTGTCCGGATGCCGCCCGACGCGATCACCCGACAGACCGGTGCTCGCTCGACGACCGATCGCAGCAGCTCGAGATCCGGGCCCTCGAGGGACCCGTCGCGCTCGATCCCCGTGACCTCCAGCCAGCGGATTCCGGCGTCGGCGAGCTGCGCGAGCGCGTCGCCCACGTCCATGCCGGGCGCTCCCGGAACCCATCCGTGACCGACTGCCTGACCGGCCCTTACATCGAGGGCCACTGCCACCCGATCGACACCATGCGCTTGGATGAGACTCGCGGCAAGGCCGGGATCGGACAGCGCGGCCGTGCCGAGGACAACCCTTGCGGCTCCAGCGTCCAGTATCGAAGTGGCCAGATCCGCGCTGCGAATCCCGCCGGCGACCTCGACGAAAGCCTGCTCCCCAACCGCCTGAATGATGCTCACGACAAGACTCGCATGCACCGGTGCACCGGCACGGGCGCCATCGAGGTCGACGACGTGCAACCACCGCGCGCCCGCTTCAACGAACTCGAGGGCCACGGCCACCGGATCGTCCGAGAAGGCCGTTTCATCGAAGAAGTCCCCCTGCCGAAGCCGCACCACTCGGCCGCCCAGCAGATCGATCGCGGGCAGGAGATCGAAGGTTGCCATGCTCCTCCGCCGTGTGATATCGTATTACTACGTTACTACGTTACCACGATATCAGACGGCAAGCGGCACACACGAGGAACCCGAGATGGTGGCAGACGGCTCCTGGCGCACGGATGACGCGCTCGCCCTGTTCGACGCGATCCTGACGCTCGAGGATCGTGCGGAGGCGGAGCGCTTCTTCCGCGATCTCCTGACGATCGGCGAGCTTCGCGACATCGCGATGCGCTGGGCCGTGGCCAGGCTCCTTGATGGGGGCATGCACTACGCCGAGATCTCGCAGCGGACCGGGGCGAGCACGGCGACGATCACCCGCATCGCATCCTGGCTCAACCACGGCGAAGGCGGCTACCGCCTGTTGCTTGACCGACTGCGGGAGGCCTCCCCCACTCCGTCCGATGCGGTCGGTCGCTGATGCGCGAGCGTCTCCGACTGGCCGTTCCAAACAAAGGGCGCCTCGTCGAACCATCGCTGGCGCTGCTCAAGGATGCCGGGCTCGTGTTCGAGGAGCACGACCGGAGCCTGGTCGCCCGGGTTCAGAACTTCGACCTCGACGTCCTCTTCGTCCGCACCTCGGATATCGTCGAGTTCGTCGGCGACGGCGTGGCCGACCTCGGGATTACCGGGCGCGACCTCCTCGCGGAGACGGGCAGCCCCCTGCCCGTGACCCGGGCCCTCGGATATGGCCGCTGCCGCCTTGCCGTTGCGGTCCCGGCCGACTCGTCCATCAAGGCGGTCGCCGACCTCGAGGGACTGCGGGTGGCCACGGCGCATCCGAACGTGACGCGGGGTTACTTCCGCGACCGAGGCCTGAACGTGGACGTGATCGCGCTGTCGGGGGCCGTCGAGGTTGCACCACGCCTGGGCCTTGCCGAGGCCATCGTCGACCTGGTGTCGACCGGCTCGACCCTGGCGATGAACGGCCTGCGCCCGATCGGCGACGTCCTCGAATCCGAAGCGGTGCTCGTGGCGAACCTGGCTGCGGCGTCGACCCGCGCCGCCGACCTGGCCGCGATCGATACGATGGTCGGGGCAGTCATCGCGGCTCGCGACCGGAAGTACGTGATGATGAATGCTCCGGCTGAACGGCTCTCGCAACTCGAGGCCCTCCTGCCCGGGCTCGAGTCACCGTCGGTGATCCCGCTTGCGCACTCCGGAATGATCGCGATTCACTCCGTGATCGGGGCCGACGACGTCTGGGGTTTGCTGCCGCGCCTCAAGGCTGCCGGCGCGTCGGGCATCCTCGTCCTGCCGATCGAGAAGATCGTCCCGTGATCGGGCGCGACGCCGCCGCCGTCAGACTGACCCGCCTCGACCTTCGCGGCGCCGGCGCAGACGCTGCCCGGCGTCCCGAAATCGTTCGCCTCGCCCGGCGCGGGGCCGTGCCCGACCCATCCATCCGGGCAGCTGCGCGGGCAATCCTCGAGGAGGTCGAGCTCGGCGGGAGCCCGGCCGTCACCGATGCGAACCGTCGGTTCGGCGGTGGCCTCGCCGACGGGCGCCTCGTGCTCCGGCGCGACGAGCTGACGACCGCACTCGGGAGCCTCGAGACGCCGCTCCGCGATGCCCTGAGCACGGCGATCGAGCACGTCCGCCGGTTCGCCGAGCGGCAGTGCCCGGCATCGACGATCACCCAGATCGTGCGCGGCGTGGAAATCCAGCGCCGATGGGTCCCGGTAGCGAGTGTGGGGGCGTATGTGCCGGGCGGGGCGGCCGCGTATCCCTCGTCGCTGATCATGACGGTCGTCCCCGCGCGCGCGGCAGGTGCCACGTCCGTCGTCGTCGCCTCTCCCGCCGGATCGGACGGAACCGTGAGCCGGGCCCTCCTCGGCGCAGCGGGACTGCTCGGCGTGGACGCACTCGTCGTCGCCGGTGGTGCCCAGGCGATCGGGGCGCTGGCTTTCGGACTGCCAGACCATGGGGTCGCGCCCGCGGATCTCGTCGTCGGGCCGGGCAACGCCTGGGTGACCGCCGCAAAGCTGGAACTCGCAGGGCAGACGGCGATCGACCTTCCGGCCGGCCCCTCGGAGGGCATGGTGATCGCCGAACCGCCGGCGGACCCCGTAACGGTGGCGGCGGACCTCATCACCCAGGCGGAGCACGGCCCCGATTCGCCGGCGATTCTCGTGACCACCTCTAGCGCCTTCGCCGACGCGGTCGAGGTCGAAGTCGGCACTCTCCTGGATTCGGCGCCGCGCCGGGAGATCCTCGTTCGCTCCCTCGGGGAGCATGGACGCGTGATCCTCGTGGCCGACCTCGACACCGCGATAGCCGTCGCGAACAGCTACGCGCCCGAACACCTCTCTATCGATGTGCAGGATCCCGAGGCCGTCGCGGCGCGCATTCGCAACGCGGGCTCGGTCTTCGTCGGCCCGTGGGCGCCGGAATCCGCGGGCGACTACGCAACCGGCGCGAATCACGTCCTGCCGACCGGCGGGCTCGCCAGGGGCTGCGGGGCGCTCGCCGTCGAGACATACGGCAAGTTCATCCAGGTCCAGCGGATCTCGAGGGAGGGGCTTGCCACGCTTCGCCCCACGATCCGGACGCTCGCCGAAGCCGAGGGCCTGCCCGCCCATGCCAGGGCCGTCGAGCTTCGCTTCCGAGACGAGGCCCTGCGGCCCGGAGGTGTCGCGTGAGTCCCACACCGGTGACTTTCTCCTCGCCTTCCGCGCCTGCCACCTACGCGTGGGAAGCGACCGACGAGGAGGTCGCCGCCCGCTACGGGCTCCCGATCGAGCGGGTGGCGCGCTTTGATCTCAACACGTCGCCGGCTCCGCCGGATCTGGCGGCGCGCCTGCTGGCGGCCAATCGCTTCGACCGCTCGATCTCCGAATACCCACCATCCGATTACGGCCGCCTCGTGGCCGCCGCGGCGGCCCGCTACGGCGTAGGCCGCGACGAAGTGCTGGTGGGCGCTGGCGCCGACGAGATCCTCGACCTCGTCGCCAAGGCGTTCCTGCCGGCCGGTGGCGCTGCCGTCATCCCGACCCCGTCCTACGCGATGTACCGGGTGGACACAGTGCAGCGTGGCGCGGAGGTCCGCGCCGTGCCGCGTCTCGGTGCGGCCGCCGGCTATGCGATGGACGTCGACGCCGTCCGGGTGGCGGCCCGGGGAGCCCAGATCGTCTGGCTGTGCAGCCCAAACAATCCCACCGCGCTCGCGGAGCCCGACGAAGCGATCGCCGGGTTGCTCGATGCAATCCTTGCGGATTCGGCCGAGGCCGATGTCGACTCCCCGGTCGTGGTCCTCGACGAGGCCTACGCAGAGTTCGTCGGCCGGTCGCTCGTCGGCCTGCGCGACAGCTTTCCGCGGCTGGTGGTGATCCGGACGGCGAGCAAGGCGTACGCGCTGGCCGGGCTTCGGGTTGGGTTCGCGCTGGCGCGCCCGGAGCTGATCGACCGGCTGGCGCCCTACCGGCCGCCCGGGTCCGTGGCGGTACCGTCGGTCACGATCGTCACCGAAGCCCTCCTCGACGACACGATCCTCGTTGCCAACCTCCTCCGCGTCGAGCGCGAACGGGCGCGCCTGACCGTCGAGCTGGGAGCCGCCCGATGGAGCGTCGGACCGTCCGTGACGAACTTCGTCCTGGTCGACTTCGGGTCGGCCGCCGAGGCTGAGCGCGTCGCGGAGGCGCTTCTGACGCGTGGGCTCGTGCCGCGCACCTTCGGCGCCGGACACCCGCTTGCCCACTGCCTCCGGCTCACGATCCGAAGCGTGGACGAGGACGATCGTCTCATCGAAGCCGCCCGTGCGCTGGGCAACGAGCGTTCACGATGACGACACCCCTGGGCACGTTCGAGGTCCTCGAGTCCGGCACCAGGACCGCGGCACTCCGGCGCATCACCCGCGAGACGGACATCACGGTACGGCTTGCCCTGGACGGTCACGGTGAAGCCTCGGTCTCGACCGGCGTCGGCTTCTACGACCACCTGCTCACATCGCTTGCGCACCACGCGCTTCTGGATCTCCGGATTGAAGCGCGCGGCGATCTCGAGGTGGACGACCACCACACGGTCGAGGACGTCGCGCTGGTCCTCGGGGCCGCCCTGGCGGCGGCCCTCGGCGATCGAGCCGGGATTCGCCGCTTCGGAGACGCTGCGGTGCCGATGGATGAGGCCGTCGCGACGGCCATCATCGACCTCGGCGGGCGTCCGTACGCCGTGGTCGACCTGGCGTTCCGCGCCGAGCGGATCGGGGCGCTCTCCTCGCAGCTTGTCGAACACGCCCTTGAGGCCTTTGCGCGGAGTTCCGGGAGCACCCTCCACCTACACGGCACCGGCAGGAACGATCATCATCTTGCCGAGGCCGCCTTCAAGGCCCTTGCGCGCGCCTTGCGAGCGGCCTGTGAGCCCGACCCTCGGCGTTCCGGCGTCGCGTCCACGAAGGGCACACCCGGGTGATCCTGGCGGGGCCGCGCGGCGGGCTCAGCGTCGCGGTGGTGGACTACGGCGCCGGGAACCTCGTCAGCATCGAGCAGGCACTGACGTTCGTCGGCGCCGACGTGCGCGTCGTGTCGACGCCGGCGGAGCTCGACGGTGCGCGGGCGCTTGTGGTGCCCGGGGTGGGTGCCGCGCGCCCCGCCATGCGCCGCCTGACGAGGGCCGGACTCGTCGATCCGCTCCTGCGCTGGATCGCCCTCGGGCGCCCATATCTCGGCATCTGCCTCGGACTCCAGTTGCTCTTCGACGCGAGCGACGAGGACGGAGCCGCGACCTTCGGGGTGATCCGCGGCCGCACGGTGCGCCTAGAAGACGCGCCGACCCTCCCCCACATCGGCTGGAACCAGGTCGAGCGGCAACGGGACCACGCCCTCTTCGCCGGCATTGCCGACCGGGCGGACCTCTATTTCGTCCACTCCTACGCCGGGCGCCCCGACGGTGTTGGGCGCGAGGTGATCACGCTCGCCGAGACCGAGCACGGCGGGCGCTTCGTCTCGGCCGTGGACCGGGGCAACGTCCTGGGCGTTCAGTTCCATCCCGAGCGAAGCGGCGGCACGGGACTCCGGCTGCTCGGCAACTTTGTCCGCTGGGCGACGGCCGTCGCCGCCGGTGCCGGTGCTGAGCTGAGTCCGGTGGGCGCCGGTGGCACCGGCGGAGGCGACTGATGCTGTCGAGACGCGTGATCCCCTGCCTCGATGTCGCGAATGGGCGTGTCGTCAAGGGAACGCGCTTCGTCGACCTCGTCGATGAGGGCGATCCCGCGGAGCTCGCCGCCCGCTACGCGGATGAGGGCGCCGACGAGATCGTCTTCCTCGACATCAACGCTGCCCCTGAAGGACGTGGGACACTCCTCGATGTCGTTGAGCGAACTGCCCGGCGGGCGTTCATCCCGCTCACGGTCGGCGGCGGCGTCCGAAGCACGGCAGAGATGCGCGACGTCCTGCGAGCCGGGGCGGACAAGGTCTCACTCAACACGGCGGCCGTGACGGATCCGGCGCTCGTAGCCCGCTGCGCGCGGCGGTTCGGCAGCCAGGCCGTGGTCGTCGCAATCGACGCCCGGCGGCGCCCGGGCCCGTGGCCGGCCGAATGGGAGGTTCTCGTCCGCGGCGGCCGCGACACCACGAGCCTGGACGCGATTAGCTGGGCAGTCCGGGCCGCCGACCTTGGCGCCGGCGAGCTTCTCGTCACCTCGATCGATCGCGACGGCACCCAGTCCGGCTTCGACACCGAGCTTCTGCGCGCGATCGCCGACCGTGTCGGCGTGCCGGTGATCGCGTCCGGGGGCGCCGCCGAACCCCAAGACTTCATTCGAGCCGTCGTCGACGGCCACGCCGACGCCGTCCTCGCCGCTTCGATCTTCCATCGCCGGATCCACGCCATCGCCGACGTCAAATCCGCGATGGCGGCGGCCGGGCTGCCGGTGCGCTCCGCGGCCGGAGTCGCGGCATGAGCAGCGGAGGCACCGGGGACCGGCAGCCGGCCTGGGGACCCGACGGCCTCGTACCGGTCGTCGTTCAGGATGCTGCCGACGGCCGGGTTCTCATGGCCGCCTACACCGATACCGAGGCGCTTGACGCGACGCTGGCGACCGGCGAAGTGCATTTCCACTCGCGGTCCCGCGGCCGGCTCTGGCGCAAGGGAGAGACGAGCGGCAACGTGCTCCATCTCGTGCAGCTCGCCCTCGACTGTGACGGTGACGCTCTCCTTTTGAGGGTGCACCCGGCCGGGCCGGCCTGCCATCGCGGCACCCGGAGCTGTTTCGACGACGTCGGAGGCGCCGTCGCACTGGGTGCTGCCACGGACGTGCCAGACGGCGCAGAGCCCTCGCGCACGGAGCCCCAGGGTTTCGCATGGCTCGAGACGCTCTGGGCCACGATCGACGAGCGCCAACGGACCCGCCCCGCCGGCTCGTACACGACATCGCTGCTGGACGGCGGCGTCAATGTCGCGGGCCGCAAGGTCACCGAGGAGGCGACCGAGGTGCTGATGGCGGCCAAGGACGATTCTGCCGCGGAAGCCGCCGGGCGCGACCGCGCAGCCACGTCATCCGCGCTTGCCGGCGAGACCGCAGATCTCCTGTACCACGCCCTGGTCCTGCTCGCCGAGCGCGACCTTCAGCCCGGCGCCGTCATCAAGGTATTACGCGGCCGCCAGGCCCCTTGACGAGGACACCGCCACCAGGGCTCCTGTGTCGAGTCCAGCGAGTGCCGCCGCAGGAACCAGGCCGCCTCGACGAGACGCCACTCGGCGTTACCCGACGAGCCGCCCGATCTCGCGGCGGCGCTTGCCGATCCGCACTTCCCACCACGCCCCGTCGATCGGTGCGGGCAGCGGGGCGGCAGGGTCGTGCAGCAAGTCCCCGTTGACCGTCAGGCCGCCGTTCTCGATCATCCGGCGGGCCTCGCCGTTCGAAGCGAACAGTCCGGCCGCGGCCAGCGCCGCCGCCGAACCGCCACCCGCCACCGCGACATCCAGGCTGAACCCACCGACGCTCCCCCACAGCCGCTCCAGGAGCGCTGGATCCCGGATCGGCTCGGGCGCGAAGAGCGCGATCGAATCCTCGGCCACCTGCGCCGCCACAGCGACGCCATGCGCCCGTGCCGTGATATCCAGCGCGAGCGCACGTTGCGCCGCGCGTGCCCCAGGTCGCGCTACAACCTCGGCGTCGAGCGCCTTGATCTCATCGGGCGGCATCGTCGTGAACCAGCGCAGGTAGACCCCAACGTCGCGGTCGTCCGTATTCAGCCAGTGCTGGAAGAAGGCGAACGGCGACGTCAGTGCGGGATCGAGCCAGATGGAGTCGCCCTCGGCGGACTTGCCGAACTTCGAGCCCGAGGGCGACAGCAGGAGCGGGTACGCGAGCGCGAACGCCGGTTCGTGACCCTCGGTACCTCCGGCGGTCCGACGGATCAACTCCAGGCCGGCCGTGATGTTGCCCCACTGGTCAGCGCCGCCCATCTGCATCTCGACGCCCATCGTCCGGTGCATGTGGGCGAAGTCGGCCGACTGCAGGAGCATGTAGCTGAACTCGGTGAACGAGAGGCCACGCTCAAGGCGCACCTGGACCGAGTCCTTGGCGAGCATGTACGGGACGGTGAAGTGCTTCCCGACGTCGCGCAGGAAGTCGATCACCGTCATCGAACCCAGCCAATCCAGGTTGTTCGCGACACGCGCGCCGCCCTCGCCCGCCGAGAAGTCCAGGAACCGCCCTAGCTGGCCGCCGATTGTCTCGACGTTCGCGGTGAGCGTCTCGACATCCAGCAGGTTCCGTTCTGCTGATCGCCCGGAAGGGTCGCCGATCATGCCCGTGCCGCCACCCAGCAGCGCCACCGGACGGCCGCCGTGGCGCTGGAGCTGGAGCAGCCCGAAGATCGGCACGAGGTGTCCGATATGGAGTGACGGTCCCGAGGGATCGAACCCGATATAGCCCGAGATGGGGCGTCCGCCGGCCAGCCGCGCCTCCAGGCCCTCGGACGCGGCATGGAACATGCCACGCCACCGCAACTCCGCCAGTAGCCCGGCCGGGCCCGGGTCGAACGACGTCACAGACCGCCCCCGTGAGCCGTCACGAGGCATGCCGGAAGCGGGGGAAGGTCCTCCACGGCCCCTATGGTATCGTCGCCCGAGATATGCAAACCGGCCTTGCACGGCGCCAGCGTCACCGCCGAAGCGGTGCGGCGCGACGGGGGCGAGGTGGCGGCTCGGGTCGCAGCGCGGCCCTGGCGATCCCAGTCCTCCTGTTCATCAGCTTTCTCGCGCTCGGCGGCGCCGTGCTCGTCGGGGCTGTCACGGCGTACGCCCACTACAGCCGGGACCTGCCGGACCCCAAGAAGGCCTTCGACGACCTTGGGTTCGACCAGCCGTCGATCATCTACGACCAGGCCGGCACCGTGGAGCTCGCGCGCCTCGGCGAGCGAAAGCGGGAACTCGTCACCTTCGACCAGGTTCCGCTCGAGCTCATCGACGCCACCACGGCCGTCGAGGACAAGGACTTCTGGAGCAACCCCGGCTTCGACCTCGGTGGCTTCCTGTCCGCGAGCCTGGACACGATCCAGGGCAAGCCACGTGGCGGCTCCACCATTACTCAGCAGCTCGTACGGGCACGACTCCTCCCGGAGGAGGCCTTCTCGGGCTCGGTCTACGAGCGAAAGATCCGCGAGATTATCCAGTCGATTCGATTGACCCAGGCGTTTCCCGGGCACGATGGCAAGCAGAAGATCATCACCGCATACCTGAACCAGAACTTCTACGGAAACCAGAGCTACGGCGTGGCCGCGGCTGCCAAGGGCTACTTCAACAAGGACCTCAAGGACCTGACCCTGTCCGAGGTCGCCTTGCTTGCCGCGATCCCCCAGTCACCGACCCAGTACGACCTGGTCAAGAACTCGATCCGCGAGTGCACCTCGGCGGTGGCCCAGGACCAGGAGTGCCCCGCATCAGACGTCCGCCTGGTTGTCCCCGCGGATGCCGAGGTCATCGCGCGTCGAAACAGGGTCCTCGAGCTTATGGAAACGCGGAGCGTCCTCTCGGGCGTTGACCACACGATCGCCGAGTACGAGAAGGCGAAGTCGGACGCGGTGATCCTCGCGCCTCAGGGCTCCACGCCCTGGAAGGCTGCTCACTTCGTCTGGCAGGTGCGCAGCCAGCTTGGCGCGATCCTGTGTGGAGACGCGAACGCCGATACCTGCGAGAAGGTCGACACCGGCGGATATCGGATCACCACGACACTCGACTGGAAGATGCAGCAAACCCTCGAGAAGTGGTTGTATGCGGTCGGGCGGATCCCCAACTTCAAGAACCCGGATGCCCGCCTCAAGCGCCTCGGAATCCCGGAACCGGACTGGGCCTGGATCAAGAAGCTGAAGGACCGGAACATTCACAACGATGCCGGGGCGATCCTCGACTACCGGACGGGGCGTGTTCTCGCGTACGCCGGCAGCGCGGCCTATTACGCCAGCGGCGACGTCACGTTCCAGCCGCAGTACGACGTGCTCGCCGATGGATTCAGGCAGCCGGGATCGGCGATCAAGCCGATCAACTACATCACCGGCATCGACGATCGAACGATGACAGCCGCCACGATGCTGATGGATGTCGTGACCGACTTCGGTGGCCAGAAGCCGTTCACCCCGACCCAGGCCGATGGATTGGAACGTGGGCCGGTCCGGGTCCGGCAGGCGCTCGAGTTCTCGCTCAACACGCCCTCGATCAAGGCCGGCCTCATCAACGGACTCGACCATCTGTTCCAACGGATGAAGGACTTCGGCCTGACCTTGCCGGCCGGGGCGATCCCGGTCACCTCGATGTCCATCGGAACCGTTGAGGTCCACCCGATCGACATGGTGTCGGCCTACGGCGCGATCGCCAACGGCGGCGTCCTACTGCCGCGCCAGTTGATCCTCGAGGTCCGGGACGCGGCCGGTACCGTCATCTACCCGACCGAGACCGGCGCCCCCATCGGCAAGCGGGTCGCGAGCGAGCAGGCGTCCTTCATCATCACCGACATCCTGGCCGGGAACACGGTGAAGTCGATCAACCCGTATTGGGGCAAGTGGCAGATCCTCGAGGACGGGAAACGCCGTCCGGCCGCCTACAAGACCGGAACGACGTCGGACAACAAGGACGTCCATGCGTACGGGTACCTGGCCCCGCCCGAGGACCCGACCGCTCCGGCCCTCGTGGCCGGTGTCTGGATGGGCAATTCGGACGCCACGCCGAACAAGGGGTCCCTGTCGCTGGACTCGTCGGCGCCGCTGTGGTCGCGGATCCTGACCGAAGTAAGCCAGGGCCTGCCCGTCACGGACTTCACCCAGCCCGGCGGAATCGTCACGGCCGAAGTCGATGCCTTCAGCGGGCTGCTGCCCGGTCCGTATACGACCACCACCGTCTCGGAGCTGTTCATCGACGGAACCGTGCCGGTCCGGATCGACGATCTCCACACCGAGCTTGACATCGATTCAGCGACTGGCCTGCTCTGGCAGGACGGCTGCACGGGCCCGCTGGTAAAGGGGGCCTTCCTTGACTTCAGCACTGTCGAGGCCCGCTTCCCGGCCTGGCAGGCCTTCACCCAGGAATGGGCGGCGCGCGCTGCGCAGGGTCCCGGCGTTGCCGGCGGTCCCAAGGACACCAAGACGAGCTACTTCTACAACAACGGTTTCGCGCCATTCGGAAAGACATGGGGCGGCGCCTTTGCCCCGACCGAGGTCTGCGTGCCGGTCCAGCCGCCGATCTGCGCGCCCGGAACCTCGTTCGATCCCATTGCCACATTCGACCCGTTCGCCACCCCGGATCCTCTTGCCACGCCCGATCCCTTTGCAACGCCAGTGCCAACGCCGTGCATCTTCCCGATCCCGGAGCAGACCCCGCTCCCGAGTGATGCCAGCGCGCCGCCCCCCTAGCGACGAGCTGCGTCTAGCCCAGGCTCACGATCGTGGCCCCGTCGCCCCCTTCGCCGCGGCCCCCCGCACGGACCTCGCCGGCGAGGGGATGTCCGGCGGCTGCCGTCCTGACCGCATCGCGCAGCGCTCCGGTACCGAGGCCGTGGATCACAGTGACCCGGGAGAGCCCGGCGAGCGACGCGTCCTGGAGATAGCGATCGAGCGCATCCATGGCCTCCTCGACCCGGGCCCCTCGAAGGTCCAGAGACGCCGGGACGGTCCTGGTGCGGGCCAGTCGCAGGGCATTCACGCTCGAGCTCGTCTCGGGGGTGCCTCCAGCGCGATCGAGGGCGGCCGGGGCGAGCGCATCGACGAGGTCAGCCACCGGCACGCGGACACGCATGCCGCCGGACTCCAGCGTCGCCGTCGCGCCGCCGCGCTCAATGCCGGAGATCCGCCCCTCCCACCCCCCGGTCCGACTCCGCGCGCGCTCGCCGACGACCCACGTGCGCGGCTCGGCCCTGTTCACGACAGCCGACGCTGGCACCGCGCCCGGCAGCCTTGCTACGTTGGCCTGGATGCGCCCGAGCGCTTCGTCGAGCGCGGGTGCCGCGATGCGATCGCGCTCCAGCGTCCGGCGGAGGGCCTCGACGTCCGCCTGGACGTCGCGCAGCAAGCGTTCCGCCTCCTCCCGAGCGGCGGCTCGGGATTCATCGCGCTCGCGGCGGGCGCGCCGCCGTTCCTCGTCCGCGGCACGCAGGGCATCCGCCGCCCGAGCCTCGGCGGCACGCGCCCGGGCCAGGGCGTCGGTCGTCTCGCCCTCGGTCGTCCGGATCTGGGCGAGCGTCGCCTCGAACGTCCGCTGGGCCTCACTCAGGCGTGATCGGGCATCGCTCACGATGGGCTCGGCAAGGCCCAGCTGCTCCGCGATCGCAAATGCCTGGGAACGGCCGGGCAGGCCGATGCTCAAGCGGTACGTGGGGCTGAGGGTCTCGAGGTCGAACTCGACGGCCGCGTTCGTCGCCCCCTCGGTCGTGTGGGCATAGGCCTTGAGCTCGGCGTAGTGGGTCGTCGCAGCCACGAGCGCGCCGGCCCTGATGAAGTGGTCGAGCAGCGCCTGGGCCAGGGCCGAACCCTCCGTAGGGTCCGTGCCGGCGCCAAGCTCGTCGAGGAGGACGAGCGTGCCGGGGCCCGCCTGACGAACGATCCGGATGATGGATCGGAGGTGCCCGGAGAAGGTTGAGAGCGACTGGGCGATGGACTGCTCGTCACCGATGTCGGCCAGCACATCGCGCAGGATCGGGAGTCTGCTGCCCGGCGCAGCCGGGACGTGAAGGCCGGCCTGGTGCATGAGCGCGAGCAGGCCGAGCGTGCGCAGGGTGACCGTCTTGCCGCCCGTGTTCGGTCCGGTGACGACGAGCGCCGTGAAGCCGTCGCCGATGCGGACGTCGATCGGCACGACGCGCCCGGTCAGGCCCGGGTGCCGCGCTGACAGGAGGACGATTTCCGGGCGATCTGCCGTCCCGGCACGGTTCGCCGCCAGCTCGCCGGCGAGCTGCGCCTTGGCGGCCCAGAAGTCGAACCGGGCGAGGGCGTCAAGCGTCTCCCGCAACGGTCCCGCGTGCACCGCGACCAGGGCCGACAGCTCGTTTAGGATCCGACCGATCTCCTCCTGCTCGGCAACCTGGGCCTCGCGCCAGGCGTTGCCAAGCTCCACGACGACCAGCGGCTCGATGAACAGGGTCTGACCCGACCCGGATGCGTCGTGGACGATCCCCTTCACCCGAGCCTTCGCATCGGCTCGGACCGGGACCACATAGCGGCCGTTACGCAGCGTGACGATCGGTTCCTGGAGCGCCCCACCGAGCTCGGATCCGACGAGCGTGTCAAGGCGCCGTCGGAGCCGGTCGTAGGCGATCCGGACGGCGCTCCGAAGGGACCCGAGCCGCGCCGACGCGGTGTCCAGCAGCTCTCCGGCCGGGTCGAACGACCGGGCGAGCGTGGCCCGCACCGCGGGGAGGGCATGGAGCTCGCGGGCGAGGTCCCTGAGGAGCGGCCGGCGATCCTCGGCGAGGGCCGCCCGAAGCCGCGTCGCCGCCTCGATCGTGTCGGCGATCTCGAGGAACTGGGACGGGTCGAGCCGGCCACCGCGCGTCGCGCGGTCCACGGCAGGGGCGATGTCGTGCGCCGCGCCGATGCCGACGCCCGGGCGCTCCTCGAGCAGGGCCCGCGCCTGGTCGGTCTCATCCAGACCACGTGTCACGATCACAAGGTCTGCACTCGGGAGAAGTGCTTCCGCCAGCCGCCGGCCCGGCCCGAACGAGGTCAGGCCGGCGAGCCTGTCGCGAACGATCGGGAACTCGAGGAGCGCGATCGACCGGGCGTCCACGGTCAGCGGAGTTGCCTTGGATGGTGGACCGCAGTCGAGATCGAGGAGCTGCCCTGGTCGATCAGGCGCCAGGGCAACGAGGTCCAGGGCTCGCCGGCATAGGAAATTCCGACGCGGGGCGTCCAGACGGGATTCGGCGTCCGGTCCCCCGGGGGCGACGGCTCCAGGCGGAGGGGCGATGACCTCGCGCAGAGATCAGCGCCCGTAAACGAGACATCCACCTCGAACGCGTCGCACAGGCGCCCGGGTCCGGATGCCAGCATCTGGTCCGGAACGTCGCGGCGACGCCGGCCGCCCACCGAAGGTCCGGATCCCCGGCGATGCCGCCCGGCCAGCCGGGTCGACCGGGCGTCGCGCATGGCCTCGATTCCCTCGACCGGCTCAACGGCTCGAATCAGGATGGCGCCGGCCTCGCCGGCAGGTCCGCATACGACATTCAGGCAGTGATACATCCCGTAGACAAGGTACACGTAGGCCACGCCCGCTGGCCCGAACATGACCGCGGTACGGGCCGTCGCCCCGGCGCGCGCGTGGGAGGCCCGATCGTCCGGTCCCCCGTATGCCTCGACCTCCACGATCCGGCCGATCCTGGGGGGGACGCCCAGGCGCTCGTGGACGAGGCGCGCTCCGAGCAGCGCCGCGGCCACATCCGGAGGAGTCCCGGCGAGCTGGCCCCGGGACAGGACGCGGTTCGTCGCTCGCTCGACGGGTCAGCCGCCGAAGGCTGCGGTGACGTCCGCCGGAAAGATGCCGCCGAAGAAGAACAGGACGGCCGGCACGAACCGCTCGCGGGCGAGATTGGCCGTCGTCGAGCCCTGGAGCGTCTCCCAGATCTGCCTGACGAACGGGAACTCGTTGCTGCGGGCGACCTGTCCGGCGGTCGTGAAGAAGGGCTCGGTGATCAGGTAGAAGGCGGCAAGGACAAGCGCACCCAGGACCAGCCCGAGCAGGCCGCCGGCGATCTCATCGAAGACGGGATACCGCGCGAACAACGGAACGGGCTTGAGGAACATCTGCATCGCGATCGTGGACGCGACGGTGCCTGCCAGGAAGACCGTCCCGAACGCGATCATGTGGTCGTAGGCCGGCGTGTATTGGGTCCAGTGCTCGGTGAGGAAAGCCCCGACGGGGCTCCGGAGCTGGGCCGCGATCAGCAGCGAGACGAGGATGGACGCGATTCCGAGCAGGCGGCGGATCACCCCCTGCATGAACCCGAGGACGAAGAGCGCGAAGAAGATGAAGAAGAAGAGCAGATCGACGCCCTTGATGCCGGTGATCGCGCCGATGATGTCCACGGTACAGGGCTCCCACTCGCGTGCCACGCCGGCCCCGTCGTTCGACGGACGGCCGCCAAGTCAACTCAGGGTAGCAGTGCCGAATCGTCCGGGGCAACCGGAAACGCTACCTATGAGGATCCGCCCGTCTCCGAGACGGCGGAGGGTCAGGTCCGGATCCGGGCGCCGACGCCCTCCAGCGCCCGCCTGACGCTGGTCATCGCCGCCTCCACTTCGGCCTCGGTCAAGGTCCGCTCAGGCGCTCCGAAGATCAAACGGAAGGCCAGGCTCCGCTCGCCCTCGACCAGTGGCGCCCCCTCGTAGACGTCGAACAGGCGCACGGCCACGAGGAGGGCTCCGCCGCTGGCGCGCAGGGTGGTCTCGATCTCCCCGGCCGATCGCTCGCGCGGCACGACCACCGCGATGTCACGCCCGATGTCCGGGTGTCGAGGCGGCGTGATCCCACGCGGCGGAGCAAGTTCGCCGCCGCCCAGCCCGCGCACGGAGAGCTCCGCAACGATCACGCCACCCGCCCGCTCGTCCCAACTTGCGGCCAGGGCCGGGTGGACTTCCCCGACCGCGCCCGAGATCGCGACCAGCCCGGCGCGATCCCGTACCGTCAGGGAGGCGGCTCGTCCCGGGTGGAGCGTCCGCTCGGTCATCAGCGGGGCATAGGCGGGCGCAGACAGGCCGAGGAAACCCGACAGCAGCTCGATCAGGCCCTTCGCGTCGTCGAGGTCTGCCGATCGATGGCCCCGGTTCCAGGCCGGGATGTCGAACGCCCCGGCGAGCGCGATTCCGAGCCGCCACCATTCGTGCGGGCGATCACCGACGCCGCCGTATCCCTTGCCGACCTCGAAGATCGCCACGTCGTCGCGTCCGCGACGACGATTCAGGACGACCGTGCTGATGAGTCCGCCGAGCAGTCCCTGGCGCAAGGTCGCGTGATCTACGGAGAGCGGGTTGGTCACGTGAATTGGCGAGCCGTCGGCGGCCGCTTCGCCGCTGGCCGGTGCCGAAGGCGAGGTCCAGGCCCAGGTTTCGACGAGGCGAGCGGCGACGAGGGCGTGATTCACCACCTCCGCCAGGCCGGCCCCAGCCAGGGCAGCGCGGACGACATCCCGGACGATGAGTGGCGAGGCTCGGTATGGAGGCATGGGCGTCGCAGGGAGCGTCGTCGGCACCCGGTCATATCCGCTCACGCGCGCGATCTCCTCGACGACGTCGGCCTCGATGACGATGTCGCGGCGCCATGACGGGACGACGGCGACGAGAGCATCGGCGGCTGGTACCACGGCGGCCAGCGGCAGCGGACCGCCGGCCACGGGCACGCTCACCGCCGGACCATCCGCGGCAATGGGCTCGACACCGATTCCCACACGCCCGAGGACCGCGACCTGGTCAGCCGCATCGATCTCCAGGCCAAGCAGTCGGGCGGCGCGACGGGGACGAAACGGCACTCGCTGCGGCGGGGGTTCGGCAACCGCCGAGTCCACGCGTCCGGGGGCAACGGAGCCGCCTGCCCACGCAGCCAGGAGCTGCGCCGTTCGATCGGCCCCGACTCGGCCCAGGCGGAACTCCTGGCCCTTCTCGAAGCGAAGGCTCGCCTCCGAGCGGAGGGCATACCTCGAGGCGGTACGACGAATGCTGACCGGGTCGAAGATCGCCGATTCCACGACGACGTCGGTCGTGCCCGCGTGTACCTCCGAGGCCGCTCCACCCATGACACCGGCGATCGCCAGTGGACCGTCAGCGTCCGCGATGAGCAGCGTTTCCGGATGGAGATCGCGCTCGACGTGATCAAGCGTCACGAGACGCTCGCCAGGTCGCGCGAGGCGCACGACGATGCGTCCGTCCCGAACGGCCGCCGCGTCGAAGGTATGGATCGGCTTACCCAGCTCGATCATCACGTAGTTGGAGGCATCGACGACGTTGCTGATCGGCCGGATGCCCGCCGCGATGAGACGCATCTGGACCACGTCGGGCGACGGACCCACGCGAACGCCCCCCACCCAGCGACCGACGAAGCGAGGGCAGAGGATCGCGTCCTCGATGGTGGCCGACAGCCGTTCCGCCACCGCTGGGCCCGCCTCGGGGACGTCGATCATCGGCATGCGCACAGCCGCCCCGGTGATGGCGGCGACCTCGCGGGCGAGACCCAGGATCGAGAGCGCGTCGCCTCTGTTCGGCTTGACGTCCACATCGAGGATGACGTCGCTGTACAAGTCCGCGAGCGGCACACCGAGCGGGGCGTCCGGGGGCAGGATGAGGATGCCGTCGGCGTCGCCGGTCAGGCGGAGCTCCTCGCCGGAGCAGAGCATGCCGTTGCTGACGACGCCCATCTTCTCCGTTCGATCGATCCGCCTGTCGCCCGGCAGGACCGCTCCGGGGAGGGCGACCGGAATCCGCTGGCCGGGCGCGATGTTCGTTGCCCCGCAGACGATCGCGAGCGGTTCGCCGGAGCCGATCGTCACGGTCGTCAGCGAGAGGCGGTCGGCACGTGGATGCCGCTCGACCGTGAGCAGTTCTCCGATGACGACGTTGCGCCACGCCTCGCCCCTGCGCTCGATGCCCTTGACCTCCATGCCCAGGAGGGTGAGGCGCTCCGCCAGCGCGTCCGGAGACAGTTCGATGTCCACAAACTCGCCGAGCCAGGACAATGGCGCCCTCATCGGAATGGCTCCAGGAATCGCAGATCGTTCTCCATGAAGAGCCGGAGATCGGTGATTCCGTGCTTGAGCATGGAGATCCGCTCCGGGCCCATGCCAAAGGCGAAGCCCTGGTAGCGCTCGGGATCGAGACCGCCGTACTGGAGCACGACCGGATGGACCATGCCCGCGCCGAGGATCGTCATCCAGCCGCTTCGTCCGCAGGCCGGGCAGCCTGGCCCCCCGCATACGAGGCATTCGACGTCGAAGGCGACCGACGGCTCTGTGAAGGGGTAGTAACCGGGCCGGAACCGCGTCCTCTTGCCTGCCCCGAACATGGCCCGGGCGAACTCATCAAGGAGGCCTTTCAGATCGGCCAGGGTCGTGCCTTCGTCGACCATAAGGCCCTCGACCTGGAAGAACTCGAAGCCGTGCGAGGCATCGACCGCCTCGTACCGGAAGCAGCGCCCGGGCAGGAGCGCCCGGATCGGCGGCTTCATCGTCTGCATCACCCGAATCTGGCCGGGCGAGGTGTGCGTGCGCAGCAGGTAACCGGGAAGGTCGACGTAGAGCGTGTCCCACAGGTCCCTGGCCGGGTGGTCCGGCGGGATGTTCAGCATCTGGAAGTTGGTGAGATCGTCCTCGATCTCCTGGCTCTCGTGGACGATGAACCCGAACTGCTCGAAGATCGCCGCAATCTCGGTCATCGCCTGGATGCTGGGATGGAGCGAGCCCCGTCGGAGGGGTCGACCCGGGGTCGTCACGTCAAGGCGCTCCCCGACCAGCCGGGCGGCGAGTTCGTCCCTGCCGAGCGCGACGCGCCGATCGGCGAAGGCTGCCTCGATCGCGGCGCGCACCGCGTTCGCCACCGATCCGACTCGCGGTCGGTCCTCGACGGGCAGGGCGCCGATACCCCGCAGGACACCGGTCAATTCACCCTTCTTGCCGAGGACCGCGACCTCGAGCGCATCGACGGCCGCCGTGTCTCGCGCCTCGGCGACCGCCTCGAGGGCACGCTGGCGCAGGACTTCGAGGTTGCGGGTCAGCTCAGCGAGATCCACGAGTCCGGTCAGCTCCGCCTGGAATGTCGGGTCGGTCGATGGTAGAGCGTTGCCGGCCGGGAATCATGAGCCCCCGACCGTGGTTGGGGTCGAGGGCCCTGCGATCAAGCGGCCGGAGGCCGGGCTCAGGCGCCCTTGGCGACCTCGACGATGCGGCCGAACGTGCCGGCGTCGCGGACGGCGATGTCGGCGAGGATCTTGCGGTCCAGCTCGACGTCGGCCGCCTTGAGCCCCGCGATGAAGCGGCCGTAGGCCAGACCATGCGACCGGACCGCTGCATTGATGCGGATGATCCAGAGGCCGCGAAAGTCGCGCTTGCGCTGCTTGCGGTCGCGCGTCGCATAGGCGAGCGCATGAAGGAGCGCTTCGCGGGCGGGCTTGATAAGGCGCGATCGCGTGCCCTTGCGACCCTCGGCCGCATCGAGAAGGCGCTTGTGCCGCCGGTGGGCGGTGACGCCCCGCTTGACTCGTGCCATGAATGCCCTGCTCCTAGAGGTACGGCAGCAGGCGCCGGACCTGCTTCGCGTGCTCGGTGCTCATCACGGACTTGCCGGCGTAGCGGCGCGTCCGGCGAGATGACTTGATCTCGAGGTGGTGACCGCTCCAGGCCTTGATGCGAATGACCTTCCCGCTGCCGGTCGTGCCGATGCGCTTCTGGGCGGCCTTGTGGCTCTTCATCTTCGGCACGGTCTTCGTCACTCTCCCGTCGTGACCGGCTCGGGGGCCGGCATCGTGATTGCCTGTTCGATTTCCGGAACCGCGACGGCCTCGCCGTCGACCGCCCGTTCCGGTCTTGCCGGCGCGTCGTGCACCTTGGGCTTGTGGGTCGAAGCCATCGTGATGAACATCGACTTGCCCTCCAGGACGGGTGTGCGCTCCGCGATACCGTGTTCCTTGACCTGGTCCGTGAACTTCGTCAGCAGGTTCCGCCCCAGCTCCGGGTGGGTGAGCTCACGTCCCCGGAATCGAACCGTCACCTTGATGCGATCACCCTCCTCGAGGAACTCGATCGCGCGATGCACCTTTGTCTCGAAGTCGCCGATGCCGATCTTGGGCGACAGGCGAACTTCCTTGAACGTGACCGAGCGCTGCCGGCGCTTGGCTTCCTTCTCCTTCTTGGTCAGCTCGTACTTGTACTGACCGAAGTCAAGGAAGCGCGCCACCGGCGGGGATGCCATCGGTGCGACCTCGACGAGATCGAGGCCCCGCTCCTGCGCCATCTCGAGGGCTCGCGGTGTGGGCATGATGCCCAACTGGTTCCCCTCTTCGTCGATCACCCGGAGCTGTGGGATCCGGATCATCTGATTGACGCGCAGGTCTCGACTGATGGTTGATCCTCCGAGATTCGGTGCCCTTGGTCACGCCGGACACGGCGGGGCTTGACCCTCCGGCCGTCGCGGGACTATACCACGGGCCTTTCGCGGCGATCAACGAGCGCCAAGGCCGCCAGATGGTCTCAGTCGGGCCGCCGGGCCGATGCCTGCGCGGCGAGACGCGCGGCGAGATCCTCCCAGCCCAGCGCGGGCAGCTGCTCCCCAGCTCGGGTTCGCGGCGAGGCTGTCCGGGCTGCGACCTCCCGGTCACCCAGAACGACCATGTACGGGACTTTCTGCTCCTGCGCGACCCGGATCTTGTTCTGCATGCGGCCGTCGGAGTCGTCGACATCCACCCGCAATCCCCGCGCTCGGAGGATGGCCGCGACTTCGCGTGCGGCGTCGAGGTGGCGGTCCGCGATCGGGATGATCACAGCCTGGACGGGCGCCACCCACAGGGGGAAGGCACCGGCGAAGTGCTCGACGAGGATCCCGATGAACCGCTCGAGGGAGCCATAGATCGCCCGATGGATCGCGATCGGGCGCTGCTCCTTGCCCTCCTCGTCGATGTAGGTGAGGTCGAAGCGCTCGGGCAGCATGACGAGGTCCACCTGGATGGTGGCCATCTGCCACTCACGTCCGAGGGCATCGTCGATGTAGATATCGATCTTCGGAGCATAGAACGTGCCGTCCCTCGGCTTCACGACGTAGTTCGCACCGGCGCTGTCGAGGGCCCCTCGAATCAAGCCCTCGGCGCGCTCCCAGAGCGCCGGATCGCCGAGGGCCTTGTCCGGCTTGGTCGCGAATGCGAATCGTGGCTCGAGGCCGAACCATGAGTAGGCCTCGCGAACCTCGTCCAGGAGTGCCTCGATCTCTGTGCTGAGCTGGTCCGGCCGGACGAACAGGTGCGCGTCGTCCTGGATGAACTGGCGAACACGGGTCAGCCCCGAGAGTGTCCCCGAGCGCTCGTTCCGGTGCAGCCGGCCGTACTCGTTGTAGCGCAGTGGCAGGTCGCGATACGACCGCAACCGGGACCGGTAGACGATCGTGCTCTCCGGGCAGTTCATCGGCTTCAGGCTGTACTGCTGGCCCTCGGACTCGAGCCGGAACATGTTGTCGCCGTACAAGTCCCAGTGGCCCGACTGCTGCCAGAGCTTCTTGTGTACGAGGATCGGCGTGCTGATTTCCTGGTAGCCCCGCCGTTCCTGGAGCTCGCGCATGGCGGCCTCGAGGGTCCGCCAGATCCGCTGGCCCTTGGGATGCCAGAACGCGGAACCCGGGCTCACGTCGTGGAAGCTGAACAGGTCCAGGGCCACACCCAGACGGCGATGGTCGCGCTTCCTGGCTTCGGCGCGGCGCCACAGGTAGCGGTCGAGGTCCTCCTGCGTCGCCCATACCGTGCCGTAGATGCGCTGGAGCATCGGCCGCTTCTCATCGCCCCGCCAGTACGCGCCGGCGACCGACAGAAGCTTGAATGGTCCGATCTTCCCGGTGCTCTCCACGTGCGGTCCCTTGCAAAGGTCGCTGAACGGCCCATGCTCGTAGAAGGAGGCGATGGGCGGAGCCTCGCCGGCGGCCGCGGCCCGGGCGGCGAGGTCGTCGAGAATCTCGACTTTGAAGCCCTGCGCCTGCCCCTCGGCGACGGCGCGTGCGTCGCCCAGGGCGATCTCGCGCCGGACGAAGCGGTGGTCGGCGGCAATGCTCTGGCGCATCCGCGCCTCGATCGACTCGAGGTCGTCGGGCGTCAGAGGGCGGGGCAGCTCGAAGTCGTAGTAGAAGCCATCCGCGATGGCTGGCCCGATCCCGAGCTTCGCGCCCGGGAACATGTCAAGGACCGCCTCGGCCATGACATGGGCCGCGGAGTGACGCATGGCGTCGATCGGGTCGTGGGCACCGGCGTCGAGGAGCTCGTCGGCCGAGCCGCGAGCCAGCGCCTCGAGGAGGTCCTCCTCGTGCTGTCCCTGGTCATCCATAGCCTGCCCGTCCCTCCCTGAGAATCGCGACGACCTCACGTCCGACAGGATGAGAGGTCGTGCCTCCCGCGGTTCCACCCGCCTTCACCGCAGGTCGATCCCCGGCCGGGTCCTCAACCGCAGTACGCTCGTGCCGCGCAAACGGGGCGGACCCGGGCCGGTTCGCCGGCCGCTCACGGGTGGTGCGGTTCGGGCGAGCTCCGGGGTTTCCAGCCGTGGCCCCGGTCTCTGGTGCGCTCCCTCCGATCGCGTATCCCGATCGACGCGTTGGCGGGACTATACCCCGACCGGCTCCATGTAGGCGGAGTATCTGACGACGGTCCGGAATCCCAGTCGCTCGTAGATTGGGCGCCCCATCTCGCTCGCCTGGAGGGCCGCGCTGTCGCAACCGGCGAGGAGGCCGTCGGTCACGACATGCGCCGTCATCGCCGCCCCGAAGCCGCGCTGGCGGCCCGACTCGATCGTCGCGATGCTGTAGACCCCAATGGTCCGGCCCGTTCGCCAGCCGAGACCGGAGACGACGGGTGTGCCGCCCGCGTACCCGACGCATACGATGCACCCGGCCCGGTGGAGCAGGTCCAGGCAGACGGTGCCGAGGGCGACCGATGGATCGGAGCCGAACCCCGCGGTCACGACCTGGCGGTGAGCGTCCATGCCCGCGGCGTCGATGACCCGCCAAACATCGAGCCCTGGCTCCGCGTGCCTGGCGATAGCGTCCTGGTCTATCGGGAACGCCAGCATCCCGGGCGTCATGGTCGCCTGCCCTGCAGGCACGAGCCCTGCCTCGCCCAGGGTCGGAATGAAGTGATCGTCGGTGCCCTCCCGGAGGCGCACGACGAACCGCTGGCCCTGCCCGCGAGCGAGGGCCAGCGCGTTCATGACTCCTGGCGTGGTCGCTCCATCGCGCTCGATAAGGACCTGGTTGAACCAATCGAACGGGAGGCCGGTCAGGATCGTCACAACGCCGCCAGCACGGGTCACCGGCGCCCGGCCAGTGCAGCTCACGACCCCCGTCAGGTATCCGATCCAGTTCTCGTGCTCGAGTGCTCCCCGATCGATCGCGCTCACGGGAACCTCGGCATTGGAGGGGGCGGTTGGTGGGCGGTACTGGACTCGAACCAGTGGCCTCATGCATGTCAAGCATGTGCTCTAACCAACTGAGCTAACCGCCCGCGACGCAGAAATGTAGCACAGGGGAGCACGAATCCCGGCGGCGGGATCAGCGCACCAGGTTCGTCAGCCAGCGCCACGGTCGCGCTGTCGAGGGCGGGTCGTCGCAGGCACGCGAGAGGTCGGCGATGTCAGCAGTCATCAGGGCCTCGAGTGCTGCCGTGGCCAAACGGGCGGCGTCCAGTTCCTCGGGCGAACCCGGCTCGGGCGCCTTCGCCAGGCCGGCCAGGGAGAGCGCGCCGGTGGGCGGCAGCAGGCGAAGGACCATTCGGCGCCCTCGATACAGCTCAGCGGTGCCGGCGAGGACGGCCGGCACGATCGAGGCACCGGTTCGCAGTCCGATCAAGCCGATCCCACGCCGGAATGGTTCCGGCACGAACGGATTCCCCCGGCGGGAGCCCTCCGGAAAGATGCCGAAGACGGCGCCGCCGGAGAGCACGGCCTGGGCGGCGTCCACGTGGACGTCGATGTCAACACCCCCGCGATAGACGGGCAGGATGCCGCCGATCAAGCGGAGCAGCCACGCGGACCACCATGTCCGAAACGCCGCGACTCCGCTCCCGATGTACCAGATGCGTGGCTCGAGCGGAAGCATGCCGACCAGGAGCGGGGCGTCGATCCAGCTCCGGTGCAGCGCGCACGCGAGGATGTAGCCGCCATCCTTGGGAAGATGCTCAACGCCTTCGACGGACCAGTGCAGACCGGCGATTCTCCGGCCCACGAACCGGCCTGCGCCCGCGATGACTCGCAGCAGCAAACCGGCACGGGGTTCCGGCAGCCTGCCATCGAGGAAGGCCAGGCCCTCGACTGGTAATTGCCCGGTCATGAATCCCCTGACGCGGTGTCCTTCCGTTCATTTCGTGTCCCGGCGATGATGGCGGCATCGTGAGCCAGAACACCTACACATTGCTCGACTGCGGCGACGGGCGGCGCCTCGAGGCGTTCGGGCCGCTGATCGTCGATCGACCGGCCCCAGACGCCGACCTGCCTCGGCGCGATCCGGGTCGGTGGGCCGACGCCGTGACCTACCGGGCCGGTCGGGGCTGGGCAGCCGCCGGCGGCGGCGCCATCAGAGACACGAGCGTGATCCTGGAGTTGGGCGGCGTCGTGATGACGGTCGAGCTCGCCGCCGGTGGCCAGCTCGGGATCTTCCCCGAGCACGTCATCAATGCGGAATGGCTCAGCGATATGATCGGTCGACGGAACGCGCGGGACGCCGACCCACCCGAGATCCTCAACCTCTTCGCGTACACGGGGCTGCTCTCGCTCGTGGCAGCGGTTGCCGGCGCGCGCGTCGCGCATGTCGATGCGTCACGACCGGCGGTGCGCTGGGCGCGCCGGAATGCCGAGGCGTCCGGGCTCGCCGGGCGCCCCTTCCGATGGCTCGTGGACGACGCCCTGGCCTTCGCTCGCCGAGAGGCCCGTCGTGGACGCCGGTACGCGGGCATCATTCTCGACCCTCCCTCGTACGGACACGGCGGCCGGCGCGGGCACGGCGGCGCCTGGCGCTTCGACGCCGGCATCGACGAGCTGCTCAGGGCGTGCCGAGCGATCGCTGAGCCCGACGCGTTCTGGCTGCTCACGACCCATACCCCGGGCTGGGGACCGAACAGGCTCGCGGCGACGCTGGCCGGTGCCATCGGGGCAGCAGCCAGGGTGGATCCCGTCGAGGGCCGGCACCTCGAGCTGACTGCCGCGTCGGGCGCTGTGCTGGGCCTGGGTTCCGCGGCCCGGTGCGACCCGATGTCCCCGAACTCGCGATGATGTCGGCGTGCCCATGATCGACAGCCCCAGGAATGCCCGGATCCAGGCCGCGCTCGCCCTTCGAGAACGCAGCGAACGCCTTGCCTCCGGGATGACGATCGTCGACGGTACCCGCGAGTGCCGGCGGGCCGTGGAGGCCGGCGTGCATGTGGACGCGGCGTTCGTCTGCCGGTCCTTGCTGCGGACCGCGAAGGCCGGAGCCGTCCTCGACCGGCTGCGGACGGACCGGGTCGAGCTGGTCGACGTCAGCCTGCGGGTTCATGACCGGCTCGCGTTCGGCAATCGAGGCGACGGACTTGTGCTGGTGGTGAAAACGCCCTCGGTGAGGCTGGACGGACTCCGCCTGGGCCCGACCCCCCTGGTCATCGTCACCGAGGACGTCGAGAAGCCTGGAAACCTCGGCGCGATCCTCCGCACGGCCGACGGAGCCGGGTGTGATGCGGTGATTGCCGTCGGGGGAACGGACCTGTTCAATCCGAACGTCATTCGGGCAAGCGTCGGCATCGTGTTCTCCCTGCCCGTCGCGTCCGGCTCGGCGGCGGACGTCCTCGCATGGTTGACGAGCCGCCAGATTCGCCCGGTTGCGGCCCGCGTGGATGGCGAGACGGCGTACGACGCCGCCGACCTCACCGGCCCGCTCGCCATCGTTCTTGGCAGCGAGGCGGCCGGCCTGTCCGCCGCGTGGCACGATCCCGCGATCCGCGGCGTCCGTCTTCCAATGCTCGGCGTGGCGGATAGCCTGAATGTCTCCGTCGCGGCGGCCGTGATCGCATTCGAAGCCCGTCGTCAGCGCGATGCCCAGGATCCAGGAACAGCGGCCCGGTGAGCGATCGCCTCGTCAAGTTCGCGATCATCGGGGCAGGGCCGGCCGGCGAGGCCGCCGCGTTCGCGGCCTTGGCGCGCGGCCAGTCTGTCGCGGTCATCGATCGGCGTTGGTTCGGGGGCAGCTGCCCGCACATCGGCTGTGTCCCCTCGAAATCCCTCCTGCACGGGGCGGCCGAGCACGCCGCGAATCCTTCTCGCTACGACTGGTCGCGAGCGTCAGTTCGACGCGACTACATGGTCAATCGGCCTGCCCAAACCGCTGAACCCGACGATGGGTCGCACGAGCGGGCCCTCCGCGCCGCGGGTGCGCAGACATGGCGCGGGACCGGCCGGATCGCTGCCCGCGGCGTGGTCGAGGTCGCCCACGACGGCGCCGTCCACCTGATCGCGGCCGAGATTATCGTCGTGGCGACCGGCTCGACCTCCCGACGACCGCCCATCCCGGGGCTCGAATCGGTGCCCGTCTGGACGAACGAGCAGGCGACGCTTGCGCGCGAGCTGCCGCGATCCCTCCTCGTGCTCGGCGGCGGTCCGACAGGCTGCGAACTCGCCCAGGTCTTTGCTCGCTTCGACGTGCCGACTGTCATCGTCCAATCCGGTCCGCGCCTGGCGCCGACGGACCACCCCCGAAACTCGGACACGATCCTCGCCGCGCTGCGCCGCGACGGGGTCGATGTCCGGCTCAACGTTCGCGCAACCGCTGCGCATGCCGGCGGCGGTCCCGACGGCGAGCACGTGATCGACCTCTCGGATGGCACAACCGCTTCCGGCCACGCCGTCCTGCTGGCGGTCGGCCGGGATACCGCCATCGACGATCTCGGCCTCGAGGAGTACGGCGTGGACGCCACTGGCCGGACGCCCTTCCCACGCGACGGCCGGCTCCGCCTCGCCGACGGACTCTGGGTTGTCGGGGACCCGGCGGGACCTGAATTGCACACCCACCAGGCGCATTACCAGGGCGAGCTGGCGGTGCGCATGGCCCTCGGCGAGCCGGTGCTGCCCGACTACCGGGCGCTCCCTCGGGCGACATACATGGACCCCGAGGCGGCGTCCGTCGGCTTCAGCCTCGAGCAGGCCCGCGACGCCGGGTTCGATGCCGTCGAGTTCGTGGCCGACTTTCCGAAGACGGCCAAGGGCTATTCGGTCGAGGCCGAGCTCGGGCACGTGACAATCGTCGTGGATCGGGCGACCAGGACCCTCGTCGGCGCCGCCATGGCCTGCCCGGACGCGTCCGCCGCGATCCATGAATGCGTCCTGGCGATCCGCGCTCGGGTCGATCTGGACGTCCTCGCCGACACGATCCACGCGTTTCCGTCGACGTCGCGGGTCCTCAACGGCCTCTTCAACGAGGCGGCGACTGCCATACCCAGGGTCGTCTAGTCAGCGTTCGACGACCGCCTCTCCATCGAGCAGCACCAGACGCGGCCGAACCGCTGCGAATCCGGATCCAACTCCGCCACGCTCGCGCGGGGCTGCCGGCAGGACCACGACGTCGGCCCGCGAGCCCGGGACAAGCCGGCCCCGGTCCGGCTCGCGGGCGGTCGTGGCCGGCCCGACGGTGGCCGCACGCAGCGCCGTCTCGAGATCCAGGGCCTCGTGAGGTCCGTATGCGACGGCATCCGGCCCCCAGGACGGATCTCGTCGAAGGACGGCCATGGCGATCCCCGGCCATGGGTCGATCGGCTCGACGGGCGCATCGGTGCCGAAGGCGAGGACGGCGCCCTCGTCGAGCAGGGTCCGCCACGTGTATCCGCACGACTCGGCGCGGTCGCCCCAGTCCCGGCGGGCCGTCGCCGCGTCCTCGCGCAGGTGCACCGGCTGGACCGAAGCGGCGACGCCCGACGCCGCAAACCGGGCGCGATCGGCGGGGTGCACGAGCTGAACGTGCTCGAGGCGGGGCATCAGGGGGACGGTCGACGCGGTGGGGGCGAGGGCATCAAGCGCCGCCCGGACGGCCGCGTCCCCGATGGCGTGGATCTGGCTCGAAATTCCGGCTTCGGCGGCCCGCCGGGCGAGGAACATGAGTTCGTCCGGGCCCTGTCGGAAGACCCCCAGATCCGAGGCGCCCTCGCGCGGCTCGAGGAGTGCCGCGGTCCCGGACCCGAGCGTGCCGTCGGCGAACAACTTCAGCCAGCCAATCCGGGCTCGTCCGGCTTCGGCCTCCCCCAGCCGGCCGCCACTCCGGAGGCCGCGCCCGATCGCCGTATCGAGGCTCTCGGGCCGGAGGCTCGCATGGACGTGAATCGGCAGGGCCCCAGCGTCCGCGAGCGCCGCGTAGGCGCCAAATGCCAGCAGGTCCGTGTCAGGAGACACGTTCCCGGGATCATGGACGCCGACCACTCCGAGCGCGAGCAGCTCCCGGCCGAGGTTGCCGAGGGTCCGCCGGACCGTGGCGTCGTCGGGTGGCGGCACGCGGCCCATGACGATCGGGCAGGCGTTCTCGAGCACGACACCCTCGGGCGACCCGTCAAGCAGCCGCCGGATGATCCCGCCGGCCGGGTCGGAAACGCGGGCATCGAGGCCGGCCATCGCGAGGGCCGTTCCGCTTCCCCAGACCGCGTGATGGTCGAAGGACCACAGCGCGACCGGCCTTCCGGGCAGGGCTCGATCGAGGTCCGCTGCGGTGGGCCAACGGCCCCAGCGGCGTTGGTCCCAGCCTCCTCCCTCGAGCCAGGCACCGGGAGCTAGGGCCCGGGCCGCATCCACGAGCGCGGCCAGGCCTTCCTCCAGGGTCCGGGCGGAGGTGAGATCGACGTGCTCGCTGGCGAGGGCGGCGTCGAAGTAATGGAGATGGGCATCCGTCAATCCCGGGATCGCGATCTCTCCAGGTTCCATCTCGAAGCGTCGTGTGTGCGGATCGGCCCGCGTTTCGAGCGCCACCGCGCTCCCGGCAAAGGCCACCCGTCCGTTGCGAATCCCGATCGCCTCCACCCAGCCGAAGCCGAGATCCCCGGCAAACGTCGCGATCCGGCCGGTAACGAGCGCATCAAGCGGCATCAGGCGATCCCCGGCGGGTCTGCGAGCAGCACGCCAAGCCCCTCGTGATCGAGGCCCGCCCCGAGGCCAAGGGCGAGCGCGATGCGCGCCTTCGGGCCGGTCAGGTGACCGGGCAGGAGTGCCCCGGCCCGGACCCAGGTTGCTCCCCCGCCCGCGAAGGCGTACCCGGTTCCGGCCGCGCCCGAACCGCAGCGCGTCGCGAGCACGACGGGGATTCCGCGATCCATCACCCGTCGAGCGGACTCGAGCAGCCCGGCCGAGGTATTGCCGGCGCCCGTTGCCTCGACCACCAGCCCGTCGAGTCCAACGCTTTCGAGCGCATCGATGATCGTGCCGTCCATCGCCACGTGGGCGGTCACGAGGCGGACCCGCTCCGGGGCGCTGGTGGCATCGACCTGCCGCCGTCCCGTCCGCCGGCGAAGAACCTCGATCCCGGCTTCGCCGATCGTCGCGACGGGCCCCTCGTTCAGGCTCTTGAACGTGTCGAGCGCAGACGCGTGGGTCTTGGTGACGTCATCGGCAGCGTGCACCGTACCCGCGAGACAGACGACCACCCCTTGGCCACGAAACCGGTCGGAGGCCGCCGCACGAACGGCGTCGCGAAGGTTGGCCGGGCCGTCGTACCCGGGGTCCGAGGCAGAGCGCATCGCCCCCGTGACGACGACCGGTGTCGGAGCACTCAGCACGAGGTCCCAGAAGAAGGCAGTCTCCTCGAGGACATCCGTGCCCTGGACAACGACGACACCGTCCGTCGACGGATCCACCTGCGCGCGCCGGATGGTCTCGGCGATGGAGAAGAGTTGTCCGAGAGAGAAGTGACTGGCCGGGGTCCGGCCAAGATCGATTGCCTCGACATCGGCGATCCGGTCGAGCCCGGGGGTTCGCTCCAGGATCCCGGCCCCGTCGAGGGTCGGCACATTGCCGCCGAGGACGGGGTCCAGCTGCATGCTGATCGTCCCGCCGGTGAAGATGACCTTGACCTGGCTCAACGTTTCCAGACCCCTGGGGCCGGCGCCGCGATCTCGGTGTGGGCCGACGAATCGTCGACGGCATCACCGACGTGTGTCATCTTGTCGTACCGGACGGGGCCCCGGCGTGTCGCGAGGCGCCACAGGGCGCCGGGGACGGCGCCGAGCCAGATCACGCTGAACAGCGCCGCCCGGATGGCCCGAGCCAGTCGTTCAGCCGTCTTGACCCCCGGACTCCCGGGTGCCGTCTCCCATCGAAGCGCATCGAACGCGAGCACGCCGCCCGCCCCCAGGTAGGTGCCGACGAGCGCGATCGCCATGCCCGGCTCCCCCGTTGCCAGAGCGCCGCCCACGGCTCCGAGGATCAGCGGCGGTGCGAGGAGCTGCGCGCCATACGCCGCGAAATCCAGCCGCGCCCGGAGCGACAGGCGTGGGCTCGTGAGGACGGCCGGACCGTGCTCGAGCAGTCGCCGGATCGCCCCCTCGCTCCAGCGCAGGCGCTGGCGCCACAGTCCGCGCCATGTGCGCACGGGTTCTTCCCAGACTTCCAGGTCGAGGACCCAGGCCACCCTCACGCCGTGTGCGGCGGCCAGGCGACTCGACAGGTCCAGGTCCTCGGTCAGTGCCGCCCGCCAGCCGCCGACCGACGCAAGCAGGTCCCGGCGTAGCGCGATCCCGTTGCCCCGAAACTCCGAGCACCCACCCGTGCTCCATCGGCCGCGCTGGAGCTCGCCATCCTGGGCCTGTTCGTCGGCCTGAGCCCCGGCCAGCTGCGACGAGCCCGCGCCGAGAATTCTGCGGCGGGCGGTGATCGCGGGCATGCCGTGAGCCACGTGGGACGCGAGCCGTCGCAGGAACTCCGGTCCGATCCGGGCGTCGGCGTCGAGCACGAGCAGGACGTCGCCGCGACACATCTCCGGCTGAGCGGCGGTCAGCGCGGCTCCCTTGCCATCAGGCAGGCCCTCGCCCTGCCGGCGGATGATCGTGACGGACGACGCGAGCCCGACGGACTGGGCCGTCGCCCGCGCTGCGCCCGACGTGCCGTCCGTTGATCGATCGTCGACGACGATGACATCGAACATCGGGCTTCCATCGTGGCGGCGGTGGTCCTGGGCGGCCAGGTCTGCCAACAGCCGCGGCAGGACGGCGGCCTCGTCGCGGCCCGCAACGATCACCGTAACCGTCGGAAGCCCCGCCGTCTCACGGGGGAAGGGCGGGCTCGCCGGCGCCGGCAGCCTCCGGTTCGCGACGAGCACGGGCAGGAGGCCCGCGACGACGATCGCGATCGAGCCGACCACCAGCCAGCGAGCGCCGCCGCCCCATGCTGCGGCCGCTCCGAGGATGCAGCCGCCGGCGAGCGCGACCGTCGCTGCTGCACGCCACGAGCGCGGGGTCACAGGCGCTCGGTCAGGCGCCATCTGGACGCCCGGACCTGCGGGCACTCTCACCGGCGTCGGTTCGCATCGCGATCCCGATCGGATCCACGGCCGTCCCGGGAACCATCATGCCTGCCATCGCGAGCTCCTCGGCGGGCCGGAGCGGCCCGCGCCGCACGATCGAGACGATCCCGGACAGGAAGACCGCCAGGGCAACCGCCAAGAGTACGCCGGTCGTACCGACGAGGTCCGAGATCGGACCGACGATGATGATCGGCAGGAAGCTCGCGACGGATACGAGCATGTTCAGGACTCCGAAGACGCGGCCGCGGACCTCCTCGGGCAGGTCCTCCTGGAGCTGGGTCTGACTGGATATCGCCACCACGCCGTAGGCGATGCCCGCGACGAAGGCGATCGCGATGACCGCCGCAATGAGCGACGTGATCGCGCCGACATCGCTCAACGGCCCCTCGCTGCCCATGATCGCCCGACTGGCCGGGCCCGCAATCGTCAGGGCGCCGAGGAGGAAGCCCAGCACGATCAGCCCGCCCTCAATCGCCCTCCGGCGAGGCACGTAGCGCCCATAGGAATTGAGGAGGAGCACGCCCATCACGATTCCCGTCCCAAGGGGCAGCACGACCAGGAACAGGTCCTGGGTCCCCAGGCCGAGTGAGTCCTGGGCGAATCGCGGGCCGAGCACGCCGATCACTCCCACGAGCGAGGCGGCGATCCCGAGGTAGACCAGCGACCAGCCGATCGCCCGGTTGGCTCGAATGTAGCTCGCGCCCTCCGAGAGCTGCGAGAACGTCCCCTGGACGGCCTCACCGGCTTCGTGAACCGGGTCCAGTCGATCCGACCCGTCGGTGGTTGCTGGGTTGGACGGGAGCGTGAAACAGAAGACCGCGGCGATGGCATACAGGACCGCCACGACCAGGAGGACCGGCTCGGGCCCGCCGGACACCTTCACGATGAGCGGTCCCAGAAGGGCGTAGCCAAGCGCGAACGCCCCGTTGAGGGTGAGGGTGAAGAGCCCGTTCGCGCTGACGAGCTGGTGACGGGGGACGAGGTACGGGATCATCGCGGCCTCGGCCGGTGCAAAGAACACGGTCAGTCCGGAAACGGCGACGTTGAACAGGAGGATGAGGCTGATGTTCCCGCCCACGGCCCAGATCCCGACCATCACCAGTGCCCGAAGCACGTTGGTGATGACGAGCACCAGCCGACGGTCGAGCCGATCGACGTAGACGCCGGCAAGCGCCGAGAACAGGACCGCGGGGACGAGGAACGTCAGGAACAGCAGCGATACTGCCGACGAGAGCTTCGTCGATTCGAGCACCACGACCGTCAGGCCGTAGAGGACCATGTTCGAGCCGACCTGGGTCGCGAGCTGGGAGAGCCAGAGGAGCAGGAAGGATCGATTCCGGAGGACCGCGGCGGTGCTGGTCCCGCCGGTTTCGGCCGGCGGCTCGGACGTCACGCGGGCGCGTCCCGGAGGGGACGCACCGCGGCGGTCAGCGCGGCGTCTCCGCGCTCGATGAACCCGAGCAGGCGGACCTCGACCAGCCGGCGCGGAACGAGCACATGGCGCCGGCATCCCCGGCAGCGGAGACCAATGTCGCCGCCCAGGCGATCGACGAGCCACGCATCGCCGCCGCACGGATGCGGCCGTCGCAGGCGGATCACGTCGCCGAGGAGCAGCTCCAGCACCGGTCGGTGAGGCATCGGCGGGCAGGGTATCAGAGGCTCGGCTGACCGTGGACCGGCGTCAGATCTCGAACCGTGGCCGGGATCGAAACGCTGTCGAGCGGCGTCACCGAGAGTTCGGCATCCGGGAACGTGACGCTCAACTGGGCGATGATCCCACCGGCCCTCGTCAGGGAGCCGGTCAGGATCTGTGGGCTGCCGATCGCCCGTACCTCGAACGAACCCGCCAGCGGCTCGTTCTCGACCGACAGGGCGCCGACCCGTCCGGCGACGACGGTCCCGGGCACGACGCGGACGTCGCCCACGGCAATCGCCTCCGCGCCTGCGTTGCGGAGCTCGTTCAGGAAGTCCTCGATCCCCTCTCCATCGATGGCTCCGCTGATCCGGACGCTGATGCCGGGCCCTTCCACGGCCCGGAGTCCGGCCCAACCCTCGATTCGGTCCAGGTCAAGGCGGAGCTGGCCGGCGGCACTCTCGCCGCGCGAGCGGGCGGCGCCGAGGGTTCCCAGCTGCTGCTCGAGCGATGCGACCTCGGTCCGAAGCTGCTCGTTCTGGGTGTTGAGGTTGGCCACGAGGAGTGTCAGGTCCTGCGCAGACTGGAGGGCCAGTCCGGCGTCGGTCGCCTGGCCGCGAAGCTGGGCGATGACGAGGACGCCGAGCAGGACTGTGACCGCCGTGATCGTGAGCCGCCCCCTTGATCGCTGCATGCTCAGGACCCCGCCGCCACGTTCGGCCTGATGTACCGCCCGCTGACGGTTCCGGCAAAGGCGGGCACCGTCACCTGCTCGAGCTCCGCGAAGGACAGGCGCAGTCCGGCCGGGTTGATCCGGTCGCGCACGAACTCCACGAAGGACGCCGAGCCGGTGACCCGATCGTAGAGATCGGCCGGGCCGATGGCATGGATCTCGTAGGGCGGTGCGAGATAGGCGCTGTTCGCCAGGATCGAGTTGCCGATGTCGAGGATCGCGCTCGTCGTCGCGATCCGTTCGCCGTTGACCGAGACCGACTCCGCACCCGCGAGCCACAGCTCCGCCACGATGATCCGGACGTCACGAGCCGTGACGAGCCGGTCCGCGGCGCCTGTTCCGGGCGCGCCATCCGCGTCCTCCATCCGGAAGACGAGACCGGTGCCACTGAGCTGCACGAGGCCGCCAGCGATGCGAGCCCGTTCGAGCTCGGCGTTCAAGGTCTTCTCCTGGGCCGCCGACGCGGGCAGCTGGGCCTCGAGGTCGCCGATCGTCCCGCGCAGTTCGAGGATCCTCGCCTTCAATGCATCCTGCTGGGCCTGCAGGCCCTTGACCGTCTCGGTGAGTGGCGCGCGTTCCTGGCTCGTATAGCGGATTCGGGGGCCCTCCGCGCTCAGCTGGGCGGCGATGAGGAAGCCCAGCACAAGCAGCGCGGCGGACAGCGTGACCTGCCAGCTGGGCAGCCTGCGAAGGCGATCGACAAGGGCCGTCATTGCCCTTGTTCATCGGTGGGTGATACATCGGGCACCGCCGGCGGCTCAAGCGGGGCGCCGGGCTCGTCGCCAGGCACCATGGTCGACGGGACCGTCGCAGCCATACGGGACGACGGTCGGCGACGCAGCCACAGGGCGGCCCCCGCGATTGCGACGAGCCCTGCAACAAGGGCGATCAGGGCGACACCACCCCCGTTGGACGGTGGCAATGGGCTGGGCTCGCCGGGCGCCGTCGACGGCCGAGCGGCCGTCGACGAGGGTTCGGCGCCCTGGACCGTGCCCGCTGTCGGGGCAGCGCCGGCCCAATCATCGGGCAGTGGTCCGGCCGGTGCAGGTTGTGGCCCGAAGGGACTCGGCGCGCTGGCACCGATCGAATCGAGCCAGGCCGCGTCGAAGTGGGCCAGGTCGGTGCCGAGTGCCGCGCGCATCGCCTCATCGTCCGAAAGCCCCTCGCCGAATGACCGGACGAGCTCCACCAGTGCGTCTCGACCATACGTGTCGACGAGGAACGAGACGGCCGAGACACTCTCGGAGTACGCCAGGTAGAAGCGGTCGCGCGTCGTCGGGAACGCCGCGCCGAGTGCGGCGAGCGGCATGATCGTTCCCGCTGCTGCGGCTTCGCGAACGTCGCGGCGATCGCCGGCCCCGAAACCCTCGGAGAGATAGACGGCGATCCCCTCGTTCAGCCAGCTCGGCGGGTAGTGGTACGGGTTGCTCACGACAGTGTCGAACACGAGGTGGGCGAGCTCGTGCGGAATGACCACGCCGACCCATGGATCATCGACCGCCGTCCCGGCGATGTTCGCGAAGAGCGTACGGATTTCCGTGAAGGCCTCGCCGCCGACGTTTTCACGTGTCCCGGGCCCGAGGATGTCATAGAACGCCGTCCGATCGGCGTAGATGTAGAAGTCGATCGGCTCCTTCTCGGTGACACCGAGCAGGTCGCCGATCTTGCGCACGGCATCGTCGGCGATCTGTCCGGCCCGCCGGCCGAAGGCCTTTCCTCCCTCGGTCCAGTGGACCGTCACGAACTCGCCGGTGAGGGCCTTCCAGGTATATCGCGTGTCCTCGTACTTCACGGTCACGGGCGGCCCGGCGAGGGCTGAGCCATCCTGCCGGATCAGCCTGAAGCGCGCGACCACGTCGGTATTCGGCAGGATGAATCCACCCGGTGCATCGAGGACGTAGCCGAGCTGCACGTTCCGCGAACCCAGCGGCACGGCCAGCTCGGCGACGATGGATCGCGTGGCGCCCTCGAGGTCCACGACGACCTCGACCCTCGTAACGTCGGCCGTCAGGGTCGCGGTTCCGGAGAAGGTGATGGCATCGAGGAACTGGACGACCGCGGTCGGGGCCCCGACGGTCGGCTGGGCGGCGACCGCCGAGGGGGCACCGCTCGCCGCACCTCCGAGCGCGAAGGCGGCAGCGATCAGCAGCCTGAAGCCCGGCCGCCCCGGGCGCCTCATTCCCATGCCAGGCCGGCGAGGCGGAGCACGCCGAGTCCGTTTGAGCCGGCGCCCAGGAGACCACCCCGCGAGAGCGCCCAACCATCCCCGTAGGCGATCGGCACCACGGGGGCCTCATCCCGGACGATCGCCAGCGCGCGCTCGTAGGCCGCGAGCGCGGCACCGGGATCACGCGTCGCCAGCGCGTCGTTGATCGCGGCGTCGAATCCAGGGGACGACCATCGGCCGTAGTTGTTGCTGCTGTCGGTTCCGAGCAGGACACCGAGAAAGTCATTCGCGCCCGGGTAGTCCGCCACCCAGGCCATGGACCACATGGCCGGTGGGTCATCGACGAGGCGCCCGACATGATCGTCGAGCTCCTCGAGATGCACGGCGACCCCGAGCTCGCGGCGAAGATCCTCCGCGATGCCCTCCGCCGGACCGATGCCGCCGGCCGCGAACGTCACGATCGGGAAGCCGGCGCCACCTGGAAATCCCGCCTCCGCGAGGAGTCGCCGCGCTCCGACGGGGTCGAGTTTGGGCAGCCAGTCCTGATCGCCTCCGCCCGGAACGCCCGGAGGCACCGTGCTGTCGGCTGGCACGGTGTCGCCGGGCGACCCGAGAACCGTCACCCGGCGCCAGTCCACGACCCGGGCAAAGGCCTGGCGGACGCGCACATCGTCAAACGGCGGGCGGCTCGTGAACCCGACATATGTCAGGGACAGTGACGGCACGAGCCGGAGGTCCGGGCCGAGCACGTCGTCGTAGCGAATCCACGACGCGTCCGATGAGCTGATGGGCGCGTAGTCGACGTCACCGTCCTGAAACGCGGCGACGGGACTCCGCCCGCCGATGTCCGAGCGGAGGTGCACGGTCGCGATCGCGGGAGTGCCTGCCCAGTAGCGCTCGTTGGCCGCCAGCGTGAATTCCGTGTCGGTGACCAACTTGATGGCGTAGGCGCCGCTGCTTGCCACCGCACCGGCATCGATGTCGGCGTTGCCGCCCCAGACCTGCCGGGGGACGATGCCGAAGATGGCGCTCGACACGATGGCCGGGAAATCGGCCCCCGGCCGATCGAGCTCCACGTCGACATCCAGGCCGTCCGCCCTGAGCCCGACATCGAGCGGATCGACCGATCGTCCGCCGAGGCGGTCCGCCACGCCGTGCACATCGAGGAGAAGCGACGCCAGCGGGGACGGCCGTCTCGGATCCACGATCCGGAGCCAGCTCCCGACGACGTCGTCCGCCGTGAGGCGGCTGCCGTCCGAGAACGTCAGGCCCGGCCGCAGGTGGAACACGATGCGCCGCCCATCCGGTGAGACGTCCCACGATCTAGCCAGCGCAGGGCGCAGGGCAAGATCGAGGTCGAACGCCGTCAGCGACTCGAACAGCTGCGCCGAGAAGCCAGCCGAACCGACGTCGCCCTGGAGGGCCGGATCGAGGGTCGAGGGCGGCCCGGCCAGGATGGTCACCTCGGCGCGCGCGGCGGCGCGGGCTCCGCTCGAGATGGGGCCGGCCCCCGCCGCGAGACCGAGGAGGACCGAAAGCGTGGCCACGATGATCCAGGATCGCCGCGCTGGTCGCGGTCCCCAGTTCAACAGGGCAGCGACGCAGACGTACCGACGCATGGCCGGAGTATAGGGTGGGCCCTCCGCGGCCCGGCCGCGGGCCAAAGAAGGGCGACGCCGGGCGAGAACAGAGGCCTCGTGCCACACCGCCGGGGGAACGATGCTACTGACTCGAGGCCTCTGATCGGAGAACGTGGCGCGGCTCGATTCGTTAGGCCTCGGTCGCGGGATCTGCGTCGACTTCGGGCGATCCGGGAGTCCGCTCCGCGGCAGGCTCGGCCAGGTCGGCACGATCCCTGAATCGCTGGAGGATGCGATAGAAGTTTCGTTTCGAGAGCCGCTCCCGTTCGGCCTCGGGTACGTCGGTCCAGGCGCGATGGGGATGGCGTACGAGCGGCAGTCCGCCGACGACGACCGCTTGCCGTGCCGTGCCCTCCGGGCCCTCGTCCCGCAGCACGAGGCTCCACCAGATGTCCAGGTTCCGGTGGAACCGGAAACGCTCGTCGATCGGGCCCCTGGCAACGGCATCTGATCGCCTGAAGGCCATGACACGTCCCTCGATGGCGGCTGCAGCGCGACTGCCCTGCACGTCGTTGAACCGGCGCAGATCGACGGTCCCGAGACCCGAGGCTCCAGCAATGGCGACGTCGGGCGACACGAGGGCCTCAATGAGTGGGCCGACGAAGTCTCCGGTCGGCTCGACGCTCGTGTCCAGGATGATGATGATCTCGGCCCTCGAGCGCCGCAGGCCGATGTTGAGAGCCGCGGCCCAGCCGAGGCGCTCCGACGTTCGGACGATCTCGACGCCGTCGCTCAGCCACCCCAATCGGGCATCAACCTCCGGAGACGGTGCGTCCGCCACCACGACCACCTGTGTCCCGGCCGGAGCATGGGCCTTCGTCGATTGGATCGCCCGTTGAACATCGTCGGGGTCCTCAGTGGCGATCAGGATCACGGTGGCCAGGCCGGCCGCGGGGTCCTCGAGCCTGCTCGGCACGGATGACGAACGGCCGTACCGGACTTCGCCGCCGATCTCAAGGTCCGGGGGAGTCAATGGCTCCAGGCGAAAGTCCAGCCCCGCGTCCAGGACGCGCCAGCCCGCGGTCTCGATCTCGCCGCGAAGCCGGTCTGCGGTCGCCCAGTCCTTCGCGGCTCGCGCCGCGGATCGCGCGTGGGCGGCATCAAGGACTGGCTGCGGAATGTAGCGGCGGCTCACCCAGCCGGCCGGTACGGCGCCCGGCCGTCGATGTCGCCGACGAACTCCGGCCGACGGGGATGCCCGAGCAGCTGTCGAATGGCGAGGACCTCGCCCGTGTGAAACCAGTAGTGGTACGTGACGCGGAGGATCGCTGTGCCCATGCGGCGGGGCGGCGAACCGGGCAATTCGGCCTGCATCGTCGCTTCGCCGAGCGCATCGAGCGCCGGGTCGGCCTCCGCGATCACGTTGGTCCAGGCCTTGAGCATCGCCCGAAGCGACGGCGTCGACGGCGGGCCGCCGCTCGCGGCTACGTCATTGAGCACCTGTTCCGGAGTCGCACCCTGGAGGCGGGTGAGCCAGTAGCGCTGTTCATGCCAGGCCATGTGCCCGACGATCCAGCCGATTGAGTTCATCGGCTCGAACCGTCGCAGGCCGTCCGCCTCCGGGACCCCGCGTAACCCTCGCCTGAACTCCGAACGGGCGAAGCGCAGTTGCTCCACGAGGGGATGCGTCATGATCGAACCTCGAGCGTCATCAGGGCAGCCAGGACTGCGCGGGCAACCGCCGGCATCGGCGCGAGCGGGAGATCGAGGCGCAGCGTCGCCGACTCCATCAGCATCGGGTTGTACGGTGCGCCAGCATCCCTGATGCCACGAAAGTCGGTCCGGACAAGGATGACCGGCTTCTTCCCGAACGCGTAGCCGCACTCCCACGCGGTCCCTGAATCCGGGTCAGGGCCGTCCATGATCGCCGCCACGGCCTCGGCCCAGTCGATGCCGCCGACGTCTGTCGCGAAGATCCCGGGCGGCGGCTTGCCCTTCTCCTGCTCCTGCGGCAGGAATACGTCGTGGCCTGCCGTCCGAAGGCTAGCCACGAGGTCCGCGTTCCAGGATTGCTCGGCCGCGGTGAACAGGGGTCCCGCGAAGTACACCTTCATGGCGTGCAGTATCACCATCGCGCGCCGCGTCGCACGCGGATCAGGCGCCCATCGTAACCAGCACGTCTGGACCGGGCACGTGGCGCCCCCGGACGGACTCGAACCGCCGACGCCAGCCTTAGGACGGCTGCGCTCTATCCACTGAGCTACGGGGGCGTGCAGGGATCGTACCCCACTCCATCGACGGAACCGGCGGCCGGAGCCGGCCGTCGCCCGGTGTAGGATGCCGACCGTGACTCCTCCCTTCCCCGACCTCGTCCTGTACGCGCGCCCGGGGTGCGGCCTGTGCGACGAGACACGCGCAGCGATCGAGTTGCTGCTCGGCGACCGTCAGGTGCACGGACTGCCTGTCCCAGGCTTCGTCGAGCGCAATATCGACGCGGATCCGGACCTGCACGACCGGCTGTTCGACCGGGTGCCCGTGGTCGAACTCGGGCCCTGCCGTCTCGAACTCGCGACGAGCGTCGTGCGCCTGCGCCGCCTGCTGGCGGATGGTCTCGACACGCGGGCGGCCGTGGAGCCCCGCTGACGTGGGCGCGGACCTCACGATCGCCGTCGCCGTCGGGGCAGGCCTCCTGAGCTTCCTGTCGCCGTGCGTGCTGCCGCTTGTGCCGGCCTACGTTGGTCAGCTCAGCGCGGTTGCGGTCGTGGGCCGAGGGTCGGGCGAGATGACCCGCTGGCTGGCCGTCCGCCATGCCTTCGCCTATGTGGCCGGGTTCGGGTCGGTCTTCACGCTGCTGGGGGTCACGGCAACCTACCTCGCCGGACCGCTCGTCGACGTGCTGCCGCTCCTTCGCCAGATCGGCGGCATCGTCCTCATCCTCCTGGGCCTCAACCTCGCGGGCATCCTCAGGATCCCGAGCCTCGATCGCTCCTGGCGTCCTCTCGAGATCGGGGCCGCCAGCTCGCTCGCGGCTGCAACCGGGACGAGGGCGCTCGGGAGCGCCCAGGGCGCCAACTCGCTGGGCGATCGTCTCGGCGGCCGGATCGTGAGCGCTCGCGGCGGGTGGGCCGCCTCGTTCGGGCTCGGGGCGATCTTTGCGATCGGTTGGACCCCATGCATCGGCGTCATCCTCGGAGGCATCCTGACGATGGCCGCCACGAGCGGTAGCGCCGGAGTCGGGGTCATCCTGCTCGTTGCCTACACGGCTGGACTCGGCGTGCCCTTCCTGCTGATCGCGGCCGCCTACGACCGCGCTCCGGCCCTGCTACGGCCGCTGCTCCGCCGGGGGCGTGAGGTCTCGCTCATCGGCGGACTCCTGGTCGCCGCGATCGGGGTCGCCATGCTCATGAACTGGCTAGCCCTGCTGCCCAGGTTCGTCCCGTTCAACGCCGCGATCTGAGGGCCCTCCGATGGCACCGCCCGAGACCGCGCGGCCGCCCCGGCGTCGGGGCGTCGGACCGTTCAGCGTCCGACAGGTTGCTGGCGCCCTGGGCGCCGTCGTGATAACGGCCGTCATCCTGACTATCGCGACGGCGCCGCTCGGCAGCACGACGCCGGGCCTGCCCAATCCGGTCGCCTCCGCCTACCAGCTCCGCTCGCCGATACCGGGGCTTCGGGTCGGCGACCGCGCCCCTGAACTGGCCGGAACGCTCGATGACGGTTCCATGTTCACGCTCGCGGATCTGGACGGGGACCCCATCCGGCTGGGCGACCTCCGGGGGCGGACCGTCTGGCTCAATTTCTGGGCGAGCTGGTGCCCACCCTGTCAGTCGGAAACTCCGACGCTGCGCGCGATGGATGAGAAGTACCGTGACCGCGGCCTGACGCTCGTGGCGATCCAGGTGCAGCAGACCGCCGCGGACGGCCGCGCGTATGCCGCCCGCTATGGCCTCGGATACCTCATCGGCGAGGACGTCAGCGCCGCGGTCTTCCGGACCTATCGCGTCTACGCGTTGCCAACTCAGTTCTTCATCGATCCCGACGGCGTGATCCGCGCCGTGGTGAATGGACCCCTCGACGAGGCCGCCGCAACCCGCCTCGTTGAGTCGATCCTTCCGGCCGCGCCACCGGCCGGAGCGCCCTGAGCTCAGCGCAGGGCGAGGGCCCGCCCGAGGAGCGCCGTGAAGAGCCAGACCACGACGGGCAGGGCGAGGGCCGACACGAAACCACGGAGCGTCTCTGGCCGCCACGGCCACGTCGAAATCCGCGCGACGGCATCGACGGCGGCGCGCGCCGCGGCGATCGTGTCGTTCAGGCGCCCCGCGCCCTCGACATCCCCCGCGCCGACACGTCTCTGGAACTCGACAATCACGCTCGCGAGGGTCGCCTGAAGTCCGGCAAGGCGGACGTCCTTCTCGTCAGAGATCCGATCGTGGAGACCTTGCAGGGGGACCACGAAACAGGCGACGGCGATTCCGAAAATGCCGACCGTGACCGCGATATCGGTCTCGCCGTTCAACAGGAACCTGCCGATGGTGAGACTGAGCAGGACGATCAGGGCGACGACAATCGAGATCAGGGCGATGCCGGTTCGAGCAGTCAAGGTCGAGAAGGCATACAGCGGAGTCAGGTGGAACAGGTCGACGCGGACCGACTCTCGATGCACCCGCGAGACGACTCGCAGCTGGTGCAGGACATGCGCAAGGACGCCGAAGAGCACCGCATCGGTCGCCGCCGAGAGGAGCAGCGCCGCGGCGAGTCGCGCGCCTGGGTGGGCAAGATCGACGCCCCAGTTCCCCGGCGACTCGTAGACGCTTGAGACGCCGCCGACGATCCCGCCAAGCAGCGCCGGGAGGGCAAGGAGGTTAGGCGTCCGCACGAGGTCCCGGGCGATATCGGTCTCGGCCGCCAGGTCCGAGTCGAGTGCCGGCCGAAGGCGGCGAAGTGCCTCGCCGGCCACCCGATCGAGCGCGAGCGCGACCCAGATGATCAGCGACGGGGTGACGGCCCCGACGACGAGGTCGGCCTGGAGACTGAATACACCCGGGGATTCGAGGAGCTCGGCGACATGGAGCAGGATCGCGATCGGAAGACTCGTGACGGCAATCGCGGGCACGGCGGGGAGCGGGACGCGCGCGGCGCCCTGCAGGAGCGCGTCCATCCAGCTCGGGCGCATCAGATCGGCTCGAAGGCGAAGCGGTCCCGGTCGCGTTGGAGGCGGCCCACCGGGGTCACGGCTTCGTGCGACAGCACCACGAGCCAGCCTTCGTCCGCGGCCTGGGCAAAGAGCGCCCCCTTGACCTCGACGGAGTGAAGCGGAAAGTCGTCGAACGCGGTTACCCAGCGCGGGTTGGCGCTCCACGGCCGCATGCACAGGTCGCCGAAGAAAGCGAGCGTCCGGCCGCCCGGACCCCCACCCCGGACGACGATCGCCTGATGGCCCGCCGAGTGCCCGCCGGTCGGGACGACCGAGACGCCAGGCAATAGCTCGGTCTCACCGTCGGCCCAGCCGGCTTCGCCCCAGGCCTGGACGAGGCCGATCTCGGGCTGGTCGTAGGAGGCGACGATCCGGGCGTTGCCGTCGAGGGCGATCTCCCATTCCGCGCGCTGGGCCACGATCCGGGCGCGGGGGAACGCCCGCGATCCGTCGGCGCGCAGCAGGCCCCCGGCGTGATCGAAGTGGAGGTGGCTCATCGCCACCAGGTCGATGCTGCCGGGCTCGAACCCGGCGCGCTCGAGGGCCGGGGCGATCGGTGTTCCGGCGTAGCCGCGCATGACCCGGACCTTGTCGGTCACGCGCTCCCCGATCCCGGTCTCCACGAGGACCCGCCCGGCCGGGGTTTCGGCGACCAGGCAATTGAGGGCCTGAAGGAGCCTGTGCTCATGATCGATCTCGTCGGCCACCCAGCGTGCCCAGAGCAGCTTCGGCACGGGCCCGAAGAGCGCTCCGGCGTCGGACCGGAACGTCCCCGCCTGGATGAGCGCGACGCGCGTGCCTCCGCCGAGATCCGCCGACCAGTGAACCGCGTCGTTGAGCGCCACCGGACCGTCAGCGCGGCCGCCCGGTGCCGAAGTCGCGGTGGAAGGCCGAGGCCGTCGGCTCCGATTGGCCCTGATACTTCGAGCCAAGTTCTGGACTGCCGTACGGCCGATCCACCGGACTCGACATCCGGAAGAAGCTGATCTGCCCGATCTTCATCCCGTGGTACAAGGCGATCGGCAGGTTCGCGACATTGGACAACTCCAGCGTGAGATTGCCCTTCCAGCCGGGATCGACGTAGCCCGCCGTGGAGTGGATGAGCAGCCCAAGCCGGCCCAGCGAGCTCTTGCCGTCGATCCGGGCGCCAAGGTCGTCGGGGAGTTCCACCCATTCGAGCGTCTGACCCAGGACGAACTCGCCCGGATGCAGGATGAACGGCTCATCGTCGGCGATGTGCAGGAGCTCGGTCAGGTCCGGCTGGGGCTGGCGGACATCGATGTAGGCGTAGCGGTTGTTGCGAAAGACCCGGAAGCTCCGATCCAGGTGAAGGTCGACCGAGGACGGCTGGACGTCGGATGGGTCGTATGGACGGATGGCGACGGACCCGGCGTCGAGCGCGGCCCGGATGTCGCGGTCCGACAGGACGCTCATCGAGCGGGCTCCTTCGGCGACCACTGGGCATAGAGCGTGTCGACCTCGCGCTTGAGCGCCTCGAGGTCGTCGAAGCTCTGGTAGACGCTGGCGAAGCGGATGTAGGCGATCTGGTCCAGCTCGCGCAGTTCGGCCATCGCCAGCTGACCGACCCGCGAAGACGGGACCTCGGTCAGGCCCTCGGCCCGCAGGACTGCCTCGATCTCGTCGGCTGCGGCCTCCGCGGCCGTGGCCGCCACGGGCCGTCGAGTCAGGGCCTTGCGGAGCCCCGCAGCGAGCTTCTCGCGGTCGAACTCCTGGCGCGTGCCGTCGCGCTTGACGATGACGAGACGGGCTGCCTCGACGCGCTCGTATGTCGTGAACCGAAGGCTGCAGGCGCCGCACTCGCGTCGGCGGCGGATCGTCGCCGAGTCGTCCAAGTCCCTGGAATCGACGACCCGCGTCTCACGCTCACCGCACTGGGGGCAGCGCATCGGCCCTCCTCCGCACCACTAGGGGTTGTGGTGTCGGTCGAGCATACCACTAGATGGTGTGGTGGCAGACCGAATCGGGTCAGGATGGGCGCCGACCGAACCGGCGCACCGGGGAGGCCGCCTCGGCTTCCCGGACGGCCGCGGCGGCGTGCTCGGCGATCGATTCCCGGGCGTGGATCAGGTTCAGATAGCCCCGTTTGATGGCCGTATCGGCTTCGGGACCGCGCTCCTGCCGGCGACCCGTCATCGCGAGCGCACAACCGTGGTCGATGAGGTCCAACGCCCGGCCTGCGCGGTCCAGCTCATCGACGATCGCCTGCCGGTACGGCGCAACCGCCGGCGGACCGCCGAGACGGCGCGCCTCGTCGGTATGGCGCTCGGTGGCGTCCTGCGCCGCCCCCAGGGCGGTACGTATGGATTCCGCTTCCGCATCGCGTCTGCGGACCATGTCGATGGCCGAGGAGACCTCCCCGAGGGTCAGCTCGACCCGACGGGCCAGGTCCACGACATCGCCTCGAAAGCCCTCCGCGACGCGCGTCCGATTGAGGGCGGATCCCGCACGCTGGGCACCAACGGCAACGGCGCCGGCCAGGAGCACGAACGCGACGAGCGCGAGGATCTGTGCGGTCTCCATGCCCCTCCCCCTGCGGTGGCGCGCTGAGTGAAGGCTATCCGGCGCGCGCTCGAAGTGCCAGCAGAAGTGCGGGGACCACCTGGAACAGGTCGCCGACCACGAGCAGGTCCGCGAACTCGGCGATCGGGGCGTCGGGGTCGCGATTGATCGCGATGATCGTCTCCGCCGTCTGCATCCCCACCTTGTGCTGGATTGCACCCGAGATCCCCAGCGCGAGATACAACCGCGGCTTGACGATCTTGCCGGTCTGGCCGATCTGCTGCGCGTACGGGATCCAACCCGAATCAACCGCCGCGCGGGTAGCCCCGACGGCGCCGCCGAGGGCCGTCGCCAGCTCCTGCACGAGCGCGAAGCCCTCGCGCCCGCCGACGCCGCGCCCCCCCGACACGATGACCTTGGCCTCCTCGATGGGGGCCGCCGCACCCGCCTCCGCGACCTCTTCGATGACCGCCACGGGGAGCAGTGCGAGCTCGCCCGGGACGCCGGCTGCCTCCACCTGCCCGGGGCTCCCGGCCGGCTCGGCGGTAATGGTGTTCGGACGGATGGTAACGATCCCGCCGGGCCGTGTGAACGTCGAGGTCGTCGCGAGCTTGCCGCCGAAGACGCTCATCTGGACCTTGGGTCGATCCTCCCTCCAGTCGACCGCAATCGCGTTGACGAGTACTCCAAGCGCTGTGAGCGCAGCCAGCGCCCCGGCCAGGTCACGGCCGTCCGGGCCGGCGCCGGCGAGCACGACCGCGTCGGGGTCGTCTCGGATCACGGCGGCTATCCGCTCGGCGGCGACGGCGGCCCAGGCATGGCCCCGGGCCGCCGGGTCGGCCACGGCGACCACCCGTGGCAGGAAGGTCGCGAGTTCCCGGGCAGGATCTGCTGGATCAGCAGCAACCACGATGCCGACCGGCTCCCGCCCGCTACGCGATCCGAGCGACCGTGCGAGGGTTGCGACCTCCGCGGAGATCCGGGCGAGGGACCCGTCCGCGTTCGGCTCCGCCACGACCCACAGGCCGGCCATCAGATGAGCCTCCGGGACTCGAGCAGCGCCACGATCTCGCGGGCGCCATCCTCGGCGCTCCCGCGAACCACCCTGGTCGCGCCGCGCGCCGGCGGGCGTTGCGTCTCCAGCACAGCCGTCGAGGCCACGGCGCCACCGACCGAGACCGTGTCCAGCCCGATGTCGGCCAACGAGCGTACCGTGATCTCCTTCGCTCGCGCGCCCATGATTCCCTTGAGCGACGGGTAGCGGGGCTCGCCGAGCGCCTGGGTGCAGACGATCAGCGCGGGCATTGGCGCCTCGAGGAGGTCGTAGCCGGTGGGGGTGATCCGGCGTACCCGGACGCGCCCGGACGTTCCGTCGGGCTCGATCGTGGCGGCATTGCCGAGGTACGGCAGACGCAGCAGCGCGGCGATCCCGGCTGGGACCACCCCACCGCCACCGTCCGAGGTATCGGCCCCCGCGAGAACGAGATCGAAGGTCATCGCGCCCAGCGCCGCGGCCAGGACCGTCATCGTCGACCGGACGCACGAGCCGGCGAGCGCCGGATCGGTCACGAGCACGCCGCGCGTCGCACCCATCGCCAGCGCCTTGCGCATCGTGTCGGCTGCGCCAACTGGGCTCATCGTCAGGAGGGTGACCTCGCCGCCGTGCCGCTCGGTCAGCTTGAGGGCGGCTTCGAGCGCGTACTCGTCGTTGGCATTGACGACCGACGGTGAAGCAGAACGCTCGAGCCGGAAATCAGCCCCGAGCCGCTCCGCCGCTGCAGCCGGATCCGGGACGGGCTTTGTCAGGACGACGATGTGCACGAGTCGGATAGCCTCCGCTGTTCGTGGGCGCGCTTGGAGATCCGGCCGTCAGTCGCCGGCCCGGCCGACGAGCGCTCGCGCGATGACGAGCCGCTGAATCTGCTGGGTTCCCTCGTAGAGCTGGGTGATCTTGGCGTCGCGCATCATCCGCTCGACGGGGAATTCGTCGACGTAGCCGTAGCCGCCGAGAACCTGGACCGCATCGGTGGTGACGCGCATCGCGGTGTCGCCGGCGACGAGTTTACACATCGCCGACCAGCGAGCCACGTCCGGGCCACCCGCCTCGATCCGCTCGCAGGCGGTGTACAGCAGCTGGCGTGCCGCCTCCGTCTGCGCGTCCATGTCGGCGAGCATGGCTCCGATCATCTCGAAGTCGCCGATCCGCTGCCCGAACTGCCGACGCTGCCGGGCGTACTCGACCGCGACGTCCAGCGCACCCTGGGCGATCCCGACGGCCTGGGCTGCGACTCCGGGGCGTGAGCGATCCAGGGTGGCCATCGCGATCGAAAAGCCGTCGCCTTCGGCGCCGATCCGGTTCGCGACCGGTACCCGGACCTCATCGAACGTCAGCTCTGCGGTCGGGCTGCCGCGGATGCCCATCTTGTGTTCCAGGCGCGAGACACGGAAGCCATCCGCCGGAACCTCGACCCCGAAGCACGACAGGCGGCGATGTCGAGGCGCGTCCGGATCGGTGGCCGCAAAGACCGTGATCAGACCCGCCACGCTGCCGTTGGTGATGAATCGCTTGGTGCCGCTGATGCGATAGGCGTCGCCGTCGCGGACAGCCCGCGTCCGCATCGACGCGACGTCCGAACCCGCCTCCGGCTCGGTCAGCCCGAACGCCGCGAGCGTGCGTCCCGCTGCGAGATTCGGGAACCAGCGAGCCTGCTGTTCGGGCGTGCCGGCGATCAGGAGCGGGAGCGCCCCGAGCTCCTGGACAATGAGGATCAGGCTGCTAGTCGCGCAGGCGCGGGCGATCTGCTCGATCGCCAGGCAGATCGTCAGGAGGTCGGCGCCGACACCGCCATGCTCCAACGGGAAGGGCAGCGCGAGGACTTCATGCTCGGCGAGAAGCTGCCGGATGTCCTCGGGAAACTCCCCCGTCCGGTCGATTTCGGCGGCACGCGGCGCGATCCTTGCCTCCGCCAGGGCCCGCACCGTATCGCGCAGCAGGGCCTGTTCGTCGGTCAGCCGGTCGGCCGAGTTGCGCGTGCTCACCGGGACCATCGTACAGCCAGGACCCATTTCCGGATCGGCCTCCGAGGCGTACGCTGTGTTTGAAGTCCGTCCCGCCGCGGGGGCTCGGGGCCGGCATCAGGTGGAGTTGTCGCGATGGATCCGGTTCTCCTGTTCGCGCTCGCGACGGCTGCAATCGTCGGGCTCCTGGCCGCGGTCTTGCTCCTTCGGCGAAACCGCCCGCCCAGCGAGAGCCGGTTCGCCGCATCGACCGAGGGCACCAAGCTGTGCCCGAGCTGCGGCATGGGGAACCTCTGGACGGATAGTCGCTGCATCAGCTGTGGCGAGGATCTTCCCGGCTGACAGGCGGCGCCAGCCGATGACGTGACCCTCCGGGGGCTCGACGATCAGGGAGAGCTGATGCTCCGCGAGCAGCCCGCCCGGTCTACTGGAGGACCGGCAGCGCTCGCCGACCGGGCTGCACGGGATCGAGTGACTCGGCCAGGAGCTCGGCGATGTCGATCGCCCGGACCTCGCCGGCCGCGTTTCCAGGGGCCGCTTCGAGGCCGTCCTTGAGCATCGTCATGCAGAACGGGCACTCCGTGGCAACCGTGCTCGCGCCGGTGGCCAACGCCTGATCCGTCCGCGCGGCGTTGATGCGCGTGCCCCGGGTCTCCTCCATCCACATCCGGCCGCCGCCGGCGCCGCAGCAGAACGTGTTCTTGCCGTTCTTCTCCATCTCGACGAGGTCCAGCCCCGGGACGGAACCCAGGACATCCCGCGGCTCCGCCACGACGTCGTTGTAGCGGGCCATGTAGCACGAGTCGTGGAGGGTCACAGAGCGGCGCGGCGCGGCCTCGTCGTCCACCACCCGCAGCCGGCCGTCGGCCAGGAGCTCGCGCAGGAACGCTGAGTGGTGGACGACCCGGAACTTGCCGCCCAGCTGGCCGTACTCGTTGCCGATCGAGTTGAAGCAGTGCGGGCAGGCCGTGACGATCGTCTTCTCGCCCATTCGGTACCGGTTGAGCGTGTCCACGTTGCCGCTCGCAAGCATCTGGTAGACGTAGTCGTTGCCCATCCTGCGGGCCGGGTCGCCGGTGCACGACTCCTCCTGGCCGAGGACGGCGAAGTTGATCCCGGCCGCGTCGAGGCACGTCGCGAAGGCCCGCGCGACCTTGCGGTTGCGCTCGTCGAAGGCGGCCGCACAGCCGACCCAGTAGAGGACGTCGAGATCTCCGAGCCCGCCTCGTGCGGCAACGTCGGCGACGATCGGGACCTCGAACGGGAGGCCTCTCGTCCAGTCGAGGCGGCCGGTCGGTGGCTGGCCCCACGGGTTGCCGACGCCCTCCATGTTCCGAAACGCGCCGTTGAGCTCGGCCGGGAAGCGCGAGTCCTCGAGGACCAGGTTCCGACGCAGGCCGATGATCTTGTCGACGTGCTCGATGAGGACCGGGCAGGCCTCCACGCACGCGCCGCAGGTCACGCAGTCCCAGACGGCATCGAACGGGATCGCGTCGTCGACGATCGGTTTGGAGAGGCGGTCGCCGTGGACGGTGTCGTCGAGGCCGTAGGTCTCGCGAACGATCGCCGAGTTCGGGATCAGCGGCAGGCCGTGCTCGGCCTCGACCGACATCTCGCGGATGCCCATGATGAAGTGCTTGGGGTTGAGCGGCTTGCCCGTGTTCCAGGCGGGACATGCCTGCTGGCAGCGGCCGCACTCCGTGCAGGTGAAGCCATCGAGCATGTCCTTCCAGCCGAGGTCGGCCAGGGTCCGGAGGCCGAAGGTCGCATCCTCCGCCTCGAGGTCCATCTTCGGCAGCTCGCCGCGTGGCTCAAGCTTCCGGAAGTAGATGTTGAAGAAGCTCGTCGCGATATGCAGATGCTTGCTCGCCGGCAGGTGTACGAGGAAGGCGGCCACGATCAGGATGTGCGCCCACCACAGCACGCCGAACGCGGCGGCCAGGAGCCCGGGATCCAGGCTGCGCAGGGGCACCGCCAGGATGGACGAGATGAACGCCCCGGGCTTGTCACCGAAGCGCGCGAACTCGAAGGCCTGGGCGAAGAACTCGGCCGCCACGAGACCGCCGATCATGGCCAGGATCAGGAGCCCATCGCGACTGTAGGTGAGTCGACTGGGACGCGAGAGCAACCGGCGTTCGAAGGCCCACAGGATCGCGCCCAGGACCATTACCGCGACGACGTTCTGCATGGCCGACACCGCAGCCCAGATGAGCCCGCCGAACGGCGCCGCCAGGATCGTCTGGATGATCCCGCCCGTGACGATATCGGCCGTGCCGATCGTCAGGAGGACGAAG
>Ga0334722_10000190_pt1 | contig 91557 bp, 89 predicted proteins | sample C3_bottom_MG_FD_207210 | JGI IMG/M metagenome (GOLD analysis project Ga0334722, IMG submission 207210) | Sediment microbial communities from Yellowstone Lake, YNP, Wyoming, USA - C3_bottom | ecosystem: Environmental > Aquatic > Freshwater > Lake > Sediment | place: USA: Wyoming | collected...
GGCCTGGCGGTAGAAGCCGACCAGCGTGCCGTCGCGGCGCCAGGGCGCATACAGCTCGTGCGCTTCGTAGCCGTAGTCCAGCGTGAGCACGTAGCCGCGGCGCAGCGACGCGCCGACCCGCCGCATCCAGTCGCGCGCCGCGAGGTTGACCTCGGCGCTGCAACCGTCCCCGGGCAGCAGCCCGAGGTCGTCGAAGTACTGACGCAGTTCCGGCGTGGACAACTCGTCAAGCTGGTCGACGAAGCGGCCGGCGTCATCGAGCGCGACATACAGCTCGAGCAGGTCCGCGCCACGGCGGGCGACCCGGTGCACGGGAAACGAGTCGACGAGTTCGTTCGAGACGATGCACCCCGCGACTTCGTCGGGAAGCGCGTCGCGCCAGCGAACCGGCCCGGCGCCCTCGCTCGCGCGGGCGGTCGTCGCCTGCTGGCGCGCTCGGAGCTCCGGGCTGATCTCGACGATCGAGTAGGCGATCGCCGCAGCGAACGCGGGTTGGCGTGCGGCTGCGCAGGCCAGGATGTCGCGGGCCATGACGCCGCTGCCGGCGCCCTGCTCGACCACGTCGAACCGCGGTGGCCGCGAGAGGACCTGCCACATCTCGTGCAGTTGACGGGCGACGAGCGCCCCGAACACGGGGTGCACCTCCGGGCTCGTGACGTAGTCGCCGCCTCGGTGCATCGCCACGGCGCCGGACGTGTAGTACCCGAAACGCGGGTGGTAGAGCGCCGCTTCCATGAAGTCACGGAACGGAATCGGGCCCGTCGCGCGTATCCGCTCCCGCAGCTCCGCTACGAGGGGCGCACATTCGGTGATCGCTTCGAAGTCGCTCGGGGGCCAGGACATTGACCGCAGTGTACGCCCGGCGGGGCGGCCCCTCAGCCCGCCGTGCCAGGATCAGGCCACGAGGCACTATCGCGCGGCGGCAATCGCGCCTAGAATCGACGGTCAGATCCCGTAAAGGAGCAAACCGATGCGCATGAACGTGCAGCCCATCCCGACCGTCAACGAGCGGATCAACGAGATCCGCACGCTGACCGCGGCCATCGTCAACAAGGAGATCCTGCCGCACGAGAACTCGCTCTGGGCGTGGCGCGATGGCGGGCGTTTCAGCGACGCCGAGATCGAGGATGCCCGCCGGACGCGCGAGGACATCAAGCACAAGGTAAAGGAAGCCGGACTCTGGGCGCCGCACCTTCCCGCCGAGTACGGCGGCGCGGGGCTGGACTTCCTGGAGCACGCGTACATGAACGAGGTGCTGGCGTACGCCGTCGGCGCCGCATCGCTCTTCGGGGTTGTCGCGCCGAACTCGGGCAACCAGACCATCCTGCTCAAGTACGGCACGGATGAGCAGAAGAAGAAGTGGCTGATCCCGCTCATCGAGGGCAAGATGGAGTCAGGCTTCTCGATGACCGAGCCGGACCAGCCCGGTTCTGACCCGCGATCCCTCAAGACGACCGCGCGGCGTGACGGCGACGAGTGGGTGATCAACGGCCACAAATGGTTCACCTCGAACGGCAAGCGCGCCGACTTCTTCATCGTCATGTGCCGCACCGACGACCCGGACGGCCCGGCGGACCGCAACGGCAAGATGACGCAGATCATCGTCCCGAAGGACACGCCGGGTGTGAACATCATCCGCGGCGTGCCGGTCTGGGGAAACCGCGACAGCGACCACTGCGAGATCATCTACGACGATGTCCGCGTGCCCGTGACGAACCAGTTGGGACAGACCGGCACGGGCCACCAGGCCGCGCAGGACCGCCTGGGCGCCGGCCGCGTCTTCCACTGCATGAACTCGATCGGGCAGATGTGGCGTGCTTTCGACCTGATGGTGGAACGCACGATGAGCCGCGATGTGCACGGCGGGAAGCTCGAAACCAAGCAGTTCATGCAGGGCTTCATTGCCGACTCGTACATCGATATCCAGGCGGCGCGCCTGATGACGATCCATACGGCGGAGAAGATGGAGGGCGGTGGCGACCCGAGGACGGACATCTCCGCGATCAAGATCTTCGTGCCCGCGGCGTACACGCGCGTCGTCGACCGGGCGATCCAGGTGTGGGGCGCGGCGGGCGTCTCAGGCGATCTGCCGCTCGCGGGTATGTACCAAGGGGCGCGCACGCTGCGCATCGCCGATGGCCCGGACGAGGTGCACAAGATACTCATCGCCAAGAACGTGCTCTCGCGCTACCACGCCGGCCAGAGCTGGGACTTCGGCAACTGACCTCTCCCCGCGTAGGGAGACCGGCGACGCCGGAGGGCGAAGCTCTCGCGGAAGCCTGCGGCGACAACTGGGTCGCCTGGGCGCAGTTGCTTGCGACGCATGCCGCGACGGGCGAAGCCTTCGAGATACATGGCATGCCCGTCGCCGCCATCGGGCTGCCGCAGGCGACGCCGAACGCGGGGTACGTCGTGCGGCGTCTGCGCGACCCGGAGCGCGCTGTGCGCGAAGCGGTCGCGTACTTCGACACGAGGTCACTGCCGGGTGCGATCCTCGTGCGCGACGGCGCCGATGCGGAGGCCGAGCGGGCGTGCGAAGCGCTCGGTCTGACGCGCGCCAGGGCGATATCGAACATGGCCCGAGAACTCACGGACAATCCGCCGGCGCCCGCGACGCGCCTCGATATTGTCCGCTGCACGACGCCACGCGAGCATGAACGCCACGTGCGCACCGACGCCGCCGGCTTCGACGAAGCGTGCGAGACGGCGCGGCTCGTGTTCCCGGCGTCGCTCCTCGATGCGTCGGGTTATCAAGCGTTCACGGGCCTTGTGCACGGGGAGCCCGTTGCCACAGCGACCCTGTGGGTCACCGGCCGCATCGCCGGCGTCTTTGGCGTATCGGTATTGCCGGCGTACCGGCGGCAGGGATTCGGCGCGGCCATGACGCGGCGCGCGCTCGACGAGGGTGCGCGGCTCGGCTGCGTGGCGGCGAGCCTTCAGCCGTCGCCGATGGCGCTTGAGATGTACGAGCAGATCGGGTTTAGGAGCATCGCCGAATACGGACTCTACGTAGGCCGGCGTAGCATCGGCGGCGGGCACGAACATGCCCCGAGTAACCTGCGTGCCGTCCGGCTTCACCCTCCCCCGGCCTTCCCGGTCGCGTCGGCTTGCGCCTTCCGCGTCCGTTACCGCCGGGTTCGTCCACCGGGACGCGCTCAGTTCCTCGGAGCTTCTCTACGATATCAGCAACGGCGCCCGTCGTCAACAGGTTGCGGCTGTCAACTTCATTGAAGTTTCAGCATAACGACGCGCCGGTTATCGCCAAACAGCGATGGCCCGTTATGGTGCAGCGATCAACGGCGCTGAGGAACGTTCCATGCCACGCAACTCCGGCTGCACCATCGATCTCGCGCAGCGGCTCGTCCGCGATCGTGACGGATGCTCGTACTCGGTTGACGGACTCGTCTCAACCGGCGGCGGCCTGTATTACGAGCGGCCCATCGGGAGCCGCGCGCCGGACGAGCGCGCGGCTGGCCAGCTGTTCTACTTTCAGCAGCGGTGGGTGCTGCCCGCCGAGGGCTGGGTCGTGAACCGCTTCGCCTTCTTCGCAGATGTCCCCCGCCCGATCGACTGGTACATCGAGACGGAGATCATCGACGTGAGCGGCTCGCTCTGGCATGTGCATGACGGGTATCTGGACGTCGACGTGTTCGACGGCATCCGCTACGAGGTGGAAGACGCCGGCGAGCTCGCCGATGGGCTCCTCGAGGGTGCCATCAGCGCCGGCGATGCCGCCAGCGCGCTCGCGTCGCTCGACCGGCTCTGCCTCGCCCTGGGCCGGCTCAACTTCTCCGGGGCGGCGCTCCTGGCCGAGTACGCGCCGGAGCTCCCTGCTCCCGGGCCCGCCCGCTGACCCCGGCCTCGGCGCGCTCTACACTCCCATCGATGAAGAAGACGCGACTCGATCGCGATGACGGGCGATTCGTGCTCTGGTTCTCGTTCGACGCTCCACCGCCGGTGGCGCTCGCCGGCGCCGGGCAGGCGCGCGGCGAGGACCGCATCGAGCTGCGGTGGAACGCGCTGCTTGGCGAGCAGGTGATCGTCTCGACGGGGCGGCAGGAGCGCACGTTCCTGCCGCCGGACGAGCGTTGTCCGCTCTGTCCGACGCGGGACGCCGATGCCTTCGCGACGGAGATCCCGTCGGCGGACTTCGAGATCGCCGTCTTCGAGAACCGCTTCCCGAGCTTTCGCCCCGGCGCCCCTGCCGTCAACGACCTGTCGCCGCTCGAGCAGCGCTCGCGGTCGGAGGGGTTGTGCGAAGTCGTCGTGTACTCGCCGCAGCACGACGCGACACTGGCGTCGCTCGGCGAGCGAGACGTACGCCACCTGGTAGACGTCTGGGCGGACCGATATGAGGAACTCGCGCCGCGGCCCGAAGTCTCGTACGTCTTCATCTTCGAGAACCGCGGCAGGGAGATCGGCGTCACGCTGACGCACCCGCACGGCCAGGTCTACGCGTTCCCGTTCGTGCCGCCGCGGATCGAGCGCGAGCAGGCCGCCGCGGCGGAGCACCACGCGCGCACACGCCGCTGCCTGGTGTGTGACATCGTGCGGGACGAGATCGCATGCGCCGCCCGGATCGTCGCCGCGGACGAAGGCTTCGTCGCGTACGTCCCGTTCGCGGCGCGCGTGCCGTACGAGGTGCACGTGGCGGCGACCGCGCATCGCGGGTCGCTGCTGGATCTGGGCGAGGGCGAGCGCGACGGCCTGGCGCGGCTGCTGCGCACGGTCCAGGCGAAGTACGACCACCTCTGGGGCTTCGCGATGCCATACACGATGTCGATGCACCAGCGCGCGACGGACGGGGCCGACCGCCCCGGCGACCACCTGCACATCGAGTTCATGCCGCCGTACCGGTCGAAGGACAAGCTCAAGTTCCTGGCGGGCGTGGAGACCGGCGCCGGGACGTACATCAACGACACGGCGCCGGAGGAGAAGGCGGCGGAGCTGCGGGCGGTGCGGCCGTGAACGTCCCCGAGCCGCACAACCAACGCGTCGAGAAGCTGACCGCCGCGTTCGAGCGCGAGTTCGGCCGGCGGCCGGAGGGCGTCGCCGAGGCGCCCGGGCGGGTGAATCTCATCGGCGAGCACGTCGACTATAACGACGGGCTGGTCCTGCCGTTCGCCATCGACCGCAGCGTGATGTGCGCTTGGGACACGAATAATCGAGCATCGGAAGTCGCGGACGCCGTCCGGCGGTTGGGTTACGGAGCAGACAACGTTGTTGCCATCAGAGCCTATTCCCGCCAATTCGGCACGCTGTATCCCATCGTAGCTGCTGAGGATGAGTTCTCAGGCAAGCTCGATCCTAACGGAGATTGGACCGATTACGTTTCGGGCGTGATCACGTCGTTTCGCTCGCAGGGGAGTCGCTTCTCCGGCGGCGATCTCGTAATCTCCGGCGACGTCCCGCAGGGAGCCGGCCTCTCCTCCTCCGCCGCGCTCGAAGTCGCCGTGGCCGGCGCGTTTCGCGTTGCTTTCTCGCTCGACATCGACGACGTCGCCCTCGCGAAGCTGTGCCAGCGCGCTGAGAACGAGTACGTCGGCGTGCAGTGCGGGATCATGGACCAGTTCGCGTCTACGCTCTCAACGCGCGACCACGCGCTGCTGATCGACTGCCGCACGCTGGCGTATCGGCACATTCCCTTGCGGCTGGAGGCGGTGGGGCTCGCGGTCGTGATCGCCAACAGCGCCGTGAAGCGCGAGCTGGCATCGAGCGCGTACAACGACCGCCGCCGCGAGTGCGAGGAGGCCGTCGCGCTGCTGCGCGAGCGGCTCGCGCGCCCCGAACTGGCGTCGCTGCGCGATGTGACGGAGGCCGACATCGAGGGCATCGAGATCGATACGACGCCGCTGCGCCGCGCGCGGCACGTGGTGACGGAGATCGCGCGCGTCGCAGCGGCGGTCGACGCGCTCGAACGCGATGACTTCGCGGCGCTCGGGCAACTGATGGTCGAATCGCATCTGAGCCTGCGAGACGACTACGAGGTCAGCTCTGACCAGCTCGACCTGCTCGTCGGGCTGGCGACGGCGCAGGACTACGTGCCGGGCGCGCGGCTGACGGGCGCAGGCTTCGGCGGCTGCACGGTCAACCTCGTGCGGGCGGACGCCATCGATGCCTTCGGGCGCGACGTCATCGCAGCCTACCGTGAGCGCACGGGCCTGCCGGCCGAGATGTACGTGACGAAGGCGTGGGACGGGCTGCGGACGTGGCGGCTGTAAGATGAGACGATGCGAATCCGAGCGGCCCTCCCGCTCGTCGTGGTGGCATGTGCGCTGGGCGCCTGCAGCGGCGAACGGATGAACAATGCGACGGCGACGCCGAGCGGGCAGCCGACGGCGTCCGCCTCGGCTTCCAGCGCTACCTCAACGCCGGAAGCCGCATCGTGCGTTGTTGACGCCGCCGTCTGCAGCTTTGCGCGCGAAGTCGCCGGTCTGATGGCATCGGCACAGTACGATGCCGTGGCGGCGCTGACGCGGCCGTTTGAATACGCGTGTCCGGGCGCCGGGCCGGCCGGTGCGGGCGCGCCCTACCCGCTGTGCAATGACGCGACGGCCGGTGAACGCCGGACAGGATACGCGGTGGCAGCGCTGCAGTCGGAGGGGTCGGTCGAACCTCGCGAAGGGCTCGTGCTGCTGCTCGGCCGGTGGGTCACGGGCGATGGCGTGCCGGCGACGACGACGGCGCAACCGCGCGTGGGGCTTGCGTCGGTCGGGTGTCCCCTCGTCGCGGATGCGGCGGACTGCTCTGAGCGCTTCGCCGTCGTCCTGATGCGAGGAGACGGCATCGGACTGCTGCGCTTCGGGGTACAGCGCGACGACCCGGGAAACGCGCCGCGGATCACGCAGACGATCACCGGCCTCATCGGGGTGAATCCGAAGATGGTCTCGGGAGGCGATGATGACATCCCCGTCGTCTTCGGGGTCCAGGAGAACGTCGGCACGCGTTACTTCGTCGTCAACTGATCGCCGGCAACCACGATCGGCCCTGGTGCCAGTCGAGGACGCATCGCCTACACTGATCCGTATGAGATTCGCCGACCGCATCGAGAAGCTGCCGCCGTACCTGTTCGCGCAGATCAGCAAGAAGGTCGCCGCGAAGAAGGCCGAGGGGATCGACGTCATCTCGTTCGGCATCGGCGACCCGGACCTGCCGACGCCGCCGCACATCCTCGACGCGCTCGATGCGGCGGCGCGGGAGCCGTCGAACCACCGCTACCCCGAGACAGAGGGGCTGCCGGAGTTCCGGCAGGCCGTTGCGGCGTGGTACGAACGCCGCTTCGGCGTGCGGCTCGACCCCGCGAAAGAGGTGATGTCGCTGATCGGCTCGAAGGAGGGCATCGGCCACATTGCCCTGTGCTTCATCGATCCCGGCGACGTCGCGTTGGTGCCCGACCCGGCGTACCCAGTGTATGCGATCGGAACGATGTTCGCGGGCGGCGAGACGTACCCGCTGCCGCTGCTCGAGGAGAACGGCTTCCTGCCGGACCTCGATGCCGTGCCGTCCGAGGTGGCGGACCGCGCGAAGGTGCTCTGGCTGAACTACCCGAACAACCCGACCGGCGCCGTCGCCGACATCGGCTTCTTCGAGCGCGCGGTGCACTTCGCGAAGCGGCACGACATCGCCATCTGTCACGACGGGCCGTACAGCGAGGTGTCGTACGACGAGTACGTGCCGGTGAGCTTCCTCCAGGCGAAGGGGGCGATGGACGTGGGCGTCGAGTTCCACTCGCTGTCGAAGAGCTACAACATGACGGGCTGGCGCATCGGCATGGCGGCCGGCAATCCGCACGTCATCGATGCGCTGATGCGCGTGAAGTCCAACCTGGACTCCGGCGCGGCGCAGGCGATCCAGCGCATGGCGATCGCCGCGCTCGAAGGCCCGCAGGACTGCATCGAGGAGCACAACGCGATCTACCGGCGCCGCCGCGACCGGGTGGTCGACGCGCTGCGCCAGCTCGGGCTGCAGGTCACGCCGCCGAAGGCGAGCCTGTACGTCTGGGCGAAGGTGCCCGCGGGCATGACGTCGGCGCAGTTCGCGGAGCGGCTGCTGGATGAGGCGGCGGTGATCGTCACGCCCGGCAACGGCTACGGCCCGCATGGCGAGGGCTACGTGCGGCTGTCGCTGACGCTGCCGGACGACCGCGTGGATGAGGGGCTGCGCCGGATTGCGTCGGTGCCGGCGCTGGTGTAGTCGACGGGCGTGCGCTGTCCGCTCGCGGGCGCAGCAGGCTGCGCCCCTACCTCGGGCAGCTTTGATGACCTGTCCGAGAACCGAGAACAGCGAACAGAGAACCGAGAACCGAGAACCGAGAACCGAGGCGGTGTCACATCGCATCACGAATGCATTCCACAGCAGAAGAGCCGGAGCGCGCGTACCTCGTCGGCGTGCAGCGCAGCGGCGCCGGCTGGCGCGGCGAGGCCTCGATCGAGGAGCTGGCGCTGCTGGCGCGCACCGCGGGGGCGGAGGTCGCGGGGACGACGCTGCAGAAGCTGGACTCGCCGAACCCGGCGACGTACGTCGGCAAGGGCAAACTTGAGCAGATACGGGCCGGCGCCGGCGGCGAGGACGGCTACGGCATGGTGATCTTCGACGACGAGCTGACGCCGTCGCAGCAGGTGAACCTCGAAGACGCGCTCAAGGTGAAGGTGCTCGACCGCACGGCGCTGATCCTCGACATCTTCGCGATGCGGGCGCGCACGAAGGAGGGGCGCCTGCAGGTGGCGCTGGCCCAGTCGGAGTACCTGCTCCCGCGCCTGAAGGGGCAGTGGAGCCACCTGGAGCGCTTGGGCGGGCGCAGCGGCGCGCCGGGGGCGATAGGCGTCAGGGGGCCCGGCGAGACGCAGATCGAGACGGACCGGCGGCTGGTGCGCAAGAAGATCCAGAAGCTCAAGGCCGACATCGAGGACGTGCGGCAGCAGCGCTCGCTCTATCGCCGCCGCCGCGAGCGCGAGGGCGTGCCGGTGATCGCGCTCGTCGGCTACACGAACGCCGGCAAGAGTACGCTGATGCGGGCGCTCACGCGCGACGCGGACGTGTACGTGCAGGACAAGCTCTTCGCGACGCTGGATCCGCTGACACGCCGCGTCTACCTCGACGAGTCGCACCCCGCCCTGCTGACGGACACCGTCGGCTTCATCCAGAAGCTACCGACGCAGCTCGTCGCCGCGTTTCGGGCGACGCTCGAAGAGCTGACCGACGCGGCGCTGCTCGTGCACGTCGTCGACATCACGCACCCGGACGCCGCGCACCAGAGCCAGACCGTCGAGGAGACGCTGCGCATCCTCAAGCTCGACGACAAGCCGCGCCTGACGGTCCTGAACAAGGTGGACCAGCTGCCGGACGCTGACGGCAAGAAGGTCGAGTCGCCGGGCGAGCTGGCGCCGTTCCAGGGCGCGCTGACGGCGAACATCCCCGGCGCGGTGCTGATCTCTGCGGAGATACGCTGGGGGATCGACCTGCTGAAGCGGCGGCTGGTGGAAGGGCTCGACCGCGCGCTGGTAGCGACGCGTTAGTGCCGCTTATGCTTCGCGCTCGTCCGCTTTGGAGTCGGTACAGCGATTACAACCGAGCTCCATCCAATATCATAGAGGCGGACTTCAACCGACCCTCTATGGAGGACCCCCTCCGGCCGCCGCAGATCCACGCGGGTGCGGGAGCGATGAACGCCGACGCGCACTGTCACAGCTCAACAGCGCCACGGCGCAAAGGACGTGTTGCATGACACAGCCGATCACACTCCTCGCGGAAGAGGGCAGAGCGATCTGGTCGCTCAACCACCTGATTACCTTCAAGGCGACGGGCGCGGAGACCGGCGGTGCGTTCGCCCTCATGGAGCACCTGGGCGTGCCGGGCACGGGCGCACCACCGCACGTCCATCACGGCGAGGACGAATTCTTCTTTGTCCTCGAGGGCGAGGCGAACTTCCTGTTCGATGGCAAGCCTATCGCCGCCAAACCCGGCACATTCCTGTTCCTGCCACGCGACATTGAGCACGGGTTCGAGGTCGTTGGCGCGATACCGTGCCGGATGCTCGTGGGCTTCACACCTGCCGGGCTCGAGAACTTCTTCGCCGAGATGGGTGTGCCGGCCCCGAGTCGCACGCCGCCCGCCCCGGCGCCTCCAGACATGGAGAAACTGCTCGCGCTGGCGGCGAAGTTCAATTACGAGGTCCACCCTCCCCCGCACGCCTGATCGACCAGCCGCAACTCTCGCCGTCGCGCACGGTTTCATGGCGAGCGAAGCGCCCGGAGCACAGGGGGTGACGGCTAACCGCTAGCGGCTAGTCGCCCAGCAGCGTCTTGTAGCCGAGCGAGACGATCTCCTCGGCGTACTCGCTCCGCCAGCCGGGGTTGGGGACGCGGATGTCGCGTTCGCGGAACCAGCGGTGGTAGCTCAGGTACTCTTCTTCGAGCTTTCGGCGCCAGCCGTCCTCCTCGGCGAAGATGTCCGGCTCCACCTCCTCGAGCCGCGCGCCCATCTGGCTCGGGTCGAGGTCGAGGTCTTCCTGCCAGTAGTCGGCCAGGTAGTCGAGGCAGTCCTCGAGGTCTTTCCGGCAGTCGTTGACGAGGAGGTTCATCATGCCCTCCTGGTCGACGGGGTTGGCGCGCAGCCGCAGCTCGCGCGCGCAGGGCTCGCAGACGATGACGAGCTTGCGGGCGTCGCACTCCTCTTTGTTCTTGCAGTTGTGGCTGCGCGGCGAGTACTCGGCCGCGGCGGGAGAGCGGCTGTAGCCGGCTACGAGCGTCGGGTTGAGCGAGCCGCAGCGAAGGCAGGACAGCTTGTCCGCAAAGATGTCATCGATCGTCTTATTCCAATCGATTTGCACAACGCCCCTCGCTCGGCCCGATATCGCAGATTCATCTTATCTCACGCCTCCTCCGCGTTCAACGGGTGCCGGTGCCGGTCCCGGCCCGCCTGCGGCGGGGTTCGGGCCGCGGCGGAGCGGCCGATACTACGGTTGGGTTGCAGGAGGGGGTAATTCGCATGAACGTGCGTCGAATCCGTCCGGTTCGGCTCGTTGCCGAATCTGCAGGCGAGCACATCTTCACGACTCACGGGCGCCCGAAGGACGAGCGACCGCCAGTAAGCTGGGGCAACGTCCTCATGCGGCTGCTTACCCTCGGGTGGGGTGGAGCCATCATGGTGGCGCTGCTCGATGAGTTCGGGGCCCACGCGCATCTTCCGTTCGTCCTGGCGATGGCGATGACCGCGTTGCTCGTCGCGTCGGCCTTTATGCTCACGCGCCCGGAGGCAGAGGAGAGGTCCGCGCGGGGACGCGACGACGAAGCCGATCCCGAACACGACCTGCTCACGGAGCTGCCCACGTTCAACCAGTTCTCGCGCCGCCTCAGCGACGAGTTCAGCCGCGCGCGCAAGGTCGGCAGACAAGTCGCCGTGGTGCTGATCGACGTGAACAACCTGAGCGCCGTCAACAAGGAGTACGGCGTGCGCGCGGGCGACGAAGTGCTCCGCCACGTCGCTCGCGCGATCGATGGGACGCGCCGCTACAGCGACGTCGTAGCTCGGCTCGGAGACGATGAGTTCGGCGTGGTCCTCATGGACACGGCCGAGGACGGCGTACGGGCGTTCATCGGCCGCCTCGAAGATCGGCTCTCACGCGAATCCGCCGTCGCCGATGTCGCCGGCCGGAGCATCTCGCTCTGGGCCGGCATCTGCTCGGGGAACGCCGTGTCGGACCCGACGATGATGCGGTCAGAGACCGTGCTCCAGGCGGCGATGGCCGACCTTGACCGCGCGAAGCAGGAGCGGGAGCGGCGCCGCCGGACCTGGCTCTCGGCCTGACCCTCGCGTCTCGGACGGCCTCGTTCACCGAATCCTCAGACGCGGTGCGATGCCCTACGCTGCCCGGCCGATGCCGAGGCGCTGCGCCGCCTCGCCGGGATCGCGTGCACCGGAGCGCGTGAGCGCCTCGACCAGCGCGCCGATGCGCAGGATGGAGTCGAGGACAGCTGCCCGGTCCGCCCCCGCCGTGTCCTCAGCCGTCGCCGCCGTTCCGGCACCCGCGCGCAGCTGAGCGCGCAGGGGCTCGTCCCGCGCCGCGCAGGCCCACACCTCGAGCAAGACGCGCGCCATGGCATCCGGCCCGATCCCGTGAGAGTCCCCGTCCGCCGCGAAAGGCGGCATGAGCGCCCCTGCGTCGGCCAGCTTGTCAACCACGCCGCTCAACACGGCGGATTTCGTCCCGAAGTGATGATACAATCCGCCCTTGGAGCAGCCGGCGGCGAGACAGATGTCGTCCATCGACGTGGCGGCGTAGCCCTTCAGGGCGAACACGCCGAGCGCCGCCTCCACGATGGATTCCCGTGCGGCGCGGCTGCGTGCCGCCTGGCGTCCGGTTGGCGTTTGCATAGGCCTCTCTGGGCATGATCGACCCGTCCCCGGGGCCGGTGAACCTCGGCGCAAGGCCGGCCCGGAAAATTGATTGACGTGGAGGAGACAAAAGGGGTTGACAGAGGGCATACCGGGGCGTATATAAATACCGACGAGTCGGTATAGCCCACCGGGTGGCAGGCCGAGAGGGAACTTGGAAGGAGCAGGATCATGACGTTTCGCGTGACGTGGTAGTTTCCCAGCACGGACGTGCGAGCGCGGCCCTCGGAGCCCTCCGAGGGCCGCGTCTTTCATTGCCAGACGACTCCGGCTAGGCGGCGACCCGCGGCGCGGCAGCCGCGTGGTGCTCGGTCTCCTCGTCGTGGTCGCTGTGGCGGATCTCGACGATCTTGTCCCAGGCGAGCAAGAACGCCTGGACGCACTGGGGGTCGAACTGGGTCCCGCTGCAACGGATGATCTCCTCCCGCGATGCGTCGACGGAGAGCGCCTTGCGGTAGGGCCGGTCGGAGGTCATCGCGTCGAAGGTATCGGCGAGGACGAAGATGCGCGCGCCGATCGGGATCTCATCCGCCACGAGGCCGATCGGGTACCCCTTGCCGTCGAAGCGTTCGTGGTGCGCCATCACGATCCGCGATGCACCGGACAGGAACCCGATGTCCTTGAGCATGTCGTGGCCGATCTTGGGGTGGCGCCGCATGTCGACCCATTCCTCTTCGGTGAGCGGCCCCGGCTTGTGCAGGATCGTGTCGGAGACGCCGATCTTGCCGATGTCGTGCAGCAGGCCTCCCCGCTGCATGTCCACCCACTCTTCCGTCCCCGGCGTCGCGCCCATGTGGAACGCGATCTCCATCATGTACTTGGCCACCCGCAGCGAGTGCCCCTTCGTCTCGCGGTCACGCGCGTCGAGCGCGGAGACGAGCGCCTCGAGCGTACCGTCGTAAGTCTCGCGCAGTTGCTCCGCCATCCCCAGGACCTCGCGGTTCGCCTTCTGCAGCGCGCGGTTGCGCTTGTCGAGTTCCTCCACGTTCTTGGCCGTCTTATCGATGTACTGCTTGATCGAGAAGCGCATCATGATCGGCGGCGCGACGAACGCCAGCAGGCCGAAGTAGCCGAGCCCGTCGTATGCGACGGCCAGCGAAAGACCGAGCACGCCGAACACCAGGTAATGCGGGAGCAGCCATTCGAACTTCTCGCGCCATACCGCCAGCAGCGAGGTACGCGTCGCCAGGCTCACCGCCACGGTGACCAGGCTGATGTTCATCAGGTAGTAGGCGACGATGCCCGCCAGCGCAATGGGAAGCAGCCAGCCGCTCAGCGGCAACCCGGGTCCGGTGAGGTCCACCAGTCCCCGGATCATCGCCGCTACGGCGGCGTTGACGACGATCACCGAGCCGACGTTGAAGAGCCGCTTGTACCACGCCCCGCCCCCCATCCAGTCGGTGGCGAGGGCGGCAAACGGGCTGACGATCACCGCGCCGGCGGGACCGAACAGGAACGCAACCGCGAAGTCACCCACCATGCCGATGGAGATCGCCGTGTCCCCGTAGATCGGGATGCGGGTGCGCCCGAAGACCACGGCCAGGAGCATCAGCACGGCGAACCCGCCGAGGTCCGACGTGTCGAGCTGCGGCGCGAAGATGGCGACGGACAGCAGGCCGGCGCCGAAGACGAGCAGGACATACGCGAGAGCCCGCCTGGGCAGGCGCTCTGCGGAGTCGTCCTCGGAGGCAGCCAGGGCGAGCGGCACCACGTTCGAGCCGGTGCCCGGCCCGCGGTGACGAGCGTCGTCCAGGGAATCGCTGAGCATGAGTCCCGCCGGTCCCGGCCCCAACTGCGGAGGCCTATTGGAATATCGGCGTCCGGGAGGGGGCGCCGTAGGTTTAGGCCGCCTCATGGAGCTGGGCGGCCATTTGCCGGCGCAGGGTCGAAAGAATCCGCTTGTGAAGCTGGCAGACCCGCGATTCGGATAGCCCCATCATCTCGCCAATCTCATGGAACGGCTTCGCCTGCGTGTAGCGCAACTGGAGGATGGCGCGGTCCCGCGCCGTCAGGTGGCGAAGGGCGATCTCAAGCATCGCTAGCGAGGCATTGTGGTCGGCCGCCTTCGCCGGGTCGCTCGTTTCATCCTCGTCGACCGGATCGAGCGCGGGCGACGAGTCGCCGCCACGGTCCTGGAGCGCGTGCTCGAGCGAGATGAACTTGGAGCCGGCGTGCTTCGCGATGGCGCTCAGCTGTTCGAGCGGGATTCCGAGCCGCACGGCGACTTCCTTCTGTGTGGGCCAGCGGCCGAGGTGGGCGGCCAGCTCCTGGGATGCCTGCTCGACCTCACGCGTGCTCTTGCGGAGCGAGCGGGGCAGCGGGTCCGCCCGGCGGATCGCGTCGAGGACCGAGCCGCGAATGCGGCGCACGGCGAAGCTGGCGAAGCTTGTGCCGCGCTCTTCGTCGAACGCATCGACCGCCTGGATCAGCCCTTCGATCCCGTAGGCCACGGCGTCCTCGCGGTCGAGGCCGAGGGTCTTCTGGTTGTCCGTTGACATGCGGCTCACGACGAATGCCACAAGCGGCATGTGCTTCATGATCATCTCTTGCCGGCTCTGCGCGCGGGTGGTCGCCACGGGGCCCCCTTTGCCACGATGAAATGCCGCCTGCCCGGAGGGCGACAGGCGGCACAAATTGCGCTGAACTTCGAACCTGGCGGGGCCCGAGGGTTCGGCGGCCCGGCTATCCGTCACGCCGACGGACCCGAGGCTTTGCGTCCCCGCCTTGCGGCGAGTTTGCCTGTTCGCTACCTCTGAGCGTTCCGTACCCGCGGTCCCTGCGTCTGCCTGCTGGTCCTTCAGCGCGCTCGATAACTCCTAACGACGAGCGGGCCGATTTGTTACACCTGCGGTCAAGAAACGATCTTATCTGCGAGATGTAAAATATCGTCAGAACCGGTAGCTAAACTGCCGCCGTTGGGGCATACTCTTCAGTTGGACACCGGCACCACCGCCGATACTCCTTGCGAGGAACCCATGGCCAAAGCGACCACCGACCGTTTCGAGCAGCGCAAAGCCACGCGGGCCAAGCTCATCGACGCAGCCCTCGGGATGTTCTCGACGAGCGGATATGAGCACGCCACCGTCGACGATATCTCCCAGGCCGCCGGCTATTCGAAGGGCGCCTATTACTTCCACTTTTCGACGAAGGACGACATCCTGCTGGAACTCCTCCGCCAGTGGACGGAGACGCGGTCGGCGGCGCTCGCCGAGGAGCTCGGTGACGAAGACGCGAGCGTCGGGAACCTGCGGTCGGCGCTCGAGCGGTTCTTCTCGTACGATGCCGAGCCGCGCTGGCCCGGCGTGCTGCTGGAGTTTTGGGCACAGGCCGTGCGCAGCCCGGAAGTCAGCAAGCGTCTGACCCAGGCTTACGCGGCCTGGCGCAAGCAACTCGGCGTCGCCTTCGAGCAGGCGGCCGGACGGGGCGAGCTGAGCCTGGTATCGGGAGAGGACGCCGCCTCCGTGGCGCTTGCCGCGCACGACGGGCACGCGGTCCAGGTCGCGATCGGATCGCCGGGCGGCCGCAGCATGAGCGCCGCCAATCTCGTGGAAGCCCTCGTGGGGCCCCTCGAAGCACGAGAGGCACCGGCGGAGCGTCGAACCGCGGCGCTCTAACCCTCGCCGCCGCGAGCTGCGAGATCGATGCTGTGTCACCCGCGAAGCGATACGGAAGATCGTGCGCGCACTCATCCTCGCCCCTTACACACCGCCTGAGCTCGAGCGGCTCTCCCGGACCGCGGATGTCGTGCATGAAAGCTGGCTCGACTCGGGCCGCCTTCACGACCCCGACGAACTGGGCGCCCGGATCGCCCGCGAAGACTTCAGCATCCTCGTCGTCGAAGCCGACTTCGTCTTCGAAGAGGTCTTCGCGGCGGCGCCCGGGCTGCGTCTTGTCGCCGTCTGCCGCAACGCGCTGAACCAGGTCGACCTGGACGCGGCCACGCAGCATGGTGTGGCGGTCACACATGCGCCCGGGCGCAACACGAACGCCGTCGCGGAACTGGCCGTCGGGCTCATGTTCGCGCTGGCGCGACACATCCCTCAGGCGGACCGTATGGTACTCGGCCGCGGCTGGCGAGACCCGTCCGCCGGCTATCGCGCGTTCCGCGGCCGTGAGATCGCCGGCGCGACGGTGGGAGTCGTAGGCTTTGGCCAGATCGGCCGCGAGGTTGCGCGCAAGTGCCTGGCGCTCGGCGCGCGCGTGCTCGCGTACGACCCGCTGGTGCCGTCGCGGCAGCTCGAATCGCTCGGTGTCACGCCGTCGGCGCTGCCCCAGCTGGCCGCGCGTTGCGACTTCCTGACGCTGCATGTCCCGGACGCCGAGGCGACGTATCGCATGATCGACCGGACGATTCTGTCGGAGGTTTCGCCGCGGGGGTACCTGATCAACACCGGCGCCGGCGGCGCCGTCGACGCCGAGGCCCTCGTTGAGGCTCTCGAGTCCGGACGCCTCGCGGGAGCGGCGCTCGATGTCTTCGAGGGGCAGCCGTTGCCGCTCTCCAGCCCGCTGCTCAGGGCGCCAAACCTGATCCTCACGCCGCATATCGGCGGCGCCACAGACGAGAGCGTCGAGCGGCACTCGCGGATGATCACGGAGGAGATCGAACGCTTCGCCGCCGCCAAGCCGCTGCTTCACGGCGTCAACGACGTCTCGGGAGTGGCGCGTGTCGGCTGACACGATCCTAGTGATCGATGCCGGCACGACGTCGCTGCGGGCCGTCGCGGTCACGAGCGCGGGCCTCGTAAATCCGCTGGCCGTTGAGCCATGGCCGCTCTTCGTGCCGGAAGATGCCGCGCCATTCGGGCGCGAATTCGACATAACGGAACTCCAGGCGGCGGTCCGTCGGCTCCTCGCGGCGGCGATGGCGGCCGGCACGCCGGCGGCCGCCATCGCCGTCACGGGGCAGCGCGAGGGCGTCGTGTTCACGGACGCGGAAGACAACATCGTGTTCGCCGCGCCGAACATCGATGCGCGCGCCTCGGCGGAGGGGATGGCGATCGACGCCCGCCGGGGCGACGAGGTGTATCGCGTGACGGGGCATCTGCCGGCGCTCATACTGGCGCCCGCCAAGCTCGCCTGGTTGCGGGCGAACCGCGCCGCGGCTGCCGCGCGCGTCGCGCACGTACTGCCGCTCGCCGACTGGCTGGCGTTCTTCCTGACGGGCGAGCAGGCCATGACGAGGACGCTCGCCGCCGAGAATGGCCTGCTCGATGTGAGCTCCGGCGCCGTACCGGCGGGCCTCCTGGATGCCTGCGGCCTTGCCGCGGAAATGCTCTGTCCGCCGGTGCCGGAGGGCACGATCGTGGGACACGCCTCGTGTGTCGCGCCGGGGAACATCCCCGCCGTGCTCGCAGGAGCCGATACGCAGGCTGCGCTCGTGGGCATGGGCGCCGTCAGCCCGGGCGACGTTGGCGTGCCGGCCGGGTGGAGTGCGCCCCTGCAGATGGTGACGGAGCGCCCGGTGTTTGACTCCGCTCAGCGTACGTGGACCAGCGTGCACGCCGTGGCAGGGCGCTGGATCCTGGAGTCGAATGCGGGGGAGACCGGGCGCTGCTGGCAGTGGCTGTTGTCGATGCTCGCCCTCGAACCGACCGAGAGCGAGACGCTCGCGGAGGCGTCGCCGCCGGGCGCGCGGGACGTGCTTGCCGTATTCGGCGCGGCGGCAATGGACGCGGCGCGCCTGAATGCCGGCCTCGGCGCACTGACGTTCCCCCTTCCGCTGGTGATGTTGGCGCCCGAGCGCGGCGACCTCCTGCGTTCGGCGCTCGAGTCGATCGCGTTCGCCCTCCGCGCCAACCTCGAGCAACTCGAGGCCGTGTACGGGTCCGCCGCGACGTCGTTCTCCCTCGGCGGTGGCATGTCGCGCAGTCCGTTGTTCGCGCGCATCGTCGCGGACGTCCTCGATCGGCCGGTCGCTGTGGCGCGCGATCCGCAGACGTCGGCGCTGGGCGCGGCGGCGCTCGCCGCCGTCGCGATCGGACAGCACGGCACACTCGAAGACGCGGTGACGGGCATGGAGTTGCGTGGGCTCCCCCTCGAGCCGGAGCCGCCTGCCGCCGCGACGTACGAGGACGCCTACCGGCGCTGGCGCGCGCTGGCGGAAGAGATGCCGCGCCTTGCGGAGCTGGGCTGATGGCCGGCGAATACGTCTCCGAGCGCGAAGCGGTCCTTGCCGCCGTGCGGCGCATCGTGGACGAGGGACTCGTCGCCGGCGCGAGCGGCAACGTGAGCTGCCGCGCCGGTTCTGGCCTGTACGCGATCACGGCGAGCCGCGTGCCGTATCACCGCTTTGGGCTGGCCGACGTCCTGGTCGTCGACGACGAGGTGGAGCCGGTCGTCGGGACCGGCGTGCCGTCCAGCGAATCGCTGACGCATCTCGCCGTGTACCAGGCCCGCCCCGATGTCGGCGCGGTGATCCACACGCACTCCCCGTACGCCAGCGCGTTCGCGGTGGCCGGCGAACCGATAGCGCCGGTCCTCGACGAGCAAGTCGTGGCGATCGGCGGCGCGGTCCTCGTCGCGGAGTACGCGCCCTCGGCGAGCGAAGAGCTGGCGCGCAACGCCGTCGCTGCGCTCGCGGAGCGGGCGGCAGTGCTTCTCCGGAACCACGGTGCGGTGATTGCCACCGCCGACCTCGATGAGGCGGTGGCCGTGGCGGTGCTGCTTGAGCGCGTGGCGAAAGTGTGCATATTGAGCAGGATCATCGGCCGGACGGGCGAGTTGCCGGCCGATGTTGTTGCGGCTGAAGCCGCGGCCTATCGGATGATGAAAGGGCTCAGGGAGACGTAGATGCAGGTGCCGGCATTCCTCTTGCGACGGCTGTACGTGAAAGGCAGCCTGCGTAACTCCAACGGAGGGTTTGCGTTCGACCTCAAGAACTCGCTCGGTTCGGGCTACGCCGAGCAGGTGCTGCCGCTGACGCTCGATGGCGAGAGCCTGTCCGCCGAGGCCTCGGTGTTCATCGTGGACGGCGTCGCGACGCCGTTTCGGGAGGTGTCGTCCGACCGGCCGATGACGCTGGCGATGAACCGCACCGTGACGATCGGCGTGGATGGGCACACGTTGAGCGCCGGCAAGCACAAGATCGGCATCGGATTCGTGGTGACGGGCATGGGGAAGATGCAGTTCGACGTCACCGACGCCGTGGGAGACCGGCCAGATGCCGGGGGATAGCCTGCCGCCGCCGATTCCGCCGGTGGACTTTGTCGCGCGCTGGGCGCTGATTGTCGAACGCCGGCGGGCGCAGATGGACGCAGCCTACGCGGACGCCGGCATCTCCAACATCGACTACTGGGGGCGGCGGGCGAAGGCGTACCGCGAGGCGCTGCACCAGCGCCCCGACGAGGATCCGTTCCTCGTACGGGTGAGGGCCGGCATCGACTCCGGGAGCACCGTCATCGACGTCGGAGCCGGCACCGGCCGGCACACACTTGCGCTCGCGCCCCACGTCGCCGCGGTCACCGCGATCGATCCGTCTTCGGCGATGCTGGGATTGCTGCGAGAAGACCTCTCCGCCGCGGGACGCAACAACGTCCAGACGATCGAGTCGGAATGGCTCGCGGCCAACGTCCCTCCGGCGGACACCGTCCTCTGCTCGCACGTGCTGTACCCCATCGGCGATGTCGTGCCGTTCGTGCGGAAGCTCGACGGCTCCGCCCGGCGGCGCGTCTTCGTGTACCTGCGCGCCGACCCCTTGCCGACGGACTTCGGGCTATGGAAGGAGTTCCACGGCACGGCGCTGCAAGCGCAGCCGGTGCATATGGACCTGATCAATGTGCTTGCTCAGATCGGCATCTTCGCGGATGTCGAGATCGTGGAGCACCGCTTCTCGTGGACGTTCGCCGATCTTGATGAAGCGCAGGCGCAGGTGCGCAACAGCCTCTGCCTGCGGGAAGACGACGCCGTGGCGAACAGGAAGCTGCGCGCGCTCCTCGCGGAACGCCTCGTCACGTGGCCGAACGGCCGTCTCGGGCCGCAGGTGGGGTCAGCGCGTTCGGCGATCATTTCCTGGGCGCCCGCCGCGCGTTAACGCCTCCTCGCCAGCCACTCCGCTACGACGCGCGCGAGGTCGTCCGGCCGGTCGGTCGGCACGGAGTGTCCGGAGTCCGGGACCTCGACCAGCTCGGCATCCGGGATCGCCGCGACCATCTCGTCGGCGACCTGCGGCGGGAGCACCTGCGTCTTGCCGCCGCGGACGACCAGCGTGGGCGCGCCGATCCGAGGAAGCGCGTCCGTGAGGTCCGCCGGGTCCCAGCGCGCCGGCGCGGCGGCATCGTACTTGAGCAGCAATCCGGCGTCCGTCTGGCGCAGGTTCCAGCGCGTGCGGTCGCGGAGCATGGCGTCGGGCGCGGTCGTGTTCGCGGCGCGGGCCGCGGAGAATGCCTCGTCGAAGGTCGCGAACGGGCGGTGACCGGTGCGCGCGAGCGTGACCATCTCCTGCCGGTTCGGCGCCTGCTCGCGTCGCAAGCGGGGGCCGATATCGACGACGATCAGCCGCGAGACCTGTTCCGGATGCTCCACCGCGTACGCCATGGCGTTGTGACCGCCCATCGACAGGCCGATCAGCACGAAGCGCTCGAGCTGCCACAACTTCACGAGGGCGGCGAGGTCGCGCGTGAAGTCAGTCGTGGCGTACGAGGCGGCGTGCGCGCTGTCGCCGTGCCCGCGCTGGTCGGGCGCGAACAGGTGGTAGCGGTCCGCCAGCGCCCGCGCCACGTGGTCCCACGTGTGCGCGTGACCGGTCAGCCCGTGCAGGAGCACCATCGCCGGCGCGTCCGGGCCGCCCCATTCGAGGTAGTGGAACTCCATGCCGCCCGCAGCGGCGCGCAGGGACCGGCGAGCTTCGACCGTCTCCATGTGACCTCTCGTTGCCGCGGCGGACGACGCTGGGCGCATCGACCGGCTTCACGGTAGCACGCCCGACGCCTACAATTGCGGCATCTAACGACGTCGCAGGGAACGGAGACCCGATGCTCACGCCGCTCGACGACTACCTGGCGCACCAGACGCCTGACACCCTGGACCGTGTCGCGACGAGCGACCGGAACTTCTACGACCGCTACTACCTCAACGCCCACAGCCTCGAGGGCGATGCGTTCCTCGTCGTGGCGATGGGCCTCTACCCGAACATCGGCGTGATCGACGCGTTCGCCACCTGCGTCATCGACAACAAGACGCAGTACATCGTGCGCGCATCGCGCGCGCTCGGCGGCGACCGCATGGACACGACCGTCGGCCCGATCGCGGTCGAAGTGCTGGAGGGGCTGCGGCGGTTCCGCGTCCGCACGGAGCCGTCGAAGCACGCGTTGAGCTTCGACCTGACGTTCGAGGGTGTCACGCCGCCGTTCGAAGAGCCGCACTTCCTCCGGCGTGCCGGGAGCCGCGTGGTGATGGACTACACGCGGCTCACGCAGAACGGCCGCTGGTCGGGGACGCTCACCGCCGGCGGCCGGACCTTCGCGGTCGAGCCGGGTTCGTGGCGGGGGGCGCGCGACCACTCCTGGGGCATCCGCCCCGTGGGCGGAGGCGAACCCCAGTCGGCGCCGCCGCCCGGCGCCGGTCCCGCCGGGTTCTTCTGGGTCTGGACGCCCGTGCAGTTCGAGAACGCCTGCCTGATGTACACCTGCAGCGAGGACCCGGACGGCACGCGCTGGCACGCCGCCGCGGAGTTGCTGCGCCCGTACGGATCGGCGACGCCGCCCGAGCCGCTCACGGTCGTCTCGCACGACATCAAGATGCTGCGCGGCACGCGGACGTTCGAGCGCGGCACTCTCACCGTCGCGCGGCGCGACGGCTTGGTGGCGACGGTCCGCATGGAGCCGAAGTCCACGCTCTACATGGCGGGTGCCGGTTACGCCTATTACGGCGGCTGGCGCCACGGCCAGTACCACGCGCCGCTCGCCGTCGAAGGCGAGACGTGGGACCTCACGGACGCGGCGATGTTGCAGCGCATCGGCGGCCAGACCGAGACCGTCTGCGACTACACCGTCGAGGGCATGGAGGAGCTTGGGACGGGCCACGGCATCTTCGAGTTCCTGCTGCTGGGCTCCTACCTGCCGTACGGCTTCAACGCATGGAACGACGTGGCGAAGTAGCCCGGCATCCGGCCACAAGCGTCGTGGACAGTGACGCCATGAGATGCATGGTCCTCCGCCGCCTGGGTGCGCCGCTCGAGGGTGAAGACCGCCCGCCGCCGGCCCCGGGGCCCGGCGAGGTGCGTATCGACGTCGAGGCCTGCGGTGTGTGCCGCACCGACGTCCACATCGTCGACGGCGAGGTGCCGGCGCGGCTACCGGTGGTCCCCGGGCACCAGGCCGCCGGGCGCGTCTCGGCGGCCGGACCCGGCGTCAGCGGGTGGAGCATCGGCGATCCGGTGGGGGTCGGCTGGCTGCACAGCACCTGCGGCGCCTGCCGGTTTTGCTCCGCCGGACGCGAGAATCTCTGCCCCGACGCGCGCTTCACCGGCCGCGACGTCGACGGCGGCTTCGCCGGCGCCATGCTCGCCGATGCGCGGTTCGTCTACCGGTTGCCGGCGTCGCTCCCGGCGATCGATGCCGCCCCGTTGCTCTGCGCCGGGATCATCGGCTATCGCGCACTGCGCCTCAGCGAGATCAAGCCCGGCCGGCGCCTGGGGTTGATCGGCTTCGGGGCCTCCGCTCATCTCGCTATACAGGTCGCATTGCACTGGGGCTGCGAGGTCTACGCCTTCACGCGCGAAGAGCATCATCGCCGGCTCGCGCTGGACCTCGGCGCGGCGTGGGCGGGCGATGCGGCGGAGGCGCCGGGCGTCCCGCTCGATGCTGCGGTGATCTTCGCGCCGGCGGGCGACCTGGTGCCGCGGGCGCTGGCGCTACTCGACCGCGGCGGCACGCTCGCCGTCAACGCGATCCACATGTCGGCGATCCCGTCGTTCCCGTTCGACGCGCTGTACCACGAGCGGACGGTGCGCAGCGTGGCGAACTTCACCCGGCGGGACGCCGAGGAGTTCCTGTCGCTCGCGGCTACGATCCCCGTCCGGGCGAACGTCGAGCGGTACGATCTCGAAGAGGCGGACGTGGCGATTGGTCGCGTCCGGCGTGGCGAAGTGCACGGCGCCGCCGTCGTCGATACGCGTGCGCACGCCGGTTGAGGCGTGGGGCCTAGCGTCGTCGTCGTACGAGGGCTACGCTCACGGTCGGGAGGCCCTGGCGCGAAAACGTTGGCTTCTGACCGCGCTCGGGCCCGGCTGGGTAGCCGTGTACTGGCTCGCATTGCGCCAACGCATGCTGACCTGGGGCGCGACGCGCGAAGAGGCGCTCGTGCCGCTCCCGGGCGACGAGCGCGTCCCGAAACCCGCGCTGGCATCGACGCGCGCGATCACGATTCGCGCCACGCCGGCGCGGGTGTGGCCGTGGCTCGTGCAGATCGGGCAAGGCCGCGCCGGGTTCTGCAGCTACACGTTCCTGGAGAATCTGTTCCTCACGCACATGCGGAACGCCGACCGCATCCATCCGGAATGGCAGGACTTGCAGCCGGGCGACAGGGCAGGCTCCACCCTCTGGTGTCACTCGAGGTGCTCGAGGTCGTGCCCGAACGCTGGTTGTTGCTCGCCGAGGACTGGGCCTTCGTGCTCCGGCCGGGCGACGGGGGCTCCACGAGGATGATCGTGCGTTCGCGCGGCGCGTTGTACCCCGACTTGCGCCTCTCCGCGCTGAACTTCGTGTTCTGGCGGCTGGTCTTCGAGCTGGCGCACGCGCTGATGGAGCGCGGGATGTTGCGTGGCATCAAGCGTCGGGCCGAAGGCACGGCGAGGTTGGCGCAGGGACGTGCGGCGAGCGCCGTGCCCTGACGCCCTCAGTCCGCCCCGAGGATCAGCGTACCCGTCGCGCTCAGCATGCCGCCCGTCCCGTTCACCAGCGCGAGCTTCGCGCCGGCGACCTGGCGGGCCCCGCACTCGCCGCGCAGCTGGCGCACGGCTTCGATGAGAATGAACATGCCGTACATGCCCGGGTGCGTGTACGACAGCCCGCCGCCGTTGGTGTTCATCGGGAAATCGCCGCCAGGAGCCGTCCGCTGATTCGCGACGAATGGTCCGCCCTCGCCCTTCTTGCAGAAGCCGAGCTCCTCCAGCGTCACCATCGCCGTGTAGGTGAACGAGTCGTACACCTCCACAACGTCGATGTCGTCGTGCGAGACACCGGCCATCTCGAACGCCGCCGCGCCCGAATAACGCGCCGGCGTGCGGGTCGCGTCAGCCATGCCGAGCAGCGACTGGTGCGTCGTGGACTCGCCGGACCCGAGCACCCATACCGGCTTCTTCGGGAAGTCGCGCGCGCGGTCGGCGCCCACCACCACCACGGCGCCGCCGGCGTCCGTGACCAGGCAGCAGTCGTAGATGTGAAAGGGATAGCTGATCCAGCGCGACGACAGCACGTCCTCGATCGTCAGCGGGTCACGCATCATCGCGCGCGGATTGAGCTGCGCCCACTTGCGCGTCGCCACCGCCACCTCGGCGAGCTGCTCGCTCGTCGTGCCGTATTCGTGCATGTGGCGAATCGCGGCCATCGCGTAGACGCTAGGCGGCCCGCCGACGCCGAACGGCATCTCGAACTGCGCGGAGGGCAACGATGAGTCGAACATGCCGCCGCGGGGCCCGCGCCGCGCCCGCGAGGAGTGGCCCGTCTCGCCGTGCGTGATCAGGGCCACGCTGCACAGCCCTTCGGCGATCGCCGCCGCCGCGTGCTCGACGTGGATCACGAACGACGAGCCGCCGGTCATCGTGTTGTCCATGTACCGCGGCAAGATGCCCAGATACTCGCACATCTGCACGCTCGCCATGCCGCTGACGCCGCACGTGAACACCGCGTCAACCTCGGACTTTTCGATCCCGGCATCGCGCAGCGAGTTGCGGGCGGCCTGCGCGTGCATCATGATCGGCGTCATGTTGGGGACGATGCCGATCTCGTCGGTCTCGTCGGCCCCGACGATCGCGGCCTTCTGTTTGATGCTCATCGATGCTCCTGCTCGCGCCTCACGCCGGCCTGAAGAGAGGCAGCGAGATCTCGTCCGTCACGTCTTCCCACTGGACCTCGACCGGCATGTCGCAGCGGATGTTCTCCGGCGCCGGATCGATGCCGATGAGGTTGGTCATCAGTCGTGGGCCCTCGTCGAGCTGCACGACGGCGGTGATGTACGGCGGACGGAATCCCGGCGCCTGCGGCCGAAACTGGATCGCGAAGGTGTACAGCGTCCCGCGGCCGCTGCACGGGCGCCATTCGATGTCCCAGCTGAAGCAGCGCGGGCAGAACTGCCGCGGGTAGAAGAAGAATTGCGCGCAGCTGCTGCAGTACGGGAGCAGCAGTTCATGGCGTTTGCACGCGTCCCAAAAGGGCTTTGACTCCGGGCTGGGCACGGGGAGGGGTTTAGCATATTCGGCCATTGGTACCTCTCGCTCGATTGCTCGTGCGCCGACGCATCGTAACGTCGCCAGCGCTTACGCACGAGGCTACGGGACGAGCACGATCTTCCCGAACTGCTCCCTCCGCAGCAGGCGCTGCACCGCCTTCGCCGCGTCGGCGAGGGGGAAGACGGTGTCGACGACGGGGCGAAGCCTGCCGTCGGCCAGGTACGGGACGTAGCGGAGCAACTCGGCCTTCGTGCCCATGAACGAGCCGAAGATCGTCTGTTGCGACAGGAAGAATCGCGTGACGTTGATCGTGGCGTCGTTTCCGGCGGTCGCGCCACAGGTCACGAGCCGCCCGTTGCGCGCCAGCGCCCGCACACTTTGCTCGAAGATCGTGGCGCCGACGTTTTCGACCGCCATGTCCGCACCCCTGCCGCCGGTGAGCTTGCGCGTCTCCTCGGCGAGGTCGCCGGTGGTGTAGTTGACCACGGCATCCGCCCCCAGTTCCCGCGCCCTGTCCAGCTTGGCGTCGGAGCCGGCGCTGGCGATGACACGCGCGCCATGGAGCTTCGCCACCTGGATAGCGGCGACGCCCACGCCGCTCCCGGCCGCGTTCACGAGCACGGTCTCGCCAAACCGCAGCTGCGCGCGGGTCAGGATCATGTGCAGCGCGGTCGTGAACACGAGTGGCACCGATGCCGCTTCTTCGAACGAAAGGTTCGCGGGCTTCGCGAAGGCGTTGGCGGCCGGGACGGCGACCAGTTCCGCGAGACCGCCGTCCCGCCCCTGTCCGAGCAGGTGGTAGCGCGCGCAGAGATTGTCGGCGCCGTCGAGGCAGGATGCGCACAGGCCGCAACTGACGCCGGGGTGCAACATCACCTCGTCGCCCGCCGACACGTTTGTCACGCCCGCGCCGCACGCCTCGACGATCCCGGCGACGTCCGCCCCCAGGATGCGCGGCCGGTCGTACGGCGCGCCCGGGGCCGCCTTCGCCGCCCACGCCTCCAGGTGATTGAGCGCTACGGCCCGCACGCGGACGAGCACCTCGCCGGGCCCGGCCGCCGGATCGGGCGCCTCCTCGTACACATAATTATTCGCGCTTCCCGGCTGGTGCAGGCGAATAGCTCTCACGTCGTCTCGTCTCCTGTCGCTGCGTCTCGCCGGATACAATAGCCTGCGACCTTCGAGCGCTCAACAACAGGTGACAGACCGATGCCCGGAACGGCGCCGTTCCGAAACCAGCCGATCCTGACGTCAGACCAGCTGCGCGCCCGCTTGCCGGGGTTCTACAAGTCGTTGCGGGAGTTCAACGACGGCTATTTCTTCGAGTCCCACGAAACGTTGGAGGACTTGTGGATGGTCACGCCGTGGCCGGCGCGGCAGTTCTTCCAGGGCATCATTCAGCTCGCCGCGGCCTTCGTTCACCTCGCGCGCGCCGAGTATCCTGGCACGATCAAGCTACTCGACGCCGCATCCGACAAGCTCACCGGGTTCGCGCCTGCGATATTCGGCGTCGATGTCGAAGCGCTGGTCGCGGATGTGCGGCGGGCTCGCGAAGAGCTGGTTGAGCTGGGGGAGGAGCGCGTCCGTCTCTGGCGCAGCTCGAACGTGCCGGTCATCAGGTACGCGCCGGCAAACGGCTTCGAGTAGCGCAGTCCCAAATCGAACTCCAATGTGATTCTCATAGAATGCTTCCTGAAGGAGGTGGCCGATGAAGATTTTGCTCGCCGAGGACGATCTCCGGCTCGCGCGCGCCGTGCGCCGGGTGTTCGAAGAGGATTCGCACACCGTCGAGACGGTCGTTGATGGGAAGGCCGCCCTGACGGCCGCGACTCCGGAGAATTTCGACGTGATGGTGCTCGATGTCATGCTCCCGGACCTGGACGGGTTCGAGGTGTGCAGGCGCCTGCGCCTGGGTAACGTCCAGACGCCGATCCTGATGCTGACGGCCCGGACCGAGGTGAAGGACCGCGTGACCGGCCTTGACTCCGGCGCCGACGACTACATGGTGAAGCCCTTCGCCGTCGCGGAGCTACTCGCGCGTGTACGTGCGCTCGGCCGCCGATCCACCCGCGCCAACGGGCACGACCGCCTGCGCGCCGGCGACCTGACCCTTGACGTGTCCCGTCACAGCGCCCTGCGCGGCAACCGGGAGATCGAGCTCACGGTGAAGGAGTTCCAGCTGCTGGAACTGCTCCTCCGGCACCAGGGCCAGGTGCTCACCCGCTCCCAGATCCTCGATCATGTCTGGCAGTACGACCGCGACTTCGCAAGCAATGTCGTCGACATTTACATACACTACCTGCGGAACAAGGTCGACAAGGGGTTCAAGACCCAGCTCATCCACACGATCCGGGGAGTGGGTTACACACTGAAGCCTTAACTGTGTTCGAGGCGCTCCGCTGGCGGCTGACGGGCTGGTACGTGCTCGTGTTCGCCCTCGTCTTCGTTGCCGTAGGCGTCATCGTGTTCGTGTGGGTGGATCACCGGCTCACCAGCGAAGTCCGTGGCGCCGTCAGCAACATCAGTACGGCCGCGACCGAACGCGCCGCACAGCACAGCGACATGGCCGACGCCGACGGTGACGTGCGCGCCGTCCTCGCCAATGCCTCGCTCACCGGGAACGCCGACGTCTTTGTGCTGCTGCTCAACCCCGACGGCACGATCGCGGCGAATCCCAGCGACGTCGCCACCCGGGGCCTGCCGGCGGTCGAGTCCATGCAGGCGGCTGCGCGCGACGGCGTCGATACACGTACGTACAACGCGACCGGCGACGACCTCTCGATCCGCACCACGGCGGTGCGGGATCCGTCGGGCAGGCTCATCGGCTTCGTGCAGGCGGGCAAGTCAGACGCGGAGCGGGAGGCGTCCCTCCGCACCCTCGTCATCGTCATGGGCGGCGGGGCGTTCACCGGACTCGTGCTGGCGACGGCCGGCGGGCTCTTCGTCGCCGCCATCGCCATCCGTCCGGTGCGTCGCAGCTTCGACCGCCAGCGGGAGTTCGTCGCCGACGCGTCGCACGAGTTGCGCACGCCGCTCGCGGTGATACGCGCGAACGCGGAGGCTGCCGCCCGCGTCTCTCCGCCCGACGACCCGATCACCGACATCGCGGCGGAAGCTTCGTACATGACGCGACTCCTGGACGATCTGCTCCAGCTGGCCCGCAGCGATACCCGGGGGATCGAGCTGCAGGTCAGCAGCGTCGATGTCGCGGAGGTGGCACGGAGCGGCGCGAACGCCGTGCGGGCGCTGCTTGATGACGCCGGCCTGCGCTTCTCTGTGGACATCGATCGATCGTCGCCGCTCCGGGTCAATGCCGACCCGGAGCGGATCCGGGAGGTGCTCCTCATCCTCCTTGATAACGCCCTCAAGTACACACCGCGAGGCGGCGCTATTACGCTTCGCGCGTTCAATGAAGACGGCCAGGCCGTCGTCCGCATCTCCGACACCGGGATCGGCATCGCTCCCGGCGACATCACGCGCCTGTTCGACCGGTTCTATCGCGTCGACAAGGCGCGCTCCCGGGCCGCCGGCGGCGCCGGTCTCGGTCTCTCGATCGCGAAGGAGATCGCTGATGCGCACGGCGGCACCATCACCGTCGAGAGCGCCGCGGGCGAAGGCACGACGGTTACGTTCCGGTTGCCGGTGGCGGCGAGCGTCCCGCGCGAGGCGCAAGCACCTTCATGACGGCGGCCGGTGTGGCCCGCGCGTGGCGAAGGTGAGCGGGCAGCCGGCCGTGCGCGACATGGCGGGACGCGTGGCGGCGGTGCGAGAGCGGATCGCGGTGGCAGCGCTGCGGGCGGGGCGTCCTGTTGAGGACATAACGCTCGTCGCCATCTCGAAGGGTCACGCCGCATCGGACGTGCGCCAGGTCTTCGCCGCGGGGGTATGGCACTTCGGCGAGAACCGCGTTCAAGAGGCGGTCGAAAAGATCAGCGCCGCGCGCGAGGAGCGCCTCGACGCCGTCTGGCATCTTGTCGGCCATCTGCAGCGCAACAAGGTGGGAGCAGCGCTCGGACTGTTTGATATAATCGACAGCCTTGATTCGTTGCGCCTCGCCGAAGCCATCGATGCGCAGGCGGACGCCCGTGTGCGCGTCCTCCTCGAAGTGAACGTTGCCAACGAACCCACCAAGTTCGGGACGCGCCCCGCCGATGTGCCGGAGCTTGTAGAACGCCTCGGTGCGCTCCGGCGTATCGAGCTGGTCGGCCTGATGACCGTCGCGCCGCCGGTCGATGATCCCGAGGCGGTGCGGCCCGTGTTTCGCGCGCTCCGCCGCCTCGGCGTCTCGCTCGGGCTGCGGGAACTTTCCATGGGGATGACGGATGATTTTGAGGTCGCGATCGAAGAGGGATCGACGCAGGTGCGGGTGGGCCGTGCGATCTTCGGTCCCCGCAGTGAATAGCAGGCGATTCGGACGTCACGAATGAAGCTGGGACTCATCGGCTGCGGGTTCATGGGCGAAGCGATGCTCAGCGCGACCATCAACAAGGGCGTCGCGTCGCCGGCGGACGTCCGCGTCGCCGAGATCAACGAAGAGCGCTGCGCCGCCATGAACGGCCGCTACGGGGTGCTTGCCAGCAGCGATGCGGGGACAGTGATCGAGGGTTCGGAGATCGTCGTCTTCGCCATCAAACCCCAGGAGTTCGATGCGGCGGCCCATGTCCTCAAAGGGCGCTTCCGGCGCGACCAGACGATCGTCTCGATCATGGCCGGCGTCCCGATCGAGAAGATCGCCCGCATGCTCGCGCACGCCGCGATCGTGCGGGTGATGCCCAATACGCCCGCGGCGGTCGGCGAGGGCATCAGCGTCTGGACCGCCACGGCCGAGGTCGACGACCGGGCGCGCGGCGAGATCGGCGCGATCCTGAGCGCGATGGGCCGAGAGGTACATGTCGACGACGAGAAGTACCTGGACATGGCGACGGCGCTGTCGGCCAGCGGGCCGGGCTTCGTGTACATGTTGCTCGAAGCGTTTATCGACGCCGGAGTTCACGTGGGATTCAAGCGGAACGTCGCGGAGATGCTCGCGGTCCAGACGTTCGTCGGCGCCGCGAAGTATGCGCAGGAAACAGGCAAGCACCCGGCGGAGCTGCGGAACGAAGTCACCTCGCCCGCGGGGACGACCGCCGCGGGCCTGCTGGTGCTGGAGAGCGCGGGCGTGCGCGGCGCCATTATCGACGCGATCGAGGCGGCGTACGAACGTTCGCGCGAGCTGGGGGCGTAGTTGATCTTTGGTGCGCAGTGCAGCGGCGCGAGCGCCGCGTCGCAGGTCATCTGCCTGTTCGCCACGCTGCTGATCGTCGCCATCATTGCGCGCGCGCTCTTGAGCTGGTTCAACATGGACCCCAGGAGTCCGCTCATCCAGGCGCTGAACGCGATCACCGACCCGGTGCTCGAGCCGATCCGGCGCATCATGCCGCGTATCGCGATGATCGACTTTTCGCCGCTCGTCGCGATCCTGCTGCTGCAGTTCGTCTCGTCCGGACTCCAGCAGTTCTTCGGATGAGCGTTACAGGTAGCGTGCCGCCTGCTCGGCGCGCTCGCACCACCAGCGCAGTTCGCCGGGCTGGCCCGCCTCCGCGTCGATGGCCTTGCGAAACCCGCGCAACAGCACCCCGCAGAGGACCGTCGCCGCGTCGTGCAGCGCGCGCTGCGACGGATCGGTGATCGTCGCGGCGGCAGCATAGCGGCCCATGATCTCGTCGTGGGAGAGGGTCGCGCGGCCCTCCGTCACGCCGATCAGGCGTGCAAGCTCGACCGCCGGCGGCGCGACGAGCGTCATCGACCAGTCGAACAGCCAGACCTCGCCCGCGGAATCGATGCCAATGTTCTCGAACCAGAGGTCGCCGTGAAGGAACGCCGGCGGCAGCGACGCGAGGAGCTTGAGCAGCGGCGCGGGATCGGCGAACAACGAGTGGACGATCTCGACCGCTCGCGCCGTCCCGTGGCGGCCGAACAGGGCCCATCCCTCGCGGATGGCGGCCGCCACCGGCGCGCCGTGCGCCGCCGCGACCTCCGCGCCGCCCGGCGTCACCAGCATGATCCGGCGGCGCAGGTCGCACCACGCCACGCCGTCGGGCGGCGGCGTCGCATGCAGCGCCACCATGGCGGCGATCACCCGGTCCACGTCGGCGTCAGCAACGTGGCCGGACGGCAGCAACCACGGCTCGATGTCCCGCATGAGCAGCGCGAAGCCCTCGGCGTCTCGCGCCGCCCCGAGCGATGCTGAGCGTACGCCCGGACGAAGTACGGGCGCCGCACGGGCCAGCGCGGCCTCCCGGCACGCGCCGTCGTCGGTCGCCCGCATGATCCAGTCGCGCTCGATGGAGAGCCGTTTCAGGACGAATGACGCGCCGTCGTCGCGCCGGAGGCGGCTCAGCGTCGCGCCGGAGAATCCGTTGTGGGCGAACGGCTCTTCGGGCGCCCGCTCGAGCCCGTACGATGCCAGCAGCGATCGCAAGGGAGGGTAGTCCGGCGGCACGCGTCTCAGCTGCGCGCCGGGATGTTGCCGGCGGCGTAGTGCACGACCGGCCCGTCGCAGTTGCGCGACAGCAGCACCACGAGGTCTTCGGCGTCGCTCGCGTTCTCTTCAACGTGCACCTCGCGCGCGGGAACGTAGATGAAGTCGCCTTCTGCCGCCTCAATCGTCTCGCGCAGGTCCTCGCCCCAGTAGAAGCGCGCACGCCCGCGCAGCACGTAGATGCTGGTCTCGCACTCACCGTGATGGTGGATCTCCGTGCGCCCGCCCGGAGCGGTGGTCACGATGCTCGAATACAGGCCGGTGCTGCCGACCGTATCGCGTGACACGGCGACGATGCGTTCCATCGCGGAGTTCTGGCCCGGAGTGCCGTGGAGGGCTTCGCGTGCGATGTGCCTGACCATCGTCCTCTGCGTGTCGCTGCCGTACGCTTGCGGCGTGACCGAAGACTACCAGACGTTCTTGCCTCCGTACCCACGCTTCCCGCTGGCGACGTTCCCATCGCCGCTCGAGCGCGCTGAGCGGCTCGAAGCGGCGCTTCGCGCCGAGGGCGGCTTCGCGGTTCCGGGCATCTACCTCAAGCGCGATGACGTGCTCTCGCTCGGCCTGGGAGGGAACAAGATCCGCAACCTCGAATTCCTCATCGGCGAGGCGCTCGCGCGCGGGGCGGCGAACGTCGTGACCGTCGGCCGTCAGCAGTCGAACCACTGCCGCCTGACGGCGGCGGCCTGCGCGAGGGCCGGGCTCGCGGCGCACCTCGTGTTCTCGGGCAGGCGGCCCGCGGTGCTCAGCGGCAACCTGCTGCTCGATGACCTCCTCGGAGCGCAGCTGCACTTCTCCGACGCCGAAGGCAGCGACTGGCGCGCGCGCCTCGCTGAAGACGTCGGCAGCGAGCTGCGCGCCGCCGGCCGCCGGCCGTACGCGATCCCGGTGGGCGGCTCGGATCCGCGCGGAGCGCTCGGCCACGCGCTGGCGGCGCTCGAGCTGCGCGATCAGTTCCGGGCGATGGACCTCGAGCTTGCGGCGGTCGTGCTCGCGACGGCTACCGGCGGCACGCAAGCCGGCCTGCTCGCCGGGCTCCGCACGCTGCGCATCGGCGCCTCCGTGCACGGCTTCGCCGTCGCCAAGGGCGCGCCCGAATTGTCGGAGGACATCGCCGGCATCGCCTCGGCCATCAGGCGCGACCTGCACGGGCCGGACCTGACCCGCGATGACATCATCGTCGACGGCTCGATGCTCGGTGGCGGCTACGGCGTGCCGACGGAAGCTGCCGCCAGCGCGATCAGGCTGCTCGCGCGCACCGAAGGTGTGTTCGCCGATCCCGTCTACACGGGAAAGGCAGTGGCAGGACTGCTTGCGCTGATCCGCTCGGGCCGCTTCGAGGAGCGGGAGACCATCGCGTTCATCCACACGGGTGGTGCGCCGGCGCTGTTCGCCTGACGGCGACGTCCCGCGGCGGGCGGCGCTCTGCGCGTGACGCGCATGACACGCCGCGCGCGTTGCAAACTACATAACTTCAACACCGTCAGCGGACGGCGAAGGTATAATGGTGCGTGTCCGCGTAGCCATCCCCTCGAAATCCCGGTCGCCGGCGCCCGCGCCGAGCGTTCCGGGCACACAGCCGGCGGCCCCGGGCAAGTGAGCGCGAAATGACCGATCCGGACCTGGACGAACTGTGCGTCAACACGATCCGCACGCTTTCGATGGACGCGGTCCAGAAGGCGAATTCGGGGCATCCCGGCGCTCCCATGGGCGCGGCGGCGATGGCGTACACCCTGTGGGACCGCTACCTGAAGCACAATCCCGCTGACCCGGCGTGGCCGGACCGCGACCGGTTCGTGTTATCGGCCGGCCACGCTTCGATGCTCCTGTACAGCCTGCTGTACCTGTACGGTTATCCGGGCATCACGCTCGACGACATCAAGAACTTTCGGCAGTGGGAAAGCCCGACCGCGGGCCACCCGGAGCGCGGGCTGCTGCCTGGCATCGAGACGACCACAGGGCCGCTGGGCCAGGGGTTCGGCAACAGCATCGGCATGGCGCTGGCCGAACGGTTTCTCGCCGCGACGTTCAACCGCCCGGGCCACGAGATCATCGACCACCGCACGTACGTGCTGGCGAGCGACGGCGACATGCAGGAGGGCGTGTCGCACGAGGCGGCATCGTTCGCCGGGCACCAGAAGCTCCGCAAGCTGATCTGCCTGTACGACGACAACCTCGTGCAACTCGATGGCCCGACGGGACTCGCCTTCACCGAGGACGTCGCCACCCGGTTCGAGGCGTATCACTGGCACGTGCAGCGGATCGACGGAATGGACCGCGAGCAGGTCGCTTCGGCGCTGCGCGCCGCGCACGCCGAGCCGGAGCGACCGTCGATGATCATCGCGCGCACACACATCGGCTACGGCAGCCCGAACAAGCAGGACAGCAGCAAGGCGCACGGCAGTCCGCTGGGCGAGGACGAAGTCAGGCTCACGAAGCGCGCCTACGGCTGGCCTGAGGACCAGCATTTCTATGTGCCGGAGCAGGCGCTCGCGCACTTCCGCGAGGCGAGCCAGCGTGGCGCGGAGGCGCAGCGCGATTGGGACGCTCGCTTCGCCGCATACGCCGCCGCCCACCCGGAGGCGGCGCGGGAGTTGCGGCGCGCTCTCGCGGGCGAGCTGCCCGAGGGCTGGGACCGCGCGCTTCCGGCCTTTGCTCCGGGGGACAAGCCGATCGCCACGCGCGTCGCGTCCGGCCAGACGTTGAACGCGGTCGCGGACGCGTTGCCGCTGCTGCTCGGCGGTTCCGCGGACCTGGGCGAGTCGAACGCTACGGAGCTGCACGGGCACGGCATCATGTCCGCCGAGCAGCCCGGCGGCCGGAACATCTACTTCGGCGTCCGCGAGCATGGCATGGCGGGCGCCCTCAACGGCATGGCGGCGCATGGCGGCGTCATTCCGTTCGGCGGGACGTTCCTCGTGTTCTCCGACTACAATCGGCCGGCGATCCGGCTTGCCGCGCTCAGCCGGTTCCGCTCGATCTTCGTCTTCACCCACGACAGCGTCGGCCTGGGAGAGGACGGGCCCACCCACCAGCCGATCGAGCACCACATGGCGCTGCGCGCCATCCCGGGACTGACGTTCATCCGGCCGGCCGACCCCAACGAGACGGCGATGGCGTGGAAGGTCGCGATCGAGAACCGTGGCCCGACCGCCCTCGCCCTCACGAGGCAGGCCGTGCCGCACCTGCAAGGCACCGCGGCTGGCGGCGCGCGCGGGCTGCTCCGCGGCGCCTACGTCGTCAGCGACGCCGCGGACGGCCGGGCCGACGCGATCGTCATCGCCACGGGCTCGGAGGTAGCGGTGGCGGTCGAGGCGCAGGCGCTGCTCGCCGCGCGCGGCATTGGCACGCGCGTCGTGAGCATGCCGTGCTGGAGTCTCTTCGAGCAGCAGGACCGGGCGTATCGCGACGACGTGCTGCCACCGGCGGTGGCCGCACGGGTGTCGGTGGAGGCCGGCATAACGCTCGGTTGGCAGCGCTGGGTCGGCAGCGATGGGGCCTGCATCGGGATTGACGGCCGGTTCGGGTCGTCGGCGCCGGGCGGGACGGTGCTGCAGCACCTGGGCTTCACGCCGGAGCACGTCGCGAACACGGCGCAGGCTGTAGTCGAACGCCTGAGCGTGGTGAGGGCCTAGCGATGCGCATCTGCGTCGGCGCCGATCACGCCGGCTACCCCATCAAGGACGCGATCGCCGGCGAACTCCGCCGCCTGGGCCACGAGGTCGTCGACAAGGGCACGTTCAGCGATGCGCCGGTCGACTACCCCGACTACGCTCGCGCGGTCGGCGAGAGCGTCGCATCGCGCGAGAGTGAGCGCGGCGTGTTGCTGTGTGGCAGTGGCGTGGGCGCCTCGATCGCCGCGTCGAAGATCCCTGGTGTCCGCGCGGCCGTATGCCACGACACGTATTCCGCGCACCAGGGCGTGGAGCACGACGATATGAACGTCCTGACACTCGGCGCGCGGGTGGTCGGCCCTGAACTGGCGATCGAACTGGTGCGCGCGTTCGCCGGCGCGCGTTTCTCGGGCGAGGAGCGCCACCTGAGGCGCCTCAACAAAGTGCTGGCGATTGAAGCGCAGTACGCCGGTGAGAAGGAGATGATCGATGGCTAATGCGCTTGTAGAGCTCTACCGGCAGCAACGCCAGTCCCCCTGGCTGGACTTCATCCGCCGCAACATGCTCAATGACGGCGGCCTGAAACGGTACGTCGAGGAAGATGGCATTCGCGGCGTCACGGCGAATCCCACGATCTTCGCGCAGGCCATCGGCGCGGGCGACGACTACGACGAGCAGATCACCGACCTGGTCCGCCAGGGCATTCCGCCGGAGGACCTGTTCGAGAAGCTCGCCATCACGGACATTCGCCACGCCGCCGACATCCTGCGCCCGGTCTTTGACGAACACCGTGACGACGGGTTCGTCAGCATCGAGGTCACGCCGTCGAAGGCGTTCGAGACCGCGGCCACGATCGACGAGGCGAGACGTTGGTGGCAGATGATCGACCGCCCCAATCTTTTCGTCAAGATCCCGGCGACGGACCAGGGCATCCCCGCGATCGAGGAGAGCATCGCGGCGGGCGTGAACATCAACATTACGCTGATCTTCTCGCTCGAGTTTTACGAGCGCGTGATGGAAGCGTACCTGCGGGGCTTGGAACGCCGTCTCGATGCGGGCCAGAACCTCGCCGACTCGAATTCGGTCGCCAGCTTCTTCGTCAGCCGCGTGGATACCGCAGCTGACAAGCTGATCGAGGCGAAGATCGCCGAAGCGAAGAGCGACGCGGACCACGAGCGTCTCCGCGGGCTGTTGGGGAAGGTGGCGAACGCCAACGCCCGGATCGCCTACCAGCGGTTTCTCGCGGTCTTCGGTTCGGACCGCTTCAAGACGCTCCAGCGGCACGGGGCGAAGGTGCAGCGCCCGCTCTGGGCGAGCACCGGCACGAAGAACAAGGCGTACAGCGACATCCTCTACGTCCAGGAGCTGATCGGTCCGGATACCGTGAACACGATGCCTCCCGCTACGATTGACGCATTCCGCGATCACGGCGTCGTGCGGCGCACGATCGATGAGGGCGTCGACGAGGCGCGGCGCGTCCTGCGCGACCTGGCATCGTCCGGCATCTCGATCGACGAGATCACGGACCGGCTGCAGCAGGACGGGGTCGAGGCGTTCGGCAAGTCGTTCGACGCGATCACCACGACGGCAACGGAGAAGGCCGCACGGATCAAGCGCCAGGTATCCGCCGCGTGAAGTTCATCCTCGGCGCTCACGAGGCGGCGGTCCAGGCGCGCGTCCGCGCGCTCGCATCGGCCGGAGCCGCCGAGCGCATCTGGCGCCGGGATGCGAGGTTCTGGGACGGCGACGCCGAGCGCGAGAGATCCGTCGACGCGCGCCTCGGCTGGCTCGACGTCGGCGCGGGGACGCGCGGCCGCGCGGGCGAGTTGGACGAGTTCGCCCGCAGCGTGGCGGCCGCTGGCTTCCGCGATGCCGTCGTGCTGGGCATGGGCGGCAGCTCGCTCGCGCCGGAAGTCCTCGCCCGGACGTTCGGACCGTACGCGCGCTCGCTGCGGCTCCACGTGCTCGACACGACGGACCCGGCGACGATCCTCGCCGTGCGGCGCGCCGTCGATCCGGCGGCGACCCTGTTCATCGTCTCGTCCAAGTCGGGCACGACGATCGAGGCGATCTCGCTGTTCGAGTACTTCCACGCGATCGTGGCGGCGACCAGGCGCGAGCGCGCTGGCGACAGCTTCGTCGCCATCACCGACGAAGGGACGCCCCTCCAGACGCTGGCGCAGCAGCACGGATTCCGACGTGTGTTCATCAACCCGGGCGACATCGGCGGCCGCTATTCGGCGCTCTCATACTTCGGGGCGGTGCCAGCGGCGCTTGCCGGGATCGATGTCGCCCGCCTGCTCGATCGCGGCGTCGCCGCGGCCGCCGAGGCCAGGGCGCCCGATAGCGAGGCGCTGCGTCTCGGCGCCACTCTCGGCGAGCTGGCGCGAGCCGGCCGCGACAAGTGCACACTCATCGTCTCACCCGGGGTCGCATCGCTCGCGCTGTGGCTCGAGCAGCTGATCGCCGAGAGCACCGGGAAACTCGGACGCGGCATCCTGCCGGTTGCCGGTGAACCGCTCGGCTCCCCGAGGCAATACGCGGACGACCGTGTCTTCGTGCAGCTGCGACTGGAGGCGGACAACACGGGCGAAGACGATGCCGCCGTCGGCGGGCTCGCGGCCGAGGGACATCCCGTCATCGTCCTCGAAATGGAGGACGCGCACGATCTCGGCCGCCAGTTCTTCCTCTGGGAGTTTGCGATCGCCGTCGCCGGGCACGTGCTCGAGATCAACCCCTTCGACGAGCCGAACGTACAGGAGTCGAAGGACAACACCAACCGCGTTCTGCGCGACTTGGCGTCTCGTGGGACGCTTGATGAACCCGGCAATGCCGTCGCTGGCCCGGTCGCCCTCAGCGGAGGCGGGACGCCGAGTGAGGACGTTCGCGGGGCCGTCGCGCAGCTCCTGACGCAGCTGCGTGCGCACGATTACCTCGCCATCACCGCGTACACGCCGCAAACGGCCGCGGCGGACGCACTGTTCGCCGACGTCCGCGCGCTCATCCGCAACGAACGACGGGTCGCGACCACGCTCGGCTACGGTCCGCGGTTCCTGCACTCGACCGGACAACTGCATAAGGGCGGCGCGCCGCAGGGAGTGTTCCTGCAGGTCACCGCTCCTGATGCCGAGGACCTTCCGGTCCCGGGGAAGCAGTTTACGTTTGGCCAGCTCAAACGCGCCCAGAGCATCGGCGACTTCCAGTCGCTGCTCGCGCACGGCCGCCCCGTGCTGCGCATCCACCTGGGCGCCGACGTCGAGGCGGGACTGCGCGACCTGCGGGACGCCATTCGCGGGGCCGTCAACCGCCCTGGAGCGCTACGGAGGTAGGTCGTGGACATCGGCATGGTGGGGCTGGGCCGCATGGGTGCGAACATGACGCGGCGGCTGCTCATAGGCGGGCATCGCGTCGTCGTATCAGATCTCAACGCCGATGCCGTGGCTGCCGCGGCGTCTGCCGGCGCTGTCGCCGCCTCATCGCTGGAGGAGCTCGTGTCCCTGCTGCCGCCGCGGCGGGCGGTATGGATGATGGTGCCGTCCGGCGCGCCCGTCGACGCGACCATCGGGGGCCTGACGCCTCACGTGGAGACGGGCGACATCATCATCGATGGCGGCAACTCGAACTACCACGACTCGACGCGGCGCGCCGGCGAGCTGAGCGAACGAGGCATCGAATACGTGGACTGCGGCACCAGCGGCGGCATCTGGGGCCTGAAGGAAGGCTTCTGCCTGATGGCGGGCGGCTCCGATGACGCCTTCGGGTACCTGGAGCCGGCGCTCCGTACGCTCGCCCCCGCCGATGGTTACGCGCACGTCGGACCCTCCGGCGCAGGCCACTTTGTGAAGATGGTGCACAACGGTATCGAGTACGGGATGATGGCCGCGTACGGCGAAGGGTTCGAGCTGCTCGCCGGGTCGCAGTTCGATCTCGACCTGCGACAGATCGCCGCGCTCTGGCAGCAAGGCTCGGTCGTGCGTTCGTGGCTCCTGGCGCTCGCCGAGCAGGCGTTCGAGCGCGACCCCCGTCTGGAATCGATACGGGGATACGTCGAGGACTCGGGAGAAGGGCGTTGGACGGTGCTCGAAGCGCTCGACCAGGATGTGCCGCTCCCGATCATCACCCTGTCGCTGATGCGCCGGTTCGCTTCGCGCCAGGAAGCGTCGTTCAGCGCGAAAGTGCAGGCCGCGCTGCGCAATGAGTTCGGCGGCCACGCCGTGCAGTCCGCGGAGCCGAAGCAGACATGACGGCGAATCCGCTCGCCGCGAATCCGCTGCGCGCCGGGTTGCGGCTGCCGCGCACGCCGGATTCGTGTGCCGTCGTCATCTTTGGCGCTACCGGCGACCTCACCTCGCGCAAGCTGATCCCGGCCCTCTACAACCTGCTGCGCGGGCGGCTGCTTCCGTCGGGCTTCTCCGTGGTCGGGTTCGCTCGCCGCGCCTGGAGCGACGATCAGTTCCGCGCGGCGATGAAGGAGGCGGTCAGCACCTACTCCCGGGAGCCGCTCCAGCAGGAAGTCTGGGACAGTTTCGCGCGCAACCTCCACTACGTCAGCTCCGACTTCAGTGAGGCGACCGGCTACGAGCGGCTTGCGGAACGGCTGGCGAAGCAGGACGCCACCCACGGCGCCGGCGGGAACCGCCTCTTCTACCTCTCGACGCCGCCGAACGCGTACGCCGGCATCGCCCATCACCTCGGCGAGGCCGGGCTCTCACGCGGGAACGATGGCGGCTGGGCGCGCCTGGTCGTTGAGAAGCCGTTTGGCCGCGACCTGGAGTCCGCACGCGCGCTCGACCAGGCGCTGGGGGTGGTCTTCCGGGAGCGGCAGATCTTCCGCATCGACCACTACCTCGGCAAGGAGACCGTGCAGAACATCATGGTGTTCCGGTTCGCCAACGGCATCTTCGAGCCGATCTGGAACCGGCGCTATGTCGAGAACGTGCAGGTCTCCGTCGCCGAGACCGTCGGCGTCGAGAACCGCGGTGGATACTACGAGGAGGCCGGCGCGCTGCGTGACATGGTGCAGAATCACCTCCTGCAGGTGATGGCCCTGGTGGCGATGGAGCCGGTGGCGTCGTTCCGGGCGGACGCGGTCCGTGATGAGAAGGCCAAGGTCTTCCAGGCCATCCGGCCGTTCAAGGACATCGCGCGCGAGACGGTGCGAGGACAGTACATCGCCGGCGCGATCCTCGGACAGCAGGTGCCCGGCTACCGCCAGGAGGAAGGCGTCGCTCCGGTCTCGTCGACGGAGACGTTCGCGGCGCTCCGTCTCGAGGTCGAGAACTGGCGCTGGGCGGATGTGCCCTTCTACCTGCGCGTCGGTAAACGGCTGCCGAAGCGCGCCACAGAGGTGGCGATCACGTTCAAGCGCGCACCGCTGCCGCTGTTCCGCGAGAGCGGCGCAGACAACGTGACACCGAACCTGCTCGTACTTCGCATCCAGCCTGACGAAGGCATCTCGCTGCGCTTCGGCGCCAAGGTCCCGGGGACGCGCTCCGACGTGCGGCCCGTGAACATGGATTTCCGTTACGGCACGTCGTTCGGCGTCGACGCGCCAGAGGCGTACGAACGACTGCTGCTGGACGCGATGCTGGGCGACTCCACGCTCTTCACGCGGTGGGACGGCGTCGAGCTGGCCTGGAACCTGCTCACGCCCGTCCTCGACGCCTGGCAGCAGGGAGCGCGGCCACTCGAGTTCTACGAGGCTGGAAGCTGGGGGCCGTTGGGTGCGGTTGAGCTCATTGAGCGGGACGGGCGCGAATGGCATCGGATGTGAGCCCCATCGAGCGGCTGGAAGAACACCCGGTGCCCGTCGACCCGGGCGCGATCGAGGCCGAGTTCACGCGCATCTGGCAGGAGACGGCGGGCGGTGATGAATCGACGATTCGCCTCCGCGTCCTGAACTTCGTCGCCATCGGGCTCGTCGGCGACGCGCAGGCGCGCTTCGAGTCGGTGATGGCCGCGCTGCCGGAGCGCCACCCGTGCCGCGGCATCCTCGTCCTGCCGGCCCCGGACGCCGGCCCGGTCTCGGCATCGATCGCGGCTCACTGCTGGCGCACGGCCGGCGGCGGCCGCCACGTCTGCTCCGAGGAGGTGTCGCTGCGCGGCGGCACCGATCAACAGCGGGCGCTGGCTTCGGCCGTCCTGGCGTTGCTGGTGCCGGAGATCCCGGTCGCGGTGTGGCTCATCGGCCCGCCCGATGCCGATACTTCCTTCGTGCGTGACATCTTCGATGCCGCCGACCGCGTGTTCCTCGACTCGGCGCTGTCCGGGAGCGCCGAGCAGGCATTCGGGTACGCCCTGGAAGCGGCGGGCCGCCACGACATCGTCGTCTGCGACATCGCCTGGTGCCGGCTGACGACGTGGCGTTCGCTCGTCGCACAGTTCTTCGACCGCGATGACGGACTCCGCGAGCTCGCGCGTCTCAGATCGATCGAAGTGCTCTCCGGCGGGCGGTCGTTGTCTTCCGAGTCGCTGCTCCTCGCCGGCTGGTTGATCTCGAGGCTCGGCCTGTCGGCCGCCGATGTCGCGTTCGCGCCTGACCGGCTGCACGCCACGCTGTACGACGGCGTGAACCCGGTGACGCTCGCCCTGACCTGCGGACCGGAGGGAGACGCGCCGATCCAGCGCGTGCGGCTGGTCACAGCCGGCGCCGCATTCCTGATCGACCTGCACAGCGAGAGCGGCCACCTTCACGTGCGCGCGGAGTGGCCCGATGCACCGGTGCACCGTACGGTCGAGCGTCCGCCGCTCGATGACGCCGCAGTGCTCACCGATGCGCTCGACAGCGATCAGGACTCAGCGGTGTTCGACGCGGCGATGAAGGCGGCGCTAGGGTTACTGGGCGGCGCCGTCAGTCCTTGAGGAAGCCCTGCACGACCTGCATGAACTGGTCCAGCTGGTCGTGGTGGACCCAGTGCCCGGCGTCCTTCACGAGCACGGCCTGGTAGTCGTGGAACGCCGACGCCTTGCCGTCCTCTTCCGGATCGACCGCCCAGCTCTCGGAACCGCGGATCAGGAGCACCGGGCAGCGGATCTGGTTCCAGATCTCGCGCGCCTCGGCGATGTTGAACTCGTACGGCGACCGCAGCCGCACGTAGTTGTCGAACTTCCAGCTGAACGTGCCGTCGTCATCGTTGTGGCGCATGCCGTGGATCGTGAGGTGGCGCGCCATCTCGTCCTTCAGGTGCGGGTTCTCGTCGCGCATGCGGTTCACGCCGTCCTCGAGCGACCCGTAGCGGCGCGGGACGCGGCGGTCGAACTCCTGCATATGCCCGATCCAGGAGCGCATGCGCGACGACCCCGGCGACGGCTCCCCGAGGCGCGGTCCGAGTCCCTCGATCGCCACGACCTTGCGCACCGAGGCGGGAAACACGCCGGCGTACTCCAGCGCGACGGAGCCGCCGAGCGAGTGCCCGATGATCGTCAGCGGGTCGCGGTGCAGCTCGCGCGCCAGCATGGCGATGTCCAGGACGAACTCGGGCAGGCTGTACTGGCCGCCGAGCGACCACGCGCTGTCGCCGTGGCCGCGCAGGTCGACGGCGTACACGCAGTATTCGCGCTTGAGGCGGGTGGCGACTTCGTCCCAGTTGCGGGCGTGGTCGCGGTTGCCGTGGATCAGGAGCAGCGGCGGGTTGGCCTCGTCGCCCCAGACGGCGTAATGCAGCTTGAGACGTTGCGACCAGTAGTAGCGCGAACGGGGCTCCAGCGTCATCGTGCTCCTTTGGGCAGGCGGCGTTGCGGCAACGCTACGGCAAGCCACGGGTGGCGTCAAGGATGTGACGCGTATCCGGAAACACGCTTCATCTGCATGCGAGGACGACAGGGCAACGCCGGGCTCGCGAGGCACGAGGGCGCGCCGGAAGGTTAGCGACTGCCGCGGAGACGCGGGTCGGCGATATCGCGGATCGCGTCACCAAGGAGGTTGAAGCCGAGCACGGTGAGCGTGATCGCCCCGCCCGGAAAGATCGCTGACGGGATGTGGTAGGGAAACGCGTTGCGGGAGTCGCTGACGTCTTGACCCCAGGAGACGGCGTTGGGAATCCCGAGGCCGAGGAACGACAACGCGGCCTCCGCCAGAATGATGCCGCCGAGCAGCGTCGTCATGATGATGATTCCGAGCGCGACGACGTTCGGCAGGATGTGCCGCAAGAGGATGCGCGGCGCCCAGGCGCCACTCGCCCGCGCGGATTCGATGTACTGGTTGTTCTTCTCGGAGAGCACGGCTCCCCGGACGACGCGGGTGACGCCCGGGATCACGGCAAGGGAGAGCGCAAACACGATCGTCTTGAATGATGGCCCGAGTGCCTGGGAGATGATCAACAGCAACAACAGCCCCGGGAACGCGATGGCGGTGTCGACCGTGCGTTGGATCAACGAATCGATGGCGCCGCCGAAGTATCCGGAGATGATCCCGATGAGCATGCCGATGGTCGCGCCGCCCACGACCGAGATGAATGCGACCGATAGGGAGATCCGGCCGCCGTAGAGTACCCGGCTGAAAATGTCGCGCCCGATCCGTTCCGTGCCAAACGGGTGCGACGCCGATATCCCTTCCGTCGGGCGTCCGGCGCTGATGTCGTGGGGAGAATACGGGGCGATCCACGGCGCCAGGACGGCAGACACGACGAATACCAGGACGATCAGGAGGCCGGCCGTGCCCAGCGGGTTCTGTCTCGCCAGCGTGGCGCCCTTGCGCAGACGCGCCGGCCACGCCGAGAACCGCCCCGCGAGCCCTTCATCGGAGAACATAGTCGGTTGCTGGACGGCGACGTCTTTAGACAACGATCGTCAACCTCATGAGTAACGGATCCTCGGATCCAGCCAGGCGTAGCAGACGTCGACCGCCAGGTTCATGAATACGACGGCGACGCCCGCGTAGAGCGTCATCGTCTGAACGACATCGAAGTCCTTGTTGATCAGCGCATCCAGCGTGAACAACCCTTCGCCCGGCAAGGCGAAGATCCGCTCGATGATGATCGCTCCGCCGAGAAGAGTCGAAACCTGCAGCCCGAGCACGGTGATGACGGGAATCAGCGAGTTCTTGAGGCCGTGCCGGACGACGACGGCACGCTCCCGCAGACCTTTGGCGCGCGCCGTGCGCATATAGTCCTGCCGCATCACCTCGAGCAGGGACGAACGCGTCAGCCGCATGATGCCCGCGGCTGATCCAAGCGCAAGCACGGCGGCGGCGGGCAGGTACTGCTTCAGGTTGCCGAGCGGATCTTCGGTCAGCGGGATGGCGCGGCCGAGGGTGGGTGCGTACCCCCACCACGTCACCGGCAGGATCAATACGAGCGTCGCCAGCCAAAACGAGGGGACGGCCAGGCCAAACACCGCCGTGGAACGCACGAAGTAGTCCGCCGGAGAGTTGCGCCAGACGGCCGAGATCATGCCGAAGGGAATGCCGACGACGATCGTCAGTACGAGCGTCAGGACCATCAGCTCAAGCGTGACCGGCGCGCGGTGCCAGATCTGCGGCGCCACGTCCTTGTGGTTCACCGAAGACGTCCCGAGGTCGCCCGTGAGCACGCCGCTGATCCAGTCCCAGTACTGGGCGGGGTAGGACTTGTCCAGCCCCATATCGTGGTGGATCGCCTTGATCTGATCCGAGGTGCAGTTCAGGCCGCAGATGCGGATCGCCGGATCGCCGGGCACCACCCGATTCAGGTAGAACACGGCGACCGACAGCACGAACAGGATGACCACGCCGATGAGCAGACGCCGAAGGATAAAAGTCTGCATAGCCCCGCCGCGCTAGCTCGCCAGGAACCAGGTAGTGACGTACAGGCCGCTCGCTCCGATGCCCTCCGGCACGTTCTTCACTCGCGGCTGGAACAGCGTGAACGAGTACGGGCTGACGAGCGGCAGGAACGACGGACCCTTCGAGTAGATGAGCTTCTGCAGGTCGTGCATGCCCTTCACGAACTCCTCGTGGTTCGTGAGCGTCTTGACCTCATCGATCTTCGCGTCGATCTCCGGGTAGAGCTTGCCCACGCCCACGGTATAGATGTTGTTCCGCGCCGGGCCCTCCGAGTGCTGGAAGTCCATGCTGAACTCGGCGTACTCGTACACCTGGTTCAGGGCCAGGCTCGCGTCGTACTTGAGGTTCGTGTAGTTGTCGAGCCAGGTGCCGAACGCCTGCGGGTCCTGCGTCACGTTGAAGCCGCCCGCCTTCATCTGCTCGAGGAAGATCGGCAGGTGCAGCTTGTGCTGCTCGATGTCCGAGTCCGCCGGCCACATGATCTTCACGTCGACGGTGTCCTGGCCCGTCGCCGCCTTGATCAGCTCCCTGGACTTCTTCGGGTCGAACGGCTGAAGCTGGTTCAGCTCGTCCGGCGATAGCGCCAGGTCGCCCTGCGGCCAGTGCACCAGCCCGTTCGCCTTCGCCTCGCCCTTGTAGACCCGGTCGATGTACTCCTGCCGGTTGATCGCCGCCGAGGCCGCCATGCGGATGCGGTCGTCGTCCCACGGCTTCTTGGTCACATTCATCGTGAAGGCGATAAACGTGTTGACCGGATCGCGCACGAGCGTGTAGCTGTGCCCCTGCTGGAGCTGGTTTGACTCGTCGACGTTGGTCGTCGAGTACGTGTCCAGCTGCTCCGACTGGAACGCGGTGCGCAGCGTCGCCTGGTCTGTGATGATCTTCACGTCGATACCGTCGGCGTAGGGCAGCTGCGCGTTGTTGTTCGTGTCGTCCTTCCGGTAGTAGTTCGGGTTGCGGTTCAGCGTCGCGAACTGGCCCTCGGTGTAGCCACCGAGTGTGAACGGCCCCGCGCCCGCCGCCTGCTGCTTGAGCTTGCTGATGTTCGCGTCTGTCAGCGCCTCTTTCGGCACGATCGTGTTGATCGGGCTGCCGATGCGGTTGCTGAAGTACGCGTAAGGCTTTGGCGTCTTGAACGTATACGTCTTGTTGTCGGCCGAAGCCGTCTGAGACTCCATCCACTTGCCGATAAAGCCGTAGGCGTTCGACTGCGGCAGCGTCTTGATCCGTTCGTAGCTCGTGACGATGTCGGAGGCGTCCAGCGCCCGCTCCGGCACCCCCAGCTGGTTCGGACTGACCTTCACGCCGTCGCGGATGGCGAAGATGTAGGTCTGCGGGTCGGGCTGTTCGAACTTCGTCGACAGGTCGTCGAAGCGGAACTTCGGGTCCAGTGCCGAGAAGTTCACCAGCACGTTGTACAGCCGCGGGAAGTAACCCACAGACGCCGCGATGCCGATGTACGGGTCGAACGTGTCAAAGTCCGCCGTGCTACCCACGGCATACCGCCCGCCAGATTTCGGCGTCACCTTCGTTGTCGAAGCGGTACTGCCCGCGCTGGGCGTCTTCTTTTCGCTGCTGCCCCCGCCGCAGCCCACGACGACCACCGCACCGGCTGCCACGCCCGCCACACCCGCTCCTTGCAGGACGCGCCGGCGCGATACTCGAGCCTCGGTCACCTTGTCCCAGTAACTACCGGCCATCTCTCATGTCTCCCTTCAAGAGAAGCGTCCCGTCCAACTCACGAGTGGCACTAAAATCCCCCGAAACGTCCCCTGTGTCAAGTCAACACCTGAAGCCGCCGTCACGATTTGGGCTTCGGGTGAACTGACGATGATTGTACTCTACCGCGGCCCTTCCGTGTCATCTAAACTTGATTCTCGCCGCCCGATGTCAAAGGCTCCCTGTGATCTTCGCGACCCGCCTCTGGCCGTATGTCCTGCGCTACCGCCTCCGCATGTCGGTCGGGCTTGCGGCGCTCGCCGCCGCCTCGGCGGCGACCATCATGACGCCCTACGTGCTCGGGAAGGCCGTCGATAGCTTCCGCCACGACGTCAGCACCCAGAAACTGCTCTTCTTCGCCGGCATCACCCTCGGCATCCAGACCGTCGACAGCGGCCTCCGCTTCGTCACTCGCATCTTCGTCAGTGGCTCCTCCCGGCATATCGAATACGACCTCCGGAACGACGTGTATTCACACATCCAGTCGCTGGACCAGAAATTCTTCCAGGACAACCAGACCGGAGACCTCATGGCCCGCGTCTCGAACGATGTGACCACCGTCCGCGAGTTCCTGGGGCCCGGGCTGATGGACCTCTTCCGGAGCGTCCTCCTGTTCGTGGCCGCGCTCGTGATAATGCTCACGATCGATGTGAAGCTCGCCCTCCTCTCCGTCCTGCCGCTGCCTCTGATCACGCTCCTGTTCGTCTGGGTCGGCGGCGTCATGGAGAAGAAGTTCTACGCCGTCCAGGCGCAGTTCGGCGGGCTGTCGACCTTCGTCCAGGAGAACTTCTCCGGCGCCCGCGTGGTCAAGGCGTACGTCCAGGAGGAAAACCAGGCGCGCGCCTTCGAGCGCGAGACCGAGGCCTTCGAGCGGGCGAACCTCGAGTGGGCGCGGCTCTCGATGGCGCTCTGGCCGTTGCTCAGCGTGCTCATCGGCGTCAGCACGGCCATCGTCATCTACGTCGGCGCGCTGGAGGTGCACGCGGGCGCGATCACGCTCGGCCAGTTCGTGCAGTTCAACAGCTACATCATCCTCCTGGCGATGCCGATGGTGAACCTCGGCTGGACGCTCAACATGTACCAGCAGGCCGCCGCGTCGATGCAGCGGGTGGAAGAAGTCCTGTCGCGCAAGCCGGCGATCACCGACGTCCCCGGCGTGAAGCCGCTGCCCGCGGTCCACGGGGCCATCAGTTTCGATGGCGCGAGCTTCGGCTACTTCAACCACCCGGTGCTGCACGACATCACGCTCGATGTACCCGCGGGCACCACGCTTGCCGTCGTCGGCCCCACCGGCAGCGGCAAGACGACGCTCGCCAGCCTCATCGCCCGCGTCTACGACGTGAAGTCCGGCTCCGTCGCCATCGACGGCCAGGACGTGCGGGAGATCCCGCTCGCGCAGCTGCATCGTTCCGTCGCCTTCGTGCCGCAGGAGTCGTTCCTCTTCTCGGCGACGCTCGAAGACAACGTCTGCTGGGGTAGCGACGTAGACCCGGAGCACATGACGCGCGCCGTGGAGCTGGCGCAGCTGTCGAAGGACCTGCCCCAGCTGCCCTACGGCCTGCAGACGATGGTCGGCGAGCGGGGGGTGTCGCTCTCGGGCGGCCAGAAGCAGCGCGCCGCGATCGCCCGCGCGCTCGCGCGCGAGGCCCCCATCCTGATCCTCGACGACGCGCTTTCCCACGTCGATGCCTACACCGAAGAACGCATCCTGGCGGGCGTGCGGGACTACATCGCGGGCCGGACGGGGGTGATCATCGCCCATCGCGTGTCAGCCGTGCGCTGGGCGGATCAGATCGTCGTGCTGCAGGAAGGCCGGATCGTCGAGCGCGGCACGCACGACCAGCTGGTCGCCCGCGATGGCCCTTACGCACAGCTCGACCGCCGCCAGCGGCTGGAGCAGCAGCTCAGCGAGGACGAGAGCGAGGACGAACCGATCGTGAGCCCCGGCGCATGAGCATCGCCGGCTACCACGAAGACGACGATGTCATCGGCAAGGCGTACGACTCGCGCCTGGCCGGCCGCCTCATGCACTACATGCGGCCGTACCGCTGGCGTGTCATCGTCGCGCTCGTGCTGCTCCTGGCGACGACGGGCCTCGCGCTGGTCCAGCCGCTGCTCGTGCAGCAGGCCATCGACCGCGACATCAGCAAGGGCACGACCGGCGATCTCTGGTGGATCATTGGCCTCTACCTCGCCACCCTCGTGCTGTTCTTTGTGTTTCGCTACATCCAGTCGCTGTTCATGGTCATCGTCTCGCAAAAGGTGATGAACGACATCCGGATGCAGCTGTTCCGGCACCTGCAGCGGATGTCGATCGCGTTCTACGACTCGAACCCCGTGGGTCGCCTCGTCACCCGCCTCACCAACGACATTGCCGCGCTCAACGAGCTGCTCACCGCGGGCGCCATCACGATCATCGCGGACCTGTTCATGATCGTCGGCGTCGCCGCGGTGCTGCTTTACATCAACTGGAAGCTCGCGCTGATCACGTTCGTGATCATGCCGCTGCTCGCGCTGGTGATGCGCTGGTTTGCGATCGTGATGCGCAACTCCTTCCGCCAGCAGCGGCTGCACGTGGCCCGGCTCAATGCGTTCACCGCGGAGCACATCGGCGGGATGTTGCTCGTGCAACTCTTCGGGCGCCAGCGCAAGGACAACGAAGAGTTCCGCGGACACAGCAAGCACCTCCTCGATGCCAACATGGGCGTCGTCCACTCCTTCGCGCTCTTCGAGCCCGTCGTGGCGATGGTCGGCGCGATCACGGCGGCGATCGTCATTGTCATTGGCGGACGCTACGTGACCGGCGAGACGCTGAGTGTCGGCAGGTTCGTTGCATTCCTGCAGCTCGTCGCGATGTACTACAACCCGGTGCGTGAGATCGCCGACAGGTTCAACATCCTGCAGTCGGCGATGGCCGCGCTCGAGCGGATCTTCACGCTGCTCGACCAGCCCGAAGGCGTGCAGGACGACGAATCGGCCCTCCCGCTCCCCGACAAGATTGCCGGCTCGGTGGAGTTCGAGCAGGTGACCTTCGCGTACGCGTCCGGCTCGCCCGTGCTGCGTGATATCAGCTTCACGATCGCCCCCGGCGAGCGCGTCGCGTTCGTCGGCGCGACCGGTGCGGGCAAGACCAGCCTGGTCAACCTGCTGCTCCGATTTTACGACGTGCAGGAGGGCCGCATTCTGCTCGATGGTGTCGACATCGCCCACGCCCAACAGAAGCAGGTGCGGCGCCATATCGGCCTCGTGCTGCAGGACCCCTTCATCTTCACCGGCACGATCGAGGAGAACATCCGCCTGCGCGACGAGAGCATCGACCCTGCGCAGGTGCGCAACGCTGCCCGGCTCGTGGGCGCCGACCGCTTCATCAACGAATTGCCCGACAACTACCAGCACAAGCTCGTGGAGCGTGGCGCGAACCTCAGCACCGGGCAAAAGCAGTTACTCGCGTTCGCCCGCTCCGTCGCGTTCGACCCGGAAGTGATGCTCGTGCTCGATGAGGCGACGGCGAACATCGACTCCGAGACAGAGGCGCTGATCCAGGCGAGCCTCGAACGGCTCACGGCGCGTCGCACGAGCATCATCATCGCCCATCGGCTGGCGACGGTTCGTACGGCTGATCGGATCATTGTCTTGCACCACGGAGAGATCGTCGAGCACGGCACGCACGAAGAGCTGCTGGCCCAGCGCGGGCGATACTTCAGGCTCTGGCTCCTTCAACAGCACGACGTCCCTGCCGAAGCGCTCTCCACAGGCGCGCCGGCGGCCTCCACGTGAGCTGGCGGATAGTGCGCGCTACGCCGTCAGCGCGCTGATGCGGGCGCAGAGGTCGCGCAGTTCTTCGGTCCGCGGTTGCAGCCGGGCGTCGATGCCGCGCGGCTCCCAGGCGTTGAAGCGCCCGGGGTGACCGTAGTCGGTCTGCTCGAAGCGGGCTTCGGCGTCGCCGGCGCGGAACGTCAGCACGCGTCGCACCATGGGGTCCGGCGTCCCGTGCGCGGCGTCATATCGGCCGTAGCGTTCCTCGATCACGCCAATCGTGAGGATGTCGTTCGATGCGCCCATCGCGCTTCTCCCGTCGGCGGCCGCTAGAAGCGCAGCTCGTCCGGCTCCGAGTAGACTTCCCGTACGTCGTCGCGGCGGTGTACCTCTCGCGACCCGCCCCCCTCCGGCGGCCCTACCACACCGGCCTCTTCGAGCATGTCGACGAGCCGCGCCGCGCGTGGATAGCCGATGCGCAACCGTCGCTGCAACAGCGAGGTGCTGATGCGATTGTGCTCGTACGCCAGCTCCTTGGCGCGCTCGAGCATATCGTCCGTCGCCCCCTCCTGCTCCAGCTCGCTCTTCGCTTCCTCGTAGAGGTGGTCGAACGTCGGACGGTCGATGTGGGAGAAGCGTTCCTGGGTCCAGAACTCCACCAGGCGCTCGATCTCCTCGTCCGAGACGAAGACGCCCTGGAGGCGCTTCGGCTTCGCCGCGTCCGGCGCCATGTAGAGCATGTCGCCGCGGCCCAGCAGCTTCTCGGCGCCGGCCATGTCGAGGATCGTCCGCGAGTCGACTTGCGAACTGACGGCGAAGGCGATGCGCGTGGGGAAGTTCGCCTTGATCAACCCCGTGATCACGTCGACCGACGGGCGCTGCGTCGCGATCACCAGGTGGATGCCGGTCGCCCGCGCGAGCTGGGCCAGCCGGCAGATCTGGCGCTCCACCTCGAACGGCGCCGCCATCATCAGGTCCGCGAGCTCATCGATGATCACGATCCAGTACGGCAGCTTGTCGAGTGCGCGCGGGCTGCGGTTGTAGGCGTCGATGTTCCGCACGGCGATCGAGGCGAACTTGCGGTATCGCGACTCCATCTCGTGGATCACGGCCTGTAGCGTGCCCACTACTTTGTCCATGTCCACGACAATGTTCGAGAAGGCGAGGTGCGGGATCCGCGCGAACGCCGACAGCTCCACCCGCTTCGGGTCGATCATCACCATCCGTACCTCCGCCGGCGACGCGTGCATGAGGATGCACGAGATGATCGCGTTCATGCAGACCGACTTGCCGGAACCCGTCGCGCCGGCGATCAGCAGGTGAGGCATCCTCGCCAGGTCGGCGACGATCGGCTCGCCCGAGACGCTCTGTCCCAGTGCCAGGGTCAGCTTGGACTTGGTGGCCTGGCGCTGGAACGTCTGGCTCTCGACCACGCTGCGGAGCGTCACCAGCGACTTCGAGGAGTTCGGCACCTCGATCCCGAGCACTGGCTTGCCTGGCACCGGCGCCTCGATGCGGATCGACGACGCCGCGAGCGCCAGCGCCATATCGTTGGCGAGCGACGTGATCTGCTGCACGCGCACGCGTGTGCGTGAGACCTCCTCGGTGCGCGTCTTCTGCTGCCCGTCTTTGTCGATCACCGGCTTGTTGTCGCGGTCGCGTTCGACGACCGTCCGCGTCTTGACTTCCCAGCCGGGCTCGATCCCGAACTGCGTCACCGTCGGGCCCTCGTTGATCTGCACGACCCTGGCGTCGACGCCGAAGCTCGCGAGCGTCTCCTCGATGAGCATTGCGCGTTGAGCGTTGTCCGCGGCGCCTGACTCGCCCTGCGCCTTCTCCACGAGCACGTCCATCGAGGGCAGCTGCCAGCCGTCGCGCGAGCGGCGGTTGCCGAGCTCGTCGACGGTCACGCCCGGCGAATCCGCCTCGTCGCCGTCCGCCTCGTCGAGCTCCGGAAAGAGCGTCGCCTGGACGGGTGGGGCGTCCTCGGTTTCGGACTCCTCGTCCTCGACCGTGGCGCCCGCCGTACGCGCCCACATTGCGGTATCGATCGGCACCTTCATCGCGCCCTGCGGCGCCGGGCGCGTCGGGAAGATGAACTCGAAGCCGCGCCTCGCCGCGTGCGCGCCCCGGTGCGGGAGGCGCCACGACCATACCCGTCGACCTGCGTCAGGCGCGTTCTGGACGATCGTCGCCGCGCCCGCCGGCCAGGCTAGCGCGAACGCCACCGCGCCGATCACGAGCCAGAGCAGCACGCCGAGAGGATTCCCAGCGAGCCTGTGGCCCAGGTCACCACCTGCCGTGTGATGAGAAAGGGCGACCTCACCGAGGTCCCAGCCGGGCCGGATGAAGCCGAGCAGGCCGATCACGAACAAGGCGGCGAGGATACCGGTCGCCCAGGGCTTCCACGCCGACCAGAGTTTCTCCTGCTCATCGCGGATGACGAGCCAGCCGGTATACGCGAAGAGCGCGATCCAGGCGAAGATCAGCAGCCCGAACGTCTCGACGAACCGGTTGCGCACGTCCGCCAGTTTCGAGCTGAACGGCACGAGCCAGGGAATCGCCAGCACCGCGATGATGAGGAGTGTGAAGCCCAGCGTCTCGCGTCGCATCACCACGTCGTGCAGCGTCGAGAGCGTGGACTGACCGGCGCGCCGCCGCCCTACGGGTTTGACCTGCGCACGCCGGCGGGACCTGGCGGGCTTCGGTCGCGTCCTTGCGGCCACCGGTCTACACCTCCACCGCTACGGGGAGCACCATCGGCCGCCGGCGGGTCTCGTCGTAGAGGAACTTGGCCAGCGATTCCTTCACCTGCGTGTGGACGGCCCCCCACTCAACAATGTGGTCGGCGCCCTCGAGCGACCGCAGCACATGGTCCCGCGTCCGCTCGATCAGGGCATCGCTCTCGTCCATGTCTACGAACCCGCGCGATACGACTTCCGGCCGGCCGATCACGCGACCGGTCTGCTTCTCCATCGCCACGATCACCACCACCATGCCATCGGACGCGAGGTGCTTGCGGTCGCGCAGCACGACGTGGTCGATGTCGCCGACGCCGAGCCCGTCGACGTATACGTAGTCGGCCGAGATGCGCTCACCGAAGCGGGCGTCACCATCCGTGATCTCGAGCACGTCGCCGTCGGTCATGATGAACGTGTCGGTGCCCTGCTGGAGCGACTCCGCGACCTGGGCATGCAGCACCATGTGCCGGTACTCGCCGTGCACCGGCACGAAGTAGCGCGGACGGACGAGCGAGTGGACGATCTTCAGCTCCTCCTGCGCGGCGTGGCCGCGCACGTGCACATCGGCGATCCGGTTGTACAGCACCCTGGCGCCGAGTTTGAACAGGTTGTCAACGGTCCGGTGGACGAGGGCCTCGTTGCCGGGCACGGCGGAAGCGGAGAGGATCACCGTGTCGCCTTCGACGATCTTGACGTGCTGGTGATCCTGGTTGGCCATGCGCGTCAGCGCCGACGTCGGCTCTCCCTGACTACCGGTCGTGATGATCACCAGTTCGGTGTGTGGCACGCTGGGCAGCTCGCGGACGCTGACCAGCATGCCCTCGGGAGCGCGCAGGTAGCCGCGCTCCAGCGCCATGTTCGTGTTGTCGATCATACTGCGCCCGGTGATGAAGACGCGGCGCCCCGTGCGTTCCGCCGCGTCGAACACCTGTTGCACGCGCGCGATCAGCGACGCGAACGTCGTGATCACGACGCGTCCCTCGGCGCGCGCCATCAGCGCGAACAGCGACTCCCCCACGATCTGCTCCGATGGCGTGTAGCCAGGGATCTCCGCGTACGTCGAGTCGGCGCACAACAGCAGCACGCCTTCGTCGCCGAGCTGCGCCAGCCGCGCCAGGTCGGTGGACTGCCCCATCACCGGCGTCAGGTCAAGTTTGAAATCGCCCGTGTGGATGCAGACGCCCAGCGGCGTCCGGATCGCGAATCCCACCGAATCCGGGATGCTGTGCGCGACCTGGAACGCCTCGACCCCAAACGGGCCTTCCTCGACGGTCTCGCCGGCGCGGATCTCCCGCAGGTCTGTTGTCTGGAGGAGGCGCGCCTCTTTGAGCTTGACGCTGATCAGCCCGTGCGCCAGCGGCGTGCAGTAGACCGGCACGTTGAGCTGGCGCAGCACGTACGGGAGCGCCCCCGTGTGGTCTTCGTGCCCGTGCGTGATGAAGATCGCGCGGAGGTTCTTGCGGTTCTCCGTGATGTAGCTGATGTCCGGGATCACCAGGTCGACGCCGAGCATATCCTCGGCCGGGAACATCAGGCCGCAGTCGATGGCGATGCACTCGTCGCCGTACTCGAACAGCATCATGTTCTTGCCGATCTCGCCGAGGCCGCCGAGGGGGATGACACGGAGGATGTGGTCGGGCATGAAACTCCTAAAGCAGTCGCATCTGCTGTGGATCGGCGCCGGCCGGCGCAGACGTATCTTCGTCCCGAGCGGTCGGTCGTTTCGCCGCCGGTGACGTGCCCGCCGCGAGGGGCTCACGCTTCAGGTGCGCGGGTACCGGCGCCAGCGGCCGTGCCTCAACGTCTCCGCCGACCACCTTCGAGAGGAAGTTGGGCAGGCGCGCGAAGTCAGCCTCGATGACTTTGCGGAGACTCGCCTGGTGCAGCGCCGCCGCCGGATGGTACATCGGCACGACCACGACGTCGCCCTTGCGGCGCGGCTGTCCGTGCACGCGCCCGATCGACTCACCGGGGAAGTACCGCTGCATCGAATGCCGCCCCAGCGTCACGATCACCTTCGGCGCGATCGCCGCAAGCTGCGCGTCCAGGTGCTTCGCGCACGCCTCGATCTCGTCGGGCTGCGGGTCGCGGTTCTGCGGCGGCCGGCACTTCACGACGTTCGCGATGAACACGCGCTTGCGATCGAGGCCGATGCTGCACAGCAGTTCGTCGAGGAACTTTCCCGACGCGCCGACGAACGGACGGCCCTGCTGGTCCTCGTAGAACCCGGGCCCCTCGCCGATGAACATGATCTCGGCGTCCGCCGCACCTTCGCCCGGCACCGCGTGCGTGCGCCCGCTCGCCAGCGCGCAGTCACGGCATGTCGAGACGGTCCTGGCGATCGCCGCGAGGGCGGCCTGCGTTTCGGCAGCATCCATGCTCATATCGCCTCCGAGTGCACAGGTGGTGGAAGCACGCGCCAGGCCGGCGCCGCGCCAGGAAAGCTGCGCCCGGGCGCCGCCGGGTTGAGCGCGCTCGCCGGCACGATGCGTAGCTGCGGCGCCGGTACGTTCACCATCGTCCTCGCGCCCGCGTGCACGCCGGCTGCCGCGCCGGGCGTGAGCGTCAGGACCAACCGCCGGTCGATGTTCGCCGCCCCGTGGCATCCCGCTCTGCGGTGCGCCTCGAACACCGTGATGGCGAGGGACTGTGCCCGTGGGCGCGGTGCCAGGCTCAACGTCAAGTTGGCCAGGAGCGGGGACACCCATTCTCGTGCCGCCGCGCGCGCCCTTCGGGCCGCTCACGCTGCCGGCGACGCTTCTCGCGATCGCCCGCAGCCGGCACGGCCCGGACAGCTGTGCTTCCCTCGCCACCGTCGGCGCGATCATATCACAGAAAGCCGGTTGAGACGCGATCTCTCGCGCAGCTGATCGAGCAGGTGATCGAAACGAGGCTAACATAACGTTAGCCAGTGCGGTGCGCCGTAAGATCCGGAGCATCAGCTCGGCCGCGCGGTCCAGCACCTCCGCGTCCGCCGGGGCCGTCCAACCCGGGGCGAGCCCCCGCACAACAGGGACGGAGGGCGTCGCCACCGAGAAGCCAGCGGCCTCGGGCTCGTTCCGGATGCGCCGCGGCGGGTCGGGCAGCGCAGGGTGGCGGCGCGCTGCGCGCTCCCGGCTGCCCCAGGCATCGCGTGCTTGACGGCGCCGGCTTGCGGGGATTACGTTCGCGGTTGCAACTGAACGCGCAAGCGGTCGCGGATCCGCCGGGCGCAGGAGGCCCCCATGGACGACGTGCTCGCACTGTTTAACGCGGTTGGTGCTGGAGATGCTTCCGCGGTGGAACGAATGCTTCGCCGACGCCCCGGGCTGGCGCGGGCGCGCAACGCCGATACGCTCCCGGTGTTGCAGTTCGCCCGCTACATGGGCCAGGGGCGCATCCTTCATCTCCTGATCTCCGCCGGCCCCGCTCTCGATCTCTTCGAGGCGGCGCAGATCGACCGCGCAGACCGGGCGGCCGAGTTGCTCGATGCGCAACCGGATCTCGTCAGCGCGTACTCAAGCGATGGCTTCACGGCGCTTCACTTCGCCGCGTACTACGGCGCCATGGAGTGCGTACCGCTATTGATGGACCGCGGCGCCAATATCGAAGCGGTGACGAAGAACTTCCTGGCGAACATGCCGATACACGCCGCCGCCGCCGGCAGGAGCCGCACCCGCGAGATCTGCGAGATCCTGCTGCGACGCGGCGCGAATGTGAACGCGAAGCAGCACGGCGGCTTCGTGGCGCTCCATACGCCGGCCCAGCACGTGACCGCGAGATCGTGGAGCTTTTCCTCTCCTACGGCGCCGACGCGGACGCCACGAACGACGAAGGGAAGACGCCGGCGGACATCGCCGCGTCGCAGGGGAACCTCGAGCTGGCCGCGTTGCTGCGTGCCCGCTCCTCCACGGCGACCGGCGTCGGTCCGTCCAGGCGCGAAGGCTGACCGCCGTCCGCAGCCGGGGATTAGCCGCGCGCGCCGAGGACGCTGTTGCCCTCGACCAGCTTGGCGAGTAATGCGCCGGCGAAGTACAGCACCAGGATCGGTGTCGCCACGACCAGCTGCGTGATCGGGTCGATCGAAGGCGTCACGATCGCCGCCAGCACGACCGCGAACAGGATCGCGTACCGCCACAGCCGGATCAGCTTCGCCGATGTGACGACGCCGATCTTCGCCAGACCCATGATGATGAGCGGCATCTCGAACACGAGCCCGGTGATGAACAGCAGGCGCACCACCGTATCGATGTACGTCTGCACGCCGATCGTCGCCTCGACGTCGTCCGTGTTCGGCTTGAGCAGGAAGCGCAGGGCCGGCGGCAGCTCCGCGTAGTAGCCGAACGCCATCCCGGCGACGAACATCGCGGAGGCTCCGAGCACGATGGGGATCAGCCAACGCCGCTCTTGCTTCGTCAGCCCCGGTCCGACGAACGCCAGCATCTGGTAGACGATGACCGGCATCGCCAGCGCCAGTCCCAGCAGCAGCGACACCTTGAAGTACGTGCTCCAGTAGTCGAGCAGCTGGAACTGGTGCAGCTTGAAGCCGGGGAGCTCGCGCTGCGCCGGGATCACCAGGAAGTGCACGGTGTACTTCGTCAGCGGCCAGATCGACACGCCGATGCCGACGGCCAGCGCCGCGACGGAGATCACGACGCGTCTGCGCAACTCCTGGAGGTGCTCGATGATCGTCAGGTACTTGCCGTCGTCTCGCGCGTCCTCGCGCCGGTCGATCGGTGGCGCCGATGTCGTCATGCGCGTGGCTCGTCGACCGCGGACGGCGTCTGCGGCGCCGCCGCGGCCGGCTCCTGCTCTTGCGTGTCGGGCTCGGGAATATCGTGCCAGGCACCCGCATGCGGCCCCCCGTCCACGCCGTTCGCCGAGGGCATCGGCGCGGGCTGCGAGGCGGCCGCTCCGGGCGCGCCCTCAGCGTCCGTACGGGCTCCCCGCAGGGCATCCGCGACGGACCTCGTGGCGCCCGTCAACCCTTCGCCGATCTCCTTCCACTCGCTCCGTTCGCCCTCGGTCTCCTTCTCGAACTCCTGCACCACTTCGTTGAACTCCGCGGCGATGCTCCCCGTGTACTTGCGCAGCTCCCCGATCGTGCGGGCGATGTCCGCCGCCAGCCGCGGCAGGCGCTCGGGCCCAACGAAGACCAGCGCGACGACGAGGATGACCAGGAATTCCAGCGGTCCTATGCCGAAGAAGTTCATCGTACGAATTGTACGCCGCCGCCGATCGAACCCAAAGCGGTACCCGGCGTCGCAGCGGGTGTGCTGTGGCAGCGCCGCTGCCGCGGGATACGAGAACACCGCCCGGAGTGGGGCGGTGTCGCGGTGCGCTTGCGGTGCGCGGTCGCTATCCCTCGTCTTCGACGCCGAGGTCCTTGAGGTAGTCGACGGCATCCTGCACGGTGGCGATCTTCTCGGCGTCTTCGTCGGAGATCTCCAGCGTCTTGCCGTCCTTGCTGAACTCTTCCTCCATGGACATGATCAGTTCGACGAGGTCGAGCGAGTCCGCGTTCAGGTCATCGACGAACGAGGCGCTCGGCACGACCTGGTCTTCTTCGACGCCCAGTTGATCCACGATGATCTTCCGCACCCGCTCGAACACAGTTGCCACTGCTGTTATCCTCCGCTGTCCTCGGGCCGGTTGAGAATGTCGCTACCGCGTGATCGACAGACTGATTGATCCCAGGACGCCGTTGACGAACTTCGCCGAATTGTCGCTGCCGAAGCTCTTTGCAAGCTCAACGGCCTCGTTGATGGCCACCCGGATCGGCGCCCCATTATTCACCACGATCTCCCGTATCGCAAGACGAAGGATGTTCCGGTCGATCGCGCTCAACTGCCCGATCGGCCACTGCGGCGCCGCGCGGGCGATCATCGCGTCGATCTCCTCGCGCCGCTCCAGCACGCCCTCCACGAGCTGGCTGGCGAAGCCGGCCTGCGCCTCACTCAGCCCTTCGGCGATGACCAGACGCGCCAGCGCCGCCAGGGCGTCATGCGTCGACGTGTCCGACTCGTACAGCGCCTGCAGGGCGGCGATCCTGGCCTTCCGTCGCGGGTTCACGCCCATCAGTACATCACCAGACCGCCGTCGACGGTCAGCACGTGGCCGCTGACATAGGCCGCTTCATCCGACGCCAGAAACACCGCCGCGGGGGCGACGTCGTCCGGTGTGCCGGTTCGCCCGGCCGCGACCATACGCATGATCTCCGCGCGCTGATCTTCGGTCAGCGACGCCGTCATCTCCGTGTCGATGAATCCCGGCGCGATCACGTTCGCCGTGATGCTGCGCGATGCCACTTCCTTCGCGACCGCTTTCGTGAACCCGATGATTCCCGCCTTCGCCGCCGAGTAATTCGCCTGGCCGGCGTTACCCACCATGCCGGCGACGCTGCTCACGCAGATCACGCGCCCGAAGCGCTGCCGCACCATCGGCCGGAGCGCCGCCTTGGTGACCTGGAACGTCCCCTTGAGATTCGTGTCGATCACGCGGTCCCATTCCGCCCCGGACATGCGGAGGATCAGGTCGTCCGCTGTCACGCCGGCGTTGTTCACAAGAATATCAATTCGCCCGAACGCCGCGATCGTCCGCTCGATGAGCGCTGGCGCCGTGGCCGGGTCGGCGACGTCCCCGGCCAGCGTGATGGCGGCTCCCTCCCCGCCGGCCGCGCCGGCCGTCTCCTCGGCGGCGGCGCTGTTCGAGGCGTAGTTGATGGCCACCTTCGCACCGTGTGCCGCGAGCGCCAGCACGATCGCCCTGCCGATGCCCCGCGAGCCGCCGGTCACCAGCGCGACCCTGCCCGTGAGGTCGAAGAGGCGGTTCATAATGCCAGCGACGCGGCGCCGCTGATGTTCCGCGTCTCCGCATCTGGCGCGATCCGCTTGATCAGGCCTGTGAGCACCCGGCCGGCGCCGATCTCGATGAAACGCGTGACGCCGTGCGATGCCATGTATTGCACGCATTGCACCCACCGCACCGGATGCGTCAGCTGGTGCGCCAGCTCTTCGGCGATATCGCCCGCGTCGGTGACGGGTGTGGCGCGGTCATTGAGCACGATCGGCACGCGGGGACCGTAGAGATTCGTGCGGGCGATCGCCTCGCGCATCGGCGCGACTGCCGGTCCCATCAGCGATGTGTGGAACGCGCCCCCGACCTCGAGCGGCACCGCGCGACGCGCGCCGCGCTCCAGTGCCAGCTTGCACGCCGCCGCTACGCTCTCCGTCCTGCCGCCGATGACGATCTGGCCGGGCGCGTTGATGTTGCACAGCTCCGCCCCGGCCTCGCTGCAGACCGCCGCGGCGGTGGCCTCGTCGAGGCCCAGCACCGCCGCCATGCCGCCCGGCGTGGCGTCGGCCGCCGCCTGCGTCAACCGGCCGCGCTTCTCGACGAGCCTCAGCCCGTCCTCGAAGCTCATCGCGCCCGCTGCCGCGAGCGCGGTGTACTCGCCCAGGCTGTGACCAGCGACGAGGGCGGCGTCGCCCTTCAGCAGTTGCGCCTGCAGCGCGACGCCGAGGCACGCCATGCTCGTGACGTAGATCGCCGGCTGCGCATTCGTCGTCTTGCTCAGCTCCTCCGCCGGCCCCTCGAAGCAGATCGCGGACAGCTTGCGCCCGAGGATGCGGTCGGCGTTGTCGAACAGCTCACGCGCCAGTGCGTGGGAGTCGTAGAGGTCGCGCCCCATCCCGGGCTCCTGAGAGCCCTGCCCGGGAAAGACCCACGCCGTGCCGTCAGGCACGGCCTGTGCATCCCGTCATGGCCCCGGACGGCCGCTCTTGCACTACTCGCTCGCCCGGGGGCCCTTCACGGCGACGGCTCCAACCCGCTTGTAGTAGCCGCACATGGGGCAGGCGGTGTGGGGGAGCCTGGCGTTGCGACACTGCGGGCACCGCGTCAACCCCGCCGGCTTGAGCGCCAGGTGGCTGCGTCGCTTGCCCTGGCGCGCCTTTGGATATTTTCGTTTCGGCAGTGGTGGCAACGGGCGGGCTCCTCTCTCCGGATCAGGCGAAGTCTAGCAGAAGTCCACGCGCGGGACGGGGCTACCCAAGCTTGAGGGTGGCGAGCTTCTCCCAGCGCGCATCGACCGGGGTCCCCGAGCAGCCATGCGGCCCCGCGTTCCTGTTCGCGCCGCAATCGGGGCAAAGCCCGCGGCAATCCTCGGAGCACAGTGGCGCCATCGGCAGGGCGAGCGCCCAGTACTGCGCCGCCGGAAGCGTCAGGTCGAGGATATGGCGCACGTCGATCCGGTACGCGTCCTCTTGTCCCTCTCCCGGGAGGATCGGCGCGGCTGTGTGCACGTCGATCGTCGGGAGATACTCCTCTTCGAACTCCACGAGCACGTCCTGCGCGACGGGCGCCAGGCAGCGGCTGCACGCCGCGTCCACGGTGCCGCGAAGGCACGCTCGCACAAGGATTCCCGCCGTCGTGCGATCGAACCGCACCTGTCCGGACAGATGCCGCCCCTCGCCGTCGATCGCGAGATCGTCGTCGATGGTGTACTCGCGGACCGCCCCGGTCGGTTCCTGAAGCAGCGAGGAGACATTGAACTGCATGGAACGCCACCTCCCCGGCCTATTCAGGGTATCGATTGCCAGGCCCGCGGATCAATTCCTTCGGCCCTGTTCGCTAGCTGCCGGCATCGCATATAATCCGCATCGTCCCGCACGCCGCTGGACGGCTCGGCGCCCTCCCAAGCACACGCGACGCCGCTTCGACGCGAGCGTCGGTCTGGAAACATCCCGGTGCCTGTCCTGTACATGATGCAACTCGCAGAACTCTGGCGACTCCAGGAGACCGACATCGCGCTGGACAGCCGCCGCGCATCGCTCGACGACGCCAGCGCGCGCCTCGGCGAGACCGATGAGCTGGCCGAACTGCGCCAGCGCGTTGTTGAACTGCGGGCGGCGCTGCGCACCGCGCGTGCCGCGCAGAAGGACATCGACCTCGAAGCCGATGGCCTTCGCGCCAAGATCGCACCCCAGGAAGCGCGCCTGTACAGCGGCGCCATCAAGAATCCCAAGGAGCTCGCCGACCTGCAGGCCGACATCGACTCGCTCAAGCGTCACCTGTCAGCTGTCGAGGACCGCGACCTCGAAGCGCTCGGCGACGTGGAGTCGCGCGAAGCGGCGCTGCGCTCCGCCGCTGGCGAGCTGACGGCGATGGAGTCGGCGTGGACTGAAGATCAGGCGATGCTGACAGCGCGCATTGAAACGCTCTCGGCCGAGATCGCGGTGTACGAGCGAGAGCGCGAGGCCGAAGCCGCCGGCATCGATCCGCAGATGCTCGCGAGCTATGACCGTCTCCGCGTGGCGCACCAGGGCCGCGCGCTGGCCCGGCTCGAGCGGAACCTGTGCACCGGCTGCCGCATCTCTTTGCCGACCAACCTGGTGAATCGAGCACGAGCGGGGACCACGCTCACGCAGTGTCCGAACTGCGAGCGGATCCTCGTCGCGTAGGTGTTATGAGGGCGATCGGGTATTTCCGGGAATCGCACGAGCGGACGGGCTCGCTCGCGCAGCAGAACAAGGCCTTTCTGGACTTCTGCGAGCGCGAAGGATACGAGGTCGCGGGCACATTCGTCGATACCGCGGCCAGCAACGGGCACGCCCCTGGCTTCCGCCAGCTCGTCGCGTACCTTCGCGAGCGCGACAAGGAGTTCCTCATCATCGTCGTCGCCGACGTGGGCGCGCTCGGCGCCGACGCACGCGCCGCGGCCCGTCGCTTCTTCCAGCTCCAGGGATTGGGTGCGCGTGTCGCATCGATGTCCGGGACCGGTGACGCGACGGCCGAGATCATGTCCGCCTGGACGTCCCGCGACGACGCGGGCGGGATCGGCGCGCGTGTGCGCGCAGCGATGCGCAAGAAGGCCGTGAAGGGGGAGGTGCTGGGCCGCCCGCCCTACGCCTATAGGGTGGGTGCGCGTCACCGGCTGGAGATCGTGCCGGAGGAGGCGGTTGTCGTCCGCTACATCTTTCGCCTCTACCTGCAGGACCAGCTGGGCATCCGCCTCATCGCCCGCAGGCTCAACCAGGAGGGGCTGAAGACGCGGCGCGGCGGTAACTGGAGCATGGTCAGCATTCGCGACATCCTGCGGAACCGCGTCTACCTGGGCACCTACTCCCGTTTCGGCGTGAAGGTGCCGGGCAGCCACACGGCGCTCGTTTCGAGCGAGGACTTCCGGACGGTCGAGGAGCGCCTCAGCGCCCGGCGTACCGGCGGCGGAGTGCGTGTCACATCGCAGTTCCTGCTCTCAGGCATCGTCCAATGCGGTTACTGCGGCAACAAGCTCATCGGCGTCAGCCGGAAGCAGTCGTGGCAGCGCCGGAGCGGCGAGCGCGTGTCCAACTCGTACCGCTACTATCAGTGCGAGTCGCGGACGAACCAGAGCGTGTGCGACTACCACACCCGTCGCGCCGAGGACCTCGAAGCGTCCGTCCGCTCGGCGCTCGCCGACCTGTTCTCATCGGGCGGCGGCTTTCCCAGCGCCGGCGACCCGGACGCCGTCCTCGCCGAGGTGGAACGCGAGCGCGAGCGATTGCGCTCGCGGCTGCGGTCGATCGACCGGCGCCTGGACCGTTACGTCGAAGCCGCGGCGAAAGGGCGGCTGACACAGGAGAAGCTGCACAGCCTGAGCCTGGCCGCCGCCGCCGACCGGCTTGCGGTCGAGGACGCCGTGGAGCTGGCGGAACGGCGCGTTGTCGTGCACGTCGACGCCGCGGGTCTGCGCCGCCAACGCCGCCAGTCCGTCGCCCGGCTCCTCGACGAATGGGACGCGCTCGCCTTCGCGGAACGCTTCTTAATGCTACGCGAGGCCCTCACGCGCGTCACTGTCACCGACACCGACCTGAAACTCGACCTGCGTCCCTGACCGCGTGGCCGCCAGGAGCATCACCGTCGCGCGTGACGCGCCCGCAGCCATTCGGGCGATCGAGGGCTACGCCGCGGAGCGTGACGGCATGCTGGAGCTCGCACCGCTGCAGAACGGGAGCCGCCTGCGGCTGCAGCTCGCCGGTGCACCGTTCGCGCTGAACGTCTATCCGTCGAACGCCGGCGGTTGCAAGGTCGTCTTCGATCAGCCCGAATCGCCACACGCCGATGCGATCGCGGCGCTGCTCGACGCGCGGGCTTCCGATGTGAAGAGCGCAAAGGCTGCGGGCCGTGGCATCGAGCCGGTGCTCGAGGACGTCGCCTGCTGGGTGGGCAGCGACGAGAGCGGCAAGGGAGACTACTTTGGCCCGCTCGTCGTCGCGGCCGTCGCCGTGACGCGCGACAACTGGCGGGTGCTGGAGGAACTCGGCGTCCAGGACAGCAAGAATCTCTCCGACGCGCGCATCACCGGCCTGGCCGGCCAGCTCCGCGAAGCGTTCACGCACGAAGTCGTCGCGATCATGCCCCGGCGGTACAACGAACTCTGGGCGAAGATGGGCAGCGTGAATCGCGTGCTTGCCTGGGCGCACGCGCGCGCCATCGAGAACGTCGCCGGACGAACGCCCGACGCCGCCGCCGCCGTCGCCGACCAGTTTGGCGACGAGGCGCTCATCCGCAACGCGCTCTTCGAGCGGGGCCGCGCGCTGCGCCTGGTACAGATGCCCCGCGCCGAGCGCGATCCCGCCGTCGCGGCGGCGTCGGTGCTGGCGCGCGCCGAGTTCGTGCGCCGGATCGACCAGCTCAGCGCGGGCGCCGGGATGCGGCTGCCGAAGGGAGCCTCCGCGGCCGTCGAGAACGCCGCGCGCGCCCTCGTGGCTGCGCGCGGCCCGGCCGCCCTCGATGAATACGTGAAGAAGCACTTTCGCACCACGGGGCGCGTGTTGTGACGCATGAGGCGCGCCGCAGACCGATATACTGTGGCGCCAGCGGGCCGGGTGGCCGCTTCCCGTTTCGGCGGGGAGAGGAAAGTCCGAACTCCGAAGGGCAGGGTGCCGGCTAACGGCCGGGCGCTGCGAGGCGACGGATAGTGCCACAGAAACACACCGCTGTCCTGGCCGGCAGGACGCTCCAGCGACGCCGCTGGAACTGCCCGGCGGCCAGGACAGTAAGGGCGAAATGGTGCGGTAAGAGCGCACCGGCGTCGTGGAGACACGGCGGCCGGGCAAACCCCACCCGGAGCAAGGCCACGTAGGGGACCGCGCTCGCCTCGGCGAGCTCAGGGCGGCCCGTCCGAGAGTCCCGGGTTAGCCGCTCGAGCTGCGTGGCAACACGCAGCCCAGATAGATGGCCACCACCTCCGGGGACGCGCGCCGCAGGGCACGCGCGACCGGAGGGACAGAATTCGGCTTACAGGCCCGCTGGCACAGTCCTCCGTTTCCAACCTCCGACCGCGCGTGGCGACCCGTTGCGCGCCCTCGCGTCACCGACAACAATGACGCCGTCAGAGGAGGCCGCATGAAGAACATCATCGTTGCCGTGCTCGCCGCAGCGTCGCTTGTGGCCGTCGCCTGTGGCGACGACAACAAAACGACGACGGCGAAGTCGCCCGTCAGCGGCGCCACACAGACGACCGGCGGCGTCCGCCCGGCGACGAGCAGCACCGCCGCCTCGTCGTCCGCCGCGTCATCGCCGGCCGCCGGTCAGCAGAGCGACGGTAACGCGCCGGGCATCCCGCCGCTCTCGGGCCCGATCCAGACGACCGCATCCGGGCTGCGCTACATCGACGAGAAGGTCGGCGATGGAGCCGCGCCGTCCGGCCCGACGGCCACCGTGACCGTCAACTACACGGGCTGGCTGACCGATGGCAAGAAGTTCGACAGCTCGGTTGACCGGGGCCAGCCGGCCACGTTCGGTCTCGGGCAGGTGATCAAGGGCTGGACCGAGGGCGTCGGCAGTATGAAGGTCGGCGGCAAGCGCCGCCTGATCATCCCCGCCAACCTCGCCTACGGCGCCGCCGGCAAGCCGCCGATCCCGCCGAACGCGACCCTCATCTTCGACATCGAGTTGATCGGCGTGAAGTAGCCGCGTCCGGCGGGCCCGAAGCGAGCGAAGGAGTGACAGCGTGGCAGAAGCCGTGACCACCGGCAGCGGGTTGAAGTACATCGACGACGTCGTCGGCGCCGGCGAAGCGCCGGCCACGGGCAAGAGGGTGAGCGTGCATTACACCGGGCGCCTCAGCGACGGCAAGAAGTTCGACAGCTCGGTCGACCGCGGCCAGCCGTTCGAGTTCGTCATCGGCGTCGGCCAGGTGATCAAGGGGTGGGACGAGGGCGTCGCGACGATGAAGGTCGGCGGCAAGCGCCAGCTCATCATCCCGCCGGATCTCGGCTACGGCGCGCGCGGCGCGGGTAGCGCCATCCCGCCAAACGCGGAGCTGATCTTCGACGTCGAGCTGCTCGCCGTCGGCTAGAGGGTAGTTTCCAGGAACTCCATGACGGCGGCGTTGAAGGCGTGCGGCTGCTCGAAGTACGTCGAGTGGCCGCTGTCTTGTATCACGACGTAGCGCGATCCCGGCACGGCGCGGTGACAGCGCTCGATGATCGCGGGCGGCGTGATCGCATCGTTCTCGCCGACGAGGAACAGGATCGGGAAGCCGGCGCCGGACAGGCGCTCCGCCGAGCTGCCGCGGTAACCCGGGATCGGCGCCAGGAAGTCCCGGGCGCGCGGCGGATTCAGTCGCGCGACGGACCGGTACAGGAAGTCCAGGTTCTCCGCCCGCTCGCGCAATTCGGGCGACACGGCCCGGCGCATCAACGGCAACTTCCCGGTCTCGGTCTCCCGGTACGCCTCCTGCATCTCGCGCACTTCGTCATCGACGGCGCCGCCCGTCGTGCCGGCCAGCACCATCGCCGCGCAGCGCCCGGGGTTGCGCAGCGCGAAGCCCACCGCCGTCCGTCCGCCCATCGACTGCGCGACGACGCGCGCTTCTTCGATCTGGAGGTGGTCGAGGAGCGCGCGCAGGTCATCGTGAAAGCCGCGCCGGCCGAGCTGCCCCTCGCCCTCGCCGTCGCGCGAGAGGCCGAACGCGCGGTGGTCGAACGTGATGCAGCGAAAGCGCTTGGCGAACGCCGGAACCTGCTGCCACCACGAGAGGTGGTTGCCGCCCGCACCGTGCGCGAAGACGACGGCCGGCCCGCCGCCGTGGGACTCGTAGTAGAGCTGGATGCCGTTGACCGGGGCGAAAGGCATGCACCGATTCTATGGGCGCCGCGCCGCAAAGAAAATCGCGAGGCCGTGGCGCTCGCGATGTTCCTTCGGTCCTGGTCGGGACGCGGCTCCTACGCCCTACGTATCGCCGCGTCCCCAGCCACTGATTGCCAAGTGCAGGAGGTCAATTGCGCTTGGTGGACGTTTCGACACCATCGTAGCCCCGGCTGATTAAATGGCTGTTAAACCCCGCCTAACCTTCATTGCAACGTTCCGTCAATTCGGGCGCCGGCGACGTCAGGCGGCCGGCCGCAGCTTCCGGCGCTGGACGAGCGCGAAGAGCGCGGCCACCGGCGCCTCGCCATACAGCGTGCCGGCGCCGTCCCGCAGTTCCGCGAGCGACGCCTCGAGGCTCATCGCCGGGCGGTACGTCTGCGCCGTCGTCAGCGAGTCGAGGACGTCGGCGACGCGGCAGATCAGCGCCGCGATGGGGATTTCGTCGCCCGCGAGCCCCTTCGGGTATCCCAGGCCGTCCGGCTGCTCGTGGTGCGCCCCGGCGCAGCCGGCGATCGCGCCCGGGAGCACGCGCTCGAGGATCTGCGCGCCCATCGCCGGGTGCAGCCGCACCCGCTCGCGCTCGCTCGCGTCCAGCTCCGCGGGCTTCTTCAGCACCGCCAGGTCGACGCCGATCTTGCCGATGTCATGGAGCAGCGCCGCGATGCGGATCTCCTCAGCGGCGTCACCGCCGATGCCCATCTCCCGCGCGATCGCCTCGGCGTACTGCGCCGTCCGCACGCAGTGCTCGTAGTTCTCCTCGTCCCAGACGATCATCGCCTGTTCGAGCGCCTCTACGTTGTGTGGCGGGCGTCCCGCGCCGCCGTTGCGGATTGCCTCCAGATCACTCATGGCGATACTCCTCTTACTACGGGACGCGGCCAAGTATCGGCAGCCAGCAGTGACGTTGAACAGGCGCCTGAAGAGACAAGTCCATCGAATCTCTGCCGAATCGCGGCGGGCGAATTCGGCGTGAGCCCCTGCCAGCTTCGATCCCGGTTCCGTCCGCGCTATCCTCCCACGGCACGGGAGGAGGGACGCCATGAAGATCACCGAGGTTCGCACGCGCCGGTTCGTCTTCAGCCACGAAGACCGGCCGTTCCACCCGACCTGGCGGCCGTTCCCGGAGCACCACCAGGACGTCACGATCGTCGAGGTCCACACCGACGAGGGGATCACCGGCATCGGCGCCGGTGGCGTGCTGACGCGCTTGAACACGGTGGCCGGCCTGTTCGTCGGCAAAGACCCCCTGGCCATCGAAGAGCACTGGCACCTGCTCCGCGGCATCGCTCACTTCATGGGGCGCCCCTGGCCGATCGAGGTCGCACTCTGGGATATCGCCGCGAAGAAGGCCGGCGTGCCGCTGTACAAGCTGCTCGGCGGCAAGAGCGACCGCCTCCTCGCCTACTGCTCGACCGGAGAGATCCACCCGCTCGAGCAGCGCGTCCAGGATGTGCTGAAGATGCGCGAAGAGGGCTTTCGCGCCGTCAAGCTGCGCTTCCACAACGCCGACTGGCGCGTCGACCTGAAGACGCTCGATGCTGTCCGCAAGGCCGTCGGCGACACCATGACGATCATGGTGGATGGCAACTGGGGCTGGTACCTGCCCGGCGACCGCCGCGCCGGCGCCTGGGACCGCAAGACGGCGCGCGCCGTCGTCCGCGCGCTCGAGGACTACGACGTCTTCTGGATCGAGGAGCCGCTCTACGCCTACGACTACGATGGGCTCGCCGAGGTGCGTGCGAACACGACGGTCCGCATCGCCGGCGGCGAATTGAACGCCGGGCTGCACGAGTTTCAGGTCTACTTCGACAAGCGCAGCCTGGACGTCTACCAGCCGGACTGCACCTTCGCCGGTGGGATCACGGTCGCCCGGAAGGTGGCCGCGATGGCCGAGGCCGCGGGCCTGCTGTTCGCGCCGCACACCTGGACCAACGGCCTGGGGCTCGCGGCGAACCTGCAGGTCGCCGCGTCGGTCTCGAACTGCCCGTTCATCGAGTTGCCCTACGACCCGCCCGGCTGGGTCCCCGAGTACCGTGACTTCATGCTGCGCGAACCGTTCCGCATCGACAAGGACGGCTACCTGCGGGTGCCCGACAAGCCGGGGCTCGGCGTCGAGCTCGATGAGGAGCGGCTGAAAGCGCTCGAGCGTGCGTAGCGGATACGCGCTCGCCGGCGGCATGCTGCTGTTTGCCGTCGCCGTGTCGGCGCTCGTCGCCTGGCTGATCTTCGGCGGCGTCGCCGGCAAGGAACGAGGCCTCGTGTTCAAGAACTTCACCTCGTCCGACGTGACGATTCGCTTCGACGATGGCCGCGTGACGGAGCTCGCCCCGAACCGCGAGCAGACGCTGCCGATCAAGCCCGGGCAGTTCCCGCAGACGTTCCACGTGCAGGATGCCGCCGGCAACGAGCGATACGCGCAGCGGTTCGAGTTCGGCGAATTCAAGGAATTCGAGTTCCGTCTCGGAGTCGGCGAACACGCGTTCATCATCGTCCGCATGCCCACGACCAATTGAAGGAGGGCGCCATGTCCGCACCGATCGTCATCCGCGATGCGACGCTCGTCGACGGAACGGGCGCCGACCCGCGCCGCGGCGTCGACGTGGTGCTGGAGTCCGGGCGGATCACCCGCATCGCTGCGGGCGCAGCGGCGCCGGACGGCGCGCGCGTCATCGATGCGGGCGGGCGCACGGTGATGCCGGGTCTGAGCGACGCGCACGTGCACTTCGGGCTGACGGAGACGTCGCAGAACGACGCACCCGAGAGCTACGTGAGCTACGTGCTGAAGGTCGCCGAGAACATCGGCATCGCCCTCGATGAGGGCTTCACGACGGTGCGGGACGCCGGCGGGCTCGACCCGGCGTTCGCGGAGGCGACGGCGACCGGCCAGCTGCGCGGCCCGCGCATCCTGCCGGCCGGCTCGTTCATCTCGATCACCGGCGGTCACGGCGACCAGCGCAGCCGCTGGCGTGACGCGCGCGAGCGGTCGATCCCGGGGCTGGTCGCGCGCACGGAGATCTGCGACGGCGCCGACGAAGTGCGGCGCGCCGCCCGCAAGCAGATCCGCCGCGGCGCGACGCAGGTCAAGCTCATGGCGTCCGGCGGCGTCATGTCGCCGAACGACCCGATCGAGAGCCTGCAGTTCACCGTCGAGGAGATGGCCGCCGCCGTGCAGGAGGCGCGCTCGTTCGGGCTGTACGTGATGGCGCACTGCCACACGCCGGGCGCGATGCGCAACGCGCTCGATGCCGGCGTGCGCTCGCTCGAGCACGGGAGCATGATGAGCGAAGAGATCGCGCGTCGCATCACGGCGGACGGCGCGTTCCTCGTGCCGACGCTGGTGATCCTCGAGATTCTGGCGCGCGCCGAGCAGATTCCCGAGTTCAGCCGTCGCAAGCTCGAGTCCGTGCGCGGCGGCATCGCCGAAGGCATGGCGATCGTCCGCGGGGCCGGTGTGCAGGTGGGCTCCGGCTCCGACCTGCTGGGCCCGCGGCAGCGCCGCCGCGCCAGCGAGATCGTCGAGAAGGCGAAGCACTTCGGCGCCATGGCGGCGATCGTCAGTGCCACGCGCACGAACGCCGCGCTCTTCCGCCTCGAAGAGCGCACCGGCACGGTGGAGGAAGGCAAGGACGCCGACCTCATTCTCGTCGACGGCGATCCGCTCGCGGACATCGGCGTGCTCGCGCAGCCGGAGCGCATCGTCCTCGTGCTCAAGGGCGGCGACGTGGTGAAGGACGCCTGCTGATGCCGACCACGGCGGACGTGCAGGCGATTGCCGCGGAAGCGGGCTGAGGGCTGAACTTGTTGCCATGTTACTGCCAGGTTGTCGCGGATCCGAATCTGGTCTGGAGTTCGTTTCCGCACTTTTCATTGTTTCCGCGAGCGTGGCTCCGCGGGCTGCGATGCGTGCGCAGGGCGTGGGTGACGCAGCGACCCACGCGATGATATGGTGGGGCCGGAGAGATCGCATAGCGTGCGGTGTCACTGCGGGGCGCACAGTGCCACGCGCGAGGACTAGCCGGTCACGATGCACGCACGTCGTCGGCTCGTACACCTTCGACGCCGGGAACCGGCTGAAGACGCGCACCTATGGCGGCGCGACGACGGCGTACACCTACGACGGCAACGGCACGATGGTGAAGAGCAGCACGGCGGGGGCGAGCGGCAGCGAGACGACGGTCTACGTAGGCGGCGGCGTCTCCGAGAAGAACATCGCGCTCAACGTGACGACGAAGTACTACGGCGCCGGCCGGCCGATCGCGATGCGCAAGACCGGGCGAAACGAGCCCTTTGATTCAGGACGCGCTCAAACAGCCTTTCACTGCTCCCCTTGGGGAGGCGGCATTCTACGAAGCAAGCAACAAGATCCAGAGTAACTGCTAATGTCAATGTCGAGGCGTACCGGCGAGTGGATCGCCAGTTACCAGCCTAAGCTTGGCCCCCGTGAGAGCCTGCTGAGCCAAGTCGACGGTTGGTGGGTTAGGAATGCCTTCGGTCTTGCTGCTCATCTAGGCACGGTGACCGTAACAGATGAGAGGATATTGTTCACGATAGCCGGATCTCGGTTTCCGTTGTCCCTAGCGTTCAAACACGGGCGCCTGTTGCGGGAGATTCACCGAGCCGAGGTGAAGGTCGTGCGCGTGGAGATGTACTGGAACCAGCTCACCGTGCTGCCCAAGAGACCGATCGTCGAGATAGTGCACGGCAAGGCGTCGGTGACGAGGATTCGTGTTCCAAACAATGAAGAGCTTGCTCGCGTGCTTTCGGGCAGGGATGCTTCGAACTTGACGATTCGCCGTCCGCTCGAGTAGCAATGATCTGACCCCGAATCTTGGCCCACGTCGAAATGCAAGTTCTTCACATAAGCTCGCGGATTGAAGAGAGGCGCGATTTGGGGAGGATGCCTCGGGCCGAAGCTTCGTTGGTGACTCCGGGTGCGATGATCTGTGCGGAGCGCTCGTCTTTCTCTTTGCCATGCAAGACTCTTACCGGCGAGCCGCATTCCTCAGTTGGCTGTTCCCATCGCCACCGCCACTCGCGGTTCCCCTCCCGGCCTTCGAAGGCAGTTGCGGTTGCGACAACACGGGAGGCAGCCGCTTAGGCGCCTTCCGCCGGAAGGTGAGGTCGCGCACGTCGCGGTTGGTCTCGTTGAAGCGCCCGTACTCATATGCCTGCCGCCCGAAGATCTTCGTCAGCAGCGCACCGTTGACCGAGAGCGTCTCCTGCATCGCACCTACCACCGTGCCGGTAAGGGCCAATGCTCCGGCGATCAGAGCCAACCCCGACGTCGCTCAAGTTCAGCCTTCTCAATTCAGGACGATCCCCCACACGAGCCCGACCTGTGTGAGAATCGGACGGATGATCCAGCCCGCCTGACAGCGCCTACCGCGAAGTCACTTCGGTCCAGTTGACTTCGTCCGACGATACGCCAATATGGTGCGACCTTCCAGGAGGACCACCATGCACACCACGATCACCACGTTCGACAACAGCGCGGAGGGCTGGGAACGCGCCCTCTACGCCTTCCTCGCCGAGAAGGAACGCCGCACCGTCAGCCGGCGGACCGTCGAGGGCTACAGCCGCATGCTGCAGCACTTCTTCGGCACAGTGGGCAAGCCGCCGGAGCGCGTCAGCGGGCAGGAGGTGTTCGCCTGGGCGTACGGCGTCGGCCTCTCGGGCAAGCAGCCGTCGTCGGTGACGATCGGCGCCCGGCTCGCGTGCCTCTTCTCCTTCTACCACTTCCTGATCCGGATTGACGCGGTGACCGCCAACCCCTGCGACGCGATGGAGCGCTCGAAGGCGACGGTCTTGCCGCCCCGCGGCCTGAGCGCGGGCGCCTGACGCGGGCTACGGCAGGCCGGCAGCGGCGAGGCGCTCTCGCATTTTGTCTTCGGTGAGGTAGCCGAACTGGACCGCCGCGAGGTTGCCGTCGCGGTCGATGAAGAAGCTGTCGGGCAGCCCCTGCAGGCGATATTCGTCGTAGACGCTGCCGCCGTGGTCGAAGAGCAGCGGCAGCGTGAGCGAGCGCGCGTCGAAGAAGGCCGTCGCGTCCGCGACGCCTTCCTGGTAGTTGACCTCGAGCACCTCCAGGCCGTCCGCGCGCTTTTCGTCGTAGAGGCGCTGGATCGCGGGAAGCTCCTTCTTGCACGGCGCGCACCAGGTCGCCCAGAAGTTCACCCACACGACCTTCCCGCGCAGCTCGCTGAGCGTGACGAGGTGCCCGTCGCGGTCGCGCAGCGCGAAGTCCGGCGCGGGCTTGCCGATGAGCGGCGGGCCATCGGCCAGCGGCCCGGTGCCGGCGGTGCTCTCGGCGGTCGCCGCCGCACCGGTGGGCGCGACCGATCCGGGACCCGGCGGCGAGCCGCCGCGCCGGAACGTCACCGCGAGCGCCGCGCCGCCCAGGACGGCGAGGATCGCGCCGGCCAGCGCAAGCCGCACGATCGGCCGCTCGAGCAACGGCTGCGGGCGGGGTGAGGAGTCAGATTCCATCGCCTCTCACTATACGATGGCGACGCGGCGGCGCCTTCAGTCGCGGCGGGCAACCAGCGTCGCTGGCTTACGATTCTGTGCTTGGCCGTCCGCCCGGGTTGATCGGCGCTCGCGCATGGGATACAACCGGTGTCCATGCAAGAGCCGCGCGCCCTCGAAGTGCACTGGTTCCTCCCGACGACCGGCGACGGGCGCTCGGTGCTCGATTTCTTCCCGGATCCGTCGCGTCGCGTGCCCTCCCCGAGCGCGCGGAAGGCCGACATCGGCTACCTGCGGCAGGTGGCGCAGGCGGCGGACCGCCTCGGGTTCGACGGCGTCTTGACGCCGACAGGCTCGCAATGCGAAGACGCCTGGATCGTCTGCGCCGCGCTCGCCGCTGACACGGTGAGCTTGAAGTTCCTGGTCGCCTTTCGCCCGGGATTCGTCCTGCCGACGCTGGCGGCGCAGATGGCGGCGACGCTGCAGCGTGTCAGCGGCGGACGGGCGCTCGTGAACATCGTCACCGGCGGCGATCCGGTCGAGCAGCGCAGCTACGGTGACGCGCTCGGCCACGACGAGCGTTACGCCCGCACGGCGGAGTTCCTGGCGGTGTTCCGCCGGTGCTGGGACGGACAGCCGTTCGATTACCAGGGCAAGTACTACGAACTCGAGCGCGGCGGCCTGCGCGAGCCTGCCGGAGCGCAGCGGGCGACGCCGCGGCCGCTGATCTACTTCGGCGGCGCCTCGCCCGCGGCGGAGGCGATCGCCGCCGAGCACGCCGACGTGTACCTGCTCTGGGGTGAGCCGGCCGCGTGGGTCGCGGAGCGCGTCGAACGGATGCGGACGCTCGCCGCGGAGCAGGGCCGGACGCTCCGTTTCGGGATCCGCCTGCACGTCATCGCGCGGGCGCGCGAGGGAGACGCCTGGGCGGAGGCCGACCGCCTCCTGACCGAGATGAGCCCGGACCAGATCGAGATCGCGCAGCGCCGCTTCGCGCGGCAGGAGTCCGTCGGCCAGCAGCGCATGGTCGCCCTGCACGAAGGCAAGCTCGATAAGGACGCGCTCGTCGTGGGGCCGAATCTCTGGGCGGGCATGGGCCTCGTGCGGGGCGGCGCCGGCACAGCGCTCGTCGGCAGCTTCGATCAGGTAGCGGAGCGCATCCGCGAGTACGCGCAGCTCGGTCTCGATACGTTCATCCTGTCCGGCTACCCGCACCTCGAGGAAGCCTACGTCGTCGGGGAGTCAATCCTTCCGGGGCTGCGGGGCGTCACGACGCCTGGCGCCCCGGCTGCCGCGACATCCGTCGAATCGGCTGCCAATGTGCGAGCGGGCGGTCCCCGCTCCATCTCTTAAGTCTCTCAAAGAATGGCGCGGACCCGGCTCGATCACCTCTCGTTGCGCTAGACGAAGAGGCTGGCCCGTGCCACGATACGCGGTGTGTCCGCTCGCCGGTCGAGCGCCACGTGTGTGGCGCAGCGCGGGGGATCGGTCGCCAAGCAGGGATCAAGGAACCAGGAGGCGAATCAGTGACTGCCGCAACAATCGATCAAGCCAAAGCCGAAGCCTTCGCGGGTCAAGTTGTCGGCATGCTGAACAGCGCGATGAGTTCGCTCCTGGTCAGCGTCGGCCACCGGCTCGGCATCTTCGACAAGCTCGCGACGATGCCACCGTCGACGGCCGAGCAGATCGCGAAAGCGACGAACCTCAACGAGCGCTACATTCGCGAGTGGCTCGGCGGCATGACCTCGGCGCGCATCGTCGAGCACGACGCCGCGAAGGGGACGTACTGGCTGCCCGCCGAGCACGCGGCGTCGGTCACGCGCGCCGCCGGCCCGGGCAACCTCGCATCGATGATGGAATTCGTCGCACTCATGGGCAACGTCGAGGACCAGATCGTCGAGAGCTTTCAGAAAGGCGGAGGCGCCCCGTATTCCTCCTTCCCGAAGTTCCAGGAGCTGATGGCGAACATGAGCGCGCAGATCTTCGATGCAGCGCTCATCGAAGGCGTGCTGCCCCTCGTCGCCGGACTGCCCGACCGGCTGCGCGCCGGCATCGACGTCGCGGACGTCGGCTGCGGCTCCGGCCATGCCATCAACCTGATGGCGAAGGCATTTCCCAAGAGCCGCTTCACCGGCTACGACTTCTCCGAAGAAGGAGTAAAGCGCGGGCGGGCCGAGGCCACGGACCTGGGCGTCGCGAACGCGACGTTCGAGGTCAAGGATGTGTCGACCCTCGGCGGACCCGCCCGCTTCGATCTCATGACCGCGTTTGATTCGATCCACGATCAGGCGCAGCCGCGCAAGGTGCTCAAGGGCATCGCCGAGGCACTCCGGCCCGACGGCGTCTTCCTGATGGTGGACATCGCGGCTGACAGCACCCACGCGGGCAACATGGAGCATCCGCTCGCGGCGGCCTTCTACTCCATCTCGACGTTCCACTGCATGACGGTCTCGCTCGCGCTCGGGGGCGAGGGCCTGGGCACGATGTGGGGCGAACAGAAGGCGCGAGAGCTGCTGGAGGAGGCCGGCTTCAAGGACATCGACATCAAGCACGTAGAGGGTGACATCATGAACGCCTACTACATCTGCAAGAAGGCATGACGGCGGCGGCGCTCGCGTGGAGGCGACGCGTTGGTACCGGACTCGACGGAAGGATCCGTCGCCAGCCCGCCCGCGTCCGATTTCTGCTAGGGTCTGGGTACCATCGCGCTCAGCCGCGAGGCGCGCCCGCTGGCGGTCTCGCCCTGGAGGAGTCCGGGACGCCCTCCATCCCGGGTTCTGCCACGGCCCGGCTTCGTGGCGAGCGAGGAGCGAGAGGAGACGGTCATGCCACACGAGGAAACACTCGCGAAGGTGCCACTGTTCTCGGAGCTCGGCCGCAAGGACCTGCGGCAGCTGGCCCAGATGGCGGTCGAGCGCCACTACAAGGCCGGCGCGACGATCCTTGAGGAGGGCGAGAAGGCGGTTGCCTTCTTCGTCCTCATCGAAGGGAGAGCCGAAGTGGTGCGCGGCGTCGACACGGCGCATCCGCATCGCCTCACGGAGGTTGAAGCCGGCAGCTTCTTCGGCGAGATGGGCCTGCTCGATGGCGAGCCGCGCGCCGCGACGGTGCGCGCGCTGGATGATTGCACCTGCCTCGTGCTGTCGCGCTGGGACTTCGTCGGCGAGCTGCGCTCCAACCCTCACATGGCCGTCGCGATGCTCCCCGTGCTGAGCCGCCGCATCCGCGCGCTGGACGAGCGCCTCGAGGAGTGCGACTAGGCACGGCGGGCGATCGATCCACGCGTATCGCCCCGCCCGGTGGCCGCGGCGCTGTCCCGCGCCGGCGAAGTGCGACATCTCCGCGGGCAACGCGAAGGAAAAACGCAGGTAGCGGCTAGGAAAAGTCGCGCGCCGTCTCGTTAGACTTCCCGCACGATGAAAGCTGGACCCACGGGCCGCTTCCGGTGGAGACGCCTTGGCCGGCCGCCTTACGCCGGCACGCTGACGCCTCGCCAGCAGGACGTCTTCGACCTCCTGGTCACCGGCCTCACGAACGAGGAGATCGCGGAGCGCCTCGGCATCACCTCGTACGGCGTCAAGTACCACGTCGCGGCGATCCTGCAACGTCTCGGCGTCGAGAACCGCTACGAGGCGGCCTCGCTCCGCCTGCGTAGCGAAGGCAGCGCCCGGTTCGCCGGCTGGGCGCCTCTGTTGTTCTTGCGCAAGGCGCCGTTTCCGTGGCTCGGGAAAGCCGTGGCGGCCGGTGCGCTCACCGCCGCCGCCGCCGGCATCGCGCTGCTCGCCTGGGGTGTGCTGGCGACTGGCCTGCGGGCGAACGGCGCCGTCACGGCGATCAGCGCCTCCACCAACCGGACCTGTGCGCTGAAGGACGGCGGCGTCTGGTGTTGGGGCGCCAACGAGGAATCTGGCCAGCTTGGGAACAGCAGTACGACGGACAGCTCGGTGCCGGTGGCGGTGTTGGGGCTGGCAAACGGCGTCGACGCCATCAGGACGGGCGACTGGGGCAGTTGCGCGCTGAAGGACGGTGGCGTCTGGTGCTGGGGCTTCGAGCCGGGCAGCGCGGATTCGGCCCCGCCAGGGTGCCCCAGAGAAGGGCCCTGCAGCCTGCCAGTCCTGATGTCCGACGTTGCGAGCGGCGTCAGCGCGATCAGCGTGGGCGCTAACTTCGGCGAACTGGGCAACAGCAATCCGTTTACCTGCGCCGTCAAGGAAGGCGCGGTCTGGTGCCTCGACCCCAACCCTGACAACACGGCGTGCCAGACAGGCGCCTGTAACTACATATTCATGAGCAAGCCGGGGCTGGAGACGGGCGTCAGCGCCATCAGCATGGGCGATCGCCTTGGCTGCGCCATCAAGGACGGCATCGCCTGGTGCTGGGGTAGCAACTGGACCGGCCAGCTCGGCAACCACGCCACGACGGACAGTCCCGTCCCCGTGCCCGTGTCTACGCTCGGCGGGGGCGTCAGCGCGATCAGCGCGGGCGGTGCCCACGTGTGCGCGCTGAAGCATGGCGGCGTCTGGTGCTGGGGGATCAACCGCGACGGCCAGCTCGGAAACGACAGGCCAACATACGATCCCGGGCCGGCGCCCGTGGCAGTTGTCGGACTGGAGAGCGGAGTCAGTACGATCAGCGCCGGCGGGGCGCACACCTGCGCGCTCAAGGATGGCGGGGTCTGGTGCTGGGGGCGCAACGCCGCCGGCCAGCTCGGCGACAACAGCACCGCCGACAGCGCCGTGCCGGTGGCGGTAGCGGGGCTCCGAAGCGACGTGAGCGTCATCAGCGCGGGAGGCAGCCACACCTGCGCCGTGCAGGGCGAGAGCGTCCTCTGCTGGGGCCGAAACGACAGGGGCCAGCTCGGCAACGCCAGGCCGCCGGGGAGCGACGTCGCGGTGGCGGTGTCGGGGCTGGCGAGCGGCGTGACGGCCATCGAGGGCACCTGCGCGCTCAAACAGGGTGGCGTCTGGTGCTGGGGCCCCAACGGCAACGGCCAGGTCGGCAACAACACCACGACGGATGCTGCCGCGCCTGTGGCGGTGTCAGGGCTGACGAGCGGCGTCAGCGCGATCAGCGTCGGTCTGGATCTTCGCTGCGCGATCAAGGATGGCGGCGCCTGGTGCTGGGGCAACAACTGGGCGGGCCAGCTCGGCAACGGCTCGACGTCGGACAGCCCCGTGCCGGTGGCGGTGTCGGGACTGACGAGCGGCGTCACGGCTATCAGAGTGGGGAACGACCGGGTGTGCGCCATCAAGGACGGCGGAGCGTGGTGTTGGGGAAGCAACAACGGCCAGTTCGGCGACGCCAGCACGCAAGCCAGCCCGGTCCCCGTTCCGCTGCCCGGTTCTCGGATTCCGCCCGTCGGCAGCAACGCGTTCGGCACATGCGACCTCCAGGATGGCGGGGCTTTCTGCTGGGTCTATCCGGGCGGTGTGCTCACGCGCATGGTGGTCGCGGGCCTTGAGACCGGGGTCAGCGCCGTCGCGGGAAACTGCGCGCTGAAGGACGGCGGCGTCTGGTGCCTCGACCCCAACCCTGACTTCGTGTCACTGTCACCAGCGCAGCCAGTGCCGGGGTTCGAGAGCGGCGTCAGCGCTATCAGCAGCAGCTGCGTGCTCAAGGACGGCGGCGTCTGGTGCGGACTCGGGCTCGGCGGGGCGACCGCGATGCCGGGCCTCGCCAGCGGCGTCACCGCGATCACGGACACTTGCGCCCTGAAGGGCGGCGGCGTCTGGTGCTGGGGCTCGAACAGCCACGGCCAGCTCGGCAACAACAGCCCGGCGGACAGCCTCGTGCCGGTGCCCGTGCAATTCCCGGCGACGACGCCCGGCGACAACGAAGCGGGGTCCGAAGTTCAGCCGCTGGCAGCGCAGCGCTCTGGTGGCTCGTCGGATCACCGCACGGCGTACGTGCTCGGCGGCACAGCCGCCGGCGTACTGGCAATTGTCGTCGCGGGTACCTGGGTGATGTGGCGTCGGGATCGGGTCAGTTGAAGGCATCACCGCAAAGGGGGAGGACAACATGGCGGACCACTACGGCGATGGACGACCGGCGGAAGTCCGGCCCAAAGGTTTCAGTTATCGAGGCCTGGGCCGCTGGTTCGGGTTGGGCCGAAGCAAGCCGGAGTTCGCGCGCACCCATCCGGAGGCAGAGATCTCTCATGAGGAACGCACCGCAGCCTTGAGGCATCTCGCAGATGCCGAGAAGGCCGAGACCGAGCGCAATGGCACCTAATCGAGGCCTCGGCGTCGGTCCGGTTCACGTTACTCGAGCAGTTGCGCGCGCTGTCAGGGCAGCCGGTAGTTCGCGATCTGGACCGAAACACTCTCCGATCTCGCGCACGCACGAGAACACGAGGACCACGATGACGCGCACATATCCGGTTCTTGCGGTCCTGGTGCTGGGAGCCGCCCTGGCGTTTTCGGCCGCCAACACGTCCGCGCAATCGGCGCCCTCGCCGACGACCGGGACGAAACTCACCAGCGGGCTGCTCAGTCCGAAGGGCTTGAAGATCGGCCCTGACGGCATGATTTACATCGCCGAGGCCGGTACGGGCGGCGACATCATCCCGCCCGGCCCCGGCGCGGGCAGGAGCGGCTTCACGGGGCGCATCTCCAGGATCGACCCGGCGACGGGTGCCCGTGCGACCGTCGCGGACAAGCTGCCTTCCAACAACGCCGGCGGCGTGGAAGGCCCGGCGGACGTCGCGTTCATCGGCGGACACCTGTACTACCTGCAAGCGCACGGCGGTGCCTTCTACGGGTTCCCGTCCAACCCGACCGGCTTGTATCGCGTGAACAAGGACGGCACCGTGGCGCTGGTCGCGGACATCGGCAGGTTCGGTGTCGATAACCCGCTCGACGGACTCACGGGTGCCAGGCCGCAGGACATCTCCGCCGGCGGCATCCCGGCTGGCATGGCCGTACGGGACGGTGCGTTCCTCGTCGCCGAGGGCTCGGAGGTCGCGGTCGATAGCCCTAACGAGGATCAGGTGTTGAAGATCACTACGACGGGAGCCATCAGCCGCTTCGTCGCGTTCCACGGAGATGCGGTGTTGTCGGGCACCACCACCAGCGACACGGGGCCGCTCTACGTCAGCGCCCTCGGCCGGATCCCGTTTCTGGCGGCTGAGAGCGCCGTGTACCAGATCGGTTACCCGACGGGGAACATCACCAGCGTCGCCGGCGGCTTCAGCGCGTTGAGCGACGTGAAGGTCGGGCCCCGCGGACAGCTATACGCCCTCTCGTATGGGGACTTCTCGCCGGACGGGCCGGGGTTGCTCGGCTCCGGCAAGGTCGTCAAGCTCAACGCCGCCGCGGGCACGTTGACTCCCATCGTCACGGGCTTCACCTCGATGACCAAATTCGTCTTCGCCGGTGACACCGCGTACGTGGTGAACTTTGGCCAGTCGGCTCAGGCCGGAGTGGGCGAGATCTGGAAGATCGACAACGTCTCGTCGCTGGCGGCGCTCCCGGCGCCCGCTTCACCCCACGACGCAGCCTCGTCCGGCCCACTCGCCAGCATCGACGGACTGTTCGCTGCGCTTAACATCGGTGACGCGGCGGCAGCTGCGGCGTTCTACGCGGACAACGCCGTCGCGGGTGACGCGGTCGGGAAGGCTGCCATCCGCGCACGGCTGGAGGCTGGCATCGCAGCCGGGATCAAACACGCGCGGATCAGCGGGCAGGTCTTCGACGACGGTCATGTAGAAGTGGTGGATGAAGTGCGCGGGCCCTTCCACGCTCTCGTGACTCGCAGGTATGAATTCGACAACGTCGGGAACGTCAAGCTCTCGAAGGAACTTCGCAGCCAGCTTCTCGACGGTGACTCCGCGGCACCGATCAGCGCCCCGAACACCGGGACGGGGCCCGGGCACGTCCACCGCGGACGTTGGCTCGCGACGTGGCTGGTCATCGGCGCCGCAGGTATTGCGTTCGTGGCGGCGGGCGGATCGGCGGTGCGGCGACGGCGCGAATGCGTACCGGTAGACGACCTCGCCGTCTGGCGTAGGCCGGGCGTGTGATGGACGTTCCGCGCCGAATCATCGTCTTCGATCGCCGGCTCATCAGCGCAAACAAGGGGGAGACATCGTGAGACTGACGTATCTGGTCCTACCGGCGATGGTGCTGGGAGCGGCGTTTGCGTTCTCAGCCGCCAACACGTCCGCGCAATCGGCGCCGACGCCTACCGCCGGCTCGAGACTCACCGGGGATCTGATCAACCCGCGGGGCATGACGATCGGGCCCGACGGCATGATCTACGTCGCCGAGGCCGGTTCGGCCGGCGAAACGAAGGTCACGAACTCGTCGGGAGATTCGATGAGCGGCTTTACGGGCCGCATCTCAAAGGTCGACCCTGTGACCGGCACCCGGACGACGGTCGCCGACAAGCTGCCGTCGAACAGCGGATTCTTCGGCGATGTCGGGCCGGCCGACGTCGCGTTCGTCGGCGCGCAGCTCTACTACCTGCAGACGGCCGGCGGCGCCGCATTCGGCTTCCCTGGCAACCCCACGGGCATCTATCGAGTGAACAAGAATGGCACGGTGACGCTGTTCGCCGACATCGGTACGTTCAACGACGCGCATCCCGTTACGTTTACGCTCCTGGCGCCGGGCGGCAATCCGTTCGGGATGACGGTGCTCGACGGCGCCTTCTACGTCACCGACGGCAACTTCAACCGCGTGCTGCGCATCACGCCGGACGGCAAGATCGGCGTCTTCTCGTCGTTCGAGAACGTCGTGCCCACGGGCATCAGCGGCCGCGCCGGCGGCCCGCTCTACGTCGCGGCGCTCGGCCCCGGCCCCTGGCTGCCGGCGGACGGCCGCGTGTACCAGATCGGCGTGCCTACGGGCGCCATCACCGAGATCGCCAACGGCGTCAGCTCCATGATCGACGTGAAGGTCGGGCCGGGCGGCCAGCTGTACGCCCTGTCGTTCGGCGACTTCGCGCCCGGGCCCGATACGGGTCCTCCGTGGATGCACGGTTCCGCGAAGCTCCTCAGGGTCGACGCGGCAAGCCACACCCTCAGGCCCATCGCCACGGGCTTCTCACTCTCGACCGCGATGATCTTCAGCGGCGACACGGTCTACGTGAACAACTACGGCGTCAGCCTCCCCGGCTCGCCCGGCGAGATCTGGAAGATCGACAACGTCTCGTCGCTGCCTGCGCGGCCGGCGGCGGCGCCGGCCGCGCCGGTGACAGCGGCGACGCCGCCCGCGCCGCCGAGCGCGGCCCGCATCACCGCGCCGAACACCGGCAGCGGCACGTCGGCGGGCGGAGCCAGTGCGTCGCTCTGGCTCGTGGCGCTGGGGGCAGGGGCGCTCGGAATGACCGCGATCGGCGCTGCGCGTGTGACAAACCGCCGCTGACAACGGCCCGCCGCCGAACGCCACCTGGGTCGAGGCGTTTCTTCATCGTTCCGGAGGGACGAAAGCGGTCCGGCCGCTGACCGATCGCGCGAGAGCAAACTCTCCGAACGCACAACCCCCAACCGGCGGTTTGGAGACGCCAGCGCGTCGTGATGGGCCGTGTCGGGCAGTGTCAAATGGGCTCGCTTCGTATCTCGCTCGGAGTGCCCGGAACCGGGTGTATGGCGATCGGTGACGGTCGCGTTCTCCGCCGTTCGTTTGCAGTTTGGTTTGCAGACTCTACCGAAACTCCCCATCCTGTGACGTCTTCGGCAATCCGTGCGTCTTTGCGTCCGGCGGTGTCGCGACGACGGCATCGCTATCACCCCTCAGAGTCCAGCAGTCGTGCTGCGGATTGGAATGCCCTTCGGAGATCCTCGAATCGTTCATCACGGTCTTTGGTGAATGTGAGATTGGCCGTGTGCCAGGTCTCGAGCACACGATCGGGCGCGAAGCGTGCGGCAATTTCAGGGTGCTTGCGCTTGAAGTTCTTATTCCAGAATCCCTGAGCGACTTTGCCGCTAAGCATAATGACGCGTGGTCGCGGCTGAAGGAGATCCAGCAGGCGGCGAAGCGGCTCAACACCAGCGTTTAAGTCGATCTTGCCTCTTGGCGTAGGCCAGGGGTAGGCGTTCCAGCTCGTAACACGGCTTGGGTCAATGCCCGCCTCATCGAGTAGACACGCACGCCGCGCGGCTGTGGGATCGTCGTTCTCCAGACAGAGAAATCCGCTACCCGGGCGTAGCGGGTTGCTGGGGTCGGTCATTGGGCCGGGACTTTCAGCGATTATTAGCATGCCCGCGTTCATACCACCATAAATGGGAGCGAGTCGCGGCAGCCACACTCCGCTCTCCTGTTCGAGCGCCGCGACAAGGGCGTTGATCGGTGCGACGTGTCCGAGGTCAACGCCGGCTAGCTGCGACCGTTTGAAGGCAGAATCCGCCATGCGTCGATGTGGCAAGCCTCCGATGAGCGGATCTCCTGTTTTGGCCATGGCTCAACGATAACACAACCCCGAGAGCGTCACGCCGCGGCCAACGCCCAACGGCTATCGCTGCCTGAGTGACGTCATCACTTAGATCTCGATCAATGACCACGGTTTGCACTCCGTTTGCAGTCTGCCCTCGAAAGTACGAAGGCGAGGCGCCATGCCTCGCCTCTGGATTCAACATAGTGGCACGGGTGGAGGGACTCGAACCCCCGACCGGCGGTTTTGGAGACCGCTGCTCTTCCAGCTGAGCTACACCCGTGCGCCGCGGCAAGTATAACAAGGGCGACGCGGCGCCCTGCCCGGGCCGACGCACCGTCGGCGGGCTGTCGCGCAGGGCTGCTCATCGCGGCGGCGCGGCCGCCGTCGCGTCCACCGCCCCCCGCACCACGTCCGGCAGGTTGCTGCAGACGCTGTCGACGCCCGCGTCGATCATCCGCAGCACATCCGCCTCGTCGTCCACTGTCCACACCATGTACGTCAGGCCGCGACGCTGTCCCCGCCGCACCAGCTCCGGCGTCGCGAACGTGTGGTAGATGCTCACGCCCTGCGCATTCAGCGACAGCGCAAACCCGAAGAGGTCGTCCCACTCGACCACGCGCCGCCCGTCCGTCAGCAACGCCGCCGCCATGCGCGGCTCGATCGCCCGCATCGCGCTCACGATCCGCGGGTAGAACGAATGCACCTCGCAATCGGCGACGGCGCGCGCCTCGCGCACGACCGCCGCCACCTGCTCTTCGATGCCGGGCTGCTTGATCTCGATCTGGAGCAGGACGTTGCGCCTCGTCATGTCCAGCACCTCGGCGAGCAACGGGATGCGTTCGCCCGCGAACTGCGGCGCGAACTGCCTGGCGCCGGCGTCGAGCGCGCGCACCGTCTCGAGCGTCAGCTCGTGGACGTTTCCCGTGCCGTCCGTCGTGCGGTCCACGGTCTCATCGTGCAGCAGCACGGGCACGCCGTCCGCCGTGCAATGCACGTCGATCTCGATCGCGTCCGCCCCGAGCGCGATCGCACGGCCGATCCCGGCCAGCGTGTTCTCCGGCGCGTGGCCCTTGCACGCTGCGTGCGACGTGACGAGCGGCAGTCTCACGGGCGGCCGTCCTCGGCGCGCTCGCGTATGGGTCCGTCGCCGTGCACCATCGACACCAGCGCCTCGACGAGCGCCGCCCCCGCGCGCTTGCCGAACGATACCGACTCTTCGTAGTTATTGTTGCGCCCGCTCATCCACTCGTCCTCCGGCACGAAGTACCCCAGCGTATCGTGCGTGAGCCCCAGAAACAGGCGATGCCGCGCGCCGAGCGACGCGCGCAGCGGCAGCGCCAGGCGCGTCAGCACCTCGCCGGGCGCCGTCAGCGCTTCGACCTCGCTGCCGATGCGGATGTAGCCGCACTGCGTCATCACGAACGTCGTCCCGTTGCGCGTCTCGTGCGTCCTCTCGGTCATGGCGCCCAGCGCCGCGACGATTTGCGCCAGGTCGCCCCGGCCCGCGGCGTGGAGCGCCAGCGAAGCCGCGTGCAGCCCGCCCGCCCTGGACAGCACGGAGAGCGCCGGGCCGGCGCGCGCTACCGCGTCCTGCACGCGCTGCGATAGACGCGCGAGGTTCATCGGCACGGCCAGTGGTACGGTGCGCACGGCGAGCGTCCCGCCCACGCGGTGGGCCGCGTCCAGCGACTCGATGCTCGCGCGCGCCACGGCGTGGCCGAGCGCCTCCGCCGCCTCGAATCCGCCGTCGCGCGCCGGGTTCACGTCGCCGATCGCCCCGTTGACGTAGATCGCGATGCCGCCCGTCTCGCGCTCCACGGCGTCGACGACATACCCGCACCAGTCGCGCGACACCTCCGTGTTCGCGGCCCCACTCGCAGTCGGGTGGCACGCGTAATTCACGACCGTGGCGACGGGTGCGCCGTCCAGCGACCGCATCCGCAGAGTCGTCAGCGTCTCGTCCGTGTCCGGCCAGTCGCGCCGGTTGCGCACGACGCCGCCGAGGCGCGTTGTAGCCGCCTCCGCCGTCGCCGGCGACATCGCGCCACACGCCTCGCCGATCGCCGTGGCGGCGCTATGTGCCACGTAGTGCTCGTACGCGGCGCTCGTGCCGCCCCACAGCCCCTGCATGTCCGGGCTTGCGTGGCTGTGCGTGCACGCCAGCATGATCCAAGCGCCTGGCACGCCGGTGAGCCCCGCTGCCTCCGCGCGGATCGCACCGAGCAGCCGCCCTGACGCGCCCACAAGGTCGAGCGCCGCCAGCACGAGCGTCGTCGTGCCGTCCGACAGCGCGATCGCCCGGCACTGCGGTCCGTCGCGGACGCTGGTTGCCCGTCGCTGGCGGTACGAGCCGAACCCGCCCAGCCAGACGCCGGCTCTCAGATCGTCGGGGCGAGGCGAGATGGAGGCCGCCGCAGCGCCCGCCCGGAAGTCATGTTGCGCCATCACTGTCCTCGCCGTCGTCGCTCACGGCGGCAGGATACGTTGTCGCGTCGCGCGCCGCGCGGCCAGAGGGGTCGGGGCGGACGTCGTCTCAGGCGTCGCCAGCCACGACGGCGTGCTCTTCGAGCGGCTTTACGCTCCGAAACTGCGCCAGCAATAGCCCGTCGTAGGCGCACTTCAACGCTCCGGCAATCACCAGCGGCCATCCGAACGTGGCCAGTCCGAGCAACGCTCCCGCGACGATCGGGCTCCCGGCCGACGACAGGCTGCGGGCGACGCTCGTGACGCTCGCCGCGGCCGCCCGCTCGTCGGGATCGACGACTGCCATCGTGTACGACTGGCGCGTCGGGACGTCCATCTGGGAGAGCGACTGTCGCGCGAGGAGCATCGTCACCGCCAGCCAGACGTTCGGCATCAGCGCCACCAGGATCAACAGCACGTTCGACGGGAGGTGCGTGAACACCATCGTGTTGATCAGGCCGAAGCGGTTCGCCACGCGCGCGGCCACCAGGAACGACATGGCGGTGCAGATCCCGGCGGCGAAGAAGATCACTCCGGCTTCGCCGACGGAGAGGCCGTAGCGCCGGAACAGCCACAGCGCGAGGATTGACTGCACCACGAATCCGCCGGCGAAGGCGTCCAGCGCGAACAGGCTCGCCAGGCGCAGGACGACGCCACGCGATCGGTGCAGCGCAGCGCTCCGCGCACGCGGCGACGTCTCCACGACGGGGGACAGCGTACGGTACGCGAGCAGGTTGACGAGCGCCAGCGCCGCGTAGGCGAGAAACATCCCGCGCATCAGGTGCAGCAGGTCCCAGCCGAACCAGCGGTGCAGCAATGCGGGAACACCCGCGAGCAAGGCGCCGGCCGCGGCTGCCAGCACGCCCGTCAGGTTGTAGCGCGCGAACAGGCCTGTCCGCGCTCCCGGCGGGACCGCGTCCGGAAGCATCGCCTGCTCGACCGGCAGGAAGATGCTGACGTCGCCCGAGGTCGGGTTGAGGGTCCCGATCGCCGCGACGAGGAGCACCGGCACAAACGCGCTCGACGCCGCGAACGCGACGCCCGTCGCCACCGCCAGCGCGGCGCCGATCGTCAGGACCCGGCGGCGGCCCACCCGGTCGGTGATGAATCCCACCGCGAGCGTCAGGAGCGCCGTCCCCAGGAGCGTCGCCGTGGTTACCGCTCCGACGCGGACGCCCGAGAAGCCCAGCTCGAACAGGTAGCTCGCGAGGAGCACGCTGACGAATCCGTCGGACACGGACCGGACCGTCCGGGTGAACAGCAGGACGCGCCCGTCACGGCTAATTGTCACCGGTTCTCCCGTGATTGGCACGCGCGCGATGGGTGTGTCGCCGGGCGTCCCTGCGGGTGCCGCCCGCAGCAGACGTCGGCGGGCGGAGGGCACGGTGCGTGTAGCGCATCGTACAACGACGTGGCGTCGGCGGCTGGTCATCAGACCAGCAAGTATGCCAGTGCAAATCGCGCGTAACTTGACGCCTCCCCATTGACACCGATGGCGCGAGGAGTACGATCCGTATGCTTCGTCCAACGGAGCAGAACGACGGAAGGGCTGGTGAATGGAGGCGGGGCCGGACACCAGCCCTTTCGACTGCCCGCACGGGCACCAGACTCCACGCAGCGACCCCGATCGCCGGCGCCGCCCCGTCCGGGCCGCGCGCCATATCCGATGCATCGCCGGGCGCGTATAGTCATCGCATGGCTGCTGGCCAACCCGCTACCGAGTATCGTCCGCGCGACCACCTGCTCTGGAGCCTCGTTGCCACTGTGATCCTGACCACCATGATGCGCGGCACCCAGGCGTTCGGCATCACGCGCATGGACCTTCCGCTCATGCTGGGTACGATGCTTACGCCCGACCGCGACCGCGCGAAGGTGGCCGGTTTCCTGGCGCATCTGCTCAACGGTTGGATCTTCGGAGCGATCTACACCGCGGCATTTCACTCGCTCGGTCGGTCCAACGCGCGGCTCGGCGCCGCCATCGGGTTCGTGCACGGGCTCTTCGTGCTGGTCTCCGTACTGCCGCTGCTCCCGGGCATCCACCCCCGCATGGCGTCCGACTTCACCGGTCCGCAACCGACGACCCGTCTGGAGCCGCCGGGCTTTCTCGCGCTGAACTACGGCCGCAGCACTCCCGCGGTGACGCTCACCGCCCATGTCATCTACGGCGCGATCCTCGGCCACTTTTACGACGTCCGGGCGAAGCGCTAGCGCTCAGTGCCACCGGCTATTGCGTGGGCCGCCCCTCGGCAAGCGAAATGGCCAGCGCCGCTGTGATCAAGGACAGGTGGCTCAACCCCTGCGGGAAGTTGCCCAACGCCTGGCCCGTGCGCGCGTCGAACTGCTCTGCCAGCAGGCCGACATCGTTGGCCGCTTTTGCTGTGCGCTCGAACACCGCCCGCGCGTCGTCGATGCGCCGCGCTCCCGCGAGTGCCGCTGCCAGCCAGAAGTTGCAGGCGAGGAATGTTCCTTCGCCGGCCGACAGCCCGTCGTCCCCGTCGTAGCGCAGCAGGAACCCGTTCACGTCCAGCCGCTCGCGGAGGCGGTCGATCGTCCCGAGCATCCGGGGGTCGTCCGCTTCGATGAAGCCGACCAGCGGCATCATGAGCACCGACGCGTCCAGCTCGGCGCCGTCCAGCGTCTGCGTGAACGCGCCCACTTCCACGTTGAAGCCGCGATGGAGCACGGTGTCACGCACCGCCTCCGCCGCGCGCTGCCAGACGCCAGGATCGCGGCGAAGCACGCCGGCGTCCGCCAGCCGGACCGCATGGTTGAGCGCGTTCCACGCCATGACTTTGGAGTGCGTGTAGTGCCGTTTCTCGACGCGTGCCTCCCAGATCCCGTTGTCCGGCTGCTGCCACCTGCGCGCGACGTAGTCCGCGATGCCGGAGACCAGCCGCGCCTCGTCGGCGCTCACGTTCGCCACCTGATCCTCCACGTAGCAGTCGAATGCATCAACCAGTTCGCCATAGACGTCGAACTGTTCCTGGTTCGCTGCCGCGTTGCCAATGCGCACCGGCCTCGAACCCCGATATCCCTCGAACGCATCGAGCGTCCGTTCGGGCGCCCGCAGCTCGCCGTGCAACGTGTACAGCGGCGCCAGTCGCGGCGCGGTCTGGTTCGTCGCAGACATAAGCCAGCCCATGAACGCCGTCGCCTCGTCCGTCAACCCCAGGGCGAGGAACGCCTTCACGGTGAGCGCCGCGTCCCGGATCCAACAGTAGCGATAGTCCCAGTTCCGCTCGCCGCCGATCCGCTCGGGCAGCGACGTGGTCGCCGCCGCCGCGATCGCGCCCGACGGCGCGTACGCCAGCAGCTTGAGTACCAGCGCGCTCCGACGCACCTGATCGCCGTACGGGCCGCGATACCTGATTCGCTCGCACCAGCGCCGCCAGAACGTGAGCGTCCGCTCGTACGCCAGATCCACGAAGCTGTCGGAGACGATCACTGCTGGCTCGCCGAGCGAGTACGCGAGCGAGAAGCGCACGCGCGCACCAGCCCGCACCTCGAACGAAGCGTGCGCGTCCCGAGGCGTGCAGATCAGTGGCACCTCGCTGCGCAGATGCGTCGTATGGCGCCCCCGCGCTGACGTGATTTCGTACGCCGAGCGGGCGTGCATGTCGACGGCGCCCGCCGCGTAGCCGGGGCGCGGCAGGTACGCGAGCCGCATCGCGACTCGCCCCGCCCTGCCCTCGACAATGCGCATCACGCTGCGTAACGGTTCAAGCGCCCGCCGTTTCTCTCGCTCGGTCTCCGCTGGCAAGAAATCGATCAGGCTCACTTCGCCGCCCGCCGTCTGGAACACCGTCCGCAGGACGTTCGTGTCATCGATATACGAGCGCTGTGCCTCGAAGGGCGCTTCCGGCACGATCTGGAAGTGCCCGCCGCGGTCCCAGTCCAGGAGCCGCCCGAAGAACGACGGGCCGTCGAAGTCCGGCAAACACAGCCAGTCGATGGATCCAGCAAGCGATACCAGCGCGCACGCGCGCGAGTCGCCGATCATCGCGTAGTCAGAGATCGGCGGGTAGCGAGCCGGTCCCTTCGTGCCAGTCACTCCGCGATCGTACGAAATTGAAGCGGCCGCGGCGATACCGACCTGACGGTCGCCGCCGATCATGGGCAGCGCGACAACAGATCTGCCCGGATCTGCCGATGTGTCAAGTAACGGCAGCCGCCGTGCAGGGGCGGCCGTCCGGCTACCTCCTTCCTCTGCCTGCGACGTGGGGCGCGGCACGCGCGCGGCCCCCCGGCCGTTC